>Ga0194125_10003330_pt1 | contig 26078 bp, 26 predicted proteins | sample TA2KigC250mmetaG_FD_148626 | JGI IMG/M metagenome (GOLD analysis project Ga0194125, IMG submission 148626) | Freshwater microbial communities from Lake Tanganyika, Tanzania - TA2015034 Kigoma Deep Cast 250m | ecosystem: Environmental > Aquatic > Freshwater > Lake | place: Tanzania: Lake... | reverse complement strand
ATGTCAATATATACTTAACCTAGTATTACTATTTGCCCTTCTTCTCTTGGAGCTGAAGGATGCCTTCTCGAATGCTTTAAATTGCCATTTTCATCAGGCCAAAAATATCCAAAGACAGGAACCTTGTGGATATCCATAAGTTTTTGGAATGCATAAAAAATGTCAGTAGTGCATTTATAGATTTGTCCCCCGCTCAATTTCTTTTCAGGAATAATAAAAGCACAGGGAACCCGATGCTCTGCAGAAGAAACAATTCGACAAAATCTTTGCTTGGTATGTTGGCTTTGAGGAGTATGAGTCATAAATTCTAAAGTAATGATGGGAATATGTGCGCCACTTTCTATACAAGTAATTATAATATCATGCTTATCAAGGTATAATAATTGCTGAATTTCACGAGGCATTTTAGGGAATTGCGACCTATTCGTAGGAGGGAACAACCTCTGATAAAATACATTACTCTTGTATTTTGACAATATAGTATTTCTTTTAACCCAATGTGCCAAATTTATATCATTATCGTGCCATATAGTAAACTGTGTCATTTTCTTTGCTCCTTAAAATATAATTAATCTCAACTTCACCTAATAAATTCGTTGCTAATAATATTTTCTTCTTTATAATATCTAAATATTCTGGCACTATTTCATATAATATTGAATTTCTACTTGTTTTTATTGCTGCCTCTGTTGTTGTCCCACTGCCACCAAATGGATCGAGAACATTATCATTTACAAAAGAATAGAGGAGAATACATCTAAAAGGTAAGTCAATTGGAAATGGGGCTATGTGGCCCTCAATATTATCTTTAATCCTTACCCTATTAATAGTCCATATCTGTTTTGTGTATTCCTTATATTCTTTTGAAGAAAGTTTGCTGGCTTCTTTATTATCCTTGGAGACATAATTGTAATTGGCTTTACCGCGCTTTCGTAATATAAATATATATTCCATGCTATCGCATATAAGAGGACTTGGTGGATAAGGTAAAGAACCATATTGAAATCCTTTCATAGGCACCTTATTCCAAATAATCCTATCAACTAATTCAAACCCATTTTTAAGCAAAATATCTAATAACAGGAATCCTAACGGTATCCATTTTACTCCAAAATCACCTGCAATAGGTTGGTCTGAAATATTAAGACAAAACTTCCTTCCAGGTTGCAAAACTCTATAGCACTCTTGAAATACAGCCTCCATATCCTTTAAATAATCATCTAATGATGATCCAAAGCCAATTTGTTTTAAACTTCCATAATCTCTCATATTATAGTATGGAGGAGATGTAACAATCAGATGAATAGTATTATCATCTAATTCATACATTTTTTTGCTATTGCCTATTATTATTTTATGTTTAGTGAGCATTAAAATATCCTTTTATTCTTTTTTACGATATTATTTTAATTATTGTGCCCCATCCTAAATCCGCCTCGATGTGCCATAATAATTTTAAAGATATCTATTAATAGAATACCTCAAAACTTAAACTTTCTCAACCACGTTCCTCCCGCCGCTCCACCCGGCCGAAGTGGTCGTACTGGAGGTTGAAGGTGCCCCGGCCCTGGGTAAGGGAGCGCAGGGCGGTGGCGTAGCCGAACATTTCCGCCAGGGGGGCCTGTCCGGAAATGAACCGCACCGGGCCCTTGGCCAGGAGCTGTTCCACCTTGCCTTTCCGGGCGCTCAAATCCCCCAGGACTTCGCCGGTGAATTCCTCCGGGGCGATGATTTCCACCTTCATGATGGGCTCCAGCAGCAGGGGTCCGGCCTTCAAGAACCCTTGCTTCACCGCGGTCATGGCGGCCACCCGGAAGGCCATTTCGGTGGCCTGCACTTCCTTGACCACCGCACCCCATTGCCATTTCTTTTACCGAAAACCGAAGACCGGAAACCGAAAACTGTCTTTATAGCCCCCACACCACGATCTTGGCCCGGTGGGCGGCCTCCAACATTTCTTCCCGGTTAAAAATGAGGGTCTTGCCGGCCTCCACCGCCAGGGCCGCGGCCTTGACCTCAGCCATCACCCGGATGGTGTCCCGGCCCACCGCGGGCACGTCGAAGCGCAGGTCCTGCTGGGGCTTGCTCACTTTGACCACCACAGTACCCGGCCCGGCGAGAGTTCCGCCCCGGCGGATGGTTTCGTCGGTCCCTTCGATGGCCTCCAGGGCCACCACCACGCCCCGGCGCACCGCCACGCACTGCCCCAGGTCCAACCGGCCCAGTTCCTTGGCCACCTCATGGCCCAGTTGGATGTCCTGCATCTCTTCCGGGGTGGGCCGCCGGCGGCTGAGCTGACCCGGCGCGGCCAGGAGTTCTTCCAGGAACAGGGTGGAGGGGGCGATGGTGATGCCTTCCTGGGCCATTTCGTCGGCCACGGCCCGGAGCAGGCGGTCATCCTTGCCGGTCCCGGCCCGGCGGACGAGGCTCAAAGCGCGCAGGTCCGGGCGGAAATCCCGGAAGAGGCGGCCCCGGGTAATGCCCCCGGCCATCACCGCCCGGCGCACCCCCGCGGCCTGGAAGATGCGGATGATTTTATTAAGTTGGCCCACATAGATCCAGTGGATTTCCTCCACCAGGTCGTTGAGGCTCGGGTCCGTTTCACCCCGATGGGCCACGGCCACCACGGAGAATCCTTGCCGGCGGGCGGCCTGGGCAAACAGGAGGGGGAACTGCCCCTTACCCGCGATTAAGCCGATGTTCTCGGACATCTGCGGGCAAAATACCCCGCTCCGAAGTTTCGATGAACCGGAGCAGGTGCTGAATTTCGGGAATGTCGGAAAAATTCTGGCGCACCCGGTCCATAGCTTCTTTCAGATTCAGCTCCGACAGGAAGAGCAGTTCATAGGCCCGTTTCAGGGCCTGGAGCGCGCCTTCGGTAAAACCTTTCCTTTTCAAACCCACCAGGTTCAGGCCCACCAGCTTGGCCCGGTTGCCCACGGCCATGGTGTAGGGCGGCACGTCCCGGTGCACTGCGGAGCAACCGCCGATGAAGGCGTGGCGGCCGATGTGGCAGAACTGGTGCACCGCGGAAAGGCCCCCCAGGATGGCGTGGTCCTCTACCAGGATGTGCCCGCCCAGGGTCGCGGCGTTGGACATGATGACCCCGTTTCCCACCACGCAGTCGTGGGCCACGTGGGTATAGGCCATGAACAGGTTGCTGTTCCCTATCCGGGTGACCCCGCCCCCGCCCGCGGTGCCGCGATGCATGGTGGCGAATTCCCGGATGGTGTTGTTATCACCGATTATCAGGGAGGATTCTTCGCCCCGAAATTTCAGGTCCTGGGGGATTTCTCCCAAGACCGCGAATTGGAAAATACGGCATTGGGAGCCGATGGTGGTGAAGTCTTTGATTATCACATGGGGGCCGATGTGGGTATCAGGGCCGATGACCACTCGCCCCTCGATGATACTGTAAGGGCCCACCTTGACGCCGGAAGCCAGTTCCGCGGCAGAGTCCACCAGGGCCGTAGGATGAATCTGCACCACTATTGTTCTTCCTCCCCCACGGCGGCTATTACTTCTCCTTCGCAGACCACCGCCTCATTCACCAGGGCTTTGGCCTGCATTTTCCAAAACCTTTTGCCGCTGCGCAGAGTTTCCACCTCCACCAGCAACTGGTCCCCCGGGACCACCGGCTTGCGGAACCGCACTTTGTCCACGCCCATGAGCAGGACGGAGGGATTCCCCAGGTTCTCCGGGGTGGACATCAGGGCCAGGATGCCCCCCACCTGGGCCATGGCCTCCACGATGAGCACCCCGGGCATGATGGGCCGGCCGGGAAAGTGCCCCTGGAAGAAAGGCTCGTTGATGGTGACATTTTTCAGGCCCACGATACGCTTCCCCAGTTCCAGGCTTAGAATGCGGTCCACCAGGAGAAAGGGAAAACGGTGAGGCAGGATACGCTGAATCTCTTCGGAGGACAGAGTTTGCGGCTGGCTCATGAGGAGGGCTCCTTCTCCAGTCTGTTTTCCAGCTCAATAATCTTTTGCTCCGCCTGTTTCAGCCGCTGATAGATTTCCGGCAGTCTTGCCAGCACCGTGTGCACTCTTATGGCTTCCCGATAAGGCAAGGCCGGGGTGCCGCCCACCACCTGCCCGGCCTTGATGGAGTTGGTCACCCCGGCCTGGGCCGTGATCTGGGCGCCGTCGCCCACTTCGATGTGGCCCACCAGCCCCGCCTGGCCGCCGATGGCCACGTTTTTCCCAATTTTAACCGAACCGGAGACACCCACCTGGGCCACCAGGAAGGAGTTCTCCCCGATGCTGACGTTGTGGGCCACCTGGACCAGATTGTCAATTTTAGTGCCCCGGCCTATGCGAGTCTCCCCCAGGGCGGCCCGGTCGATGGTGCAGTTGGCCCCGATTTCCACGTCGTCTTCAACGACCACGATGCCCAGTTGAGGAATCTTGAAATGCCCGTCTTTTCCCGGAACAAAGCCGAAACCGTCAGAGCCGATGACCGTGCCGCTGTTAACGATAACCCGCTCTCCCAGGATGCAGCGCTCCAGCACGGTGACATTGGGATGCAGCAACGTATCGGCCCCTAGGTGGACGTCATCCCCCAGAACGCAGCCGGGCATTAGAGTGGCCCGGTCCCCCAGGCGCACCCGATCGCCCAGAAACACCAGGGGGGCGATGGACACTTCCCGTCCCAGTTCCACATCCCGCCCCAAACAGGCCAGGTTGCTGATGCCGGGCCAGCGGCGGCGGGGCGGGGCAAACAACATAGCCACCTGGGCATAAGCCAGGTAGGGGTTGGGAACGATGATGCGGGGCCGGTCCAAATCGGCTTGCTCCAGGGAGACGATAAAGGCCCCGGCCTGACTGGTGCCCGCCAGGCGGGCGTACTTGCCTCGGGAAATAAAGGTGATGTCCCGGGGGGTGGCCCGGTCAATGGCCGCGATGCCCTCAATAACCAGATCCGCCGGGCCCCGGAGTTCCCCCTGAATTACCGCCGCCAATTCTCCCAGAGTGCGCTTCATGTGGGGGTTATTTGCCGAACTTGGTCCGCACCTTATCCGTAAGGTCTAATTTGGAGTCCATGTAGAGCACGCCCGAACTGCGTTTGTCCAGGATGACCTCCACCTTGTTCTCCTGGGCCACTTCTTTCACCGCCCTTTCCAATTTTTGGAATAAAGGAGCCTTCTCCTTTTCCTCATACTGGGCGATCTGCTTTTGAGCGTCCATCTCTTGTTTGCGCAAATCCTCGACCTTTTTGGTAAACTCTTGCTCCTTGCGCTTCCGGGCGTCCTCTTTCATCACTGCGGCCTGCTTTTCCGCATCGGCTAATTCCTTGGCCAGGGTTTGTTGTTTTTGTTGCAGGGGTTTCCCCAGCTCCTCGTATTTCTTTTTGATATTTTCCTGGACTCTCTTGCCTTCGGCGGAGTTGAAGATGATATCAGCCCCGTCAACAATAGCAAGCTTCTGGGCCAGGACTAGAGCGGGGGTTAAGGCCAGGCCCCAGGTTAACAATAAAGCAACAGCCAATTTGGTCATTTAAACCTCCTGATATAGTTCCTAATTTTATTATCCCATATATTCTTCCATGAGAGAAACTAAACCTAAGCCCTAGAACTGCCCGCCCATAGTGAATTCCCAGACGCTACGTTTTTCATTGTTTTTGGGGTCAATGTTATAGCCCCATTCCACCCGCAACGGTCCCATGGGAGAGAACCAGCGGATGCCGACGCCCGCGCTGGTGCGCAGGGCCGGATTGACCATGTTGGCCCCGTAAACGTTGCCGGCATCGAAAAAGAGGGTGCCCATCAACCCCAGTTTTTTATACAAAGGGAACCGAATTTCAGTATTTAGCTGGGCAAACTTGTCTCCGCCAATGCGGTCGCCGGTTGCGGGATCCCGGGGGCTGATGTCGGCGAATTTAAAACCCCGGATGGAGTCGATGCCTCCCAGGTAGAATTTTTCGTAGGCCGGCAACTCACCCCAGGTTTGCATCATGAAGCCCGCCCGTCCATGAAGCACACCCACCAATCCCCACCGCGAAGACAAGGGATAGTAATAGGCGGCGTCAGCGACATAGCGCATGTAGGCCACTTCTCCCCCCAGCCCCGCCATTTCTACGGATATGCTGTGATCGGTGCCCCGTGTGGGGGCGAAGGTCGAATCCCGGGAATCCCTCCGGATGGTGATGGAGGTGGCGCTGGTGTTGTGAATGGTTGCCGCCTCCTGGAGGACGATCGAAGAATTGGGCTGAAGGTCGGAAAGTTTGACGTTTTCAAAGCGGTACATCCAAAAAACCCGGGTGAACTTCCACCGCAAAGGGTGGCTTAACCGTAAATCCCCGCCGGTGCTCTTACGGGTGTATTCGGTGTAATCCCGTTCCCAGTTGAAAGCGTCCACTCCAAAGCCCAAGGGGCGGTCAAAAAGGTACGGCTCGGTGAAGCTGGCCCGGAAGCGGTGGGAGATGGCGCCCAGGATGCCCTGGACCCGGAGCTGCTGGCCCCGGCCGAAAAGGTTGTTCTGGCTGATATCCACCATGCCCACAATTCTATCCTGGGTGCTGTAACCCGCGCCCAGGCCAAAGGTCCCGGTGGGCCGTTCTTTTACGGTGATCTTCACATTCATCCGGTTGGGAGCGCCGCCGGGACTAGTGCTGAAATTGACGTCTTCAAAGTACTCCAGGCGCCTCAAGTTTCTGATGCTATCCTTGATGCGGGTGGCCGAGAACAGATCTTGCTCATAAATGCGCAACTCCCGCCGGATGACCTTGTCCCGGGTTTTGATGTTGCCGCTGATTTCGATACGGTCAAAGTGAACCTTTTCCCCTTTATGGATATCGAAAATTACATTCACCTCCAGCTTCTGTTCATCTTCCCGGATGATGGGGGTGATGTCGGCGTTGGCAAAACCCTCGTCAGCATAGATGTCGGCCAAGGTGGTGAGGTCCTTCTGCATAGTTTCCCGGCTGTACACTTTCTCTTTGGTAATATCCAGTGTCTTCAGGAGCTTATCCTTATCTTCCAGCAAGTCTCCCTGAATATCCAGCTTGCCCACCTTATATTGGGGGCCTTCCGTTACGGGAATGGTAACGTAAATGTCTTTTCCTTTGATGGTGACCCGGGGTTCTCCCACCTTGGCCTTGATGTAGCCGTGGTTGTAATAATAGGCGGCGACCTTCTCCAGGTCCCGCTCCAGGACATCTTTGCTCAGTCGCCCGGAGCCCATGACCCAGGAAATCAGCAAGGTCTTTTCTTTGGTTTCCATCACCTTGCGGAGTTCTTTGGTTTTGAAAGCCTTATTGCCTTCAAATCCGATCTCCTTGATGGTCATGGAGACTCCTTCATCTATTTCCAGCACCAGGTTGGCTTCGGTCTTAGTGATGGAGTCCAGGCGGTAATTAACCTTTGCCTCGTAGTAACCCTTATCCCGGTATAAGTTGAGAATTTTATTAATGTTTTCCTTGATGGCGGTCTCCGAGGCCACCGCAAAGGGTTTGAGGTCCGTGACTTCCAGAATCTTATCTTTCTTGATCTTGCGGTTGCCCTGGACAATGATCTCCTTAACGGCCGGTTTCTCTTCCACCATGACCGTGAGGATGCGGCCTTCCGCCGTGTCGCTGATGTCCATCTTCACGTCGGTGAAATAGCCCATCTTAAAAATGGATTTCAGGTCCTCCCGCAGCCGGGGCGGAGAGATAATCTCCCCTTCCCGGGTCTGCATGACCCCCAGGATGGCATCTTTTTCTATGCGACGGTTGCCCTTGACGTTAAGGCGTACAATGCGTTCTTTCCCCAATATTTTGAGGCCCGCCTCCTGGGCCAATTGGCGGCTGAAGTTCGGCAGGTTCTTGAGGCCGGTGCCCTGAACTTTCAAGGTGGTGGCGGCCAGGCGGGCCGAGAGGTCAAGCAGCCGGGCCTCCAGGGACAGGGCTTCCCCCACTTTGATGAGCTGGCCGTACACCACGATGTCCGCGCCTACCTTGCGGCCGATTTCCTGGGCCCGGGCATCGTTCAATTCTTCTTTCAAGGCAGACAGCTCCCGGTGCAAGTCCCCTTCGGACACCATGGTGAAGCCGTCGGACTTGAGGCGTTCCATGATTTCCTGGCGGACTTTTTCGCCCAGGGCGGCCAGGGGTTCCTTAGCGGCCACGGAAAACGGAAAAACCGCCACTTTTTTGAAGACCATCTCCTGTTCCTGGGCCAAGCCCGGCCCCGCCGCTCCCGTTAAAAGAACCAGAAGAATAAGAAAAATGAGGGTGGGCACCTTATACTCCCTGCATAATAACGGCTTTGCCGTCGATGAGGGTTATCCGGCGATCCAAGACCTGGGCCAGGTCCCGGTTGTGGGTGACGATAACCGAAGTAAGGCCCCGTTCCCGGTTGAGCTCCAAAATGAGTTCCTGCACCCGGGCGCCGCTTCGGGGGTCCAGATTGCCCGTAGGTTCATCCGCCAGCAGCACCTCAGGCTCCAAAACCAAGGCCCGGGCCACCGCCACCCGTTGCTGCTCACCCCCGGAAAGGGTGGAAACCCGGTGGCGCAGGCGCTCTTTCAGACCCACCCGCACCAGGATGGCCTCGGCCAACTCCTGGGCCCGGATCTGGGGCAGGCGGGCAATGAGGGCCGGCATCGTCACGTTTTCCAGGGCGTTGAACTCGGGCAACAGGTGATGAAATTGGAAGACAAAACCGATCTTGCGGTTGCGAAAAGCTGCCAGATCTTTGTCGTCCAGGGTGAAGACGTCGTGCCCCTCCCACCGCAGCTCCCCCCCGGTGGGGCGCTCCAGAGTGCCCAGAATGTGGAGCAGGGTGGACTTGCCCACACCCGAGGCGCCCAGCACCGCCAGGGTTTCCCCCGCGTAGATATCCAGATCCACCCCGGTGAGCACTTCCACCGGGTTGCCATTGCTCCAGAAGGTCTTAATAAGCCTCCGGATCTGGATTTTCACCTGATCCGGCGGCGGTGACGCAACTGCTACCATGCTGCTCCCATTGCCGGGCGTTCCCACCTTATCACTTTCTATTTTCAGCGTCAATCAATTGCCCATTGTCAGTTTTTGGTTTTCCGTTTCGAACAGATCTAGGCTACCCAGGCTGGAAAGCCTATGCTGCCAATAACTCTTCATATTTTAGCATAGAAGTGAGTCTGCCAACTGCTCACTACTCACTCATATCGTATCGCCTCCACCGGATCCAGCCGGGAGGCCTGCCAGGAGGGATACAGGGTGGCCACGAAGCTGATGGCCAGGGCCGCCACCACAATGGCCAGCATATCCAGACCATCTATCTGCACCGGCAAAGTGGAAAAAGGATAGACTTCCCGGGGCAATTTGATGAACTCGTAGCGCTTGAGAAGACCGCAGAGGGTCAGGCCCAAGGCCATACCTACGGTGGTCCCCACCGTGCCGATGGCCAGGCCCTTGAGGATGAAGATCTGCATGATGCTCTGCCGGGTGGCCCCCATGGACATGAGAATGGCGATGTCCTTGGTCTTTTCCATGACCGTCATGAACAAGGTGCTGGCAATGCCGAAGGCCGCCACCAGGATGATCAGGGTGAGGATGATGAACATGACGATCTTTTCCAGCTTCAGGGCCGCGAACAGGGTGCGGTTCATCTGCATCCAGCTTCGGGTGAGATAGCCGGTCCCCAGCTTCTGCTGAATGGCTTCCGCCACCCGGTCCGCCTGATAAATATCCTGGACGACCACTTCCAGGCCGGTGACCCGGTCGCCCAGGCCCAGGAATTCCTGGAGCTGCGGGAGGCCGGTATAGACCAGGGTGTTGTCAAATTCGTACAAACCGGAGTGGAAGATGGCGCTCACCCGGAAGGGTTTCATCCGGGGCAACCGTCCCATGGGGGTCAGGGCTCCCAGGGGGGAGATGATGTTCAGGTATTCTCCCGGAGACAGGTTGAGATTGCGGGCCATCTCGTTGCCGATGGCGATGCGGGGCGGCTCGTCCTTGGCGGTTTCGGCCAGGTCCGCAAATTCCCCCTTCTGCACTTCCAGGGCCTGGGGGCCGCCTTGGGCGATGGTCTCCCGGTCCAGGGCCCGGATCACCCCCCCGGAAATATTCCCCGGCGCGGAAAACATCACCTGGGTATAAATGAAGGGGGAGACCTTGGCCACTCCGGGCACGGCCTGCACCTGGGCCGCCACTTGGTTATAGTCGGCCAGCGACGCGCCGTGCTTCAAGACCACCACGTGGGCGTTGACGCTCAGAATCTTCTTTCTCAGGTCTTGTGTAAAGCCGGTCATCACCCCGATGACCACGATCAGGGCCATGACCCCCACCGCCACCCCCGCGGTGGAAATAAAAGTGCTCAAAGAAAGAAATCCCTTGACGCGTCGGGTCCGGAGGTAGCGCAGAGCGACGAAAGTTTCGAAGAAGCCCAAGATTCTACCTCTCCAAAGTCCGGAGCAGGGGGAAGAGGATGACATCCCGGATGGAGGGGGAGTCCGTAAAGAGCATCACCAGCCGGTCAATGCCGATGCCTTCCCCTGCGGTGGGCGGCATGCCGTACTCCAGGGCGGTGATGAAGTCTTCGTCCAGGGGATGGGCCTCCTCATTGCCCGCTTCCCGGGCGGCCATTTGCTTCTCCAAGCGGACCCGCTGGTCATCAGGGTCGTTGAGCTCGGAGAAGGCATTGGCCATCTCCCGCCCGGCGATGAACAACTCGAAGCGGTCCACCACCTCCGGGTCAGTATCGCTCTTCCGGGACAGAGGCGAGGTTTCCAGGGGATAGCCCAGGACAAAGGTGGGCTGCTGCAACACCCCCTCCACGGTGAGGTCGAAGAGCTTGGTGAGCGCCCGGCCGTAGCCCTCGCCGGGCCGGAAAGCCACTCCTTCCCGGATGGCATGGGCCATCAGGGCTTCCCGGTCATAGACCACCTCGGGGGGAATGCCCCCGATGGAAGTGAGGGATTCCCTCAGGTCCAGGCGCCGCCAGGGCGGGGCGAGGTCAATGACGTTTCCCTGATAGGTGAGACGCAAGGTCCCCAGGAGGTTTTGGGCCGCATGGCAGATAAGCTCTTCCGTCAGGATCATCAGGTCTTCATAAGTGGCATAGGCCTGGTAGAACTCCAGCATGGTGAATTCCGGGTTGTGCTGGATGGACAGGCCTTCGTTGCGGAAATTGCGGTTGATCTCATAAACCCGCTCAAAGCCTCCCACCACCAGGCGTTTCAAATACAATTCCGGCGCGATGCGGAGATAAAGATTCATATCCAGGGCCTGGTGATGGGTGATAAAAGGCCGGGCGGTGGCGCCCCCGGGGAGGGGCTGCATCATGGGAGTCTCCACCTCCAGGAAGCCCCGGGCGTCCAGAAACTGGCGGATGAGATTGATGATCGTGGCCCGCTGGACAAAGACCTCCCGCACTCCGGGATTGGCGATGAGGTCCAGGTAGCGCTGGCGGTAGCGGCGCTCCACGTCGGTGAGGCCATGGTACTTTTCCGGCAAGGGCTTCAAGGATTTGGTGAGCAGGGTGAAACTCCGGGCCGCCAGGGTAAGCTCGTTGGTCCGGGTGCGGAACAGCGCGCCTTCAAAGCCCACGATGTCCCCCAGGTCCAGCTTTTTAAACAGGGCGAAGGCCTCGTCCCCCACCACCTGGCGCTGCACATAAACCTGGAGACGGCTGGCGCCCGCCTGGATGTGGCAAAAGGTGGCCTTGCCGAACTCCCGCATCAGGATGAGGCGGCCGGCCAAGCGGAAAATCTCCCCCAGGGCTTCCAGTTCCGGACCGCGGTAAGCGCGGTAATTCTCCCATATTTGCGCCAGGGAATGGGTAGGCTGAAAACGGTTGGGAAAGGGGTCTATCCCCAGATTTTGCAGTTCCTTTAGCTTTTCCCGGCGCTGTTGGGTGATGAAATCAGAGGTGCTCATCCAGAATCCGATTTTTCCCTTTTCTATTGGCGGATTTTGCCGAAGGCGCGGTGATGCTTCATTAATATTTAGAGCGTCAGAGGTTGAAAAAGTTGGCGGCGGCTTATCCGCTTTTTTTCACAAACTTAGCATTTATAGATTATTCCCCCGCCGGAATCAAGTCTTATGCGGTTTTCGGTTTCGGTTTTCGATTTTCGGTGGAAAAAGAGGTTAACAAGTTGTTTTTGCCTCTGAAAAGTAAAGGAAATCTCTGGAAATGCGACCAGCCCTCACCGGGTGTTCAAACAGCCGCCAAGGAAAGGCGCTTCTAATCCAGGTCAACCTGGCTCAGGAGGCCGATGCTGCCAACGTCTTTCATCCGCTGATTAAATTTTTCATCCGCGGTCACCAGGAAGCCCCCGGTTTCCAAGGCCGCGGCCAGGTAGGCGGCGTCATAAAAAGTTACGGCTCGCTCCCTCATCCAGGAAAAACACCGCCGGCACATATTGGGAGAAAGATTGAGGATTTTAATACCGAGGTTAAACAGCAACGCGAGCTTTTCCTCAGCCTCCTGGGGAAGGCGCCGCCCCAGGAGGTTGCCCACTTCATATTGCCAGAGGGCGGGGGCCATCAGCTCCACTTCGCCGCTCATCCAGGCCTGGAGCAGCTTCATGGCCTGGTCTTGATCGGCCTCCGCCGGGTCCCCCGCCACCCATTTGATCATGACGGAGGCGTCCACCACCAGCTTTTTCATTAATGGCTCCCCCGGTCGGCCGCCAGAGCGTCCACAATCTCCCGGGTGGCAATTTTCTTCCCCAAGGCTTCCTGGTCCAAAAGCCGCTGAACGGCCTTTTGCCGGCGGAGCAACTCCAATTCCCGGCGCAAGGCCGCGTTGACCACCTGGCTTCTTTTACCGGAAGGAACCAGATTTTCCAGCTCCTGGTAAACATCCTCGTCGATGACAATATTTATCTTCCTTATTTTTCTTCCCATTTTATCTCTCCAAATTATAGAGAAGAAACTTCCACATAAAATGGGGATTGTCAATTTTTTTTTTCGCCCTGACCAATCAGATGAAGTCCGGAGATGGGCCACTCACTAATTTGATGACCTGCGGCTCGCGGGTTACCCCCCAAGGACACGAAAGTCAGACGAAAGAGTCACGAAAAACAAAACAAGGGCTGTTTGGCGCGGCCGCGCCAAACAACCCCTAGGTCTTTCTTAGTGCATCTTCGGGTGACCTTCGTGCTCTTCGTGGTTATGGTTTCACCAGGCCATTCAAAACCTGATAAATTGCCGCGAAATCCTGGTCCCCCAGGCCATGGCTCAACCCCAGGCGGTAGAGGTGCAGGAGCTGGTGGGCCACCGGCGCCGGCGCCCCCGTCTGGTAGGCGGTGTCCACCACGAACTTGAAGTCCTTGGTCATGTGTTTCAGGGGGAAGGCCACGGGAAAGGCGTTATGGCGGAACATGTCCGCCTTCATCTGGTAGAGCCCGCAATTAAGGGGGCCGGAAAAAATGACGTCCAGCATGGCTTCCAGGTCCAGGCCTCCGAGCTTACCGAAATTCAGGGCCTCGGCCAGCCCCTCCATCATCGCCCCCAGGAGCAGGTTGACCATCATCTTCATCATGGACCCCTGCCCTGCTTCCCCGCAGTAAATCACTTTCTTCCCCATGGTTTGCAGGATGGGGGTCACCGCGGCCACCTGCCCCGGGGCGCCTCCGGCCAGGATGAGCAAGGTGGCGTCTTCCGCGGGTTTTTTGCTCCCGGAGACCGGGGCGTCCACGAAGTTCACCCCGCTGGGGGCCAGCCGTTGGGCCATGGCCCGGGTGTAATAGGGAGAAACCGAGCTCATGTTGATAAAGGCTTTGGGGGAATTCAACTCCTCGGCGGCCCCGTGGGCGCCCCACAGCAGTTCATGGAGGGCTTCCGGGCCGGTGACCATGACGATGATGACGTCCGCCGCCTGGGCCAGGGCCTTGGGGGTGGCAGCCACCTCCGCGCCCGCCTGGGCCAGGGGCTGGGCCTTCTCCGGGGTGCGGTTATAGACCAGGAGAGGATATCCGGCCTTCAAAATGTTGGCGGCCATGGGCCCGCCCATGATCCCCAAGCCCATGAATCCGATTTTGGGTTTCATATCTTCCTCCATATGGGTCGCTAAATGTTGAGGCGCGAGGAATTTTGAATGGTCTTATACCATTTTCACTTTCAAGTGCAACAAACTTAATCTGTAACTTATTGATAATCCGTAATTATCTTTACCGAAAACCGGAAACCGGAAACCGTATTAAAATGGAGGAGCGGGCCTCCGTGCCCGCCTATCCAAGCCTTCCGCAGATTCGGCTTTTAGCAAAACTTGGGTCGCTCCCACCTGGCTTGGAGGAAGCACCGTTTGTCCAATTTCCAGCCGACTTGCAGATGATAAATTAACGACCCATATTACCAAAGAAAATTTGAATTTGCCAATGCGAGGTAAGGTTATGGGAAAGCTCCACCCCGGCGACCCGGCCCCGGATTTCCGGCTTCCGGATCAAAACGGCAATACGGTGAGCCTGGCGGATTTTAAAGGGAAGAATCTGCTGGTCTATTTTTACCCCAAGGCCGACACCCCGGGTTGCACCCGGCAGGCCTGCAGCGTCCGGGACGCCAGGGAGGACCTGGCGGCCTTGGGTCTGGCCGTGGTGGGCATCAGCCCGGATGCGCCGGGAAGGCAGATGAAGTTCGACGCCAAGCACGGCCTGGATTTTCCTCTGCTGTCCGACCCCGACCACCGGGTGGCGGAAGCTTACGGCGTCTGGGCCGAAAAGTCCATGTATGGGAAAAAGACCTTCGGCATTGCGCGGTCGTCTTTTCTAATCGACGCCAAAGGGATAATCATCCAGGCCTGGTATAAGGTCAGCCCGGAAGACACGGTCCCCCAGGTTCCGTAACAACCAATATACAAGGGGCGCAGTTCAGTGCGCCCACCCTGGCTAAGGGAAGATTGTCTTAGTCCGAATTTATCGCCGGCCGCCGGCGGATAAAATACAGGGTGCCGAAGGCCTGGGGGTTCACATGGTGGCCGTCGTATCGGTGGACATGGCCTTCGTCGTAGTCCGTATCCGGGGACAGGCTCATGGCTTTTTCCATATCGCCGCGGCAGGCCATGAGCATGGCCTGGAGCAGCGCCGGACCGCCGTTCCGGGCCGTGGGGTCGTAGGCGTATGCGGCCCCGCACTGGCAGAAACCGCCGTCAAACTCATACCAGAGCCCTTCTTTCACGTGCTTCGGAGGAGAAATTACCGCCCGGCATAAGGGGCAGCGGGCCGGCTGGGCCCGGTCCCGAAGAAATCTCGACATTATTTTTTCTCCATAGCTTTCAGCCGTCAGCTTCAGCTTTTATAAAGTTATCAATTTGGTTGTCCCGGAATCAATGCCATTTATGGGAACGGGACTCACTGATTATAACCCCCAACAACCGGAAAATGAAAACCGCTCTCTAAAAAGCTGAATGCTAAAAGCTGAAAGCTGACAGCTTCCTATTGACACCCCGCCCCTTGCTGACTTAAATTATATCTAGGAATCGCGAAAGGAGAAAACCCATGGCGGAAAGAGTGATATCCTTTTCGGACCAGGACCAGATGCAGATTGAAACCATCGTCATCGACAAAGATGGCGCCGAGGCCTTGAAATACCTGGCCGACCTGCTGGACCGCCTCAAGGTCCACTTCGGCCATGCTTGTGGACCCAAAGCCGCGGAAGGGCCTCCGGGCCACGGTTGATTTTGCCGGAGCCGGGGCCGTATTCCCCACGGACGGCCTCCATGCCTCCCAGGAGAACCTTTAACCTTCCCCTCTCTTCCGGGAGGGGAAACTTATTTTATTTTTATCAAACCGATGTCTGTCCGGTAAGCCCTTGGCCCTCCGGGCGGTCAGCTCAGCGAGAGGAGACGCGCCATGGCCACCAAAGAGATCGTTTTTTCCGATGCGGAGCAGCAGCAGATCGAAGCCATAGTCATTGACAAGGACAAAGAGGAAGCCCTCAAGTATCTGGCCAACCTGGTGGATCGCTTCAAAGGTCATCCAGGCCACGCCTGCGGCCCCAAACCCGCAAAGTAAGGCTTCAGGTTGCAGGTTTCAGGTTTCAGAAAAAGAATTAAATTTCTCTGATCCCTGAAACCTGACCCCTGATACCTGAAACCTCCCCCCATGGACCGGCTGGCGCTGGTGGCCGACACCCACGCGTATCACAAGGGAATCCCGCTACTGCTGGCCTTTTTCCGCCGGCAGAAGGTGAGATCCCTGGCCTGCCTGGGGGACTGCCAGCCCGAGCCTTTCCGACCCTGGCTGGATTTTCCCGGCCATCGCCTCTATTGGATTTTTGACGTCTACGGGCCGCAGATGCCCCGGGCCACCAAGAACGGCGAGGCCCTGGCCCTGGAAGGCCGGGTGCTCATGGCCCATACCCGGGCATTGGTCTGGACCCACTACAAGGACCGCATCCATGCCTACGCCCGGCCCCAAGACCAAGGCCGCCCGCCGCTGCTCCTGTGCCACGGGCACACTCACGTGCCCAGCGTCACCCTCTTTTCTCCCCCGGTAAGCCGCCTGCTGTATATCAACGACGCCCTGCGGCCCCAGGAATTCCAGGCCCGCCAGGCCTGCCTGCGGCTGGAGCCGGACTCCGTCTACCTCATCGTGCCCGGCGCCTTTACCCTGGAAGAAGGCCGGTATCCCGCGTTCAGCTTTGCGGTCCTGGATCTCCCGGCCTCCCGCCTTTTCATGGTTTCCCTCAAGGAATTGGCGAGTCTGGAACATCTCGAGCTTTTCCCTGCCTGAGCTCCTCCACCACCAAGAGGTCAGTGGGAAAAGCCAGGGGCTGGGGAGGATGGTCCAGGGGGAAAAAGGCCGCTTCTTTAAGGTCGTCCGCCGGCGCGAGCTTCCCTCCCACCACCCTCCCGGCAAACCAGATCCCCACGGTAAGGCGCGCCGGATCGTGGAAATTGGAGTGCACCGCCAGAATTTCCCCTACTTCCACCACCAGCCCGGTTTCCTCCTGGAATTCCCGGGCCGCCGCGGCCCGCACGTCTTCACCCCATTCCACGTAACCGCAGGGGAGGCACCAGGCTCCGGCATATTTTCCCCCGGCGCGCCGGCCCCAGAGGATGTCACTTCCCCGGCGCACCACCACCGCCACCCCCACCGCGGGGTTGACATAATGCACTTTGCCGCAATCCCGGCAGACCAGGCGGTCATGGCCTTTGATCAATTTTGTTTCCAGCGGGCCCCCGCAGCAGGGGCAGAAGTGGAATGAGGGGGGCTTGCAGGACATGGACTTTCCCTGGTTTTTCGGTTTCCGGTTTCCGGTTTTCGGTAAAGAGCAAATACAATTATACGATAAGGTTATCACAAACAAGGAAAAATGTAGAAAAGCCGTGCCCCGCCAGTTCAGGCGCCGCCCTAAGCGTCGGTATTTTGCATTTCTTGACCGAAAACCGAGAACCGAAAACCGAAAACTATAATAAAGGTTGAATCTGTGGGCAAATTCATTTAAAAAAATCTGGGTTTCTTATGAGATTGATGGGAGCAATTCACTCCCTGCATCAACCGAAAACCGAAAACTGAAAACCGAAAACCGCCTTTATGACCACCACCCGGCTCAAGACCGTCCGCAATATCGGCATCATTGCCCACATCGACGCGGGGAAGACCACCCTCACGGAGCGCATTCTCTATTACACCGGCCGCACCCACAAGATGGGTGAAGTCCACAACGGCGCGGCGGTCATGGATTGGATGCCCGAAGAACAGGAACGGGGCATCACCATCACCGCCGCGGCCACCACCTGCCAGTGGAAAGGGACCACCATCAACCTCATCGACACCCCCGGCCACGTGGACTTCACCATCGAGGTGGAGCGTTCCCTAAGGGTCCTGGACGGCGCCGTCGCGGTCTTCGACGCGGTTTCCGGGGTGGAGCCCCAGTCGGAAACGGTGTGGCACCAGGCCGACAAGTACCGGGTCCCCAAGCTGGCCTTCATCAACAAGATGGACCGCCTGGGGGCCAACTTCTGGGCCGCGATGGATTCCATGAAGGAAAAGCTGGGGGCCCATCCCCTGGTCATCACCATCCCCTGGGGCGAAGAAGACCAGTTCCGGGGAGTCATTGATCTTCTGGAGATGAAGGCCCTCAAATGGCACGACGAAACCCTGGGCCTGCTCTATGACGACCTGGAGATCCCTCCGGACTTTCAGGAAGCCGCGGCCAAGGCCCGGGAAGCCCTCATGGAAGCCGTGGCTGAAGTGGATGACGAGGCCATGGAGGCCTTCCTGGCGGAACGGCCCCTGCCCCTGGAGAAACTCAAGGCCGCCATCCGCCGGGCCGCCCAGGCTTTAAAAGGCGTCCCCACTTACTGCGGCGCGGCCCTGCGCAACAAGGGCATCCAACCCTTGCTGGACGGTATCCGGGACTTTCTCCCCAACCCCATGGAAGTGCCGCCCATTTCCGGCCAAAATCCCAAGACCGGCGAGACCGAAACCCGGCCCTCCCGGGACGACGCCCCCCTGGCGGCCTTGGCCTTTAAGGTCATGGTGGACCAGAACCAGCGCCTCACTTACGTGCGCCTTTACTCCGGCGCCCTGAAATTCGGACAGGAAGTCTATAACCCCATCAAAAACACCACGGAAAAGGTGGCCCGCATCCTGCGCATGCACGCCAACAAGCGGGAACCCCTGGAAGAGGTCCATGCCGGCAGCATCGTGGCCCTCCTGGGCCTGAAGGCCACCACCACCGGCGACACCCTGTGCAGCCGGGACCGGCCCATCATCCTGGAACCCATTGCTTCCTACGAGCCGGTCATTTCCCTGGCCATTGAGCCTATGACCCGGGACGACCAGGAGCGGCTGGGCCCGGCCCTGGCCCGTCTGGGGGAAGAAGACCCCAGCCTCCGGGTCACCACCGACGAAGACACCGGCCAGACGCTGCTTTCCGGCATGGGGGAACTCCACCTGGAGGTCATCACCCACCGCCTGGAGCGGGAATTTCACACCCATCTGCGGGCCGGGAGACCCCAGGTGGTGTACCGGGAGACCATCGCCGGACCGGTCCAGGAAAAGGGCGTCTTTGATAGGGAACTGGCCGGCAAGCAACATTTCGCCCAGGTGCAGCTCCACCTGACCCCCCGGCCCCGGGGCGCGGGCAACACCTTCACCTCGCTCCTCCCCGAAGGGCACCCGGCTATGCCCTTTGTTCCCATTATTCGCCAGGCGGTCCTGGAAGCCCTGGACGGCGGGCCGGCTTATGGCCATCCCGCGGTGGACGTGGCGGTAGCCCTCACCGGGGCGGTGGTCAAGGAAGGGCAGGCCACCGAAATGGCCTTCCGGGTGGCCGCCATGACCGCGGTGAAGCAAGGGTTCTTGAAGGCCGGACCCCTGCTGCTGGAGCCTATTATGAAGGTGGAAATCATCGCCCCGGAGGAATTCACCGGCGAAGTCCTGGGGGATTTGAGCGCCCGGAAAGGCAAGGTGGAACAGCTCCTGGCCAAGGGCCCGGTGCGGTTCATTTCCGGACAGGCCCCCCTGGCGGAGATGTTCGGCTACGCCACCGCCCTGCGCTCCCTCACCCAGGGCCGGGGCACCTTCACCCTCCAGTACGACCACTTCGGCCGGGTGGAGCGGCGGGAGGAGAGGTAGGGCGTAATTTATCACGCCCGCCTTTCGCGCGCAATAAATTGCGCCCTACAATAATACCTTTTTGATTGCATTTTGGAGCCTCTTGCAAAATTATGTAGCCGCAGGCTTCAGCCTGCGCCCGCACAGGCTGAAAAGCCTGTCCTACCGGATATTTCTTTGAGCAACATGGAAAAAATCTTAGCCTCAAAATGAATTTTGCAAGAGGCTCCTTGGTATGAGTAATTTCAGGGGGCGTCCAGACGCTGGGCCCGCACCACCCGCTGAATTCCCTGATAATCGGGGATGGTTTCCAGGCAATGCCAAGCGCCGGTCTCCTCCAGTAATTCCATGACGGCCGGGGCCTGACCGGCTCCCACTTCCAGGGCCACCCAGCCGCGGGGGCGAAGGTAATGGGGGGCCTGGCGGGCCAGGAGCCTGATAAAATCCAGTCCATCCTCCCCGCCCAGCAGGGCCCCGGGGGGTTCGAAGGACCGTATCTCCCGGGGAAGCTGTTCCCATTCCCCCCGTGGCACATAGGGCAGATTGGCCACAATCGCGCCGAACCCGAAGCCGGGTTTGAGTCCCGCAAACAGGTCAGCCTGAAAAAAATGGATTTGTTGCGCCACCCGGTGGCGGCGGGCGTTTTCCCGGGCCACGTCCAGGGCGGCCCGGGAGACGTCCACCGCCACCCACTGCATCCCGGGCAGTTCCCGGGCCAGGGCGATGACCACCGCGCCGGAGCCGGTTCCCACGTCTAGACCCCGGTTTTCGGTTTTCGGTTTTCGGTTTTCGGTTTTAAGGACTTCGAGGACGGCTTGCACCAGAATTTCCGTTTCCGGGCGGGGGATGAGGACCGCAGGGCTGACCAGGAAATCCAGAGACCAGAACTCCCGGTGGCCGGTGATGTAGGCCACCGGCTCGCCCTGGCGGCGGCGCAGCACCAGGGTTTTGAAGCGGGCCAGTTCCTCCGGGGTGAGGGGCTGGTCGTGGCGCAGGTACAAATCCAGACGGCTTAGCCCCAAGGCGTTGGCCAGCAGGACTTCCGCGGAGGCCCGGGGTTCGGAAACCCCCTTGTCCCGGAAATAGTCCGCGGCCCACCGGAGCAGTTCCACGATGGTCCAGGGCTTAGGGGCCGCCATTTATGCCTGCTTCAGGGCCTGGGTGCGGTAGTGGGTGGTCAGGGCATGGAGGAGTTCGTCCAGATCGCCGTCCAGCGCGGCTTCCATCTTAAGGCCATGGGTTGAAAAACCGATGCGATGATCGGTAATTCGGGATTGCGGGAAATTGTAAGTGCGGATGCGTTCGCTGCGGTCGCCGGTGCCCACCTGGGACTTGCGCTCCTGGGCGATTGCCTGCTGCTGCTCGCTCTGCTTCAGGTCGAAGAGGCGGGACCGCAACACCTTGAGGGCCTTGGCCTTGTTTTTGTGCTGGGATTTTTCGTCCTGGCAGGTAACCACCAATCCGGTGGGGAGATGGGTGATCCGCACCGCGGAATCCGTGGTGTTGACGCTCTGGCCCCCGGGACCGGAGGACCGGTACACGTCGATGCGCAGCTCTTCCGGGCTGAGGTGGACGTCCACGTCCTCGGCTTCCGGAAGGATGGCCACGGTGACCGCAGAGGTGTGAATCCGGCCCTGGGACTCGGTCACCGGCACCCTTTGGACCCGGTGCACGCCGCTTTCGTACTTTAGCTGGCTGTACACCCGGTTTCCGGAGATGGCCGCGATGATTTCTTTAAGGCCGCCGATACCCGTGGGGGAATGGCTCAGGACCTCCAGCTTCCAGCCTCGCCGCTCGGCCAGGCGGCTGTACATGCGGAACAGGTTGGCGGTAAAGAGCGCCGCCTCTTCGCCGCCGGTGCCGGCCCGGATCTCCAGGAGGACGTTCTTCTCGTCGTTGGGGTCCTTGGGCAGCAGCAGGAAGCGCAACTCTTCCTCCAGGCCGGCGACCTCATCCTGGAGCTTCTGGATGTCATCCCGGGCCAGGGCCTTAAATTCTTCGTCCGCCTCTTCTTTAAGGAGGCTCTGGCTGTCCGCCAATTCGTGGAGCACCTGCTGGTAGCGCCGGTAGGTCTGCACCAGGGGGGAGAGGTCAGAATATTCCTTGCGGTATTTCTGATAATGGTCCTGGGACTTGATGACCTCGGGGTCGCCCAGCAGCCCTTCCAGCTCCCGGAAGCGTTGGTCGATGGCCTGTAATTTCTCTAACAACATAGGTTGATTATATAAAAAATCCGAAGACGCGGCAACTTCAAGCACCCATTGAAGGGGTTGGCCGCGATGATTTCTGGGTCCGGCCCTCCCCATGGCGGGGGTCCGCCCGGCATATTTTTTTCATTTTTCCATAAAAGAATAATGGTATAAAAAAAGGGACAAAGGGACAATTTCCAGGGAATCGTAATGCTGAGAGCCGCTTTTTTCACAATGGTGGGGGGAATTTTATTTTTCTTTCTGGGCCAGGCGCCGGCCCAGGACCTGTCGGCTCTGGTCAGCAAAACCAAGGATGCGGTGGTCCAGGTGACGGGCTATGACCATGAAGGAAAATTGGTGCAAACCGGGAACGGAGTTTTCGTCAGCCCGGAAGGACATCTTCTAACCCACCGTTCCCTGGTTTTGGGACCGGTCCAACTCCTGATCCGGACCGGCGAGAATCTGGATTATCCGGTAAAGGCGGTGCTGGCGGAGGACCAGACCGCCGGCTTGGTGAAGCTCCTGGTGGATTCCCCTGGACCCCCGTGGCCGTTTCTGAAGATGGCCGCCGCGGCACCCAATCTTGGGTCCCGGGTGCTGGTAGTGGGTTACAGCAAGAAGATGGAATCCTTCGTTCATGAGGGCATGGTTGCCAGTGTCCGAGAGGTTCTGGGACGCAGGGTGATTCAGATTTCCGCGGCCATGCCCCCGGGGGCGGAGGGCGCGGCGGTGGTGAATATGACAGGCGAGATGGTGGGCGTGGGGGGGATGGGGGCCAGCGAAGGACAGGCCATCAATTTCGCAGTGCCGGCGCCCCCGGCATTATTGCAGGCCGCCGAGCCCCTGGCTTTTGCCGATTGGGCGGCGGCCCATGTGGATGAAGCTTTTGAAGCCTATCTATCCCGGGCCGCCCAGGCCTTGAAGAAGGAAGACAAGGAATATGCCGTCATTTACTCCCAGCGGGCCGCGGGGCTTAAGCCCGACAACGCCCAGGCCCATTATTACCTGGGATTGTCATACCTGCTGGCCGGCCGGAAGGCAGATGCCGGGAAGGAGCTGGACATCCTGAAAAAACTCGATGTCAAGCTGGCCGAAAAATTAAAATCCGCCATGCCCTCAGCCGCCAAAGCTCCGGCGGAAGTCAGTTTGCCGGAACTCATCAAAAAGGTGAAGCCGGCCATAGTCTTTATCGCGGTCCTGGATAAGCGCGGCCGGGTGCGGAGCACCGGCTCCGGTTTTTTCATTAATTCCAAAGGGATGTTCATCACCAACTACCATGTCCTGCGAGGGGCCACCCAGGCCCGGGTAAAGACGTGGGAAGGGAAAATTTACCCCGTGAGCCGGGTGGTGGCGGAAGATGAAGCCGCAGACCTGATGGTGGCCGCGGTGGTGGCGGAAGGGGAGACGCCTTCCCTTCAGATAACCGGAGCGGTTCCCGAGGTCGGAGAGAAGGTGTTGGTTTTGGGGAACCCCAAGGGATTGGAATGGACCGCGGCGGACGGCATTGTTTCCGCGCTGAGGATAACCGACAAGAAAAAATTTATCCAGATTTCCGCGCCCATCTCCCCGGGCTCCAGCGGCAGCCCGGCCATGAATATGCAGGGTCAGGTGATCGGGGTCAACACCTTTTACCTGGAAGGGGGGCAGATGCTCAACTTCGCCTCGAGCACCCACAATATTTTGGCTTTGAAGCCGGGGCCAGGAATGACCCTGGAAGACCGGGCCCGGGGCTGGCAGGCCGAAGCCAAAAATCTGGTGGTGGCGGGACGCAAAGCCTTACAGGGAAAAAATATCAAAAAGGCGGCGGAGCTGTTCGCCGAGGCGAAAAAGGCCTATCCCGAACTACCCGACCCTTATATGGAGCTTGTCCTCCTTTTTCTCACTATCAAGGATACCGAAGCTGCCAAGCAGGAGCTGAAAGAATTGCGCCATGTCGATCCCCGCCTGGCCGATGAGCTGGTGAAGGCCATCAGTGAAGGAGCCGGAAAACCAGCAAAAGGCGCGAGAAGAACCAGGTAGTCGGGTCATCTGGGGATAGTGGTCAGTGGTCAGTGATCAGTGGCCAGAGGCCGGGGGGCATTTGATACGGTTTTCGGTTTCGGTCTTCGGTTTTCGGTAAAGATAATTATGGATTATCAATAAGTTACAGATTAAGTTTGTTGCACTTGAAAGAGAAAATAGTATGATTCCCAAGTTAAACTTGGGAACCAGTCATTCATTTCAATCTGAACACCCAAAGCCATGAAAATTAATGTAGGGTGCGCCCGGGGCGCCATCTTTGGGGCTCCATCCGGAAGGCAAGGCTGGGCGGGCACGGAGGCCAGTTCCACCAAGTAGGGGCGGCCCGGCGGGCCGCCCGAAGGCGGGCGTGCCACCGGCACGCCCCTGCCGGCGCCGGCTGAAGCCTGCGGCTATTTTTTCAGAAAGAAGGAAATTACAATTTTAGCGGCCTTGGCATTATCATAGTAAGCGAATCCGGCCTTTCACGTGGAATCCTTGTTTACCAGGAGGTCTCATGTGGCGAACTGCCTTCGTGCTGATGTGTTTGGGAATCCAGGTTTTTTCATGGGCGGGTCCGGCGCCGGCCCAGGAGGACCTGCCGGCCCTGGTCAGCAAGACCAAGGACGCGGTGGTCCAGGTGACGGGGTATGACTCGGACGGCAAATTGATGAAAACCGGGAACGGGGTTTTCATCAGCCCGGAGGGGCATCTCCTGACCCATCGCTCGCTGATCCTGGGACCTTCCAAGCTCCTGATCCGTACCGGGGCCAATCATGATTATCCGGTGAAGGCGGTGCTGGCGGATGACAAAACCGCGGACCTGGTACGGCTCCTGGTGGATCCCCCCGGGGCCCCCTGGCCATATCTGGGGATGGCCGCCGCGGCCCCGGCCCTGGGGTCAAAGGTTCTGGTGCTGGGTTACGGCAAGAAGATGGAATCCACCGTACACGAAGGCATGGTTTCCAGCGCCCGGGAGTTTCTGGGCCGCCCGGTCATCGTAATTTCCGCGGCCATTCCTCGCGGGGCGGAGGGGGCCGCGGTGGTGAACCTGAAAGGCGAGCTGGTGGGTCTGGGAGCCTCGGGCACCAGCGAAGGACAGCCCATCAACTTCGCGGTGCCCCCGCCCCCGGAATTCCTGCAAAAAGCCGCCCCTCCGCAGGCCTTTGCCGATTGGGCGAACTCCCACGCCACCGAGGCCTGCGAATCCTATCTTTCCCGGGCCGCCAAAGCACTGAACAAGGGAGATAAGGAATGGTCCATCACTTATTCCCAACGGGCCGCGAAGCTAAAGCCCGACAACGCCCAAGCCCACTATTACCTGGGTAAGGCTTACCTGCTGGGGAAACGCACCTCGGACGCGGAGAAGGAACTGGAAATCCTGGCCCGACTCGACGCCAAACTGGCGGGCAAATTAAAAGACGACCTGGCGCAATCCGCCAAGGTCCGGGGGGAGGCAGATCTGCCCCAACTCATCAAAAAGACCAAGCCTGCGGTGGTGTTTGTCCAGGTTCTGGATATCAACGGCCAGGACCGGAAATTCGGGTCCGGCTTTTTCGTCAATGGCAAAGGAGCCTTCATCACCAACTACCATGTGCTGGGAGGGGCCACCAAGGCCAGGGTGAGGACCCTGGAAGGGAAGACTTACCCGGTGACCCGGGTGTTGGCCGAAGACAAAGCCGCGGACCTGATCCTGGCGTCGGTGGTCCCCGACGTGGAGACGCCCTTCCTCAAGACCACCGGGGTCATACCCCAAGTGGGGGAAAAGGTGCTGGTATTGGGGAACCCCAAAGGCATGGAATGGAGTGCCGCGGATGGCATCGTCTCCGCAGTGCGGGAAAAGAATAAAAAGAGGTTTATTCAGATTTCGGCCCCCATATCGCCGGGCTCCAGCGGCGGCCCGGCCATGAACATGCAGGGCCAGGTGATCGGGGTCAATACCTTTTACCTGGAAGGGGGGCAGATGCTCAACTTCGCCTCCGCCGGCCAAAATATTTTGAACCTGAAGTTGGGCCCCGGCCTGACTCTGGAGGAACGGGCCGAAGGCTGGCTGGCCGAAGCCAAGGACCTGGTGGTTCAGGGGCGGCAGGCCAAGCACGCCAAAGACCTCAAAAAAGCGGCCGGTCTGTTTGATGAGGCCAAGAAAACGTTCTTCGACCTGCCCGACCCTTATGTGGAGCTGTTCTTTATCTATCTCAACGTCAACGACCTGGAGGCCGCCAAGCAGGAGCTGGGGGAACTCCGCAAGGTTAACCCTCAAATCGCCGATGAGCTGATCAAGTCCGTTAAACAAGCGGCAGCCAAGGAAGAGGCCCAAAAGGCGGCCAAGGGGAAGGGATCCAAGAAAGCCAAGCAGTGATCAGTGACCAGTGATCAGTGACCAGTAATCAGTAATCAGTGACCACAGAGCCTCTTGCAAAAG
>Ga0194125_10003326_pt1 | contig 26107 bp, 16 predicted proteins | sample TA2KigC250mmetaG_FD_148626 | JGI IMG/M metagenome (GOLD analysis project Ga0194125, IMG submission 148626) | Freshwater microbial communities from Lake Tanganyika, Tanzania - TA2015034 Kigoma Deep Cast 250m | ecosystem: Environmental > Aquatic > Freshwater > Lake | place: Tanzania: Lake... | reverse complement strand
CTCAGCACGCCCAGCATCGCGGGAGGCGGCCGCTACGACCGCCTGATCGGAATCTTCCTGAACCGCGAGATTCCCGCGACCGGCGCATCGTTTGGGCTGGACCGCGTCGCGAATGCGATGGAGGAGCTTGGCCTCCTCCCCACTCCCCAGGGCCAGTGCCAGGTCCTCGTCACGGTGTTCGACGAGTCCACGCGCCTGGCCTCACTCCGCGCCGCCACGCAGCTCCGTGCCTCCGGGATCAACGTTGAGGTCTACCAGGGCTCCGACGGCCTCCGGTCGCAGTTCGGTTACGCGGACCGTCGCGGGATCCCGGTTGCGGTCATCATCGGCCCCGACGAAGAAGCGGCCGGTTCCGCCGCCGTCCGCGACCTCCGCACCCGCACCCAACAGACCGTGCCCACCTCTTCCCTCGTCAACCAGGTGCAAGCTCTGCTCTGACGCATCCCGATGTTGCCGTTCCTGGGAGCGCCGGCACCCTTGCCGGCTGCTGTGGCGAGGGCTGTTGCCTTGGCCGTGACGTACGACAACGGCTAACGACCCGCCACCTCTGCCGGCAAGGGTGCCGGCGCTCCCAGCAACGGCGCTCCCGCCTCTCCTACACTCCTGCCTCTGCTCCGCACACAGGGCAGTGACGGAACTCCTTCCCGCACTCCGCGCAGACGTCGGCGCCACAGGCGGTGCAGCGCCCGGTGACATGCACGGGGCGCGCGCAGCGTGGGCAGTAGGCGAAGCCCTCGCCCAGTCTCGTGCCGCAGTGCGCGCAGAAGCCCCCCATGGGGTCCGCGACCGGCTCGTCCGCGGATGGCGGCACAGGCAGCGGAGGGGGACTGGGGTGACGGGGAGCACCGCTCCGCTTTCCTCCATGACCAGCCGCAGGCGGGGGCCCGTCGGACCGAGGGTGAACTCACAGGTGGGCTGCTGCGTACCCATGTCAGTTCGCCTCCTCTTCCGGAGCCTCGGTCGTCTCGTCCAAGCCGTTCGTGGGGCGATAGGCCCGCCCGAGGAAGTGGAGCACAATGAAGGCCAGGCCCAGGACGGCCAGCACAACGGCCGCCGGCAGGGCGATGTGATGACCGCCCATGAAGCCGGTGTTCGGCCAGGCCAGCATCGAGATCAGCAGACCGATCGCGATGGCCAGCAGGATCACGCCGGCCTTGAGGTTCGCCAGAGGGTCCCTGCGCTTCCGGCCCTCTTCCGGCAGCCTCAACGGGGGCGGCTCCATGCCGCGCTCGATCATCAGCTTCCGCTCCTCCATGATCTGCGCCAGCTCCCGGTTGCGGGCGTTGGCCCTGATCCAGACGATGACCACAACGAACAGGAACGGCATCAGGCAGATACTGCAGACCATGACCATCACGAACGCGTCAACCATCTCGAACCTCCATGCGACGTCGTGTTGAGTGCAATCACCGACTTGGATGCCGCTCGCCGGCCCAAAGGTTGCATCACGATTCCCTGCGAAGAACCCTGCGGCGAGTGCAACCGGATGCCCGGTCGGCGGCATCTAACCGACTGACATGGCACTCGCAAGGCTCCTGCAGCTACCTCGTATGCTCGCGATCCGCAACCCTCTCTCGCCCGAGGCCTCGCTGGTGGCCCGCACGCGACGCGGCGACGCCGGCGCGTTCGAGGCCCTGGTGCGGCAGCACAAAGACAGCGTGCTCAACCTCGCGCGCCGGATGGTCGCCGATTGCGACGCCGCCGAGGACATCGCGCAGGAGGCCTTCATCAAGGCCTACCGCGAGCTGCATCGCTTCCGCGGGGAATCGGCGTTCGCCACCTGGCTATACCGTATCACGATCAACGAGGCGCGCCTGTACCTGCGCGGGCATCAGCGGCGCGTGGCGCGCTGGGAGCGTCAGCGGGACCTGGCTGCCGCCGAAGCCTCGGCTCAGTCGCCCACCGACGATCCGGCGCCTCTCACGGAGTTGCTCCAGGAGCTATCGGCGGATCAACGGGAGGCCCTGGCGCTGTTCCACCTGAAGGAACTCTCGTTGGAGGAGATCGCGCGGACCCTGGGCGCTCCGCTCGGCACGGTCAAGGCGCGACTGTCGCGTGGACGGGAACGTCTGCGGCAACTCGCCCGCGAAAGGGGGCTGGCATGAACTGCGAACACGTGCAGAGGAAGCTGGCCGAGTACAGCGCCGGGCTGGTGCAGGGCGATGAACGCCTCCGGCTCGCCGAGCACCTGGCGGCCTGTGAGCCCTGCCGCGCGCAACTGGCTGAATACCGTGCCCTGGATGAACTGCTTGCCGGCGAGCGGGTGGTGGCCGACGAAGGCCTCGTGCGTAAGGTGATGACCGAGGTGCGCGTGATGGGCGCACCCCGGCGACCCGTGTGGCTGCTCTCGCTGGAGCGGGTGGCCCCCTTGGCAACCGTGGCTGCCGCGCTGCCCCTGCTCGCCCTGTTCGTCCTGACGGCCCTGAATTGGTCCTCCTCTCCCGCGGCCGACGCCCTCTTCGCCGGTGTTTCCTACGCGCACACCATCTCCCTCGGCCTTGCAGTGGGGGCCTGCGGCCTCGCGGCCCTGTTCGCCGCCTGGCTCACCTGGCGCGCCGCCGAAGCCGTCTCGTAGCCGTCGCCGTCCCCTGGGACCGCGCGCACCCTTGCGCGCAGCCGTTGCCGTTCGTCGTGCCGTGTTGTATAACAACCCCATGCCTTCCGCCGAACCCGCCAGGCCGCCGGGCCGGGAGAAGCGCCGTCGGAAGACCGCGGTGCGTCGCGGTACGGAGCGCCTGGTCACGCGCCTGTTGACCGCCGCGTTCGCCCGGATCATCCGCGCCCTCCCGCTCCGTTTCGGGCGGCGTCTGGCGAACCTCTACGGCTACCTGCTCTGCGCCCTTACGCTCCGGCGGCAGCGACTGGCCGATCGGAACCTGGCGGCCACCTTTGGCGACCGCCTTTCGGCACGCGAGCGCCGCCGGATCCGCCTGGCGGTCACCCAGAACATGTGCAAGGTCTTCGTGGAGCTGTTCAAGGCCAGCACCTTCACCCGCGAGCAGATCCGCGACCTCGTCCCGGCGGAGGGTATGGAGCGCTTCCGCGAGGCCCTCGCACGCGGCAACGGGGCGATGATCATCACCGGGCACTTCGGGAACTGGGAGCTGCTGGGGGCGCGCCTGGTGAGCGAGGGGTTCGACCTGGGCGTCGTCGCCCGCGACGCCTCCGATGCCGGGGTCACGTCACTCATCAACGAGTCCCGCGAGCGCCTGGGCATGAAGGTCTTCGGGAAGCGGGACCTGAAGACGATGAACGCTCACCTGCGCGCCAACGGAATCCTGGGCATCCTCCCCGACCAACATGCGCGTAAGGGCTCCATCCTGCTTGACTTCCTCGGCCGCCCGGCCTGGACCATCCGCAGCCCGGCGCTCCTCGCGCTTCGCACGGGCGCCGCGATCGTCCCGGCCTTCTGCCTCCGCGAGCCCGATGACGCCCTCCGCGTGATCGTCCTCCCCGAGATCGATGCCGAGGGCCTCGGCGACCGCGACGAGGCCACCGTGGAACTCACCCGGCGCATCAATGCCGCTCTCGAAGGGCAGATCCTCGCCCACCCCGACCAGTGGCTCTGGCTCCACAACCGCTGGAAACCCGCCGCCCCCGAGCATGAGGAGAAGTACCTGCGCCGAGAAGCCGATGACGCCGACACTGCGTAAGGAGGGCCGTCTGTCGGCCCTCGGAGGCGCAAGGGGGTTTACAGGCCGCACGTGATGTGCTATGTTCTGCCTGCGCGGTGGAGCAGTCAGGTAGCTCGCAAGGCTCATAACCTTGAGGTCGAGGGTTCGAATCCCTCCCGCGCTACCACTGCAACGCGACGGCCATCTGATCGGGGTGGCCGTTTGTGTTCCGGCCCATGCTCGACACAGCCAGGCCCTATTGGGTCTACGTGCTCTATAGTGGCGAAGCGGACCGCTTCTACACCGGGGTGTCCGAGGACGTTGAGGAGCGCGTGCGGCGCCACAACGCGGGCCAGTCCCGCTGGACGGCTCGGCATTGGAAGGCGTGTCGGGACTGGAGTCCCGACCTACAAGGCGTAGAGCAACCGGAAGGCGGGGAAGGCTCCCGCAGAGGAGGCAACGCAGCCGAGACCGTGTCAGAACCTCTGGTCGCGGCCTCCCCCTGGAGACGCCCTATGTCTGGAGGTACTCCCCCATGAGAATGAATGGCGCCCAGTAGTAGGGGTCTGACCAGGCGGGCTTCCACGGCCCCAACTTGGCCGGCAGCTTCAGGGACCCGCCCTTCGCCATTCGGCCTGTCCGCAGTTCCCGCATTGCTTGCTGCAGGGCGACGTCCTTGCTTTCCCCAGCTCGGTAGTGCCGATAGAAGCAGTACATCAGCGCCGCCGTCGAGTCATCCGCTACCTTCCACTGCGTGCACAGCACGCTCGCAGCGCCGGCGTACATGAAAGCTCGGGTCAGGCCCACCACACCCTCTCCGGAGAGCGTCTTGCCCTTCGCGGTCTCACAGGCGGAGAGGGTAACGAGATCACACCCGGCCAGGTCCAAGCCAAACACCTCCCACGCCTTCAGAAAGCCGTCGTTGCCCTCCGCCGGCTCGCGGGGGATGGACAGCACCAGTGCCGAGTCCATCGGGCTGGCCGGGTCCAGCAATCCGTGGCAGGCCACGTGCAGCACCCGCTTTCCCGGTCCCTCGCTCTGGACGCTGGTCTCCGTCGCCGCCGCACCCTCGCGTACGTCCGACTCCCCTGCGAACAGCTTCCCCACCGCGTTGGCCTCGACCCCCGATTCCGGCAGCTGCGCAAACCTCGTGCCCTCCGGGCCGCTTCGCACCGCCTCGAAGACCCCCGACCTCACCGGTAGGAGCGGCGCCGGCCCTTCGGCTCGCGCTGCCCAGCCGGAGTAGTCCGGGGCGCCGTAGGCCAGTAGCTGCTTCCCCTTTCGGCTCCCCTCCCGGAACGTGCGTCCCTCCACAAAGACGGTCCCCGACGGCGCGTAATGCACCGGGACCCTATCGCACAGATAGGTCCCCTTGCCCATCGGCAGAGCATGGAAGGGAAGCTGCCACAATGGCCCATCCGGCAGGATCAGCAACCGCTTCGCCTTCCCGATCTCATCCGCCGCCGGCTTCAACAGCAGCTCACTCAGTGACTGGGCGACCGCTCCGGCGTCCTGCTTCTGGGCAAACAGGTTCAGCAGCAGCCGCACCTTCTGTTCCAGATCCGTTGAGGTCACCTTGACCTCGTGGGCCTTGGTCTCAAGCCCGGGACCGAAAACGAACAGTTGCGCACCTTGCTCGCCAACTACGTGGAGCAGCACCACCGTACCCGGGTCGAGCGCCTCTCCTAGCTGCGCCACCGTCATCGGCTCGGGATACTCCAGCGCGGCGTATCGGGGGTCCGACTGTCTGATCTCCCGTTCCAGTGTCTCCTGATCCAGCCGGACGCGCTGCAGTTCCGTTGTGATCTCCTCGGTCCGCTTCTCGTCAGGCGCCGTCCTGCCCGCGCCCTGCAACTCGCTGTACAGCCGATCTCGCCGAACGTCCAGCATCCGCTGCTTCGTCACCAACTCCGGGCTGCCGGCTGCGCCGAGGCGCCTCTCCGCTGTCATCTCCAGCAAGCTCCGTCCCCGCATCCGCTCCGCCACGTCCGCCGCCTCCTCTACCTGGCCGTCGGCCAGGAGAGCCGTCAGTAGGGCCCCGTACATGTCGGTGTGTTGGGCCAGAAACATCGCCCGGGCCTCTTCTTGGCTTCCGCTCTTCCCCCGCGCGCACTCGATGGTCGCTACCGCCCGCCGGTAGTGCTCTAACGCTGCCGCCGATTCCCCGCGAGTGCGGTACACCTGGCCGATGTGGCGGAGGGCACCGGCCATGCCGTCCGAGTCCGGCGCCAATCGCTCCCAGATGGCCAGGCTGCGATGGAAGCTCTCCAGTGCGGCGTCCAGATCACCGCGGTCCCGGTGTACCGTGCCGATGTTGTCGAGGGAGGTGGCCACGTCCAGGGAGTCTGGCGCCAGGCGCTCCCTGATCGCGAGGGCGCGCTGGTAATGGTCCTGCGCCGCATCCAGGTCGCCACGGTCGAAGAAGATGGTGCCGATGCTGCTGAGGGAGGTGGCCACCTTCAGGGAGTCCGGCGCCAGGCGCTCCTCGATGGCCAGGCTGCGCTGGTAATACTCCTGCACCGCATCCAGGTCGCCAGGGTCGAACAAGATGGTGCCGATGTTCTTGAGGGAGTTGGCCACGTCCAGGGAGTCTGGCGCCAGGCGCCCCCTGATCGCGAGGGCGCGCTGGTAATACTCCTGCGCCGCATCCAGGTCGCCCCGGTCGGAGTAGATCAGGCCGATGTTGCTGAGGGAGGTGGCCACCTTCAGGGAGTCCGGCGCCAGGCGCTCCTCGATCGCCAGGCTTCGTTGGCAGTAGTCGAGCGCCCTATCAAGATCCCCCCGTGCCTGACAGATCATGCCGAGGTTGCCCAGGCCGGCGGCCCACTCCAGGGACTCTGGCGCCAGATGCTCCATGATCGCCAGGCTCCGCTGGTAGCAGCCTAATGCGGCTTCCAGATCGCCGCGATTATGGTGGGCCGAGCCGATGTTGTTGAGCGAGATGGCCACCTTCAGGGAGTCCGGCGCTAGGCGCTCCAGGATCGCGAGGCTGCGCCGGTAGTAGTCCAGCGCCGCGTCCAGGTCCCCGCGGTCTTCGTGGATTGCGCCGATGTTGTTGAGTGAGATGGCCACGTCCAGGGAGTCTGGCGCCAGGCGCTCCCTGATCGCGAGGGCGCGCTGGCAGTAGCTTAGCGCGGCCTCCAGATCGCCGCGATCATGGTACACTGAGCCCATGTTACCGAGTGAGATGGCTACGTCGAGGGAATCCGGAGCCAGGCGCTGAAGGCCTGCCAGAATGACCCACCGCCGTTTCAGTTGACCCTCGAGTGAGTCTGCCTGCCTGCCCTGCCACGTCATATTCGTGTTGCTTGCCTCGCGCGCCGTGTTGTGCCCGCCATCGATGAGGAGCTTGTGCCGAGCCAAAGCCAGCGGAATCTCCTCGTCGGCAGCCGCAGAAACGTTCGCCAGGATGGCCCTGGCCGTCTGTTCATCGCCACCCAAGGCGGCCACGACCGCGGCCAGGTTCAGTCGCCGGAAGGCGACCTTCTCGTCGGCCGTCGCCTCGGCGCGGAGCCGCTCGATGGCCTTGTCAGCACCCTCTTCCTTGATCAGCCGTTCCGCCTCCGCGCGCAGGTCGTTGGCGAGGGTGCTCACCTGCTGGATCAGCGCCTCAGCTTGGACTTCGGGCAACTCCTGGCTGCGAGAATGCAACCGGGGCGCGAGGCACAGCACCAGGAGGGCGAGGAGTAACCGGGGTCGAGGCAAGGGACATCCCCCCTTCGGCACGCAGGTCTCGGAGATGTGGACGCCTTCCGCTATGTGAGGCCTGGGAACCTGTCAGAGCGTCAGACGGGCGTGGCTACATCCCGCGGCCTGCGTCCCACTCGTAGAGCGGGTTGCCGTACGCTCCGAAGGCTGCCCAGAAGTGCGGCCCCGAGGCATAGCCTGCGCCCTTGAGGCTGCCCCGAGCGGCTCTGCGCTGGGCTTCGGCCAAGGCTTCGTCGAGCGGCAGGCCTCCGCGCAGGCGCTGGTAGCACTCCCTCATCAGCGCCGCCGTCGCCTGATCATCGACCTTCCATAGTGAAGCGACCACCGCGCGGCTGCCGGAGGCCAGAAACGCCCGCACCAGCCCCACGAGCCCTTCGCCCTCTGTCTCCGCCCCCAACGCTGTCTCGCAGGCCGAAAGGACGACAAGCGAGGGCATCTGTTGCAGGGCCATTACCTCGTAGGCGTACAGCAAGCCGTCCTCCGCCGCTTCGGTCTCGGTTGCCGGTGCGGGGGTCAGCGCCAGGGCGGAATAAAGCGGGCTCTGGTCGTCGGCGACACCGTGGACCGCGAAATGGGCGCAACCCGCCCGGAGGAGTTCCGCCTTCGCGGTGCGCTCGTCAGCCTGCTTGCCGACGTACACCGTCGCATCCTGGCCCCAAAGCGAGGCCACGCGGCTGCCCTCCTTGCGGGCCTGTGCCAGAGGCTGCCAGGTGTCGAGGGCCCGGGTCACCGCCGCGTCGGCAGGACGGGCAGCCACCGTCTCGCCTCCGGCGTACGTGTCCAGAAGCGGGTCGCAGAAGGCCACGAGTCGGCGCGTGTCGGTCGCCGGCGGCGGGCTGCCATTCAGCACTTTGAGCACCGTCGCTGACGGCAGGTACGAGATCGTGCGCGTCAGCCCTACGTAACTGAGGCTGCTGTAGCTCGCCTTCCCCGGCCCAGGCGCCTCGCTCACCAGAGCGGCGAAGGGCACGTGGTGCAGAACCCCGTCAGGAACGATCATCAGGCGGAAGGTGCCGGGACCCAAGGCCTCCAACACGGGCTGCAGGCATGCTACGTACAGCTCGTGGGCGCGCCCCGCGAAGCCCGAGGCGTCTGCCTGGGGGTCGCGGGTATTGGACATCTGCAGCGTCGCGTTCATCTTGGCCCAGGCGTCGGCGATCTCTCGCGGCGTCGCGGGGAGCACCACCGTTCCCGCCCGGCTCCGTGTCAGCACGATCGCGATGGCGCTCTCCTCCCCCAGCACGTATTGGATCAGCGCCGACCCGTCCGGTACGAGCGCCTGCGCCTCGGCCATCGCCACCGGCTCTGGGTAGCGCAGGCTGGCATATCCGGGGTGCTGGCGGCGCATCTCCAGCCGCACGAAGCGGGTGTCATCCTCGGCCTGTGCGCGCACCTCGGCCCAGTGCTTCAGGGCCTCCTCGTTGCGCCGCTCGACCGGCTTCGATTCCTCGTCCCGGAGCATCTGCGACGCGGTGCCGATCCGGGCCAGCGCCTGCTGCTCGCGCTCCAGCAGGGTGGCGCTCCCCTCGCCGCCGGCTGACTGCATGAGCTGACGCTCCGCCAGCATCTCAGCCAACACGCGGCCCTTCGTGCCTTCGGCGTAGGCAAAAGCGTTAGCGGTATCGTCCAGGGCAGCGTAGCGGATCGCAATCCGCCGGTAGAGCCTTGCCGAGTCGGCCGTCAGGCGAAGCCGCTGGGCCGGCCCGCCGACCTCGCGGCGCATGCCCTCCAGAGCATCCGCCGCGGCGAGGAAATGGTCGAGGCACTTACGGTCATCGTCCAGGCACACGTACGCCTTGCCGCAAAGGTAGTGGGCCATGTGGATCATGTCGGGCGCGGACAGGTCCACAGCTAGAGTGGCGGCCTCCTCGAGGCACTCGACGGCCCGACTCGGCTCAGGCGGAACCTCGTTCGGCAGCTCCTTGTCGTGGGGCAGCAGCGCGGTGCCCAGGAGGATCAGGAAGGTGAGCCGGTGGCGTCGATCGTTGAGATCGCCCGCCAGCGAAAGCCCCTGTTCGGCTAGCTGAACCGCTCGCGCTCGTTCACTGCGGAAAGAGACCGCCCGCGTCTGGCTGCTCAGCACGTCCAGGTAGTCCGGGCTGCTGGCCGGGGAGAGGGCCAGGGCCTGCTCCCGCAGAGCGTCGGCACCCTCGCGATCACCGTCGGCCTCTCGCACCTCGGCCAGAGAGCCGAGGATGGCGCCCCGCGTGGCGGGACTGCAGTTCTGCCGTGACAGCGCGTCCGCCCTGGCCAGGCACTCACGGTACGTGTCCTCACGGCCCAGGTTCCGGTGGAGCTGCGCAACGTTGAAGTAGGTGACCGCCGCCAGCTCCGGGTTTGCGGCAAGCAGATCACACAGCTGGATGGCCTTGCGGCCCCGCTCCAACGCGTCGTCGCGGCGGCCGGCGACATCCAGCATGTTGGCCTGGTTCACCAAGATCGTGATCTGGTTGGGCACGGAGCCCATCTTCTCGTAGAGCGTCAGCGCCTCTGTGTAGTAGCCCAGGGACGCCTCCAGGTGCCCAAGGCGCTTCTCCAGTAACCCTAAGTGGTTCAGCGCGCTCGCCTCGCCGTCGGGGTCGCCGATCTCCCGATGGGTGTCCCGCGCCTTGGCGTGCAGTTCGGCGGCCTTCTCGTACTCCCCCAGCGACTGCAGCACCGAACCCATGTTGTCCTGAACCGTCGCGATCATAATCGGACGTTTGCCCCGCGCCGCCCATTGCATGGCCTCCTCGTAGGAGGCCAAGGCCTCCCGGTAGCGGCCCAGGTTCCTCTGATCGACGGCGCAGGCGTTCAGCGCGCTGGCAGTGCCCATCACGTTGTCGGATTCGCGGTAGACCTGGAGTGCCTTGGTGTGGCTCTCGAGGGCCGCCGCGGGGTCGCCGAGGTCCGCGTAGACGTCACCCAACGCCTTACGGGCATGGGCTTTGGTGGACGCCTTCTTCGCGGTCTCCGAAGCCTCAGCAGCCTCTTGTGCCCTCCTCAGGGCCGCGTTGAGGTCACCCAGCGCCGTCTCGATGCTCACGGCACGGGCCGCCGCATCTACGATCAGATCGGCGTCCCCAACCTTGCGTGCGAGTTCCAGCGTCGCACCCACGACCTCCCTGGCCTCAGACAGCCGCCCCAGGTCCTCCAGCACCTGCGCCCGGTCCTGCTGGATCAGGCAGATCAGGCCGGCATTGCCTGAGTCCTGCACCGCCTGGTTGGCCAAGGCCAGCACTTCCGCGGCCTCCGCGAGCCGGCCGGCCTCTTGCAGACTCATGGACCGCATCCAGTCGCAGATGGCGATGGTCAAGGGGGGTAGCTTCGCGTCTACGGCGATGGCCCGTGCGATCCCTTGAGCCTGAAGTGCGCGGTCGAACTCGCCCTTGTTGATCAGGTCCTCCGCCATCGTCAGGATCGCGAAGACGAAGTCGTCAGTCCGGGCCTCCGGGTGCTCGGCGAGGACCGCCGCGCGGGCGGCCTCGTCGGCGGCCCCCAGGACTTCGGTCACGAGCGGCCCGAGGTCCGCTTTGGGCTGTGCCTCCTCGCCCTGGGCCTCCCCAACTGCGGGCGTCACCGCGAGCAACGCCAATAGCGAGATGACGCGTGCAACCATGATGAGTCTCCTCGCTTGTCCCCTATGGAGTGACCTTCTCGATGAACTGCCCCCACTCCCGTCCCTCTCCCCCCTTCTCCGCGAGAGCCAACTCCTGGCGGGCCTCGGCCTGCAGCTTGTAGCTGGCCAGCACGGCCGCCCGATGTAGATGGACCAACGGCTCCGGCATGCCCCGCGTGCCCACGTCCACGCGGTGCAGGGCCCGCTCGACCTCGGCGCAACGTTCCTCATCCATCACCTCGAACCAGACCAGCGGCCGCTCAGCCCGAAGGTCGCCCGGCCCCTTGGCGGTGACCCTCAGGTAGTAGCGCTCGCCGGCCGTCAGCGATGGTGCATCGGTGGGGTAGGTCACCCGATTCTCGCTGAGGTCCGTCGCTCTCCAGAGCGGCTCCGCGCCTCCATCCATGACCTCGATGGTGTACGTCGCCCCCGGCGTGGCGTCCCAACAGAAGGGCACCGGGGTGCGCCGTTCCAGGGAATTGGCGGGTTCCAGACCTCCCAGCGCCTGGGTCTCATCCCCTCGGGAAGCGGCCAGCGTGGTCAACTGGGGGCGTGGCCGCAGCTTGCCGCATAGGTACCGCCAGACCCGCCCGATCACGCCGCCGCGTGGCGCAGAGGGCTGGGCCACGGTGAACGAGTTCCCGGCTGCGCCTCCTGCCCAGACCTGTTGCGGTCGGTCGGGGAAGACGATGGTCGCCCGCCCACCCGGGTGGATGCAGACCCGTTCGCCCATCTGAAGCGGGGTGCCCGGAGCCAACGCCTCCACCGTCCTGTCCGCATGGGTAACGAAGGCCTTGCCGGTCATGTAGGCTACGATGGCGTCTGGGCCTCCGTCCGGCTGCGCGCACAGCCGTGCCGCCTGGACGTGGCCGACCACCAGCATGACGACCACAGCGAGGATGCGTGCTCTCATTCTGTCTCACTCCCTGCCAGCTCGAGGAATCTGGACATCTGGAACCCTTGCAGCGCGTACAGCACGAATCGTCCCGGCCTTCCACGCAGTTCCACCTCGAACCGCGCGCCGGGCAGGGCACGGGGGCAAGCCTGACGGGTCGACTCCGAGACCTGGATGAGGGCGTCGTGCTCCTTGCACGAGTTCATCATTCGAAATGCGATGTTGACGTTGTCGCCGACAACGGTGTACTCCATCCGGTTCGGGCTGCCGATGTTCCCCGCCAGCACTCTGCCGGTGTGAACCGCGGCATACGCCACAAGGTCGTAACCGGTCTCGGCCCTCCAGCGCGGCGCCAGCCGCGAGGCGGTGCGGACCGCCTCCATGGCCGCCAGGACTCCCGCCTGTGCATGGCCGGACTGGTCCATCGGCGCATTGAAGGTCGCCAGAAGTCCGTCCCCCAGGTACTTGTTCACTGCCCCGCCATGCCCCCAGATGGCGGGCGCAACCGCCGAGAACAACTCGTTGAGCAGCGCCCCCACCTTGGTTGGCTCGATGCGCTCTGCGGCCGTCGTCGAGTCGCGGATGTCGAAGACCAACAGAGTCACAAGGCGCTCCTGCCCCCCAAGCTCCAGAGCGCGACGCTGACGCCACAGCTGCTTCAGCATCGTCGGCCCTACGTACGGGCCGAATAGCGCCTGCAGCCTCCGGCGATCGCTCGCCTCGGTCACCACTGCGTAGCCCGCGAGGGCAAGGCCGCTGGGCACGACGTTCACCCAGTAGTTGGCGGACGCAAGCAGCAGTAGGCTGAGCGGGATCGCCACGACGAGGCCCGCGAGCAGGAACGCGAGGACACCCATAGTGCCCCGCCGCATTGCGACGTACGATGCGATCGCCGCGATGAGCAGTTGCAGCAGCACGTCCCCCACGAAGCTCGTGCGCTTCAGCGCGGAACGGCTGAGCAGTGTCGCGACCGCGTTCGCCTGGACCTCGACCCCCGACATGAGTCCGTGGCCCGTCTCGGCTCCGACGCCGGCGATCGGGGGCACACGGTGCTGATCGCGCGCGACGTAGTCCAGCCGCCCCAGGAGCACGATTCGGTCTCTCAGCCACTCCGGAGGGATCTGGTCCTTGACCAGTGCGGAGAAGGGCAGCGCCGGGAAGGTGCCGGCAGGTCCCCGGTAGTCGATCATCACTTCCCGCGAGTGCCGCCAAATGGTCTCGTGACGCGTGGGGTCGTACAGCGTCACCGCTCGGGCGGCCAGCGCGGGAAGGGGTTTGCCGTCGGCCTCGGTTAGCAGGCAGAACGAGCGCACCACGCCATCGGGCCACAACACGACATCCGCCAGCCCGATGTCTTCCTGCAGGCCGAACTTGGGCGCTGGCTGCGCGAGCGTCATCTCACCGTCGCTTCCCTGAAGGCTGGCCGCAGCAGTCATCCGCAGCCCCAGCCGGCGGGCGGCGGCCAGCGCGGCGACCAACTCCTCTTCCTGCCGCTGGCCTTGGCCTCCGTCCGGTGTGTCCAGCAGCACGTCAAGCACGAGGACCCGGGCCTGCGCCTCGGCGATGCGCCGTATGGCCTGCGCCAGTTGCTGGCGCGGCATCTGCGTCGGTGGCGACGGATACCCCAGCAGCTTGAAGTCCTCATCGGTGGCTCCGACGATACGGATGGCCTCCGTCGGCGTCGCTGCACCGCGAACGAACAACAGAGCGTCCAGCCAGCTGAGGTTGAGGGAGTCGAGCCGCCCGGAGTGGGAGGCCGCCACAAAGAGGATGCCGATGAGCGAGGCCGTCAGGAAGCCATGTAGCCACGCCCGGGGGCCGGTCGTGAATGTCGGCAGCCCGTCCCGGTACCGATGCATTGGGCCACCCTCAGCGCCGGTCGAGGAGCCTCTTACCGCGCTCAGGCCCCCATTTCGAGCGGCCCGAAGGTCTGTCCTTCCCCACCTGCCCCGCTGGCCGAGGCCTTGTGTTCGGATGACGGACGGGAATGGTACTGCTGAGGCACCCGGACGCCGTGGCAGACATGGCCGGGGAAGTAGCACTCTCAGCGGCGTCTGAGGTAACGCCGGCCGTTGGTAGGCAGGCGCCACCGGCGGCTCAGCCACGCCCCGAGAGCATCGTGCATTGCGACGAAGCTAGCCCGCGCTACCAAGAGCCCGTGTGAACGGCCCCAGAGCCGCTTCTGGGGCTGTTGTCTTTTGTCGGGGCTCGCGGGCCCGCTCGCTGGTCCTCAGGTCCTCAGTCTTCGGAGCGCTTTGCGGAGGCGTTCGGCCTTGTCGCGCTGGGCGAGGGCGCGCTTGAGCGCGGGGTGGTAGGCCACGAGGTCGGGAAGGGGGATGTCGGGCAGTTCCGGCACGGGGAACTGCAGGCCGGCCATGCGGGGCGGCGCGCAGACGATCCAGTCCTCGAGGGGCAGTGGGCGGAAGCTGATCTCCACATCCTGGAAGGACAGTCGGCCGGCCCGCTCGGTACCGACCGCGTCGCTGAAGATCTCGAAGATGCGCTGCCCCCACTCCCCGCCGATGTCGCGCATCCGCCGCCAGTGTTGGAGCGCCTGCTCGACGTCCTCCCCGCGATTGCGCAGATACTTCGCGAGGCCGACGTTCGCGTGGACGATCGCGTTGTCGGACTGATGGCGCAGCACCTGGGTGAACGAGTGGATGGCGGCCGACAGCAGCTTGGCAATCTCGGCCTGGACCTGGCGCTGGCGGGTGACCCGGACCAGCACCGCGCTTTGCATGGAGCGCTGCAGCTCCCGGGCCTGACGCGCCTGTGAGATGCCCAGGACGTTGAGGATCTGCCAGGGGGAGTCCGTGCGGGCGATGGGGCGCAGGACGCCGATGGCTCCGTAGTAATCCTCCAGGATGTACTGCAGCACCCCGAGGTTGAACCGCGCGTTGTCGGCGATGCTCTTCACCCCGATGGCGGCTTCGAGGTATGGGTGGGCCTTCTCGAGCAGCTCCCTCATGCGGGGGGGTGGGGGACCGTAGACCTCCGTCTCGGGGCGCTGGACTCGCCAGGCCGCGGTCAGGTAGCAGGTGGCGATCGCATAGCCGAGCGTCTCGTGCGTCGGGGCCCGCGACGAGGCTTCCTTGAGGGCCTCGGCGGCGTCCTCGTACTCCTCACTCAGATACAGCGCGATCCCCAGGTTGAGGTACGCCTCGGCCGTGCCCGCGCGTCCGGCCTTGATGACCTTGTGGAAACAGGCGATGGCCTCGACCAGGTCCCGCTCGCGGACGGCGTCGCGTCCGCCGGCCTCGTGTCCCGCCTCCGCGGCGGTCAGCAGGTACGCCAGGCCCCGGTCGAAGTCCATCTCCTCCTCCGCGTACGACACCCGGAGCAGCAGGTCCAGCGCCCGGCGCGGCCGTCCCGCCGCCAGCTCGGTCCGGATCAGGTTGCTCTTCACCGCGGTGTCGTAGGTCGAATGGGAGGGATGCTCGAAGCACGAGCGGGCCTCATCGTGCCGGCCCTGGACCCACAACAGGCAGCCCAGGTTCTGCACGATCTCCGGCTCGTCGGCCTCGGCCTGCGCGGCCAGTTGCTGCTCGGCCAGCGCCGCCTCCGGATGGTCGCGCGCGCAGAGCATCAGGGCCGCGTTGTGGCGCGCCGCCGCCACACCCTCGTCCTCGAGCCGCGACGCCTCCCCGTACCGGTCGAGGGCTTGCGCGTAGGCTCCCTCGAGGGCCTCGAGGTTGCCCAGATTCACCAGCACCTCGCCGCTGGCCGGCAGTAGCGCCCGCGCCCGGCGCAGCCAACGCCGGGCCAGCCCCAGGTTGCCCGTACGGCAGAGCGCCGCGCCCAGGTTATTGTAGATCATCCCCTCGCCCGACTCCAGCGCCGCCGCCGAGCCGACCTCCGCCACCGCCTGCGCGTAGTCGTCCCGCCGGTACGCGAGCACGCCGGCGTTGGCGTACGCTGGGGCGTAGGAGGGGTGTTGGTGCTTGGCGAGGGAGAAGGCGTCCTCGGCCCGCATGAAGTCGCCGAGCTGCAGCAGGCGCACGCCGATGTTGTTCAGCGTCAGCGGCAGGCTGCCGTCCTGGCACACCATCCACAGGCGCTCGATCAGCACGCCGTAGGGGGCCTGGGTTGCCACGCGGGCGAGGTTGGCGTCGCTCAGGCCCTCCGGCCGGTTCAGCTCCCGATCGACCAGCCACCCCACCTGACTCCACTGGCCGGTCTCGGCCAGCACGACCAGGAGGTTCTCGCCCCAGGCCGACGACTCGTCTTCCTCGTACCGTTGCCGCAATATCTCGTGGGCGCCCTCATAGTCGTTCCGCAGGCAGCGGATGACGGCCAGGTCGCACAGCGCCTCACCTGAAGCTCCCTTCAGATCGCCACCCGCCGACGCCACGGCTCCCTCGGCACGGGACAGGTTGCGCTCCATCCGCGCCACGCACCACCGCAGCGCAAACCGCAGCCATTGCCGGCGCACGACAATCCACGTCAGTCGGGGGACCGCCAACAGGAGGTAGAAGGCACACGCGCCGCCCACGGCGCCGGTCGCGAGCACCGTCCAGCCGACGCGGGGCGTCACGGCGTGGGTGTAGATGGCGCCGACCAGCGCGCCCAGCACGGCGCTCAGGATCGGCAGGACCCGCCCCCGCGAGTGCGCTCTGACCCGCACGCGCGACGGCCGCTCGGCGATCCCACAACGTCGCCGAGCCTCTGCGCTCAGGGCCCCCGGAAGAAGCCGCATGACGCCCCCCGGCTGTGTCAGCGGTTCAGATCCCTGTTGAGAGCGTGTACGGGAAGCGTGGGCGGGCGCCATGAATGGCGCCCCTACACGATTGGGCGCGATGAATCGCGCCCCTACATCAGAGCTAACCGTGCGTCGTCATGTAGGGGCACGATTCATCGTGCCCGAGTGTAGGGGCGTGATTCATCACGCCCAATGCCGTCCTTCTCATACACCCTCTGAGGCGCGATCCCTTGGTTCGTGCCCCGCGCGCGGACTCCTGCCGCCGGCTAGCGCGGATGCCCTGCGCACCCGGCAGCAATCTCCTGGTCCTCGCGGGTGATCCGGCTGGTCCAGAAGTAGTGGGGCACCGTCTCCCCAGCGTCCAAGATGGCCTCGAAGGTCAGTTCTACCCTATCTCCGCACTGAACAACCACCTGTTCTGGCAGCGGGAGGTAGGCCTGACCCCAGCACGTACCGGGGTTTCCGGGGGAGACGTCTAGCACGACGTGGTCCGACAGGCGCGCGATGAACCAGGCGACGAACCCGCTGAAGACGCCCGGCTTCGAGATCTCGAAGACCCGGGTGCGGGCAAATGAGGCCTCAGTCGTGCCGAAGTGGTCAACATGGTCCACCGGCTGGCCTGCTGCAAGAAGGCGGTCCGGCGGTACGCCTCCCAGGAAGCTATAGTAGGCCTCGAAGCGCCCCAGGGCGCCCTCTGGAGGCACGACCAGGTCGTGGTCATACACCGTAGCCGTCTGTGCGTGCGCTTCCGGCGCCTCCACCGGGGCGATGTACACGTCCACTGCTCGCGGCACCATCCGCCCTGTCTCGGGTCGCAGGAAGCGGTCGCGGGCGTCCTCGAGCGCTGGCACCATCCCTTCATCATTCCCCAAGCCGCCGATGAGCTCCGACACGATCACATCCGTCGGCTCCGGGAGCGTGATCTCCTGCGAAATCCCCTGGAGCAGCGTGATGACCGACCCCAACCCGGCCTGGTCGATGATCTGCTGTGTCATCGGGATCACACGAGCCTCCCCCTCGATCGCGTACACCCGCCGCGCCCCGGCCCTGGCTGCCAGCATCGCCAGCACCGCCGGCCCGGTCCCGATGTCCACCACCACATCCCCCGCCTGCACCGTCTCGCGAATCGCCTGCGCGTAGGCCTCGACACGTACCTGATCGCTCAAGAAGAGCATGTGCAGCTTCGAATCGCCATAGTCCGTGTGCTGGCTGTAGTGGGGGATCAGGCGGATGGGCGGTTCTGCGTTCATCGGGCCAAGACCTCTTCGTCTTGCCGTCAGCGGGCCCACGCGGGAGCCAGGGCCTCGCAGATCCTCTCCGCCAGCACACCCTCTCGGAGGTCGCCGTCTTGCGGGGGAGAGGGTTCACGGTAGCAGTCGCAGTGCAGACCGTCGAGACATCCGATGTCCTGGGTGCCGGAGAAGGTGCGCAGGGCGGCGTGTACGGTCGCATCGCACCGGCCACAGTTCGCGGGGGCGACGACGGGCGCGGGGTCGAAGACTTCCCCTCCCACCTTGATCGTGCCCCGGTGGTGGGTCTGCCGGATGGCGGTGACCAGATCCCACAGCGAGGCGGGCGTGTAGGCACCCCGTTGGTGCAGGAGGTCAACCAGAGTGCCCCGCTGCACGGCCACCGGCTCGAGTGAGACGGCGTCGGCTGCGAGGTCGAACGCCTCGTTCACCGTCCGCACGGCGTCGGCGATGGCCTCCTGCTCGGTCAGGAACGGCGGCTTCACCGAGGCGTACACCAGCGCGCGCATCCCGACGCGATGGAGCGTCTCGATGGCCGTCTGCAGGCAGCCCGGCGGAACCGGCTTGTTCAGGCACAGCTCGCGTACCGCTTCCGTGGCCGAGTCATAGCCCAGGCCCACCTCGATCTCCCGATCCGGCAGTTGGCCCCGCACCTCGCGCACGGCGTCCAGGGTAACCAGCTCCGGGCGACACTCGACGATGATCTTGCGCACCTTCGGCCGCTCGGCCACGAGGTTGAGGATTCCGCGCCGCGAATCATCGTCCATCTCGGCCGGGTCCAGGAAGTTGCCGTTCACGTACAGGCAGACCACAGGGGCTAGCTTGCCGTCGAGGCTGCTGAGCTGGGCCGCGCACTGCCCAATGATGTCCTCTGCGGCGAGGTCTCCGGCCAGCAACCGGCTGGCATAGGCCGCGCAGTGCGTGCACGTCGTGCGTGGATCGGCGGCGAAGCGGCACCCGCGGGAGGGGATCGCGATGATGCTGCGGCGGCACGGCCCTGCCGCCGAGTACTCGGGGCACGGGTCCAGGAGGCCCGTGTGCGGCTCCGAGGGACGGGCGTCGATGGCGGTGCTCTCGCGAAGGGAGGCCAACGTCGCGACGACCAGTTCCCGCGCCGCGGCGGCGCCGTGGGGCCTCGCCGACAGGGTGAGCGGCGGGAAGTCCGGGCAGGCGGAGCGGACCGCTTGCAGCCCAGTCCGCTCCCACGGATGGGGCTTCATGAGCAGCAGTGTCATCGGCTCGTGGCAGGTCCAGGGGAGGTCCGCCAGGTAGTCCAGCTCCGCGAAGGCGCGCATCCCCTCTGCCTCGCCCTCCAGGTACGCCGACAGCAGCCTGCGGAGCGCGGGGTCAGTGATCCCGGCCAGCGCGGCCCGGGCTTCGTCCGCGGCGGCTTCCGCCAACTCGAGAAACGCCGCGAAGGTGCCCGATTCGCGCAGGCGTTGGTGGGCCTCCGGCCAGCGGAAGGGAGAACCCCCGTGGGTCTTGTGCCAGAGGAGGAGCAGGTTGTAGGCCCCGGCCTCCAGGTCCTCCCGCAGGTCGGCCACGTGGTCGGCGATCAGATCGAGCACGAGGTACGCCCGCCAGAAGGCCTCCGATCGCTCGATCAGTTCGGCGGGGATGCCCTGCTGGGCGAAGACACGGTCGGCGACCCGGTTGTAGGCGTAGAAGTCGCAGTTGCCCATCTGCAGGAGCCGCAGGGTCTCCTCGCGGGAGAGGCTCTCGGCCTGCAGAACGGCCTTCTCGGCATGGAAGTAGGCCTCGATCTCGTCGTAGGCCCGACCCATGTACTCGGCATAGGCGTCGAGGTCGAGGCCCAGCGCTCGAACCGCCTGCGCCTCCCTGGGGCTCATCTCATCTCCGTACGACCCCGGCCCTCCCCCGAACGCCGCTGCCCGCGCCGCCACGGGGTTTAGCCCCTGCTCGTCAATGAACCCGTCCCACACGCGGATTCGCTCGGCGGCGACGTCGATCCAGTCTCCCAGGGCCCACACCACGCGGTCCGGCAGCCCCAGGCACGAGGCGATCTCCTCGTAGAAGCGCCGGGCAGGCTCCGCCTTCCAGGTGCTCTCCTGGGCGACCACGCACGGGAAGTGGCAGTGGGCGCGGAAGAACGCCTCACAGCGCTGAAGGGCGCGATGTGCCGGGGTGGTCACGCCCCGTCACCCCCGTGGTGAGGCTTCTCCACCAACGTCTTCTTGAGATCCTCGGGTCCACGCCCTCCTGCCGCCGTCTCCTTCGCGGCGGTCATCACCGTTTCGGTAATGACGTTGAGGATCTCGACCTGGAGGGTCTTGAACCTGTCGGTGAGCTTGATGTCGGGGTCGCGGGGCCGCGGGAAGTCGATGTCCTTCACGGCGCGGATCACGCCCGGCCGCGGCGAGAAGACGTACACCTTGTCGGCCAGGTAGACGGCCTCCTCGATGTCGTGGGTCACGAACAACACCGTGCAGCGGCTGCTGCCCCACACATTCAGGAGCAGGTCCTGCATCTGCCAGCGCGTTTGCGCGTCCAGCGCTCCGAAGGGCTCGTCCATCAGCAGCAGTCCCGGCTCGTTGACCAGCGTGCGGGCGATCGCGACTCTCTGCCGCATCCCGCCGGACAGCGTGTTGGGGTACTGCGAGGCGAACTCCGTCAGCCCCATCAGCTCCAGATAGTGGTCTACCTTCGCCTTCCGTTCCTCTCGGTTTCCTCCGTCGGGATGCAGGAGCAGCGGGAACTCCACGTTCCGGCGCACGGAAAGCCACGGGAACGAGGTGTACGACTGGAACACCATCGCGCGGTCGCGGCTCGGGCTCTCGATCGGCTCGTCGCCGTCCTCTCGGTGGAAGAACGCCCTCCCGGCGCTCGGCGTGTCCAGGCCCGCGATGATCCTCAGCAGCGTGCTCTTCCCACACCCGGAGGCGCCCACCAGCGCCGCAAACTCCCCCTGCGCCACCTTCATGTTCACGCCGCCCAGCGCCCGCACGGGCGTCAACCCGCCGAACGCCTTCTCGAGGTTCTCCATCTGCAGATACTCGAAGTCTCTCATCCGATGTGAGCGGCCGTCAGTCGGCTGCCGCGACCTTCCTTTTCCACGGGAATAGCAGCGCGTACGCCCCCTCGAACAGGGCGTTGGTCACCACGCCGATCAGCCCCACCGTGATGATCCCCGCCATGACGGCCGCGGTGTTCATCGTGCGGGCCATCGAGTTGATCATGTGCCCGATCCCCCGCTCGGCCGCCACGAGTTCCGCCACGATCAGGTAGGTCCAGCCCGCGCCGATCATGGCCTTCAGTGCGTCCATGATCCCCGGCCACGCCGCCGGCAGAATCACCTTGCGCAGGACCTGTGTCTTCGAGGCGCCCAGCGTGTAGGCCGTCTCGATCAGCGGAATCTCCACATTGGCCACCGCGTCCACGATCAGCACCAGCAGGTAGAAGAACACGCCGATGAAGATGACCACCCACTTCTCCACCTCTCCCACCCCGAACCACAGGATGATCAGCGGCACGAAGGCGGTGGGCGGCATATACCGCACGAAGGAGCAGAACGGCGAGATCAGGGCCTCGATCCGCTTGAAGCTCCCCATGAAGATGCCCAGCGGAATCGCCAGGCACGCCGCGACCGCGAACCCCCCGTAGATCCGGCTCGCGCTCCAGAGCACGTCCGTCAGGAAGTCGTCCTCGGCGAACAGGAAGCGCCCCGCCTGGATGACCTTGCTGGGGCTTGGGATGAACGAGAGGTTGACGAAGCCTCCGTAGGTGAGGATGCACCACGTGGCGACGAACGCGACGAACGTGGCGATCGCCAGCGTGTTGTAGGTCCGCTTGGGGATGTCCTTGCGCAGCTCCACGTGGCTGCACTGGCGACAGAAGGCATGCCAGGGGGCCGTGACGATCTGCAGGACGAGGGGCGGCCCCGTACGCGGAGGCCTGGCCGCCTTCGCCGCGGCAGCGGCCTCTTTCGCTGCGGCCCTGGCCTCCTCGGCCTCCCTCTTCCTGGCCTCCTTCTCCTCCGCAGCGAGGCCTCTGGCCTTCTCCTTCTCCCGCTCGCGGGCTGCTCGGGCCTCTGCCTCAGCCCGCTTCTTGGCGTCCTTCGCGTCCTCAGCGGGCGGCCTCGCAGCCGGTGCCGCCGCCGGTCGCGTCTCGGGCAGCCGCTCGACCCGCCTCACCCACTGCCAGTGGGGGGGGCGCTCACCTTCGGGCTCGATCCACATGGCCATCCGCCCGCACTTGCCGCACCGGATGCCCTGTTCCCCGGTCCTCCGGTCCACCATGTAGCGATCCCCGGAGATGATCCCCTCCTCGTTGACGGCGTCGTACTCCGCCGGCTCGAAGTGGTGGTCCTCCGTGTCCTGACCGCAGGTGGGGCACCAGAGGCGACGTGCCCGCCGCTTGCCCCCGTCGGTCGTCACGACCTCGGACCACTTGTCCTCCAGCCACATCATCATCCGACCGCATTGGCTGCAGCACCCGAAATCCTCCGGGTTGGCCACCTCGCAGGGCCGCCCCTTATCGACCATCCAGTACAGCCCCGACGCGATCGTCACGGTCCCGAACGTGCTCTTACCCTTGCAGCACGCGCAGTTCTTGCCGGCTATCGGCTTGGGGGTTGCCACGAGCCCTGCGTCCTCCTGGTCTGTTGCGGGCTACGACGCGGCGGCGGCCTTCGCGACCTCCGCCCCGCACTCGGTGCAGAAGGCGGCATCAGCGTCCAAGGGGGCCTTGCAGGCCGCACACTCGCGCGTCTTGCCCGCCTCCGCCCCCGCGCGGGCGGCCTCCAGCTTCTCGTTCAGTTCCCGCACCTTGACGAATGCCTCGGTCAGCTCCGCGCTGTCCAGCTTCTCCGCCGCCATCAGCTCGAAGGTCTTCTGACCCAGCTCCAGGCAGGCCTCGTTGAGCTGCCGCTGAAGCGCCGCCTCGTCGATCATCTCCTTCGCCCGCTCCGTCCCCGCGGCCACCGCCTTCATCGTCACATCTTTGGCCTTCTTGAGCCCCGACCATAGCTTCATGCTGGCACCTCGTCCTTCGTGGCACGCGCGGCTCGCGCGTGAATGCCGTCAGCACAGTCGGGCGCCATCAATGGCGCCCCTACACGGTCGGGCGCGATGAATCGCGCCCCTACGCCGCGGGCAGGTGTAGTCATGTAGGGGCACGATTCATCGTGCCCAAGTGTAGGGGCGTGATTCATCACGCCCCAATGACGCCCCCCCTGCACGTTCTAGCTCCCGCTCCCCGCTGGCCCATCCCCCTCGTTCACGATGCAGAACGACAGCCCGCCGAAGGTCAACGTATCCCACCAGCGCAACACCACTGCCTCGCCTTCGCGCAGCGGTTTCCCGTTCAGTTCCACCGGGTTGGCCAGCCCCGCGCCGGCCTCGATCACGAAGTCCGTTCCCTGGCGGCGGATGATCGCGTTCACCTTCCGCGAGACCGTCGGGTCATCCAGCGCGATCTTGTGGTCCGGCCCCCGCCCGATAGGGGTCCCCGCCGGGTCGATCGGGTACGTCGGGCTCGTCGTGATTCCGTCGCGGAACGTCACGAGCACCGGGGAGGTCAGCGCAAACGCGTCGGCGCCGGCCGGGCGTGGAGCGGCCGCGTCGTCGCCGCGCTTCAGGCCCGTATCCAGCGCGTAAGGGAAGTTCGGGTAGGGCACCGCGACGCCGGTCACCGTGCACGACCACACGCCGGTCGTCGCGCGCGGGACCTCGATGACCAGCGGCGCCGCCTCCGCCTCCTGCGCGTCGTGCAGCTCGCCGCTCGGCCGGTACGCCGACAGTCTCAGCCGGGCGGCGCCCGTCCAGTTGAGCGTCATCCGCAGCGTCTTGTTGCCCGCCGCCGGGCAGTCGTACCGCTCGGAGGTCTCCCCCGAGCTGACGATCCCCGGGATGTGCTGATCGACCAGGAAGTCGGCCTTCCGCATCGTGACCGTCGAGGCGGAGGACAGGCCCGCCGTCACGGGCTTGAGGATCAGGAAGCGCAGGATCTGCTGCTCGAGTTTGGGTGCATCGAGGGCGCGTTCCGGCTCCTCGGGGCCCTCGACCGTCGCCGTGAAGCCGCAGTTGCCGCAAGTGAAGGGCTCGCCGCCCTTCACGGCCCGTTCGAGCGTGGTGGTGTGCTGGCACTTGGGGCACGTCAGGTGAGTGACGACCCCGCCTCCATGCGCCTCGTTGTGGAAGGTCGTGTAGATGACGTGCCCCTGCCCGCACTGGAACGACGCCAGCAGGGGCCGATTCGGCCGCAGGATGTCCCCCTCGCACGTGTACGTTCCCGTCAAGTGGACCGTGCACGCCGAGCCCACCGACCCGATGGGCACCCACGCGTTCTTGTCGAACGTCAGCGCGACCTGCGTCGCCTTGAGGTACTCCGCCAGCCCCCGGTCCTCCACCCGCGCGTCGAGCCGCTGGGCGTCGGTGGGCTCGATGACGAACTGGATGTACTCCGGCTCCGGGAACGCCATGTTCACATAGCCCGCCGCCCAGTCCGAAGCGTACAGCGTGCCGCCGCCCTCGACGTACTGCCGGAGGACCGGCGCCGCCGCCCGGACCAGGTCCTGGTTCTTGCAGTCCTCCGCGCAGTTGATGAAGAGCACCTGATAAGGGTCCACGCGCGCCGGATCGCCCAGGCTCTGCAGGTCGATCGGCGCATAGCGGTAGCCGGTGCCCATCCGCTCCAGCAGCGCGGCGATGTCGTCGTAGCCCGTCGGCGTGACCGCGAACTTCGGCGCCGAGACGATCGAGTCCGACCTTGGGCCCGGAGGGCTGCTGGGCGTAATACTCATGGTCTGTTGTTCACACTCCCGTAGAGGCAGTCCGGAGTCGAGAGCCCACCCTTGCCGTCCCCATCACCCATCACCTACTTCAGCCTTCCGAGCATTGAGGCGGTCACCGCACCGGCCAGCCGGCCGAGGATCGGCAGGTAGTCGGCGTCGCTGGAGATCTGGAAGAACGCCGCCATCGTCTCCTCGGCGAAGCGCGTGTAGAGTGGGATGCGCGGCCCAATGACGAAGCAGAGGACCTCTTTGCCGAGCATCTGCCGCAGCACCTCTTCGCCGGTCGAGCCTTGCGAATCGGGATCGTGGGGCGGCGCGTCGGTGATCAGGATGACGATCTTCTGCGCCTTGGGCCGGAACTTGAAGTCCATCGCCTCCTTCACGGCCTCCAGCGCCGACTCCGGGATGTCGCCCCCGCCGGTCCTCGGGATGTCCTGCACCCGCTTCTGGAACACATGGACGTCGTCGGTCAGGGGGTAGACCGACATCTCCTCCTTGATGAACAGGTCGCCGAAGCCGATCAGTCCGAGGCGGTAGTCAATGACCGCGTCCGCGACCTCGCCGGCGAACTTCACGGCGGTGGCCTTCAGCCCCTCGATCATCGCCGACATGCTGCCCGTGGTATCGAGGCAGAAGACGATGTCGGCCTTGATGCCCAGACGCCTCGCCTGCTCGCGCGGCGGCAGCGTCGCGACGATATCTCGGCCGACCGAGACCTTCGTCGCCCGCAGGAGGTCCTCCATCCCCGTCGTCAGGTCCTCCCGGCTGGCCTTCCTGAGTGACTCGCACTGCCGGGCCAGCTCCGACAGCCCCATGCTCGCCAGCCACGGTTCGAAGTTGCCGGCGCCGAACTGCTTCTTGGCCTCATCCCAGTGCCGCCAGCACAGCTCCACCAGCTCCTTCACCGTGTAGGCCGAGTCGCCGCCGATGCGGAGCGCCGACGCCGCGCGCGGCGTGTCCGCCGGCTCCTCGGCCGGCTTCGCCGGGGTCGGGGCAGTCGGGGTCGTAGGCGGCTTGACGGACTTGATGACGGTGGCCTTCGTGTCATCTACCTCGACCGGCCCGGCGGTGTCGCTCTTGCCGATGATCACGGTGGCCTTCGCGTCGTCAACCGCCACCGGCCCCGCAACCGGTGGCGCGGGCGGCGTCGGCGCGGACGGCGCCGGGGCTGCCGCGACGGGCGTGCCGCAGCTGGTGCAGAACTTGGCGCCGGCATCCAGGTCCGCGCCGCACGACGCGCACTTCGCGGCGAGGCGCGCTCCGCACCCTCCGCAGAAGGCCGCGCCCTCTCGGTTCTCATTCCCGCACGATGGGCATTTCACGGTGACGTCCCCCTTGTGCCCCGGGTGCGCAACCCCGGGATTGTCAGAGCGTGCAGGAGAAGGGTGGCCGGGCGCCATGAATGGCGCCCCTACACGATTGGGCGCGATGAATCGCGCCCCTACATCACGAACGACCGCGCATGACCGTCATGTAGGGGCACGATTCATCGTGCCCGAGTGTAGGGGCGTGATTCATCACGCCCGACGCCGCGCTTCTCATACATCCTCTCAGTCCTTGATGAACACCGAGGTCCGCGGGTGGGTCAGCGT
>Ga0194125_10003318_pt1 | contig 26129 bp, 21 predicted proteins | sample TA2KigC250mmetaG_FD_148626 | JGI IMG/M metagenome (GOLD analysis project Ga0194125, IMG submission 148626) | Freshwater microbial communities from Lake Tanganyika, Tanzania - TA2015034 Kigoma Deep Cast 250m | ecosystem: Environmental > Aquatic > Freshwater > Lake | place: Tanzania: Lake... | reverse complement strand
CGGTTCTGCACCGGGTTGTAGCAGACGTCCCAGGGCCCGTCGTTGTCGGGGATGTAGCGCAACAGCGAATCGCCTGCCGCGTCGATGACGGCCACATCGTAGGCGTTGCTCGCGCAGTACACCTTGTCGTTCAACGAATCGTAGCAGAGACGGCGCGCGGTAAACCCTTCAATGCGCGCAACGACTTGGTTCGACCCGCCGTCTACGACGGTAACGCCGTTGTGGGCTGAGCCAACGTACACCTTGTTGCGCCTTGGGCTGTAGCAGAGTGACGCCGAGAACACCCCGGCACTATCGATGGCTATGACATCGTCGGTTGTACCGTCGATGACCATCACGTTGCAGCCATAGTAATCTCCGCAGTACACCTTGTTCGCCTGAGGGTTGTAGCAGAGCGGACCTGGCCAGATCATCGAGTCGATGCAGGCGAGAACTGAATCCTGTTTCCCATCGATCACCTTGAGAGCCGAGAAGGAGAGCTTGCCGTCCGTGCAGTAGACCTTGTTGTCGTGAGGGTTGTAGCACATGAAACGGGCAGTGACAGCCGCGACCGTGGCCACCACCGCATTCGTCGCACCGTCAATCACGGTCACGTCGTAGCTCGCCATGTTGCCAACGTAAACCTTGTTGTCCACGGAGTTGTGGCAAAGCGTCTGCGGCCCGTCGCCTGCGGCCACCGTGGCGATGACCTCGTCCGACGCCCCGTCAATCACAGTTACGTTGTCGCTGCCGGCGTTAGCGCAGTAGACCTTGTCGTCTGCGGGATTGTAGCAGAGCCCCTGGGGTCGATCGCCCGTGCTGGCAGTAGCGAGGACGAGGTTTGTGGCTCCGTCGATCACCGCGACCTGGTCGCTGTCGCTCAGCACGCAGTAGACCTTGTTGTCCCGCGTGTTGTAGCAGAGGGCTCGCGGGCTCGAACCGTAGCCGAACCGAATCGTGGTCTCCAGCCACTGACCGCCGGCCGCTGAGAGGCAGCAGCAGACGGCCAACAGCACGGCCAAGGGTCGTACGGCCCAGTTGTGTGAACTGGTAGTTCGGACCAAAGAACGTCGGACAACGACAGGCAACATCCTGCACCCCCGACTGGAAGCAACCCAAGCAGACTGGCGCCGAAAGTGACCGTGTGGCAGCCGCCTAGACCCGCTGCACTCGGCGTCGCTACATGAATTGTAGCTTCTGGTGGTCTGCAGTCAATAACTTGACGCGCATGACATTAAAGTGGAGGTCGATAGTTTGCCCTCCCTCAGACAGCGGTACGGAAGCACGGTTCGGGACGGGCATGCCGCGCCACGCTGAACCTACCGTACTGAGGGGTGCTGTCCGGCAGGATCCCACCATCAGCCGAGGTCAGAAGGCAGAGACCAGAAATCAGATTGCAGAAGGGAGGGCGAGGCCGCGAACGCTGGATGGGAGATGGAGAATGTCAGAGCTGAGACGCGGGACTGCAACGGCTCTAGGCGAGAGAATGAGAGGTACACGTCGAGCAGTCGGAGAACTCAGTCGAGAACGGATTCTACAACGCTGCATAGTGAACCGCAAGGCGGTCTTGCGGCCTATGTGCCTGAGGCCTGCGGCGTTAGGCCGGGTCGGGGCAAAATGACTCCCCCACCCTGGGGATAGTGTACAGGACTCAGCAGACAGTAGACAGGAAGGTTGTCTCGGACACAGTCTCGGACATAGTCCCTGAGAGTCCTTCGTCCCTAGTCCCAGGTGCAGCCTGACCGGGAGTTCGGGAGCTTGTATGCCGAGCAACAGCGGATGCAGTCCGCCGGTTCGTTCTACGGGTTCTTCACCAGTGAGTCCGGCCGCCTGCAACCCAGACTGCCGTCAAGACAGCAGTCGAGGTTGCCTGCAGGTCAGTCTACCGACTTGCCTGCCGGTCTATTCCCCGTTCAGTCTCACCAGCAGGCCCGGCCGGGAATCAGGGCATTTCGGACTGCCGATTGTGGATTGAGACGTCGGTCCTGCCGTCGTCTCCTATGCCCAGCGGCTAGACCGGTTTGCGGACTTTGACGCGGGCCTGGGCCAGCATCTGGCGGCCGAGTTCGTCCGGGTACGGATGCTCGACCACGAACTCGCGGATTCCCGCGTTCAGAAGCATCTTGGCGCAGGTGATGCACGGTTCGTGCGTGCAGTAGAGCGTGGCCCCGCCGACGTTGATGCCGAAGGCCGCGGCCTGGACCAGCGCGTTCTGTTCGGCATGGATTCCCCGGCAAATCTCAATCCTCTCCCCCGACGGGATGTGCATCTTTTCCCTCAGGCACCCGACCTCGTCGCAGTGCGGCAGGCCGCGAGCCGCGCCGTTGTACCCGGTGCAGAGGATCCTGCGATCACGCACCAGTACCGCACCGACCTTGCGCCGCAGACAGGTAGAGCGTTCGCTCACGAGTTGCGCGATGTCCATGAAGTAGTGGTCCCAGGACTTGCGGGGGGCAACGCCGAACGCCGAACGACGAACGACGAATGAGGGGACGCGGACTTTGGACCTGTCCGGAACTCTTGCCTTCTGCCTTCTGACTTCTGCCTTCTGACCTCGGCTAGCCTTCACGCCTCACCTCACCACCGCGGCTTTGGTGACCACCGACTTCTCCCCAGCCACCAGCCGCACGAGGTACACGCCGGCCACGACCTTGCTGCCGTGGGCGTCGGTGCCGTCCCAGATCGCGCGGTACGCACCCGCCATGAGTGGACCGCCCGCCAGCTGTTTCACCAGCCGTCCCGCGCCGTCGTAGACCGACAGCGTCGCCATGCCGGCAGCCGGCAGGGCGTAGGAGAACGCCACTCGGCCTCGGCTCGGGTTGCCGACGCTCATCAGGGTCAGCCGAGTGCCCGGATGCATGCCGGACACCTGCTCGATGATGCCGGTCGGCGGATCAGTCGTGTACTTGATTGCCCGGCCTGCCGCAATCGGCGCGGCGCCGTGGGTAAGGGTACCGTTGTAGAGGTCTTGTATCCCGATGGCGCGAGTCGGGTCCTGGATGCCGACGGTTGAGCTGTTGAACCCGACTGCGGTCATGTACTGGACAAGGATGACGTTGTCACCCGAGGGCGTGGTGACGGTAGTGTCGTAGTAGACTACTTCGAACTTGTCGCGGTTGGTGCCGCCGTAGTACGCGACGCTATCGTACTCGACTACCAGACGATGACCGGCGGTATCGTGATGCCAGTAGACGTAGCCGGCTCCGCCGCCGCCTGATACCGGGTAGAGGTCATCCCAGTTGGCGAAAACCGTCGCCCGCGGGGCTGATGTGCTGGGCAGGTCGGTGTTCTCGTAGTTGGAGGTCGTGTAGTTGCCGCAGGCAACCCAGCCGTCGGCCGAGATCGACAACTGGGTGTAGGTCTGACCGTAGAACTTCAGCGGCCCGAACCCGGGCGGGATGGTGATGGCCACAACGTCGTCGTTGTCCGCGAAGGTAAGCCGCGTCCCGGTGGCGTTGACCTCCACCCACTCGTATGGCTGGTGTGGCGGATAGAGCGTGTCGATGTCGTCGTACGCCCAGTACAAAGCCGGAGTGCGGGGCCCGTCCGGGATGGGATCGGTCGCGAGTATCTCCCCTACCCTGACGGTGAACAGAACGCTGTCCGAGTAGCCCTCGCCGGTCAGGTACATGCGCACCAGCGCGACGTGTTCCATCGGCGTGTTTGCGGCGGCCGCGACGTGGAACCGGTCCCCGTTGTTGTTCCGGGTCGAGTCCGGTGGAACCGTACCGTAGTGCCCGGTCGAGTCCGAGACCGAAACGTACGCGTCGGTCGTTCTCAGCACGGCGGACAGGCTGTCAACGCCGAGCCTCCCCGAGTTCTTCAGCGCGATCACGAGATCAGCATTCTCGCCCGGGTCCAGCTTGCCGTCACCGTTGCCGCCCGGCGGCGAGTCGATGATGGTCTGTCCCTGGTAGCCGAGTGCCGGCGCGTTGACCACGACCGCTTCAATCGCGTCCAGGTCGAATCCGGCGTAGCCGCCGGACCCGCCGTTGCCATCGTCCACGATCCGCACGAACCTGGCCGAGCCCATGCCCGCAACCGAGATGTCGTATCCCTGCGTGCCGGTCCCGATTCCGACGTAGTGCCACGGTCCGTTCCAGTCGTTGGACACGAACACGCTGCAGGCCTCCGGGCTGGTGTCACCTTCGACGACGGTGAAATCCGACCCCGAACCGTTCACGATCGGGGTCTTTGCTCCCATGTCGAAACTCGCGTACCCGTCGTTGCCGATTGAGTAGCGGATACCGTCGGACGCGCCCAGCGCGTAGCTGGGGAAGGTCGGATTGGAGTTGGCCGGGCTCTCGTTCATGTAGGTGGTGATGACCTTGAAGGCACGCGCGCCCGCCGCGGTATCGGGCGCAAGCAACACATTGACGACCGTGAACGTGTCGGTGGGGACCACCACGCCGCTGAACGTCTTGGTCCGATAACCATTGGCCTCGACCGTAACCGTGTACGTGCCGGCGTGGGCGTTCCGGTGGAAGTAGCCCATCGAGTCGGTGTAGGCAAACCAGTTGGGCGGGTTGACCTTGACGCGGGCGTCTACCGGCTGACCCGAAACCGAATCGAGCACGCGGCCCCTGATACCCCACATCACCCGCTCAATCTGCTCCTTCATCGCAGTCCAGTTCTTGCGGTTGATGGTATCTATCTCCGAAGGCGGACTGGGCTGCCCGTCGCACACCTCCGGTACGTAGCCCAACGCACCCCGCGCGCCCTGGTACCAGTCGACCGACCCGCCGGTGACCGTGTAGAGTATCCGGGAAATCTGGCCGGCCGGGTAGTTGCAGATCTGACCGTAGCGCGTCATCTCGTAGGCCGTGACGATTGAGTCCATCGCCGCTCTGGTCGTGTAGCCCCAACACCACATCACGACTTCAACCCCGGAGTGATACTGAGACCAGGCCGCCATCGGGTGCTCTTCGGCCAGGAAGTAGAAGCACTGAGTCTCCGGCTCGGAGAAGGGGCCGGAGCCGCCGTTGGAGCCGAATCCCCAGGAGAGGCCGTAGTTGCGGTTGCAGTCCACGCCGTTTCCGTTGGAGCGGGTGCGCGCGATGAGACCATCCGGGTTATCCATCGGCACCAGCCAGATCTCCCGCTCGTTCACCCAGCGGGTGATGTCCGGATCAACGTTGTAGCGTTCGACAATCTGGATAAGCGAGTAGTGCGCGATTTCGCAGCCGTTGTTCTCGTTGCCGTGGATCGAAAAGTCGAAGCAGATACGGGGCTCCCCTTCCATGGCATCGACGTTGTCCGAGATCTTCATCGCCAGAATCAGGTTGCCGTTGTACGAGTGGCCGATGGTGTCGAGCCGGCAGATGCTCGGGTGGTTCTGGGCGATGATCGCCCAGGTATCGCGGAGTTGGGCATAGGTGTGGAAAACGGCGACATCCTGCATGGCCGCCGCCCTCACGTCCGGCACCAGGACTTCGATATCGAACCCCTCACGCACGAGTTCCTCGTATGTCGGCTGCGTCACCGCACCGACGAACCAGCCCTCGCCGACTGCGTAGAATTCGAGTACATCGGACGCGATGCGCGTGACCTGCTCCGGCGTCGCGTAGACTCTGACCTTCATCTCGACAACGTCAAGCAGATTCGCGGCCGATGCCGGCGCGAGCGCCAGCCCAATCAGACAGAACAACAGGGATTTCTTCATGGTGCCTCCGGGAATACTATGGTCGAAATTGTAGCAATCGCCCCCAGGCTGTAAAGCCCACGCAGCTGCGTCCAACTACCGGGGCCGGAGAGGTACGATCACCAGCACCGACTCTGGCTTGGACCAGTCCGAGACGTGGTCGAGGAGATCGCGGGCCCGCGCCCGCACGAACTTCTGCCCGGCTTGCGTGAAGGCGTGCCGCGCATAGTAGAACTGGTCGGCGGAGATGAAATCGCTCCAGTCGCCGAGCGTGTCGCCCCAGTCGAACTGCAGCGAAACCTTGCGCCGGAGCGGATGACCCGCGGCGGTAACATAGGTGACCGTATCTCCGACCGTGACCGGATTGGGTCCGGACGGTCGATGCGGAACAAAGGGACCGTACTCGCCGACGGCGATGAAGGACGTATCGGACCACCCCGTTTCGTGGGTCTGGTCCTTCGCCTTGGCGAGAACACCGAAAACCCCGGTATCGCCGTAGGCGTGGAAGAACTCGTAGTCGGTCGCGTACGGAACCGGTCCGACCCAGCCGGACACGTTTCCGTCACCCCAGTCGATGAAGAGGTAGAGCGAATCGGCGTCCTTGTCGTACGATGACACCCGCGCCCAGATCGAATCGCCACGTTGCGCCATCGTCGGGGTCAGAAGAGAAGGGATCAGCGGCGAGTGGTTCTGCGCGCACCCGGCCATCGCCAGCAGACAGGCGATCGGAACCGCCCAGCGAGTATTCATGACTGAAGCATATGCCAGGCGCCCGTTTTGTCAATCCGTCCGGAAGCCTATGAAGGAATCACCCAGGCTCAGGAAGAAGCGACGGCAATCGGCACAGACGCGGGGGACGCCGGACGTCCGCGTCCTCTTTCTCTCTTGGCGGTGAACTGCTGCTCCGGCTCTTCGGGTGCTTCGCCCGACTTGACCGCCGGACCGCCCCCGCGTATCTTCACGCATGGCCGATTGCGGATCGTCGACCCCGCGCAACAGCGCGCCCTCTCCTCACTCTCTCGTCCGTCCTCTGCCCTGCGTCCTTTCCTAGGAGTAATGGCCTACCTCCGCGGTCTCTGGAGCGACCTTCGGAGGAATGTCGCGGCCGGACCCGATCTGCTGTTCGTAGCTGCCGTTTTCGCGCTTGCCGCGCTGATTCCGCACTACTTCCGACCGCGGGTGTCCGTCTACGGCCCGGGATGGCCCGGCGCGGTCACCGTGCTCTGGCGCAGCGTAGTCTACCTGGCCCTGCCGCTGTTGTCGCTCATCCTGCTGCGGATGACTCCCGCCAAGGCGGGCTTCCGTCTCAGGCAGCCGGGAGTCTGGCTGCGTGACGTAGGTCTCCTCTACCTGATCATGCTGCCGCTCGTCTACCTGGCGTCACGGCAGACCGGCTTTCAGCGCGCCTATCCCTACTTCGCCTTCGAACGGCTTGGCTTCCGCAGCCTGCTCCTCGGCCTCGGCATCCGGGCCATCGGCATGTTCGCGTGGGAGTTCCTTTGCCGAGGTTACCTGCTGTTCGGATTCGAGCGCCGCGTCGGCGCGACGGCGGCCATCGCGATTCAGACCATCCCGTTTGCGGTGATGCACGCGGGCAAGCCGGGACCGGAGGCCATCGGTTCCATCGTCGCCGGCATCGTGCTCGGTATCATCGCCCTGCGGAACCGCAGCTTCATCCCCGGCGCCATCCTGCACTGGGCGGTTGCCGCGACCCTCGACATCTTCGCCCTCGCCTACGTCTAGCACGCGTCGTACAACGTGCGTCGTTCTCGTTTCGATGCTGGTCACTTCTGCATTCTGACTTCTGGTATCTGACTTCTGACTTCGGTTGACATTCCCGTCCTCCGGTCTATCCTGAACCGCATGGGAACTCCTCCTCCCCGCCCGGCAGCGACGTCGCGCCCGCTGTCACATTTCCCCTACGCAGGTCCCGAGCCCTGGTCCTGGATTCCCGGCACCTGGATCCAGCCCGGAACCATGTTCGTTACCGGTGAAGGTCGCTTCTACCGGTTCGCCGTGAGAACCGACGACGGCTGGAACGCGGAAGAGGTCGAGGCGACCGAAGTCGGGACCCCAGCGCGCATCGCCGAGATCAAGGGTCTGAGAACCCAGTACGAGCAAGCGCTCACCGCCCACGAAGAGCTGGAACAGCGGATGCGGAACGGACAAGACACACCCGAGGGACGCCTGCTCCTGCGCGAACGGGACGAGGAACTGCACCGGCTTCGCGACCGGTTGATTCTGCTATGCAACGGCCAAGGTCCTGAGGCAAAGGCCGCAGCCGCACAACCCGACCGATGGAGATGGGCTTTGGTTGTGGTCCTCGCAGTCGCCTTCACAGTCGCGGTGGTCAACTGCATCCGGTTTCTGTTCGCCTTCATGCCGGGGCAGGCCAGCAGGATGATTGCCGGCGCTGCGTTCTTCCTTGCCGCCGCAGCTCTCCTCGTTATCGGAGTCAGCGAACTGGCCAAACGCAAGAACAAGCTGGTAACCGGCAATCTCGTCGGCTGCTACACTCTGGTCATCCTCGCGTTGGTTGTCGCCGCGTTCGGGGTAATGCTCGTCTCAGTGATGCTGCTGTACATGGGCGCCTACGGCGCCTAGGCAGCGGGAAGCTACTTGGCGGAAGTCGGCTTCGACGCCGTCTTCCGCAGGTACAGGTTCGCGGTCACGACCCAGTCCTTGACGAACCTGAGCACCGTGTAGGCGTTCGCGTACCCGGAGCAGGTCACCAGCAGCTTGTGCCTGCCGGCCGAAACGTACTCCAAGACATAGCGCCCTTCAGAATCGGACACCGCCTCCATCTCGGTTCCCTCCACGGCAATCCTCGCTGCCGGCACGGGCAGACCGGTCTCGGCATCCGACACAGTACCTTCGACGCTGGCCGTGCCGGCCGGCGACCGGCTCTCCTCGACTCCTTCCGTGCGCCTCGCCTCAGTCGCGAGTTGCCCGGCCGCGGAACCAGCACCTCCAAACCCGCCGTCCGACCGCTTTGATTCCGCTGCTGCCGGGCTTTCGGCCGCAGCGCCCGCGCTCGTGGTGGCGACACTGCTGTCGGCGCTTGCGGCCACACGCCCGACCTCCACCGGTCGCTTGGGACAGAGCAGGAAGTCAATCACGACCGTGTCCTGCCCCGGCTTCGCCAGCCACGCGCCGGTCAGCGCTTGGTCCAGATACCCCTGTCGCGACGCCACCAGCGCTCCGCCCCTCCTCGGCGCAGCAACGACCAGGCACTGCCCCGAGGAATCGGTCACGGCCATGATGTCGCTCCCCTCGCTCATGACGGTCGCCCCGACCAACGGCAGTTTCGTCTCGCCGTCTCTCACGCGAGCGAGTACATCCGGCGACCCAAAGGCCGCCGCCGCACAAAGGAGAACGCACACCAGGTACTTCATGTAGGCCTGGATACTCTCCCAATACCCATGCCGCCTGTCAACATTGACCAGATGTTGTATGGCAGAGCTTCCCGTCGCAAATGATACTGGTAGGCCGTGTCCCGAAACGGGACTAGTCGGTCAGAACGACCCTCCGGTTGAAGAGATGGTTCTCCGCGCTGAGGGTGCAGAAGTAGACGCCGCCAGGGACCTTTCGACCTCTGCTGTCCTGCCGGTTCCAGGCGAGATTGTAGTAGCCGGGCTGCTTGTCTCCGCTGGCTAGCGTGCTCACCAGTTTGCCCGCTATGTCGTGGAGTTTGACGCAGACCCGGGTCGGTCGGGGCAGGGCGTAGCTAATGGTGAGCCTGGTCCTTGCCGGGTTCGGAAACGGCTGACCTAGGGTCAGGAGCTTCGGCGGGCCGAGTTCGTCTACGGACTGCACGACCATGTTTCGGCTGTAGCCGTCGTTGTCGTCGAGACCTGCACCTTCCACGAACTTCTGGCCCGGATTCGCCTCCAGTCGGAACAGGTGCGGTCCGGCCATCCAGCTCGGGATGAGATAGCCGGTCACCTGCACGTGACCGCTCGACCCGGCGTCAATGCTCGAACCGGCAAAACTGTCAACCAGTGTGGTGTCGCACAGCACCCTGTACCAGACAGTGTCGGGAGTGGCGCGATTGCCGTGGTTGGTGACGTACACCGAGAAGCCCATCTCCTCCCCCACTTGCGGCCGCACGGGCGCCACCCGGAAGCTGTCCACGGCCAGGTCAGGCCGGCTGAAGCTCTGGCCCTCCCTGATGATGACCGGGAAGGTATCGAATTGCCTGACAAACCAGCCGTCTTTCGCCGCCGTCTCGACCCAACCCGACGGAGACCCGTTGGTATCTATGCCGCAGACCGTAGCCGTATCCGCCCGTGCCGGCACCTTGAGGACCCTCGGACCGGATGTCCAGCCCGGTTGCTCCCACGCGGCCCAGAATCGCCTGCCCAAGCTATCCCGATACTGGAGCACGTGGACACCCAGCGTCTCCGCCGGCTTGTGCGGGCCCATGGCCGGCAGGCGATCCTCGAAACTCGCGCCCCGGCAGAGCTCACTCCACTGCTTGTACGCGTGCGCTGGCGGCCGCGGCTGGAATTCCGAATCCGTGATGCTCTGCTTAACCCAGTGACCGGTGATGGAATCGCAGAAGTCGGCCATGTACCTCTCGGTATATGTGAACCATGTCCACTGCTCCACCGGGTACCCGGGAATCGCATTCACATACTGCACGGTCGCATAGCTCTCAAACAACCTGACGGGCCAGCAGGGATCGTGCTCGCGGGTATCGAACGTGCGGGAGAAGTGTCCTGCTTCCGACACCCAGAACGGACGAGGACTGAGCAGTCCCTGCGCGCTGAAGTAGTGGCGAAGCGTGTCCACAATCAACGCCGCCTGCTCCGCGATACCGTGATACGGATGGTACGAGGCGATATCGAAGGAGTTGCCCGCACCGTAGTCCTTCAGCCCCTGAATCCACTCTCCCGGCCAGTAGTGCTCGCCGTACCTGCGCTCGGGATCTCGGGCCGACATGGTGGTGATGTAACACGCCGACCTGGGGAGCGATTCTTCCGGCGCGCCGTTGTCTCGTGCCGCGGCTTTTATAGCGGAATCCATGACCGTGACGTATCTCGAATAGACCCAGAGAAAGCTCTGCTTCCGGCCCTGCAGCGTGTCGCCGTACCTGGAGACAAAGCTGTCGATCGTGTCCCGGTAGGGAGGGAAAGTGATATACCGGTTCGAGTCCGGACCCGTGTTGTGTTGCCACCAGCCGTCGAAATCGTCGCGGCCGATCGCGCCCTGGTCCGGCTCGCTCGGCGCCTCGTAGACCGTCACCGGCATGTAGGGCTGGTGTGAACGCCAGAAGGTCCCGCGCGGCCCGTATCTCCTGACGAATTCGTACATGTACTTGCCGACCGGATTGCTGTCGTTAATCGCGCCACCGACTATTACCGGCTCAAAGAGGTTCCGGGGAATCGCCCGGTCGTCGCCGATTGAGGAAGATGCCCAGGGACCCGGTCCGACGCTGGCCAGTACCTGGACTCCGGCCCGGACGTAGAGCACCATGAGCGAGTCCATCATCTCCCAACGCAAGTCGCCGGGACCCGGGTTTGTCCAGACTCCGAAGCCGTATCCCAGTTTGTCGGACCGCACGCCCAGGTCGACCTCGCTCTCGACCAAAGCTGACCATGTCGCGGGGTCCTTGGGTTGACCCAGGGAATCGGGCCAGGCGACGACGGACTGCACCGAGAATTCATCTCCCACCCGCGCCTTGCCGTAGATGCGGAGACAGAGGTCGTCGCAGTTGCCCGGCGGCGGCCTGCCCGGACCGGCCCCGCCGACCATGCGGCCGTGGCGATACCTGTCCCTGGCATCCTTGTACCAGTTGATGGAATCACCAGGCCTGGTGATCTCAACCACGTACTCCCTCCCCCGCATGCACTTGCCGTCCGGTATGATGGAGTCGAACTTCAGCCACCTATGGTCTCCAGCCGGCTGTCTCCCGTACTGGTGAGCGATGATCTCGGCGGTCACTGCATCTACCACGCGCAGGTTGTAGCTCGCACCGGCACCGGGGTTTCCCGTGAACAGCGAGACCTCTGTTATGGAGTCGAAGTTGGCCGTGAACGTCTGTCCGACATATCCTTGCCGCGCGGTCCAGCCGCTCCACGACGCCCGGACCGGCTTGACCTCATAGGACTTCAAGAAACAGAAGGCAACCGCGGTTGCCATCGCCAGGCCACAAACGACCCTGCGCATCATGGTCTAGCTCACACCGGCAACGTCGACCCTGCCGATGCGGTCCACACTGAGGGTGTGATGCTCGGAGCGCGGGACGAACGCGCCAGTTCAGACACGATCGGGAAACTTCTCTCTCAGATAGTCAACGATGTCGGTGGTCGGCGTGCCGGGGCCGAACAGCCGGCCGCAGCCCTGCTTGGACAACTCCTCCATGTCCTCTTTCGGGATGATGCCGCCGCCGAACACGAGGATGTCGCCCGCGCCCTTTTCCTTCAGCAACCGCATCGTTTCCGGAAAGAGAGTCAAGTGCGCGCCGGACAGCACCGACAGACCCACGACGTCGACGTCTTCCTGCAGCGCTGCCTCGGCAATCATCTCCGGGGTCTGGTGCAACCCGGTGTAGATGACCTCAAACCCGGCGTCGCGCAGGGCGCGGGCGACGACTTTCGCCCCGCGGTCATGACCATCGAGCCCGGGCTTTGCCACCAATACTCTCAACTTCTTCGCCATTGTTCCTCCCTAGAACATCGGCGGCTCTTCGTATGAGCCGAAGACTTCTTTCATCGTGCCGCAAATCTCGCCGAGTGTCGCGTAGGCGCGCACCGCTTCCAGGATGGGATACATCACGTTGTCCTTGCCGGCGCACGCTGCCTTGAGAGCGGCCAGGCACTCTTGAACCTTCGAGCTGTCCCGCTTGCCGCGCAGGCTGGCCAGGCGCTGGTGCTGCTCCTGCTCGACGGTAGGGTCGATTCTGAGCAGAGGAATCTCCAGCTTCTCACCCTCAAGTGCGTGCTTGTTCACGCCGACCACAGTCCTTCTGCCCTGCTCGACCTGCTTCTGGTAGCGGTACGCCGCGTCGGCAATCTCCCGTTGCGGGAAGCCATGCTCGATGGCCTTGACCATCCCGCCCAGTGCGTCGATCTTCCGGAAGTAGTCGTACGCCTGCTTCTCCATTTCGTTCGTCAGCGCCTCGACGAAGTAGGAACCACCCAGCGGGTCAACCGTGTTGGTGACCCCGGTCTCCTCGGCTATGAGTTGTTGCGTCCGCAGGGCGATGAGAACGGCCTTCTCGGTCGGCAAGGCCCAGGTCTCGTCCATCGAGTTGGTGTGCAGGCTCTGGGTGCCGCCCATCACCGCCGCCAGCGCCTGAAAGGCTGTCCGCACGATGTTGTTCTCCGGCTGCTGGGCGGTCAGGCTGCAACCTGCGGTCTGGGTGTGGAAGCGGAGCAGCCATGACTCCGGCTTCTTCGCCGCGAAAGTCTCCTTCATCTCCCGCGCCCAGATGCGCCGCGCGGCCCGGAACTTGGCGATCTCCTCAAAGAAGTCAAGGTGCGAGTTGAAGAAGTAGGAGAGGCGCGGGGCAAAGACGTCGACGTCGAGCCCGGCCTTGATTCCGGCTTCGACATACGTCAGCCCATCCTTGAGCGTGAACGCGAGTTCCTGCGCCGCGGTCGAACCGGCCTCACGGATGTGGTAACCGGATATGGAAATGGTGTTCCATTTGGGCACGTGCTTCGCGGCGTAGGCCATGATATCGGTGATGACCCGCATCGAAGGCTCGGGCGGGAAGAGCCAGGACTTCTGGGCGATGTACTCTTTCAGGATGTCGTTCTGGATCGTGCCGCGCAGCTTCTCACTCGGCACGCCCTGCTTCTCGGCGGCGGCAAGGTAGAATGCCCAGACCACCGCGGCCGGACCGTTGATGGTCATAGAGGTAGAGACGTCCGCCAGCGGGATGCCGTCAAACAGCGTCTCCATGTCGGCCAGCGACGCGATGGCCACGCCGCACTTGCCGACTTCGCCCTGGGCCAGGGTGTCGTCGGAGTCGCGGCCGTACAGCGTCGGGAAGTCGAACGCGACCGACAGCCCGACCTCGCCGTGCGCAAGCAGGAACTTGTACCGGCCGTTGGTATCTTTGGCGGTACCAAAGCCGGAAAACTCGCGCATAGTCCACTGCCTGCCGCGATACATGTTGTTCCGGACTCCGCGGGTGAAGGGATACTGCCCGGGCAATCCCAGGTCTCTCAGATAGTCAAGCCCGGCCGCCTCGGCCGGGGTGTAGAGAACATCGACCGGCACGCCGGAGAGCGTCTGAAACCTCCCGGGCTCGACCTGCTCGACCCCCTGCTGCCACTTCTGCCGCTCCTCGGCGATCTTCTTCAGGTCATCGGCCATCTGTTTCTCCTCTCAACTCGCAGCAAGAACGTCTTTGAGTATGGCCTCGGCCGCCCGATATGGAGTCGTGCCGCCGTCCATAACCTCTCCTACCAGGCCTTCGAGCCGCCCGGTCACTTCCGGCCGGCGCCATACGTCGCGCCGCAGCCATTCCTCGGTCAGTTCGATGATCTCGGACCGGATGCTCTCGCGCTTCCGCTCGGTCAGCGTCCCCGAGGCCTCAAGGTGTTTCCGGTGTGCCTCGAGCTGGTCGAGCAGGGCCGGAACGCCGAGTCCGCTCGTCGCGACGGTCTTCACCACCGGCGGCATCCAGTCGTCAACCGCCAGTCGCCGATCGCCGATCGCCGAAGTTCGGGACTCGGAGTTCGGCGTTCGCACTTTCATTTCGACCATCGTCTCGACTTCCATCACCATCCGGTCCGCACCCTCCCGGTCCGACTTGTTCACACAGAAGAGATCACCGATTTCCATCAGCCCGGCCTTCATCGTCTGGATTCCGTCTCCCGACTCCGGTACCAGCACCACAACGGTCGAATGGGCGGCGCCGGCAATGTCGAGCTCGACCTGCCCCACGCCGACCGTCTCGATGATGATGCAGTCCCGGCCGAACGCATCCAGCACGTCACAGACCTCCTTGGTACGGGAAGCCAGGCCACCAACCCCGCCCCGCGTGGCCATGGAACGTATGAACACGCCCGGGTCGGTGAAAAGCGACGGCATCCTTACGCGGTCTCCCAGCAGTGCCCCGCCGGAAAACGGCGAGGTCGGGTCGACCGCCACGATCCCCACGGTCCGGCCGCGGCTCCGGCACTCGCGTCCCAGCTTCTCGACCAGCGTGCTCTTGCCGGCACCGGGCGGACCGGTGATGCCGACGCGGAAAGACCTGCCCATCAACGGGTAGAGCTCATCAAGGACCGTGGTGGCGACGTCCGGCTCGTCCTCAACGATGCTCATCAGTCGCGCGCAGGCTCGCTTGCTGCCGGTGCGAAAAGCGCGGAGCAGCTCGCTAGTAGTCGATCCCGACCCGATTGACGAATCCCTTCTGATACGGGTGCTTCACTTCCCGGACTTCGCTAACCAGATCGGCGCGCTCCAGTACCGCGCGCTTCGCGCCGCGGCCGGTAAACACGAGTTCCACCTCATCCGGGCAGGCGTCGATCAGGGCCAGCCCATCCTCGAGTTTCAGCAGGCCGTAGTCTATGGCGACGTTGATCTCGTCCAGGATGACGAGCCGGTACTTGCCCGACCCGAGCGCCTCGTGGGCGAGTTTGAGCCCGCGCGCCGCCTCGGCCAGATCCTCCGGGGCCGGGTTGCCCTTCTCGACGAACGTCGGCCGACCGGTCTGCACGAGAGCCAGGCCCTTGACGCCCCTGGCGGCCGTGACTTCACCGTACTCCGGGCTGCCCTTCATGAACTGGATGATCAGAACGCTCCAGCCGTGACCGGTTGCGCGCAGCGCCAGCCCGAGGGCTGCGGTGGTCTTGCCCTTGCCGTCGCCGGTGTAAACCTCAAGCACCGACGCGGAACCCCACCCGAGCCCCGGCGACCCGCCGCAAGTCAGCCGATGCCGCCGTCAGCAGCGGACTGCGACCGGCCATCAAGCGGCCGTCCTCAGCCGAGGTCGACATCGGTTTCCTGCCCGGTCCTGGCTTTGAACAACAGCCGCATCAGCGCATTCCAGGTCCGGAACTGGAATACTTCGCGTGCGACCGGCGAGCCGGCAATCTCATCCGCTGCCGGGCCCCCTTCTGACCCGATCATTATGCGGAAGAACATGTGGGCGATGGCCCAGGCCATGACCAGCCCCAGAAAGAGACTGAGTACTGGGTCGAGCCACTGGAAGGACAGCGCGGTCAGAGCAAACAGCCAGCGCGCGACGAAGAAAGCTACAACCGAGAAGACGATGAACAAGACCAGCATCATGGAGCTCTCGGGCGCGTGGATCTGCGCGGCGAACGAGTGTGCTGACGCCGTGGCCGCCGCGGCCGCCACCACCACCCCCGCCGCCTCGAACATAACCAGTCCCGCGCCGGCCTTGATCCCGCGCACGGTCTGGACTGCCACCACAAGTACCATGACTGCCAGGACGACCGGATCATACCAGTTCATCTTACCTCCATCTTCGCTTGCTGCTTCTCTCCTCCGGCACCAGGCTCACTTCGATTCGGCACGTTGACTCCAAGGTCGAACTACCCCTGGTCCGGGTTGAAGTCCGGACCCAGCTTGGCCTTGAACAACAGCCGCATCAGCGCATTCCAGGTCCGGAACTCGAACACCTCGCGCGCCACCGGCGAATTGACCATTTGCGCCGCCACCTCACCGTTGCCGCCCTGCGACATTATGACGACTCTCAGGACCATATGCGCGACCGTCCAGGCCAGCACCACACCGAAGATGCAGCTGAAGAACCCGTCGAGCGACTGGAAGGACATGGCGGTCAGAGTGAAGAGCCAGCGGGCGAGGACGAATCCGAAGAACGAGAAGACCAGAAACAACACCAGCAGCACGACGTTCTCGCGCACGTGAATCATATCGGCCACCGAGTGAGTGAAAGCCGTGGCGCCCACGGCCGCGACCACGACCCCCAGGGCCTCGAAGAGCGGCAGGCCCATGCCCCCGGCCTTGCTGCCGCGGACGGTCTGGACAATCGTACCTCCGACCACAATCACCAGCGTCATCCAGTCATACCAGTGCATCGTTGCCTCCTGCATCTCGTTGGTCAGCCCGTGCTAGTCGAGGTCATCCAGGTCGCCGGAACCGCCCGCGCCCATGTCATCAAGATCATCCATGCCCGCGCCGTCGGGTAGCCCGGCCATATCGCCGCCCGCGCCCATATCATCAAGCCCTTCGTCGAACTCCTCGTCGGTCTTGGACCCGGTCAGAAGGGTGAACCGACTGAACACCTGCCGGGCCCGAGTCCTGCCGCACTTCGGGCAGGCAGGGTCCAACCCGGCCTCCTTCTCCGCCAGGGTGGCAACGAAATCGAACTTCTTTCCGCAGTCCTGACACTGATACTCGTATACCGGAATCGGGCACCTCCAGTCAAAGTCAGTATAATCAGTACCAGAAACCTGCTGGTAAGTCAATGACTGAAAGCAGCATGATTGACTTTGCCGCCGGTTCGGTTACCATGAGCGGCAATCCGAACCCGCAGCAAAAGGAGTCATCATGAAAGTCATAATCAGCGACCCGATCGCCAAAGCCGGCGTGAAGATGCTTCAGGACGCCGGAATCGAAGTTGACGAGCGCCCCGGTCTGCCGCCGGCCGACCTCATCCAGGCCATCCCCGCCTATGACGCCATCATCGTCCGCAGCGCGACCAAGGTGACGGCCGACGTCATCAACGCCGGCACCAATTTGAAGGTAGTGGGCCGCGCCGGTGTCGGCCTCGACAACGTCGACAAGAAGGCCGCCGACGCCCGCGGCATCAAGGTTGTGAACACGCCGTCCGCGACCTCGATCACGGTCGCCGAACTCGCGCTCGGTCACATGCTCGCCTGCGCCCGAGCGATTCCGCAGGCGACCCAGTCCCTGCGCGACGGCAAGTGGGAGAAGAAGACCTTCAAGGGCACCGAGCTCTACGGCAAGACCCTCGGTCTCATCGGCTCCGGCCGCATCGGCAGCGAACTCGGCAAGCGCGCCATCGCCATGGGTATGAGCGTGCTGGTCTTTGACCCGTTCATCAAAGAGTGCGGTGCCGGCAAGATGTGCGAGTTCCCGGAGATGCTGAAGAGCGCCGACTACATCTCTCTCCACGTGCCCAAGACCGATCAGACCAAGCACATGATCAACAAGGAAACCATCGCCCAGATGAAGAAGGGCGTCGTCATCATCAACTGCGCCCGCGGCGGGGTCGTCGATGAAGAGGCTCTGTACGAGGCGTTGGTAAGCGGGCAGGTCGGCGCGGCCGCGCTCGACGTTTTCGAGAGCGAACCGATCAAGGACTTCAAACTCTTCTCCCTGCCCAACGTCATCGGCACGCCCCACATCGGTGCCCAGACCAAGGAAGGCCAGGAGCGCGCGGGCATCGGCATCGCGGAGGAAGTCCGCAAGGTCCTGCTCGGCAAGTAGAAAGGAACGAGAAGACCCATGGCGGACATCAGACCGTTCCGCGGCTGGCGCTACAATCCGTTGAAGGTCTCAGACCTGTCGCAAGTCATCACCCAGCCCTACGACAAGATATCCAAAGAGCTGCAGCAGACCTACATCGCCCGCCACCCCAACAGCTTTGTCCACCTGATACTGCCGGCGGCGCCTGACCCCTACACCTACTCCACTACCACGTCCAAACTCTGGTCCTCACAGCTGGTCCTCGTCCGCGACGCGCAGCCGGCGATCTACGTTCTGCATCAGGACTTCGAGATGGGCGGCCAGATGAGAACCCGCAAGTCCTTCGTCGCTGCTATCCGGGTGGATGAGTTCGAGAAAGGCACGGTGCTGCCGCACGAACGGACCCTGTCCAAGCCCAAAGCTGACCGTCTGAGCCTGCTCCGCGCCACCAGCAAGGACTACGAACAGATATTCATGCTCTACGACGACCCGACGGGACTGGTCGACCGGGCACTTACCCCGACCGGCGAGCCCCTGATGAAGGCGACCGACGACTACGGCGTGGTCCAGAAGGTCTGGGCGATCACCGAACCTGCCAAGCTGGCATCAGTGCGCAAGGCGCTCACGGACAAAGTGATGCTGATAGCCGATGGCCACCACCGCTACGAAACGGCGCTCAACTTCCGGCAGGAGATGGAGCGCGAAGGCAAGGTGCCGGACGACGCAGCCCTTCGCTTCAAAGCGACCGCTTTCGTGAACATGTCCGACCCGGGCCTCGTGATTCTGCCCACGCATCGCTACCTGTTCGGCCTGTCCAGCCCGAAGTGGAACGAACTCGTCGCCACCATCGGCAAGTGGTTCGAGACTCGGCCGGTGAAGGACGCGGAAGTGGAACCGGAACTCGCCAAGGCCCGAACCGACCACGTCTTCGCGCTCCACGTCGGCAAGAACCGGAACTGGATGCTCCGCCTGACCGACAAGTCCGCGGTCGAGCAGCTGGTCAAGGACCACAGCGCCGACTACCGCGACCTCGATGTGGCCATCCTCCACACCGTGCTTATCGAACACGTCTTCGGAGTCAGCCCGGCGCAGATCGAGGACCACGTGGCGTACGAGCGCAACCTGGCCGAAACGATGAACAAGGTGAACTCGGGCAGGTACCAGGCGGCGCTGCTCATGAACCCGACCCGGGCCGACCAGGTGCAGAAGGTAGCCGCCCATGGAGAACGCATGCCCCAGAAGTCGACTGACTTCTACCCCAAGTTCGTGTCCGGGCTGGTCTTCATGGACATCGGCGATATCGAACGGCTCTAGTCGGAACCGAGGAACGCTCCGACCGAGCCGAGGAAGACAAATCGGAACGCCGAATCCCGGAACGCCGGGATTCGGTCTTGAAGGGAAGAGACAACGTGAAACGTCATGTCGTGAGCCTGCTCGCTATCGCGCTCCTGGCCGCCGCCGCAGTTGCGGCTCCGCCGGTCAACGGCGCCTTCGGCTGCTTCGGTCCGACAGTCGGGATCGTCAACTTCGACAGTCTGAATAGCGCATTCAGTCAAGGCGGCGTCAGTCTTGCCGACAAGCCAAGCTCGCTCCAGTGGGGCTTCGGCGGGGCCGGGTTCGTGCTGGTTGAGAAGGTTGTCATCGGTGGCTCGGGTTGGGGTGGCTCCCAGACCATCGGCTCGGATGACCTCCGCGCCACCGTCGAGATTGCCGGCGGCGAGCTTGACCTTGGCTACCGGGTCTTCTCGCTCAAACACCTGCTCATAGCGCCGATGCTCGGCATAGGCGGCAGCGGATACACCATCAAACTGCAGGACACGTCCGACGCACCGATGAATTTCAATCGACTGCTTCAACGCCCGGGCATGACAAGCAAGATCTCGTTCTCGGGACTGACCCTCACCCCGCAGTTGATGATCACGATTCCCATCAGCGTAGTAGGCGTGCAGCTTCGCGGCGGGTACTGCTACACTCCCGTAAATCCGCAGTGGGAACTTGAAGGGGGCAGCAAGCAGTTCAGAGGTCCCGCCATCAGCAAGGGCATGCCCTTTGCCGCGCTCAACGTCACGCTCGGCGGATTCGAAGGTGGCAAGCGCCGCGGCAGGAAATAGCCGACCCTGTCCGGCGAATAGTGAATAGCGAACAGAGAATGGTGAAACCGCACCCGGCCTCTCGCCTCTCACTCTCCTCGACCCTCTCTCTTCGTCCTGACCTCTTCGTGTCCTTGTCTCTTTGTGGTGAGATTCGGGGTCCGTCATCTCCGCGCTCCGGATTCAGGACTCCTGATTCCGAACTCCCCGGAGCCTGATCTTGCCGGCAAATCTCTCCGCCGACTATCTCAAAGCCGAAGAGCGCTACCGCTCGGCCACGACGACCGAAGAGAAGCTGGCCTGCCTCGAAGAGATGTTCACGACCCTCCCCAAGCACAAGGGCACCGAGAAGATGCAGGCCGACATCAAGACCCGCATCTCGAAACTCAAGAAAGAGATGGTCTCGTCCGCGAAGAGCGGAGCCAAGCGTGCCGACCTGTTCCACGTCGAGAAACAGGGCGCGGGCCAGGTCGTCATCTTCGGGGCGCCCAACAGCGGCAAATCGGCGCTGGTCAGAGAATTGACCGGCCTGCACGCTGAAGTAGCGCCCTACCCCTTCACGACCACCCAACCGGCTGCGGGCATGATGGAGTTCGAGGACATCCAGATACAGCTTGTAGACACGCCTCCGGTCTTCCCCGACTCACCGGCGTGGCTCTTCGGCATCATGCGCACGGCCGACATCCTCATCTGGATGCTGGACCTCTCCGACGACGGGCTGCTGGAAACCACCGAACAGACCGCCGCTCTGCTCGACAAGGCGCATATTGTCTTCGCAAGTACAAAGGACAAAGTACAAAGGACAAACGACGGAGCTGACCCGACTCCGGCAATCGACAATCGACAATCGGAAATCGCCAAACCCAAGAAGCTCCTCCGCCTCGGCGCCAAGGCCGACGACCCGCAGGCGATGGACCGGCTGGCGATACTTCGCGAACTGATCGGCGACGTCGAGGTACTCCCGGTCTCAGCCGAGCACCACATCGGACTTGAGGAACTCAGGCGGCGTCTCTTTGCCATGCTCAGGATTATCCGGGTCTATACCAAGAAACCCGGCAAGCAGGTGGAGTTCCGCGACCCGGTTGTACTGCCCATCGGCGCAACCATGATCGACGCGGCCTACCATCTCCACAAGGACTTTGCCCAGAACCTCCAGTTCGCGCGGCTCTGGAACGGCTCGGGCTACGACGGCCAGCGCGTCGAGCGCGGCCACGTCCTGCAGGACAGAGACATCCTCGAGTTCCACGTTTAGCCGGGCACTGCCCGGCTTCGCGGTTCTCCGGCTAGTCACCGCCAGTCCACCAAGAACGCCGGCCCGGTGCGGAGTCCTGCAACGAAGAGACGTGAGCAGTCCCGGACGCAGGATTCACGGATGGGAAACCCGATGCTGAACCGAAGGCAGGGAATCGCCATCCAGGGACAGCCATGGATGAAGGCGGACGACAGGCACCGTGAGACAGCAGCCGCGGAAGGCAGCGGGGAATCTCTCCTGTAGTCCGGAGATCGTCCTTGGCGTCCGCCCATGGCAACCAACGCCCGGCGCCGTCCTTTTCGAGTGCAACGAGTCGAAGGGCCGCTTCTCTATCGCTGCTGAGTCCGCTTGACCCTTGCCCATCCCCATCCTAAGATGCAGCCTGTGTTGGCGCAAACCCGCCCGGCCCGAACTCACGCACGGCTGGTATCGCATTCCCGACCCCCAAGCTCAACGCGCGGGCTGTTTGAGGAGAACGAATGAGGACCCTCCTTAAACTGGCCTACCCGATTCTGCTCACGATTGTGGCCTGCTGGCTCGTCTTCAGGTTTCACGGTCGTCCGACCCGAGGGATCGACGATGCTCAGATACTCTTCAGCTACTCTTCGAATCTGGCGGCAGGAGAAGGGCTGGTCTACGCCAACAACCCGGAACGCGTCGAAGGGGCGACATCGCTCCTCTGGACGCTCATCTCTGCGATACCATTCCGCCTCGGAATCGACGAATCCGGCGTCCTGGCGATTTCGGTCCTGCTTCTCTGCTTCACGCAGATTCTGATACTCGACATCATCCGTCGCTCGGCTTCGGCTCGGCAGTTCCCGTCCTGGCCATTCGAACTCGCCTACTTGTTCCTCGTCTTCTCTTGCCCGGCATACTTCACCTGGATGTCCATCACCCTGATGGACACTTGCCTCTGGGGATTCTTGATTGTGCTCATGATCCGCGTGGCGCTCCGGCCGCCGCGCTCGCGAATCGGCTCGGTCCTCGCCTCCCTACCCTTCTTTCTTGCCCCCCTTGGTCGCCCGGAAGCGATACTCGTGGCGCCGCTGATCATTCTCCTCGCCTGGCTCCGCAACGGGAACGGTCAGGAAGATCGCCGCCGTCTTGTCCTCGTCCTGGTCACGGCCGTCCTTGTTTCCGTGGCCGGCGTGACCCTCTTTCGACTGAGCTACTTCGGGTACCCGCTCCCGAACACCTACTACGCGAAGGTCTCACCCTCGCTCGCCTACAACCTAAAGCAGGGAGCAGACTACCTCTTCGGCTACGCGACGCAGAGCGGTCTGCTCATCGGAGCATCCGTACTCCTGTCGATGGGACTCGCGGCATGGTGCTTGGGCGACCTGGCAGTCAGGTTCACATCCTGCCTGCGAGCACGTCGCTGGCGCCCGGCCTGCATTGCGGACTGGAAGCTCTCGGCCCTCGTGGCGGTATTGCTCCTCGCGACTCCGGTCCTGACCGGTGGAGATCACTTCCTCATGTTCAGGTTCTACCAACCCGCCTATCCCGTGATGACCCTCACCCTGACGCTACTCCTCATCGCCTGGAGTCCGGCAGGCGCTTCTGCTCAGCTTGCTTCCCTGCTGCAACCTAAGCGCAATCTCATCCCCTTCTGCTGCCTCTCCTTCCTACTTGCGTACTGCGCTTACCACTTCCTGCAACAGCCATCGTGGAACAGCTTCCGCAGCGCGAGCCCGTTACAGTATCAGTTCTCGGTTACCGAAAGCGGCATCCGGACGGGAGAGAGGCTGGGCAGGCTCTTCGCCGGAGCCGACGCCTTGCCGACGATCGGCGTGTACAAAGCGGGCGGAGTTGCCAGGACCTACCGCGGCCGGATAGTCGACCTCCTGGGGTTGAACACGCCCGCGATCGCCCACTACCGGGGTGACCGCAAAGGCAGAAAGAACCACGCCGCCTTCGAAAAGGAGGCGTTCTTCAAGCTCGGCAGAATCGATGTGCTGCTGGCGTCCCCGCCGATTCCACCGGATACCGTGAACTTCGCTTCCTATGTCCTCAAGGGGCTGATGGATGACCCACGCTTCGTTCAGGAATGGCGTTTTGGTCTGCTCCGTTCCTCCCGGGCCGAGGGCGACACCATCGAAGCATTCTACTCTGCCGGGCTTATCGAAGGACTGGAGGCGACGGCTCAGTACCAGTTCCTGGAGACAAGGAAATGGTCGGGCAAGTGGGTCGCAGTCGACAGCACCGCAGGCGCCGGGACGAACTACTGACACGCGCCGACCCCGCGATACGGACGCAATGCACAGGCTGCTGTATGCCGCTCGTCGCATTCCGGTTTGCAGGGTCAGGATTGCAGATTGGCAGACCAGGCGACTGGGCGTCCTCTTGCGGTCAACAGCAGCCGAACCCGGGCCGCCAACATGACGGCAGCCTGTCGCCGTTGAACCTCGCGCCGTGAGCGCGAGCCGTCAGCCGACCAACCCCGGACCCGTTTGCCGCGTCCTATCTGTTGACATCCCACCTCGGGGACGTAAGATTCGGCCATGAAGGTGTGGAACTTCGTCCGGGCGTGATGCCCGACAACGGCCCGAATGCCGGGTTCTACTCCGCAAACAGAGGGAGGCTGGAATGCTGCCTGCACTGCTGGCTCTAGGCCTGGCGCTGACCGCTGCTGCTCAACCGTCCGACTTGCCCACGGCCGGGCCTGATTCGTCCTGGCGCGACCTCGCGCCGCGTCTCTACGTTCAGGACGAGACGTGGTCGGACATGGACTTCATCAAGACGGAACTCACCTTCGTCAACTACGTCCGCGACCGCACCGAGGCCGACGTGCAACTGACCATCACCTCCCAGACCACCGGGGACGGCGGCAGCGAGTACTGCCTGAACTTCATCGGCCTGGGTTCTTTCCACGACATCAACTCGGTCTTGAAACACACGACCGCCCCGGCCGCCACCCCGGACGAAACAAGGAAAGCACTGGTCGACAACATCCGGCGCGGTCTGGTGCCGTATGTAGCTCGTACCGGGCTGCGCGACGCACTCAGTATCGAGTTCACTCCGCCCGCGGCAGCGGCGCCGGTAACCGATCCCTGGCGCAACTGGGTGTTCGCGTTCAGCCTCAACGCATTCGGGAGCGGCGACCAGACCTACTCCAGCATCTACTACGACCTCTCTCCCGAAGTCAGGCGCGTGACCGAAACGGAGAAACTCGCGTTTGAGGGCGGCGTGTCGACGAACCAGCGACGATTCGTGCTCGACACCACGGTTGTCACGGCCTTGTCGCGCAGCTACTACGGCAGAGCCGACTATGGACGCAAGCTCTCAAACCACGTGGCCCTCGGCGCCCGGTTCCGGTACAACACCAGCGATTACAGCAACCTTCGCTGCGGCCTTACCCTAGGGCCGAAACTGGAGTATGACATCGTGCCGTACTCCGAGTATGTCCGGCACAAAGTCTATCTCCGCCTCACCCCGACCGTTCAGTACGCCAACTACTTCGACACGACGCTGTACAACAGACTCAGCGAGTACCTGGTGGAGAACGAGGCGGTGCTGGGAGCGGCTCTGACCCGGTCATGGGGCACGGTCGAGCTGTCGGCCGAAGGGTCGCACTACCTGCACGACATCACCAAGAACCGGCTCTCGGTCTACGGCAGCGTCTCACTCCGGGTCATCGCCGGGCTTTCGGTCTCGTTCTCGGGCGGATACAGCTTCATCCACGACCAACTCGCCCTGCGCAAGGACGTTGCCTCCGAAGAGGAACGACTCCTCCGCCTGCGCGAGCTGGCCACCGGCTATTCGTACTGGACCTCGGTTCGCCTGACCTACACCTTCGGCTCGGTCTTCAGCAACATCGTCAACCCCATCTTCTAGCCGCAGGCCGTCGGCCGACAGACCGGCATCCTGACCTCGACCTCGCGCTCAAGGCGCGATCGGGTCGGGCAAAGCACCCGTCATGGCTCGCCGGCAAGCGTCGGTCAGAGGATCGTTCACCGCGTAGCGGACTGCGTCGGCGAGTGCGTCATCGACTGCGTAGCAAACTGCATCGCGCACTGCATGAATCAATGCACGCACCATCGCATGCGTCAAAGCTCACCAAATGGCTCGCGGCATGGCACGCGTCATCGCTCACGCCATCGCTCGGTTCAAAGCTCGACTCAAAGCACCGGTCATTGCAGGCTTCAGTGCACCGTGCATTGCAGCGGCGAAGGCCACGGGGCAGGCAGCCTCCGGATCATCCCCCCGGCGGCAGAATTGTGGTTGTGGAGCCTGCCCTATACCATATCTTGTGGTCACCGGCTTGGGCCGCGGGATCGCTCTTTCCGGCCCGACGGGTCACGTTCGGACGTTTTCGGCCGAAATGACATCGCGTAAGTCACGCATTCCACGTCCGGGGGTAGTAGGGGGGTACTCCCTCCCCGAGACTCTCCGTCTATATCCTGGGGAATATCCCCGGCCATCTGGCTGTGCATCTCTCCGGGGATACCACTCGGCATCCGGGAAGGCATCTCTCCGGGAATCCGACCCCGGTACCGGGCGAGATACTCTCCCCGTATCCCAGTGGGGATCCGGGTGGGGACCTCTCCCCGGATCCGTGCCGGAATCCCCCGGGGAACCAGGAGGGGCACCCCTCCGGGAATCCGGGACGTTATCCGGGCCAGCATCCCGCCCTGCATCCGGGAGGTCATCCGGCCCTGTACGGGGTTCCTGGGAGGTATCATCGAATGTTGTGGAAAAAGGAAGAGCGGTGTCTACGATTCTATGTGATTGCAGAACCGGGCGTTAGCCCAAGAAAGGAGACACCGCTGTATGTCAGACTATCAGAAAG
>Ga0194125_10003314_pt1 | contig 26156 bp, 11 predicted proteins | sample TA2KigC250mmetaG_FD_148626 | JGI IMG/M metagenome (GOLD analysis project Ga0194125, IMG submission 148626) | Freshwater microbial communities from Lake Tanganyika, Tanzania - TA2015034 Kigoma Deep Cast 250m | ecosystem: Environmental > Aquatic > Freshwater > Lake | place: Tanzania: Lake... | reverse complement strand
ATCTGATTGATTGCAACTTTGTGTCTGAATATACTTAGCCTTATTATTTTAAGGCTGCTTTCGTAAAACTAAAGTTCCTGCTAACATATCATGCAGCGCTTGTTTCTTAAGCGTCCAGCCGGCCATAAAATAGCCTATGCAAAGGATTATCCACGATACTATTTTGGCGAAGTTTCTTCCCGTAGCCCGTCCAAATGTGATGCGATTTCTGTTGACATCGGTTACATATATACCAACTGCACGTTTGCCGATAGTAGCCTGCCAGTTGGAACTCTCCAAAATGGCGCAATATAACCAGCCTATTATAAATCCGATAAATGCGGATAGAATTGCGACGCTTGTTTTTTTCCTTTGTAAGCGCTCCCAATATTCCGATCATAAATCCGACTATGAAACAACCAAATCCCGTTATGATCAAACTATGAGCATAGCCCAAAATCGAAGCCAGAAACCCGCATATATCTGCGATGATGGCTGCGTTATATTGTCGCGCTGCTCCGAAGAATAAAAAATATCACTTTTCAATCTCGTGCCGCAATTAGCACAGAAAAGGGTTTCTTCGGCAATCGATGCGCCGCATTTCGGACATAACATAGGACCTCCTTTGGGTTGAGAATAATAAGTTTAGGCTAAAGTGAAATGGCAGTAACTCTGTTGTCGATTAAGGTTTATTGAATGTTATGTTCGTTAGAATTCGTCTATTTCAGCACGCCTTCACTCTCGATTTGTCTGAAAGTATCATGCAGGAAGAGCATATAAATTTCCTCGCGCTTGCGCTCTTCCGGGTAGAATGGATAAACGAAAATCAGCAGCGCTTCGACCCACTTGGTCAGGCTCGCGCGCCGCTCGTATGTCGCAATGATCTGCCGGTCGTGATTATAGACCTCCGCGACTAAGCCATAGTTCCAACTGTAAGGAATCGGAAGTATTGTAACGGTTACACTTGAAAACAGCGTGCCGAGAAAATGTTTGGCAAACGACTTTGTATTCGATATGCGGATTTTAATCATATAGTCATTTGCGGTGGTCAAAGAGTCTTTTTTAAAACGTCGCTCTGGCGCATTGACATCTTCAGCGTCGTCGGTGAATGTGTCATATTTGCGAATGTTGCTGAACTCCTGCAGAGCATCGCCGAACACATCGTCGAAGTTGCGCAGGGCTTCGCGCTTGCGAATCAGTTTCGGAATGGCGTCATAGCCGAGCGTCTGCTGAATATGGCTGAAATTGAACAGCACACTGACCTGTTTAGCGCCGTCATTGCGTTTTGTTTCGTCTTTGAAGCCCATCTGCAGCCCGGAGCGGAACGATGCGCAGCCGTTGAATAGCAGAGTCAATGCTAATGCCAATGTCAATGTCAATAAGCAGTGGTTCGGCATAAGTATCGCCCGGAGAATTTGCTTTGTTCTTGACATAGTATTTTTATAGTTATGTTTCAATTCGAATTTTATTCCGGTAAATCCAATTAAGCAGGAATAGCAGTCCGACCACGAACAGCGGGCCTGAAATTAAGAAAAATGCGGATATATGGATCCTACCCCAACCCCAGACGATATAGAACACGCCCACAGCGGGGAAAATCACCGCCCCGACCCATTCCCAGCGCCAGGCAAACCACAGCACGATGAGCAGCGCGAATACCGGGATGTTGTGCATAATCAGCCCGATGACGGCGTCCTTCAGATTCGGATTACCAGCGAGGACATCCAGCGAGAACATCATTAAAAACAGCGCAAAGAGGATGCACAATACGCGCGGCGTCCAGAAAAGTGTTTTTTTTACGAGTGGCGTCATACAAGTTAAAAAGTCAGAAAGTTAAAAAGTTGTAAAGTAAAACATAGTTATTAATGGGGCATAATATTGTTACTCTTAAGAATACAATTTGGGGGCGATGACAAGCATCGCCCGAACGGGCGAACCTTGTGTTCGCCCGTTTGAAAAACTACTATATTATGTCCCTATTAATATATAAATCGGTGTTTTTTATATCGCTCTCTTTTCTAAATCGTCTAAAACCGCTATGCAGCTGCGTTTGCGGGCATTTTGGAACTTCAACTGTGCAAGGTATCGCTTCCAGTAGTCCTCTTTTTTCTGCTGAAAGAGCAGAATTTTGATTTTCCGAAGATATCGCGCGGCTTCCTCATAGCATTTAGGTTTAGTTTGCGCTATGAGTCCTTCGGATGCTGTTTTCCAAATCTCGACTGCCCGTTCGGGATTGTAGTTTTTAACGGCTTCTGCTACTCTATCGTGAAAATAGTGATCTTGATAGCCACGATACTTTTTAAGAACTTGTTCATACCAATATAATACTTGTTCCGGTTGTTTCTCGTAGATAGCAATATCGATTAGATCATAATGTTTAGGAAAATCATCTTGCTTTTTAACAGCGTTCTTTTCAAAGCCGCAGTATGGCAGCGCCCAATCTTTCCGATTCCAGGGCAGTTCGCCATTTTGGAGGTAATTTAGCAGCGACTCACGAACCTCCATCCACAACTTAATTTTCTCGCATATTTTCTGGCATTCTTTAAACTTCTCGACAGACGAATTCTCAACGAAGTCCACAACAATTAACTCAGCAGCGGACTGCCAATCTCTTTTCGATTTGCGGATTTCGAGCAATTTAGTTCGCAGGTGATGCGCAGTTCCTGGCTGATTTTCTTGTGTTGCCGTCACGCCTTTTGTAATCCACTCTTCTGCTTCCTCATAGCGTTTCGCATTTATAAGATAATCAACTAATCTCGCATAGCTATTTGTAATAAGGGCTTCCTTTTCATATAAAGGTATAACTTCTGCTTTGCGGCCGGCCATTTCCAAAGCGTGAGCCAGCCAACCGCTTAAATCATTACGACGGTAATTCCATGAATAATCATTCTGCTTGGGGCGACTCATTTTGTTAAGTCGTTTTGTCAACTGGTCGGCAAGCATATTCCAGGTTGCTTCCGGATGCGGTGAATGAAAATACCCGGCAATTTCCTCATATATACCATAATGGTCATTTAAAACGATATCCAGCGCCCAATTCAACTTGCTCACTTCATCTAAAGACGATTGTTCCAACGCTTTGACGATAATCGGCGAACAACTGCCTAATTCAATTCCAGTCTCGCCTTCATCGTTGATATATTCGATTAGTTCATCGCCTTTGTCGATTATTTCTTTAGCCAGTTTCAGCACATCGTCTGGATATCCGGCTTTGAGCAGCGCTTCTAATTTTCTGCGGATTTTAGATAAGTCCGGGATGTAGATTTCATAATCCCAATTATCTCTGTAGTTGGTCCCTTCGCCTATTTTACGAATCTCGCGGCGAATCTGCTTCACTAAATCCGGGACTTTACCCTCTTGCAGCAGTTTTTGCTCGGCGAACTCTTTAGCAATATCCGAATGGCTGCGGATAATGTCGGAGAGCAATTCGACGAGTTGGTTTTTAGTTTTGCTTTTTAGAGCATCGATTATTTCCGCAGCGGCTTCTGCGGCTTTAGTTTTTCCGCTGATGTTTTCCTCCCAAATATCCGGTGTTAGTAAGTCTATACGCTCGTCATCATCATCGACTCGGGGCAAAGTTTTATTTCTTCCGATTTTATCAAGGTAATCGATAACGACCGCTACTGCGTGTTTGCATACGAAATCGCACAGGCAGGCGCAATTTGCGGTCAATCTGCCGTCTTCGTCCATTATTACTTTTGTGGCATAACGTTTTGAGCCTTGGACCCAGGCGATAAGACCATTATCCTCTGTTATCGCTAAATCCTTGACTCGGTCCTGCCGCTGGTATTTATCGCCTCTGGAAAGTATGGTTTCGCCAGCCCAGTCTTCTAAGTCGTCGAAGGTTAGGTCGGATAGACCTGGCAGCGGTTGTTCTTTGGATTTCAATTAGAATTTATTACCGATTATGTAGGGATTGATTTTCGATTTTTATAACGACATAGTGAACGAAGGCGAAGCAGCGTGAAATTAACCTACCCACTGTTCAAGCGCCTGGGATAAGGGTTCGTAAATAATTGTCAAGTCGTCGAGCGATACTTCTAATCCGAATACTTTAAGGAAATCGCGGTCGATTTCGAAGCGGGTTTTATCGAAAAGCCGATCCATTTTGTATTGTTTGGGTATGCGCGCAAGTTCCCGATTTTTATATGTATCGAATATAGCCGCTAATTGGTCTATCTGGCTGTCAGTTAATTGATTTATATTAAGGACTGGAAGCATACGCCATTGGGTCATATTAAGACTTGTATAACCACCGCCTGTTTCTTGTCGGTCAGATAAAATAGATAGAATACCCCAGGTTGTATTTAACCACATACACATAGCCTTATTTCTCTTAGATGTTTCATTTTTAAATTTCACTGAATAGAAGATATTTGCAAGCGCTTTTTTGTCGGATATCATTGCAGTAATGTGAGCATTGGTTATGGGTATGCGCTCAGGGACGAAAAATGTTCCACCTTTCTGCCTGAACATATCTCGACCATTCTTGGCATAAGGCAATGTCCAAGCGTTTGGTGAAGTAACCATCTTTAATCTCTGTTCTTCTCCGCCACCCCATATCATTGGGTAAGAACCTGGAACAGATTCGACTATTGGTCTGAATGTATCAGTGAAGCGATGCCTATCGACTCCAATAGACTGAATGAGTTCATTAAACTTTATCATAGGAATTTGGCATTCTTTTTTTCCAATTATGATTTTCCCATTCAAATAGTCGCCCATTTGTTCGACTAATTGCAATTCCGGCAGAAACACAAACCTGCCCCAGTTATCCAAATTATCAACCAGTTCTTTCCTTGAAGCCGACACAACAAAGGCTTTGGCTCTACCCATTTCAAAGTAGTTATTATCATTAGCTATGATATCGTTTGCTAACGCTAAGGCGTCGATGCAGGCGGAAGGTTTTTTTAACAACATAATGAACTTGGTCGTTTCTTTGTCGCTAGGCACATCCCGGCGTTTAGCTACAAACATACATTCTGCCAAACTCGTCGACTCAGAGAAATTATATTCATTAGTATCGTAACTCACGACTATATATTCCAAATGATAATGCGCTGCGATAAGCGCACGAGCCAAAAACCACGAGACGCCACTCAGGAAGCCTCTGGGTAGAACGAAGCCAATTTTACCTTCTTTTTTTATTTGGGTGTCGGCAAGGTAGATAAACATCAATCCTTCGCCGGCTTGCCAGATATCCTTATACTTGCTGAATTCGCTGTCTTTAAGAATTATCTGCAGAGGATTGCCTTTCAGTAATTCACAGGCGGTCTTATCCATTTCAATCTTAAAGGTATTCCTGAGTTCGTTATAATCCTTCAATACCGCGCTGCGAATATTCGCATCGCTGATGAATCCAAATAATCCTCCACCTTCCTTGCCGCCTCTTCCTGTCGTTCTCGAAAAGGGAGGATTCATCACTATCATATCGTAAGGACCGCTTTTAGAAGTGTCGAGCAGCGAACTCATTTTACTGCCGCGTAAGCCTAATTTCTTAATCCTTTCTGAAATATGATTCCATTGAGGATTTACGCGGGCGAACTCCAGCGAACCCAGCGACACAAATCCATCTTCGTGCTGTCCTAATGGAATTATCTGCGATGGCAGAAGTTCGTCGATGGGCGTCTCCGGGCTGTGCAGCGCTAAATTTAATGTAGCAATTTGAAGCGCATAACCTAAAACATCGTAAGCATAGCAATTACTGATGAATTCCCGGTGAAAATCCCGTTCGATTTCTTCAGGCGGCAAATCCTTGCCGCTCTTCCAAAGCATCTTACGATACTGGTAATTGGCGGCGCTGTAAGCGGCTACTAAAAGCGTCCCGCTGCCGCAGGCGAAATCGGCAATTTTGCCTAATTTGGGCTGTGCCAGATACAATAACAGATAAGCGGAGGTTATTTGAGTATAGAAAGTTGCCAATCCCTTGCGCAGCGCCCAAGCCCCGACAACCTTATGATATATCTTCCCGCCCAAGTCTTTTCTGAGTAATGCTCTCCGCGAGGATATTTCGGAGGCCAGGTCTAATAATTGCGAGAATGAACTTTCAAGCGATGGAAATACGCCAGTTAGTTGTTTGACGGAATCGAAAATTAGTTCATAATTAATATTCAAAATATCTAAGGTTGCTCGCTCAATCGCCCGCTGCGAACCATACTTATCGGCTAACTCTCGCAAAGACGGCAGTTTGTGGGCATATCTGATCGATTCATAATAGACGCATCCTAAAAGTATAGCCAGGGTGGCTTGAGCGAAAAGTGGTTCTTTTATTTTTTTAGGTTCACCGATCGAAAATCCATAAAGTCTATATAGAATCTCATATATATTCGTTGCGATCAAATCCGATTTGCTTTGTCCATATAAGTTACCGACAAACAACTCGATCATTTTCTCAACTTTTACTTCGACTAATTTAAGCGCTTCCTCGTTTATTATCAATTGGGCGACTTCTTTGACAAGTGAGGCAAGCGTATTGATATCGATTTCGAACCAGGCTTGATAAGGTTGAGATATTATCTTGCGTCTATATAAAATCTCCCACAAAGTTCCGGATATATCATCGGGCAATATTATGTGAACGGGTAGTCTACATAATAACAGTTCTTGTTTTATAGTTAGTTCACTTAAGTTCTGGTCGAATACATTGGGATAATGCACGGCGACCGCGATGTCCGCCGCCAGTTGCTCTACGCGCCGGCGGGCGTCCTTCTCCGCATCCAGCCGGTCATACGAGCCTTCCAGCACGATGGTCAAGCCTTGATGGTAGATCAGCACATCTTTGCGCCCTTCGCCAAGGTATTCCGGATGTGTGCCTAATCCGGCTTGGCTCAAAAGGTCGGAAAGATAGATATTTATCCGCGATTCAAACGCGAGGTTCATATCAGGGTTCGGTTTTCATAACGACATAGTGAACGAAGGCGGTGCAGAGTGGTCGTTACAGGTTTATACTGAGTTCTTTGATGTCAACGAGCGGCTTTCGCGCTTGCATACCCCTGACTGCCATCCGCAGTTTCTCGGTCGCACTCTCAAAGCCCAGCACAATCACGCCGCGGACATCCTTATCCGGCGATAGATGCTCGCGCACCCAGCCCATATAACGCAGAATCTGCCCGGATATTTGTCAATTATCGAAAATATTTTCAGATTCAACATTTTCAAATAAATGTTCTGAAAACCGGTTAAATGGTTTTCTTATTAATGGCGCTTTGTAATTTTTACTCAGTTCTACAATCGGAATATGGTCGATTTCTTCGGTTTGCCTGGGTATAAAAAAGTAGTTGGACAACCTAATCCAATCGATATCGCGCAGAGTAACAATTTGCTCTAAAAAATAACTCACCCATATTCCGTTGATTTGCGAATTAGGCAGTTCAGTTTCAATTTTCTCTTTGGATATTCGCACATATTCGGGGTCCAATTCAAATCCGATATATTGTCTTCCAAGTCTTTTAGCAGCTAAGGCGGTGGTGCCTGTTCCGGAAAATGGATCTAAAACCACATCGCCTTTATCAGTGGACATAAGGATAACTCGCTCTAAAAGATGCAGCGGTAACTGACAAGGATGTTCGTCGCGGTATTTATTATGCTTGATGCGATGAATATCCGTCCAGACATCTGAAACTAAAGGACCGAAGGGATGTAGTCCGCTCTTCTTACCACCGTAATCCTTATGCAGATAATTGCACTTTCGGCAGCGTTTATGTGGATAGCGGATCTCATAGAATTTGTTTTGTTTTAAATCCTTAGCGTAAAATAATATTCCATAGTGCGCGGGCTGCAACGTTTTACCCATTGGCGAAGTTGGCGCATCCCAGGATATCCAGTGCCGAAAGTGGGCTATTTTGTTCAATATGCCGGTAAAGTGCGTTAGCCACTTAGGTATATTATGCACAAATATCGACCCGGAAGGTTTAGTAACGCGCACCATTTCACTCAGCCAACACTCACACCATTTTAAATACTCAATCAGTAAAAGGCTGTCATTTGTGCTGTTATATTTCTTCTTAAGATTAAAAGGTGGGTCAGCGAATGTAATATCGATGCTGTTATCCGGAACGTCTTGGAATAATTTAAGACAATCGCCTTGGGTAATGGTGTTTACATAATCAGAGAACATTCTTTCTGACCTCAGATATAACAAACTGCTCGAATCGTATTATCTCATCTTTGTGAAATGTGAATACATCCTCATACGCAGCAACCATTCGCTTCAAATCACCTTTTCTAACATACCAGCCTATGCCATCGATAAATCCAATGAAACTTGAATTTGGGTAGTGTTTTTGTAATAACTCCTTAACGGAAATTTCGGTTTTCGATTTATCACCTTGGCCTGAAGATGTCGTTACTAAAAAAGAGCATTCTATAACGATAAGTGGATTCATTTTATTTGGAATTACAAAATCCATAGTCCGTTTAATATCTGGTGCATTTGAGATTAATTCGTTCAAATCGCCTTTTTCATAGGTAATACTATGTTTGGTTAGTATTTCCGAAATTACAGTTTCTGGATTATTCTCAGTTCTACCTGAATATGAACCTTTAACTTTATATCTAACAAGCGAATCGATAAGCGAATTAATATCAAATTTCAGTTTTGAAATGCTAAGTTTCTTTAATTCGAATAATGGCAATGTCTCAGCGAGAAATGGAATTGTGGCACCTTCAAAAAAGAGATTAATTATGCCTTTTCTAAAGAATTCATCATCTTTAATCTGTTTGGCGATGTAATTGTCTGACCATTCTTTGATTTCTATGGATTTTTCTAGTTTATTCCATTTGTTTTTAAAAGTCAAATTAGATAATCGCTTATCGTTTACTACTCTTATTAGAGTTATTAGACGTTTTAGCGATTCATTTGAGAAGCCTGTCAAGGTTAGAAGTGCCACTAAACCGTTTTCGTTTTCTAATAACAACCGCTCAATAGATTCTTTCCTTAAGCCTTTTATTCTGATGTCGTTCTTTAAAACGAGCAATGTTTCACGAAGATTAGTAATATAACCTTCATATTGCTCCTCAAATTTTCTATTGAAATAATAGAAAGTGTTTTTTTCAACGACTATTCTAAATTTTTCTTCAACACTCTTCATATAGTAGTTCTTCTGCTATTATTGGACTAGACTCGTTTTGTTCAGTGGTTTGATTGGCGAATATTTCACCATTACTCAGTCTCGCTTCTATAATCGGTTTATAATTATCATAAATCTCATACCCAACATAGATTCGATTCAGCATACTTGCCACGCTTAATGTTGTGCCTGAACCGGCAAAAGGATCTAATACTATGTCTTGTTCAAAAGTAAAGAGTCGAATGCATCTATATGCAATTTCTTCTGGCATTATTGCGGAATGATAACCGAATCCTACATCACTTTTATTAGGAGTGGGTATATTCCATATCTGTTTTGTAAATTCGACCCATTCTTCCTCGCTTAATTTACTTTGCTCTTTTACACTTGATTCGACTCTATTGTGCGGCTTGCCATCTTTAACATAAATCCCGATAAATTCTATTGTATTTTGTGCGTAAAAATTGCGTGGAAATGGATAACTTCCAAACATCAACTGTTTTGTCGCATTAATCCTATTCCAGATATACACATCCAATAAATATAAACTTGCAAATGTAGTAATATCATGTTCAATATCTGCATATAAATTAAGGATATGCCGATTGTAATGGGTGTTGTAGTCATCTTTTTTTAGCGGCATTAGCGGCGAATTAACCGCCAACTTGCCGTTGGGTTTCAGGACGCGCGCGCATTCCTTCCAGACGATTTTCAATTCATCGAGATAAACCGAATAGTCCGCCAGCGCGCCGATGTCATCGCGGAGCGGCTCGGAATGCCGGCGCGACTGGTAGCCGTCCTTGGAGTAGTCCTTGACATTGAAATACGGCGGCGAGGTGACGATGAGGTCAATGCACTCGTCGGGCAGTTCCGTCATCTGTTTGGACGATTTATAGAAGACTTGGTTGTGGAATGCTGTTTTCTGCATCCAACCATCCTTCCACTGCTTCGTAGATATTAGTTAAGAGTTCTTCCCAAGTCGCGCCATGCGTGGCGCAGCCCGGCAGCGCCGGCACCTGAGCCCAGTATCCTCCTTCATTCACTTGGTGAACGATAACCTTGATTTTCATTGTTTTATCCTCTCTACTGCTATAAATATTCGCTTGACAACCGCCTCCTTCCCCAACACTTCCAGCAATTCGAACAGCCCTGGTCCGACCGTTACCCCTGACACCGCCAGCCGCAGCGGGTGTATCAGTTCGCTGGCGGATGCTCCCCATTCTTCAGCCCGCCGGCGGATAGTCTCCTCAATGCTGACCGCTGTCCACCTGCTTATAGACTCGAAATCGCCCGACAAGGTTTTTAGGCGATCGGCAATCCCCTCCTTCTGGAAATGTTTGCGCATGCCTTTCTCATCATAGGAAGTCGGGTCTTGGAATAGATAGAGCGCCGAGTAGAACAGGTCGCTTAAGAAATATATGCGCGAGCGGATTAAATTCCAAACCTGTTCAAGATAGGCTTCATCCGGCAGGCGCTCCAACCGCCCGTCGGCAGCGGCTTGTTCGGCGTATGTTAATAAGGATTTTCGGACAGACTGAAAGTCGGTTTTACTGATATACTGTCCGTTAAGCCAGCGCAGTTTTTGCTCGTCGAACACCGCGCCGTGCGGGATGATGCCACTCACATCGAATAGTTCTATCAACTCATCCCGGCTGATGACATTGCGGTCGTCGCCTGGCGACCAGCCTAACAGACCGAGAAAGTTGAGCATCGTCTCCGGCAGATAGCCCTGTTCTTTATACCAGGTGATGGATGTCGCGCCGTGCCGCTTGGAGAGTTTCTTCTTATCGGTTCCGAGGATGAGCGGAACATGGGCAAAGCGCGGCACCGGGCAACCCATTGCTTTGTAAATCAGGATTTGCTTGGGGGTGTTGAGCAGATGCTCGTCGCCGCGTATGATGTGGGTTATGCCCATATCGGCGTCATCGACAACTACTGCCAACATATAGGTCGGCGTGCCATCGCCGCGCAGCAGCACGAAGTCTTCGAGGTCTTCGCCGAGGATGCGCACTTCGCTATGCACGCCGTCTTCGAAGGTCAGGTCTTCGTCCGGCACTCTCACCCGCACTGCCCAGGGTGTTCCGGCTGCCAGTTTGCCTTCGATTTCAGCCGGTTTTAGTTTTAGACAGGTGCGATCATATTTAAACGGTTTGCCAATAGAGCGGGCGGCTTCGCGCTTGGCGGTCAACTCTTCCGGATTGCAGAAACAGCGATAGCCCAATCCGCTCTTTAGTATCTGATAAGCCGCTTCCTTGTGCCGTTCGATGCGGGCGCTCTGATAGACCACCGGTTCGTCCGGTGTGACGCCAAGCCAGGCCAGTCCATCCAAAATGACTTGAATTGCAGCTGGAGTCGAGCGCTCTTTATCGGTGTCTTCGATGCGCAGAAGGAATTTCCCGCCGGTATGCCGGGCGAAAAGGTAATTGAACAGCGCCGTGCGGACGCCGCCGACATGCAGGTCGCCGGTCGGGCTGGGCGCAAACCGCACCCGTATAGATTTCGGCGAATCTGCAGCGTCTGTTGCGAATTTTAACATAGACTATTAATATATTTTATTTTACAATTAAAATCAAGTCATTGCTAACTATAACTACCGAGAAATTGGAATGATGATCGCGGCGCTTTTATTAGTTTAAGACCTAATCCATCGACCTGTTTGTTCTAAAACGAGGAGTTTATCAAAACAGTATATAACTTTGTGAAAAGAATTGCGCTCTATATTTAAACTCAATATATTACTACGGTAGGTAATATTAAACCGTTCAATCTGCAATCTACGATTGACAGCGGTTGACAGCCCAAAGAACAATCTCAGCAAAAATCACCTTGAGGCTATAAATGAACCTCACCGTTCTCTTGATAATAATCGGCGCTATTATTGTGGTCGCCGGCTTGTTCGCTTTTATGGTGGGAAAGCAATATCACAAAGCCGGGCCGAATGAAGTTTTAATCATCTCCGGCGGCCGCAAGCGCACTATCACCGATGCCGACGGCAATCGCGTTAAAGTCGGCTACCGGATGCAAATCGGCGGCGGGACCTTCGTCAAACCGTTCGTCGAGACGACGCAGACCTTGCCGCTTGAGACATATACTATCAACTTCCGCACGCCGGAAGTGCTGACGCGCGAAGGCGTGCATATCGTCGCTGAATTCTCAGCGCAAGTTAAAGTGGCTTCCGATGAAGCCTCCATACGTCGCGCGGCTGAGCAATTCCTTGGACGCGGCGCCGCCGCCATTAAGGAGGTCTCAGAAAATATCCTTGAGGGCTATGTCCGCTCGGCGCTCGGCGCGCTCTCGGTCGAAGAACTCTACCAGCAGCGCGACCAATTCAATCGTCAAGTGCGGCAGTCAGCCGAGTCGGACTTCGCCAAAATGGGCATCGAACTGCTGGCTTTTGCACTGAAGGATATCAGCGACACACAAGGCTATCTGCATGCTATCGGCGCGCCGCGCATCGCCCAGGTCAAGCGCGACGCCGCCATAGCCCAGGCTGAAACCGAGAAGGATACGGTCATTAAGACCGCGCTCGCCCATAAGGAAGGCGAGGTAGCGCGCTATCAGGTGGAGTCGGAAATCGCCGCCGCCAGCCACGACTATGAACTGCAGCGCGCCGAATTCCAAGCCGATATCAATGTCAAGCGCGCCCAGTCCGACATCGCATACGAAATCGAACGCGCCAAATATGCCGCCGAACTCAAGAAGAGCGAATACCAGGTGAGATTGGTCGAAAAGGAAGCCGCCATCCAGGTCGAAGAGATGGAAATCAAGCGCCGCGAACTCGAACTTGAGTCATCCGTCAAGAAGCCAGCCGAGGCGCGTCAATTCCAAATCGAGGCTGAAGCGGAAGCCGAAAAACGCCGTCTCATCCTCGAAGCGCAGGGCAAAGCCGACGCGCATAAGACCGAAGGCTTGGCGGCGGTCGAAGTCAAGAAAGCCGAAGGTATCAGCCGCATCGAATACACGCGCCACCTCGGCAAAGCCGAAGCCGAGGCGATGTCCGCCAAAGCCGAGGCTTATAAAGCCTACAATGACGCCGCCGTCTCGCAGATGTTCATCGACAAACTGCCGGAACTGGCGCGCGCCGTATCCGAACCATTATCGAAGGTTGACAAGATTGTAATGGTCGGCGACGGCGCCAACGGCGCATCCAGATTGACCGGACAGGTAGCGTCGGTGCTGTCGCAACTGCCGGAAGTCGTCGAAGCCGTGTCGGGCATCGATTTAAAGAAAGTGTTGGGAAAGAAGGATAAGTAGGGCGGATTCTTGAATCCGACAAAACGGAGACGCCGGGCGTCGCTGCGTATGGAAAATAAATCCCGGCTTCAAGATGCCAGACTGCATTGCGGCGGGATGCGCGCATCCTGCCGTAATAATTTGCGGCGTGGGGATGTTGCCCCCGAATCAGCGTTATGTATGCGTTTTTAGCCGATATTATTGTAGCGCTGCATCTGCTCTGGATAGGTTTTCTCATTTTCGGCGCGTTGATAGGCTGTAAGGTGCACTGGGCGATGTGGCTGCATATCAGCGCGCTGGCGTTCTCAGTCGTCCTGCAGCTGAAAGGCTGGCTCTGCCCGTTGACCCACCTTGAGAATTATCTGCGTGCTAAATCGGGCTGGACATATTCGGGCCCATTCATCCAGTATTATATCGAAAAGTTAGTCTATCTGGAGGTGTCGCGAACTGCCGTGATGATAGGGACAATTTTAGTAATTGCAGGCTCGTTGTTGGTGTATTGGAAGTTTGGCATTCGACGACGAGACAAAATCAGAAGCCAAGAATTGTAAATTTAACAAATTATACAAAAAACGAACACCCCTCCATCCGACGATGGAGGGGTTGTTCTTTTGATTTCTTTAGAATCTTACCTTATCCGCCACTCATTTCACCAACACCAACTTGCGCACGGCGCGGAAGCCGGGGGCTTCGATTTGCGCGAAGTAGATGCCGGAGACTGTGCCGCGGCTGTCCCACTGGGCGCTGTGATGTCCGGCCGTGAGTTCGCCGTTCACGAGTGTTTCAATCGTCCGGCCTTGCGGGTCGGTTATGTGCAAGGTGACCAAGCCCTTCTCCGGCAGCCCGAAGTCAAACTTCGCCGCGGCATTGAAAGGATTGGGATAGGCTTCTGAGAGATAGAACTCTTCCGGCACATCCGGCCTCAACGCGGCTTCGACGATGAGGAAGCCGTCGGTTTGATAGGTCAGGTCAAATCCACCTAATACTACATTCACTTCCAGCGCGCGTTCTTTCTGACGCGCGGCATCCCACAATTTCAGCGTTATTTTCTCGCCGGACAGCAACCCATCGACTTCATCGGTCGTCGGGTCGTCGCCCCAGACCGCCAGACCGCAGCGGCCGTCATCCTCGACCAGACCGGAACCTACTAAATGTCCGGACGGGCTGTAGGCAGCCAGTTCGAAACCAGCAAATTCCGGCAAGCCGGACGATGATTGCACGAGAACGCTCATATTTTGTGAAGTTGAGGCTAAGCGAGGATAATGCCGCGCCATCTCCGGCTCAAGCCGCGGTTGGACTGCATCGCCGCCCTGCGGCGCAGGATAGCGCAGGACAACATCCTGCGTCACCTTAATCATATAGCCCTGCGTCTCGCGCCAGGGTGGCATATTGGAAAAGCCGCGCGCCGGCGCCATAAACCGGCCCATATAATCTTTGGCGAGGATGACGCTGTTGATGATGGGTGAAAGCACATAATACTCATTGCGCCGGGCGGTCAGTTCGTAGGTTGGATAGTAAGGCACTATATTCCAGCCGGCGGTCATAGGTATCGGGGCGTTGCGGGCGATTTGGGCGCCGCGCCAGTTAGCCGTTACATTAGCATCGGCTAACACTAAATAACCTTCCTGTAGATTCCAATAGCGTATGCCGCGGTAGTTGATGCGCGGGGCGTAGAACTCGCCGCGGTCATTCTTGACCAGAATGATATGATGGCCGTTCGGACCCTCTGATAGTTGCTCCCACATCCGCACCATACTCGGACCGCGTTCTTCTCCGGCGGCATAATAGGCGCGGCTTGGATTGATGTTGATGGAAATCATATTCCAACCTTGCGTCAGGTTCATTGTCAATTCGCGGCCGGTGTCAAGTATCAGATTGACGCGGGTGAAGCCGTCGGCGCTCCAATCCATCTCGCCTTCGAGGACTTCGACCTCCGGGTCGAATTCATCGTCGGAAGCAAAGTCCCAGACTCTAATCATCATTCGCTCGCCGCCGCGGAAGCCTTCGATTTCGTCGGTGTCGGGGTCGTCGCCCCAAACTGCGATGCCCAGACCGTTATCGACGTTCCACAAGCCGGCGCCGTAAATCACGCCATCTTGATTGAGAACAGCGACTTCCCAGCCGGTCGGAACGCGGCTCTCGTTCAGGATGAGTTCCTCGACTCTAATAGACAGGTTGACCGAGCCGATGGGCGGATAGGCGTAATGCTGCAACTCTGGCACATCGTTGACGATGATGGTCACGGTCAGATTGGCAGTTCCGGCGCCGTCGTTGACCGTGAAGACGACATTGTAAGTTCCGGCGTCGCTATGCGTGGTCGTCCAGAGGAACGAAGCGGTGCCGTCGCCGTTATCGGTGATTTGCGCCGCTTGCGGCAGCCCGACGCGGTTGAAGGTTATCGTCAGGCGGTCGTTATCGGCGTCGTGCGCGATGACATCGAAAGCCAGCGTATAACGTTCGTCTAAAATGAAGCGGTTGGTCGGATTGACATTGTCGAAATAAGGCGGCCGGTTCAGGTTGACGACTGTGATTTCGACGCCGGTTTCAATGGCTATTTCGCCGTCGCTGAAGATGAAGGTCGGCGTATAAACGCCGGCATCGTTGAAGTTAGTGCGCCAGTTAAAGTGGGCGTTGCCACGGCCATCGTTAGTTACAGTCGCAGCCAGCGGCAAGCCGCCGCGCTCCCAGTTGAACGATAATGTGGGATTGTCAACATCCGTCGCCTGCAAGTCGAACTCGATGAGTTGGGTTTCCTGCACTGATATCCTCGGCGCCGGCTCTTGCGTCCAGACCGGACTATCATTGACCGAGTTAATCCGCATCTGGAACTCTAAAGTAGTAACGGCATCGCGTTCCGGACCGATTCCGGTGATAACCGCGCGCAGACCGCGTCCTGCATAAACTAATAAGGCGCTTGGACTTCCGGCATACCCGCCGCTGATGTCTCGCCCGGGACCTCGACCATCGTTTGCGGCGACTATTACTGAAGTAAAGTCATCAAAGCGGTTGGGTCGCGAGTAGGTCCAAAGACCGCCATTGTCATCAATACTGAAGTCAGCGTCGATTTGACTGGCAACATTGAACTGCAAGGCGTCGCCATCCGGGTCGCGGAAGACCTCATTGAGATTTGCGATAAATCGCTCGCCGAAGTCTTCTTCGAGTTCCAGTTCTTCAATTGGACTCACAATCACCGGCGCGCGGTTATAGTCGATTACGGTGATATCGAGCGGCGAGACGATATCGACGGTCCCATCTGACAGGGTGAATACTGTATGATACTCGCCGGCGTCGTCGAAGGTAGTCTGCCACTCAAAGGCGCCGCTGCCGTCGCCGTTATTAGTGAAGCGGGCGGCTTCCGGCAGTCCGCCGCGGTCGAAGACGACGCTCAATTCATCGTTATCGTAATCACGGGCAAGGATATCGAATCGAATCAAAGCGCCTTCATCGACTTCGATGTCCTGCGGGAAGGTCACCCATTCCGGCGGGACATTAGTGCGGGCGACATTTATCGGCACAACCGCTGCAACCTGCGCAAACCCATCGGATAATGTGAATGTGGCGGTGTAGTTTCCTTCGTCAGCGACAGTCGTCTGCCACACGAACGAGCCGGTGCCGTCGCCGTTGTCTGTGAAGTGCGCTGCTTCCGGCAGCCCGTCGCGGTTGAAATTAATCCATAATTCGTCGAGGTCGAAATCTCGACCGCGGACTGTGAACTGAATAAGCTCGCCCTCATTGACGGCAAAACCCTGTGGAACATCGACCCATTCCGGCGGCACATTCATCCGCAGGACGCGAATCGGCACTGTGATTTGACTTTCGGCTTGGCCATCCGAAAGGGTGAAGCGCGGCAGGTATGAACCCTCGTCGTTCAAGGTTGTCTGCCAGACCAGAGAGCCGCTGCCGTCGCCGTTGTCGGTGAACTGGGCGGCCGGCGGCAGCCCGTCGCGGTCGAAGTCGATGGTAAGGTCATCGCCATCGAAGTCACGACCGACAAGGGCAAAGTTCACAATGCCGGTCTCGCGGACTTCAATATTCGGCGGATAGTTCACCCATTCGGGCGCGACATTTCTATGTCCAATATGAATCGGGACATTGGCGTTGACCGCGGCGATGCCGTCGGACAGGGTGAAGGTCGGATTGTAGTCGCCTTCGTCGGCGGGAGTGGTCTGCCAGCGGAAGGTTCCGCTGCCATCGCCGTTATCGAAGAATTGGGCTGCGATGGGCAGATTGCCGCGGTTCATCGTCAAATAGAGCCGGTCGTTGTCAAAATCGGCGCCTTGCAGGATGAACTCCACGAGGTCGCCTTCATTAGCGCTTTGCACATCCGGGACTTGCGTCCAGCGCGGCGGCACATTTGTCCGATAAACAGTAATGGTAACCTGCGCCAGGTCGGTGTCTTCGCCGTCCGACAGCACAAAGGTCGGCCGATAGACGCCTTCGTCTTCGAGTCCGGTCTGCCAATTGAAGCGCGCTGTGCCGTCGCCGTTGTCGGTAAGTTGCGCGGCTTCCGGCAGACCATCGCGCTCTATCGTGATGCGCAACGGGTCGCCTTCATAATCTTCGCCGCTCATATTGAACGCGATTACCTGACCTTCGCTGCCCGAAACATTCGCTGGAATTTGAATCCACAACGGCGGGATATTGACATGGTTGATAGTGACAGGCACTTCGATGACCGCGCTATATTGCCCGTCGGTGATGGTGAAGGTCGGATGATATTCGCCTTCATCGACCATCCGCGTGCGCCAGGAGAATGTTCCGCTGCCGTTGCGATGGTCGGTGAAATACGCCGTTGGCGGCAGTCCGCCGCGGTTCATTGTTATAGTGAGAACATCGTTGTCGTAGTCTTCGCCAGCGACGGTGAACCGAACGGTCTCGCCTTCATTAGCGGTTACCGATTGAGGCCAGTTAACCCACTGTGGCGCGACATTTGTCCGCGTAATCGTCAATTGGACTATAACCGGTGTTTCTGCGAAGCCGTCGCCGGCGATAAATTGCAGCGGATAAACGCCCTCGTCCGCTATAGTTGTCTGCCACTCGAAAGCGCCAAGTCCGTTGCCGCGGTCTTCGAATTGCATCGCTTCCGGCATACCGTTGGAGTTGAAACGTAAAGCAATTTGGTCGTTATCGTAGTCTGCAGCGCGGACATTGAACTGGATGAAGGCGTTTTCCGCCGCCGTCGGACGGTCGGGGAACTCTACCCAATTCGGCGGGACATTGGTATGGTTGACTGTAATCGGGACGACCACCACATCCTGCGCCTGACCGTCGGACAGGGTGAAAGTAGCGGTGTATTCGCCTTCGTCGGCAACAGTAGTCTGCCAGTATAGTCTAGCGCCGCCATCGCCGCGGTCAGTGAACTGCGCGGCTGGCGGCAGTCCATCGCGACCGAAGGCGACCTGCAAACGGTCGCCGTCATAATCCCAGCCGTTGACATCGAACTGCGCGATTTCACCTTCGTTGACGATAATTTCTTCAGGCCAGGTTCGCCATTCCGGCGCGACATTAGTGCGATTGACGACGATTTGCGAAGTCTCATCGACCCAAGCCTGCCCATCGCTCAAGCGGAAGGTCAAATCGTAAGTTCCTTCATCGGCGATGGTCGTCTGCCAATAAATCGAAGCCGTTCCATTGCCGTTATCGTTGAATTGGAGCGCTCCGGGCAAACCTTCTGTCAATAGTGTAATGGTTAAATTATCGTGGTCGTAATCGGCGCCTCTTACGGTATAGTTCACCGTCTGCGTCTCGCTGACTGTTACATCCGGCACATCGGTCCATTGCGGTGGAACATTAGTGCGCAGGATAGTAAGCGGAATTTCGAGTCCAGCTTCGACTTGATTATCCGACAGTGTGAAGGCAAGCGTGTAGTTGCCTTCGTCGGCGACAGTGGTCTGCCAGTCAAAGACGCCGCTGCCGTCGCCGTTATCGGTGAAGCCAGCGGCTGGCGGCGCGCCGCCGTCGTAAGTAATCGTCAGGTCGTCATTATCGTAATCCGTTCCCGTGATAGTGAAGTTGACGCGGTCAGTCTCGTTCGCTTGGACATATTGCGGGTAGTTCGCCCACAGCGGCGCGACATTGGTATGGTTGACGATCAACAGCGATGACTCTACCGCTGTCGCTTGTCCGTCGCTGATAGTGAATACCAGGACGTATGCTCCTTCGTCCGCCACAGTAGTCTGCCAGTGGATTGTTCCGGTGCCGTCGCCGTTGTCGGTGAAACTAAGTGATTCTAAACCACCGGCTTGCAGAGTAAGGGTTAATTGGTCGTTATCGTAATCGCTGCCGCGCACTGTCCAATGGGCGGCTTGTCCCTCGCTCACGGTTATATCCGGCACATCGACCCAAACTGGCGGGACATTGGTATGATGAATGAGAAAATCCACATCCACCGATACTTGAGCATTGCCATCTGAGAGAGTGAAAGATCCGGTATAGCGGCCCTCGTCGGCTACCGTCGTTTGCCAGATGAAAGTTCCGCTGCCGTTGCCGTGATCGGTGAATTGCGGACCGTTCGGCAGGTTGCCCTGATAGTCTATAGTCAGGTTATCCCCGTCGAAATCGTGACCTGCAACACTAAACTCTATCCGCTCCCCTTCGTTGGCTTCTAAGGTTGCCTGCGGATACTCGTCCCAAACCGGCGGCACATTGGTGTGGTTGATGGCAATGGGGACATTCACCGGCACATCGACCAAACCATCGGACAGAGTGAAGGTGGCGGTGTAATTGCCTTCATCAGAGAAAGTCGGCGTCCAGACCAGCCGCCCGTTGCCATCGCCGAAATCGGTGAAATGAGCGGCTTGAGGGATGTCATTCGACGTATAATTAATTGTCAGTTCGTCATTATCGTAGTCCCTTCCTGCAACATTGACTACTAACTCAACATTTTCCGCGCCAACGACATTCTGCGGCACATTCGTCCATTCCGGCGCCACATTGGTATGCAATACGGTAATCTCAACTTGAGCGAAATCAGTAAGTTGACCATCTGACAATGTGAAGGTCGGATTATAGACGCCTTCATCTGCAACAGTGGTTTCCCAATGGAAGGCGCCTGTGCCGTTGCCGTTGTCGGTAAAGGCCGCTCCAATCGGCAAACCGTCGCGGCCGAAGAGGATGCTCAAGTTGTCATAGTCATAATCTTCGCCGCTGACTTGGAAGTCAACCGACTCGCCTTCATAAACGGTTATCGGTTGCGGAATGCTCGTCCACTCCGGCGCGACATTGGTGCGGAGGACGGTAATCGGAACCGTCGCCACATCGGTGGACTGTCCATCGGACACAGTGAAGGTCGCGGTGTAGTTGCCTTCGTCATCGAGGGTGGTCGGCCAGTTTAAGGTGGCTGTTCCATCGCCGTGGTCGATGAACTGGGCGGCTGGTGGTAGTCCGTCGCGTCCAAAGGCGATAGTCATATGCTCATTGTCGAAATCGGTAGCGCGGACGGTGAAGTTGAGCAAATCGGTCTCGTTGACCGTAACCTGCTGCGGGAACTCCACCCAATCCGGCGGAACATTGACTTGGTTGACGGTAATATTGGTAATTGCATCGACGGAAACGTTACCGTCCGACAGACTGAATGTAGCGGTATATTGCCCCGCGTCGCGCAATGTAGTTTCCCAGCGGAAGCGCGCTGAACCGTCGTGATTATCGGTGAACTGCACGGCTTCCGGCATTCCATCGCGGTCTAAGGTTATAGTCAGCGACTCATTGTCGAAATCGTCGCCGATGACAGTAAAGTCGATGACCTGCCGCTCGTTGACCGTAATTTGCTGCGGATATTCTATCCATTCCGGCGGCACATTAGTGTGGTGGACGGTTATGGTTACAGTATGCACCGCTGTCAACTGTCCGTCGGATAAAGTGAACGAAGGCGTATAAGCGCCTTCATCTACCAGGCGGGTGCGCCAGGAGAAGGTCGCCGTGCCGTCGCCGCGGTCGATGAAGCGCGGACCTGATGCCGGCAGCCCATCGCGATTGTAGGTTATCGTCAAACGGTTGTCGTCGAAGTCATCGCCGATGAGCGTGAAACTAACAGTCTGTCCCTCAAAACAGGACGCCGTCGCCGGCACATTCACCCATTCGGGCGCCACATTGGTATGGGTGATGGTGATCGGCACTTGCACCACATCGGTCAGATTGCCGTCGGAGATAGTGAACGTCGCGGTGTAGTTGCCTTCATCATAGACTGTAGTTTGCCAGCTGAATGTGCCGGCGCCGTTATGGTTGTCGGTGAAGGTCGCGGCTGGCGGCAGCGCGCCCCGATTCCAAGTGATGACTAGATCATCTTCATCATAATCCCAACCTGCAACGCTGAACTGCACCAGCGCGCCTTCAGGTTGAGTAATCGGACCAGGAACATCTGTCCACTCCGGCGCGACATTCGTGCGGGAAATGGCTATAGGAACTTCAACGATATCCGTTAAAGCGCCATCGGAAAGCGTGAAGGTTGCCGTATAGTTGCCTTCATCGGCAACGGTGGTCTGCCAGGTGAAAGCGCCCGTGCCGTCGCCGTTGTCGGTGAAGGTCGCTGCTTGTGGCAAGCCGTCGCGATTCCAATCGATCGTTAGATTTTCGTTATCATAATCCGCACCAACGACATTGAATTGAACAAGTGCAGTTTCAGAGGCATTAACCTGATTTGGCACATTTGTCCATTCCGGCGCGACATTGGTGTGATGGATGCGCACTAAAATATCAGACTCGACCCACAAATTGCCGTCGGACAACCGCGCTGTGAGGTTGTAATCGCCCTCGTCGGCAAATGTGGTTGTCCAGTTGAACGAAGCCGTGCCGTCGCCGTGGTCGGTGAATTGCGCCGCCGGCGGCAGCCCGCCGCGATTTAATGAAATCGTCAGTTGGTCGTCATCGTAATCCGAACCGCTGATATTGAACTGCACGCGAGCGCCTTCATTGTCTTCGACGATTTCCGGCACAAAAGTCCACACCGGCGCAACATTCGTGCGATTGACAGTTATCGGAATCTGCAACTCGGTTGCGGTATGTCCGTCGTTCAAGCGCAGTGTAACGGTGTAATTCCCCTCGTCGGCGATAGTGGTCAGCCAGTTGAAAGTTCCCGTCCCGTTCTCGTGGTCGGTGAAGGTTGCGGCTACAGGCAGGTTGCCGGGGATATAATCGATAGTTAAGGCGTCGCCGTCGAAATCGTGTCCGCTCACATTAAAGTTGATGAGCGCGGTCTCATCGACATTGACATTCTGCGGGTATTCATCCCAGACCGGCGGGACATTTGTATGATTGACCGTGATCGGCACATGAACATAGGCATTCGCCTGTCCATCGGACACTCTGAATGAAGCAGTATAATTGCCTTCATCGCTGAAGGTCGGCGTCCAGACGAAAGTCCCGCTGCCATCGCCGTTGTCAGTGAATTGGGCGGCTTGCGGCAGGTCTTCGCTGGTGTATGCGATGGTTAATTGGTCGTTATCGTAGTCTGTGCCGACGACATTAAAGGTCAGCAACGCGCCTTCAGCGCCGACCCAGTTTTGCGGGACATTAGTCCACTGCGGCGCGACATTGGTCCTGGTGAGAACCACCTGGACATTCCTTGGGACCTGCGAATGACCATCGCTCAAAATTAAAGTCGCTGTATAAGTTCCTTCATCTGCCACAGTGGTCTGCCAGTCGAATACGCCGGTGCCATCGCCGTTATCGGTGAAAGTCGGATTGCCGCCGGGAGCATTTGGCGTCCATTGCATCGTAATCGTCAAATCATCGCCTGCCCAGCCGTCAGCGCCGATATTATCCATATCGCCGCCTCCAACTGCCAAAGTCAAGCGGTCTAACTCATTGCCCTCGATAGTATTCGCAAACTGACCCCATTCCGGCGGGATGTTGACATGCTGAATTACAATCGGCACATCTACTTCATCCTGCGCTTGCCCATCGGAGATAGTGAAACGGGCGTTATAATTGCCCTCGCTGAACATATTGGTTACAATTCGGAGCCGCCCGCTGCCATCGCCATTATCAGTGAATACAGATTGTATATTCGTTTCACAAGTTATAGCCAAATTATCGTGGTCATAATCCTCGCCTAAAACATCTATTGTAAAGGTCTCGCCTTCGCTGCGGACAACTTGCTGCGGCACATTCGTCCATACGGGCGCGACATTAGTGCGGTTGATGATCACCTGAACTTGCGCCTCATCCTGCAACGCACCGTCGCTGACGCGGAAAGTTAGAGTATAGTTGCCCTCATCGGCGAAAGTGGTCAGCCAATCGAAAGTTCCGCTGCCATCGCCGTGGTCGGTGAAATCGACGGCATCCGGCAAACCGGCATTGGTAAGGGTGAGCGTCAAATCATCCAAATCGTAATCTGCAGCTTCGACGCTGAATTGGATTCGCGCCGTCTCGTTGACTGTAATCGGGTCGGGAATGGTTACCCATTCCGGCGCTTGGTTAGTGCGCAGCACTTGGATAGGCACTTGCACGACATCCTGGGCTTGTCCGTCGGAGAGGGTGAAAGTCGCGATATAGTCGCCTTCGTCGTCGATAGTGGTCTGCCAGGCAAAATCGCCGGCGCCGTCGCCGTTGTCGGTGAAATTGGCGGCTGGCGGCATTCCGTCGCGGTCGAAGTTAATTGTCAATTGGTCATCATCGTAATCTTCGCCTATCAATGAAAATCCGATTAGAGCGCCCTCGTTATAGATGAGCGGACCGGGCGTCTGCGTCCACTGCGGCGCGACATTAGTGTGGTTCACGATGATGAGCGTCTGATGCACATTTTCAGCCTGTCCGTCGGAGACGGTGAAGGTTGGGGTATATTCTCCTTCGTCGGCGACAGTAGTCTGCCAGGTGAAACTGCCGGCGCCGTTGCCGTTGTCGGTGAAGGCAGCGCTTTGAGGCAGACCGTTGGCTGTCCAGGTCAGGTCGAGGCGGTCGTTATCGTGGTCGCGGCTGACAGCCGTGAACTCTATTAAATCGCCTTCGTTCACGTGCAGTGTTTCCGGGATGGAAACCCATTCCGGCGGGACATTGGTATGGGCAATAGTGATGCGGGTCGTTCCCGGCACATTAACGATGCCGTCGGAGAGGGTGAAGTTGACATCGAAGACGCCTTCATCGTCGAAATTTGTATTCCAGGTGAATGTCGCGGTGCGGTTGCCGTGGTCGACTAAATTTGCCCGCCCAGGCAGTCCATCGCGAATAAGCGTGAAGGTCAATCGGTCTTCGTCATCGAAGTCTGAACCGGCGAGACCGAAGGCGATAACGCCGCCTTCAGCGCCAGAAGCGGTCGGCGGCAGTTGTGTCCACTCAGGATTTTGATTGACATGTCGGACCGTGATCGGAATGGTCAGGTTGGTCGTGGCGATGTCGTCGGTGAGTCCGAAGACTGGATTATAGGCGCCGGCGTCGCGCGGAGTAGTCTGCCAGTTGAAAGTCCCCGAGCCGTCGCCCCAGTCGATGAAGGTCGCGGCTTGTGGCAGCCCGTTGCGGTCGAAGAGAATAGCCAAAGGTTCTCCATCGAAGTCGTCGCCGACAATATCGAATTGGATGGTCGCGCCCTCATCGACCGTAATCGGAGGCGGGTATTCTAACCAGTTCGGCGCGACATTAGTATGATTGATAGTGAACGGCACTTCGACATCAGTATAGACCCGTCCGTCATAGACGCGGAAGAGCGGGAGGTATTCGCCTTCATCGACTAATCTGGTGCGCCAGGAGAAGGATGCCGTGCCGTTGAGGTTGTCGGTTAGGCGCGCGGCGACCGGCAAATCGTTGCGCACTAAATAGAAGCGGAGCGGGTCGTTTTCCGGGTCTGTGCCGCTGATATTGAAACTGATGACATCGCTTTCATAGGCTTCAACTTGCTGCGGCAATCCGACGAACTGCGGCGGGTCGTTGATAGGATTGATAAAGATATCGAAGAAACTATCGACCGTCCCGCCCTGTCCGTCATCGGCGCGGATAGTTATCGCTGCCCCGTTGGGAAGATTATAATTCAGATTGGGATTGATACTCAAGATACCCTGTGGATTAACCGCCATATTCAGCGGCGCAGGCGCGCCGATAATGGTATAGGTCAAGGCGTCGCCGTCAACATCGCTGAAGACATTGTTCAGATTGGCGATGGTCTGAAGCCCGCAATCCTCGTCGAAACGCTGCTCGCCGATGGGAGTGACGACCGTAGGCGCATCGTTGACCGGGGTTAAGAAAATATCGAAGAAACTATCGACCGTGCCTCCCTGACCATCGTTGGCGCGAATGGCGACCCTGCCGCCGCCGGGCAGATTGTAATTGAGGTTGGGATTGAAACTTAAAAGGCCATTTCCATCGATTGCCAGGTTCAACGGCCCCGGCGCGCTGACGATCGAATAGGTCAACTGGTCGCCCTCAACATCGCCGAAGACATTATTCAAATTGGCGATGGTTTGAAGCCCGCAATCCTCGTCGAAACGCTGTTCGCCGATGGGATTAACGACCATCGGCGCATCGTTCACCGGGTTAATAGTTACCATAAAGGGACTTCTGGTGGTTCCGCCATTGCCGTCGTCAGCAGTTACAGTTATAACCGCGCCGTCCGGCAAATTATAATTGGCAGCAGGATTGAAATAAAGCATATTGCTATTATCGATAGCCATATTTAAGGGCTGCGGCGCGCCGGTGAAAGAGTAAGACAAAACATCGCCGTCCGGGTCGCTGTATATATCATCTAAATCGACGACATCGACCCGGCCGGGATCCTCATCGACATTTACATTAGTAATCGCGCTGCCGAACGGCGGGTCTTGAATCGGATTGATAAATATATCGAAGAAACTATCGGTTACTCCCTCGCGCCCATCGTTAGCGCGAATGGCGACCCTGCCGCCGCCGGGCAGATTGTAATTGAGGTTGGGATTGAAACTTAAAAGGCCATTT
>Ga0194125_10003304_pt1 | contig 26192 bp, 19 predicted proteins | sample TA2KigC250mmetaG_FD_148626 | JGI IMG/M metagenome (GOLD analysis project Ga0194125, IMG submission 148626) | Freshwater microbial communities from Lake Tanganyika, Tanzania - TA2015034 Kigoma Deep Cast 250m | ecosystem: Environmental > Aquatic > Freshwater > Lake | place: Tanzania: Lake... | reverse complement strand
GTTACGTTTTCCGCTTGACAAGGGATTCCACCAGTGGTAGAATGCAAGTAATCCAGGACACTGGAGGTGGATAGCCCGTAAGGGCTAGCGAAGAAAAGGCCCTGAAAAGGGTCTTTTCTTTATTTGGGCACAAACAGCTTACCATAGCCTTCAACACTTCCCGTGTAGGGGTCTCGGCAGAACTTCGCCTCGACAGCAGTGGCGAGCCGCCGGCCGAAGGAACTGACCTCGGTCTGGCACAAGCCACGGTCCGCCAGGATCGCTTGGCGAAGGGGATTGGCCAGGATGTCCGCCAGCTGGAGTCCTGAGATGTTCGGTGGCTTCCTTTCCAGCTTCAGTTCCTTGGTGGTGAGAACCCGCTGGTAGAACTCGGCTTTGTGCTGCAAGTCGCCGCGGGCGTAGGTGTCGCGATAGACATTCTTGACGAGTTCATCTTCCTTTCGGCCCCGGCTTTCGGCCATCACATCGCCGCGCCGGTTCGCGTGGTTCAGAAACCCACAGTACCTCTGGAGGAGAACACCGAAGCCCTCAGTGTAGGGGTTAAGAGGAATGGGATAGAGGCTCCGGAGGAGAGCTTTGTCCACAATCACCATGACCATCGCGAACCGGGCCTCAGCAACGACTCGGAGCAGATCCTCGCCGAAAGCTCTGTCCGCATCAGGTTCTCTCAGGCTCTTGAAAGGCCCCTTCCGGTCAATGATGTCCTTTCGGTGGAGGAGGATTGGCTCATCCGGGCTATGGGGGAAGTGCCGGCGTTTCATGCGCTCCCACTCATCGTGGAACGCCACGTAGTGGTCCGCTTGGAAGAAGCAACCGCACAAAGCGAGGAACCGATGCGCAAGCTGGGCCATGGCCCGCTCGTCCCGGTAGACGTGGTCGCCGGACTCGTCGAGGTAAAGCCGATACCGCGGGCCCGGCGCCCCGATGGAGTGCGGGTGCCCTTCTGACATGATCTTGGTAATCGGCAGTTGCCCCACTAGGCACCTCCATCACCCCTCCGTAGAGGAAGGGTACGACCGCTTCTATTTCCGGCTCTTGTGCAACATCTCGGTCAGCCTCTCGACGATGCCCTCTTCTTCGCGCTGGCTGAGGGCGAGGATTTCGCGCAGCCCGATGCCGATGTGGGGGATGTACTTCTCGATGTAGGAGCGCTTGCGCTCGGCCTCGGCGTCGCGGCGTCGCCGCTTGATGTGCAGGCTCATCTTCCGCCCGCAGGCCTGGAGGGCGAGCTTGATCTCTTTGATGATCTCGGGGTAGTGCGCAATCGCCTCCTTGCTCTCGGAGGTGAAGGGGACCCAGACGCTGGCCATGTGGACGACGACGATGGCCGGCCCCATCGGCAGCGAGCCGCTGGGCTGGGAGAGGCCGTAGGGCCGCCACGAGATGGAGCTTATGGCCCGCGTGATGGCGCAGGCCGATTGCTGGTAGAGGAGCGGCACGCGGTTGGCGAAGCGGTAGACCCGCACCGGCCCCTCGTCGGGCACCTTGCCGCCGTAGGCCACGGCCGCCTCGATGGCGAAGGGGTTGCCTCGGTAGACTGAGGGGGGGCGGCTCACCGCGGCGTAGAAGTCCGCCTCAAGCTCCTTCTTCACGCCCTTGAGGAGCAGGTCCTCGCCGATGGGGACCACGCAGTCGGACGGCGGGGCCATGATCTTGGATGCCTGGATGGCGTTGTAGAGGGTCTCGGCGTCCTGGCGGGCGATGCGGCTGGGGCGGGCGCTGGGCTCGATCTTCGCCGCCGCCAGGATGTTCTCGGCCACGCGGCCCGACACGCGGGAGAACTCGTGGGTGAGGAATGAGCGGATGTTCCGCCCCTTCGTGTCCTCGAGCATGGTCATGAGCATGCCCAGCTCGATGCCGTGGGGGTGGGGCTTGATCACCTTGGGCTCGGGCGGCAGCTCCGTGGTGGCGCGGGGGAACTCGCGCGGGTCGCCGTCGGGCGGGGTGTAGAGCATGCGCACGTGGGGGTTCGTGATCGCCGTCTGCTCGAGATAGGCGTCCACGCTCTGGCGGCCCCGCTGGAAGCGGGCCTCCAGCTCGATCTCCACCCGCGTCCCGTGATCGCCGTTCCAGTCGCACTCCGCCTCGCTGATCACGCGGGGCTCGTTCTTCTTGGTGTCAATCATCAGCTCGTAGCGCATGGCGGGCTTGCCCCGGCCGATTTTGGAGATGATGACGGCGGGCTGGCCGGTGGTGAGCTGGCCGTACATGGCCGCGGCGGAGATGCCGATGCCCTGCTGGCCCCGCGACATCTTGAGGCGGTGGAACTTCGAGCCGTAGAGGAGCTTCCCGAAGACGCGCGGCACCTGCTTCGCCACGATGCCCGGCCCGTTGTCCTCCACGATCACGCGGTAGCGCTCCTCCTTGCGCACCTCCTTCACGATCACCTTGACTTCGGGCAGGATGCCCGCCTCCTCGCAGGCGTCGAGCGAGTTGTCCACCGCCTCCTTGATGGCGGTGAGAAGCGCCTTGCGCGGGTTGTCGAAGCCCAGGAGGTGGCGGTTCTTGGTGAAGAACTCTGAGACTGATATTTCTCGCTGCTGCTTGGCGAGCTCGACAGCGGTGACGCGCCGCCGCCCCGGTGGCGCCGGCGGCTCGGCCGCTTCCACCGGCGGCGTGCGCGCGCCCGTCGGCAGCGGCGTGGCCGTGAACTCCAGGGTGCGTTGAGCCGACTCTTCTGCCATGGGTTCCTCGCGGGGCTGTGTCTGGACGGGCTGTCGCGGGGTAGGACCCCGGGCTGTGCCGCCGAGAAACGGGGATAGCGGCCCACTAGCCCTATGGTCTGGCCGCATTCTAGCGCCAACATGTTGTGAATGCAAGCGCTTTCTGCGGCGAGGTGGAAAAGGGGACATTCCCCTTTTCGGCTCATCCTACTCCTGAGCGCTGACATTCCCGGAATTGCATTGACACGCGCGGCCGGACACGCTATGCTGTGGGAGGGTGCGATGGCCACAAGCCTCGCGTCCCCCTCCCCGCTCCACGCGCGGTTCCCCGAAAAGAGGCCGCAGCGGCCCGATGGCCCCTTCCCTCGCCCTCGCAGAGCTGGAGGCAGCGGTGCAGCGCCAGGCGCGCGGCCTGGGCGCCCACTACACGCCCCATCCCGTCATCGAGCGCATGGTTCGCACCACGCTCGGCCCGCTCTCGAACGGCCTAACGCCTTGGGAGGCCCTCGGCCTGCGGGTGCTTGACCCCGCGGTGGGGAGCGGCCGCTTCCTGGTGGCGGCGCTAGATGCGTTGGCGGGCGATGACCCCGGCCTGCGTCGCCATGCCGCCATGCGCTGCCTCTACGGCATTGACGTGGACCCGCGCGCGGTGGACCTGGCGCGCACTGCGGTGGCCGAGGCCGCAGGCTGCACGCGGGAGGAGCTGCACCGCAACATCGTGGTCGGCGACAGCCTGATGACCGGCCCCGCCGTGCTCCTGGGCGTCGAGGCCTTCGACGCCGTGCTGACGAATCCGCCGTGGATTTCATACTCCGGGCGCCAGGCGGCCCCGCTCGACGCGGGCCGCCGCCGCGCGCTCGCCGAGCGTTTCGCCTCGTTCCACCGCTGGCCGACCGCGCACGGGGCGTTTCTCGAGCTCGTGGCGCGCCTCCTGCGCCCCGGCGGGCGCGCCGCGCTCGTGCTGCCGCACCAGGTGTGCCACCTGGCCGGCTACGAGGCCGCACGGCAGGCAGCCCTCGCCACCTGCCGCTTCGACCCGCCGCCCGAGGTGCTGGGAGAGGACCGCTTTCCAGGCGTCGTGCAGCCCGCGGCGATACTCTATCTTCGCCGCACGTCCCCTGCTACGGAGGGGATGGATGGAGGAATGGATGACTGGATGAATGCCAGAGCACCCACCCACCCATCCATTCGTCCATTCATCCCCTCCCAGTTGGCGCCGGCGATCCTGGAGAAGATGCGCCGCCATCCCCCGGCGCCGCCCGGCACGTTCCGCGACCCGGGCGTTCACACGGGCAACAGTGCCGACCTGCTGCTCCACGACGCTCCCGGCCCCGGCCTGGAGCCGGTCCGCGAGGGCCGCTGCATCCAGCCCTTCCGGTTGGCGGCGGCCCGCCGGTGGCTCGACGTGGGGTCACATCTTCATTTGGCACATGGCCGCCATGTGCCAAATGAAGATGTGACCCCGCGGCCCCCAGGCCGCTACTTCCGCATCCGCCTCCCCGATGCCTACCTGGGCGCGCGCATCCTCATCCGCCAGACGGCCAGCCGCCCCATCGCCGCACGCCACGTGGCGCCTACCTGGTTCCGCAACAGCGTCCTCGCCTGCTACGGGGTGCCGGGCCTCGACGACGCCGCGCTCCTCGGCCTCCTCAACAGCTCCGCCCTCGCCTTCTACCACCGAAGCTGCCACCCCGACAGCGGCCAGCGGGCGTTCCCACAGGTCAAGGTCTCCCACCTCCAGGCCCTGCCGCTCGCCCGCGAGGCGGGGGAACTCATCCCGCTGGTGCGCCGCATCGAGGCCCTGGCAATGGCTGGCGAAGAGGCAGCGCTTGGCGAAGCGTGTGGCGCGCTCGACCAACGCGTGTGCGCGCTCTACGGCCTGAGCGGTCGCGAGAGCGCCTGCGTGTGCCAGATGGCTGGATAGCTTTCAGCGATTCGGCGGCACCCTCAGAGTGGACAAGACTGCCTGAAGGCAGGACTCCGAACCAGGAGAGCGGCCCGTTGGGAGTCCTGCCTTCAGGCAGTCTTTGCACCAATGAGCCGAATCGCTGAAAGTGACTTGGGGAAGAAGGGCGGGGGCGACTGGCAGCACTCTGAAGGACCTCTGCGACGTTGCTGGCCGTCGCGTCGGCCAAGGAAACGGTGCGTGAGACAGCCGTTCGCCGGGCGTCCAGACTGCCGTGGTGGCTAGCCTGCGGGCGGCGGGGGGGATATCCGCAAGCTCCCACTCCACCACGGCGGCTGGACGAGACGCTGGCGTTCAGCCAGTCGCCCCCGAGATTATCAAGTGTGGCCCCTCGCCCCGGCGCCATCACGTGAGAGCCGATGCAGCGCCGATGCCTTGTCCGCCTCCTGAGTTTTCACTCTCGATGCCACACGGTTCAAGGGGCCTCCTGGGACATCTCTCTGCCCCAGTCAATCCTATGCCAGAGCAACTGGCATGCCATTGAGGGAGAAGAACGATATGGCGAACGCCCTTCCCACGCCAGCCATGTCCCTAAAGTCTGCCGTGCCAGCGTGTTACGATTCCATCGAAATCGTCTGGCTGCGTAGCAAGCGGGCGGCCACGGGGGCCTCCGGCGGACTTGGTATCTGAAGCCAACTTCCGATCCCGGCCCCCCGTGTCCCATCAAGTGCAGACGTAAGGCATTGGTATCACTCATCTTAGGTGGAGCGCCACAGCTCTGTGGCGCCCTCGATGCGCCTCAGGCGGCATCCGGGCAGCAAGAAATGCATCTCCCGCAGGTCAACGCGGTTGTCAGGCCCGGGCAACGTTTCCGCGGGCCCTTTGCGAGCAGATGCGGCTCAGGCCAGGCGACCAGGTCGCCGTGGAGCAGCGAGTCGTGGATGGCGAGGAGGTCTGGGTGCTTCGGCGGGACGAGCCGGCGGTCCCCAGTTGGTTCGGGTGCCTGAGACGATATGCAGAGGGGAAGTCCCACAGCATGGACGCCATTCGCAGAAGCATCGCAACGGCCAGGAAACGTGGCGAGCACTGAGGTAGAGGACGCCCGGGGGCTGGACACCTCGATAGTGGTGCGCCTGCTGACCGGCCTGCCCCCCGCACAGACGTGGCGGGCGACTGCGCTCGTCGTCCAGGAAGCACGCGCCGCGGGTAGGCCCGTCATGGTGTCCGACCTCGTGGTCGCCGAAGCCTACTTCGCCTTGCATGACCACTATGGTGTGCCCAAGGAGGACGCTGCCCGGTCGCTGCTCGCGCTTCTGTTGTCGGGCAGCGTTTCCCCCGAACCCGGTAGCAGGGCAGTCTACGCCCTCCAGTCCTCCCTTGGCGGAACCAAGAAGCCCGGCTTCGTTGACCGGTTGATCCACGCACAGTACGAGCGCCTGGGACGCCGCCTCGTGTCCTTCGAGCGCGCGGCCCGCAAGCTCAAGAACGCGATCGTACTGAAGGCATGATCACCTGCGAAACTCCCTACCCGACTCCCCTGTATAACAGAACGAGGGAGGCCGAGGCTGAGGAGGATTGCCATGACGCGCGCATTCCTGTTGAGCTGTCTGGTCATCGTGGTCGCCGCCTCCGCCGACGCGGGGCAGGTGAACTGGGATGCGAGCCTGCGCGAGATGGGCTACCTGTTCCTCCACATCTCGAACATCAATGTGGTCAACGGCCTGAATCTCTCGAAGGAGCAGGCGGGCAAGCTGATGGCCCTCGCCCGCCAGGTCGAGGCCGTGGCGCCCGAGCCGCCCTCGCTCCGCGCCCCCATGTCGCCCGAACTGGACGGCGTGCGCAAGGCCTGGCTCGAACTGCGCCCGCTACTCCTTAGGGGCGAGCCCATCCCGAAGGAGCTCGAGGACCGCGTGAACCTGAGCCGCGCGGCCGAGAGCAAGGCCATCCGCTCCACCCTCCGCAGCGTGCCCACGGCCATCAACACCGACTGCGTGAGCTGCCACATGGTCCCCTCGGCGAGCCAGGGCCAGCCGATGAGCGCCGCCGCAGGCACGGGCACGAAGAAGCTCATGGACCTCGCGCACATGGAGGGCATCTATGGCAAGCGGGGCATCTGGAAGCTCCTCCAGCTCTCGTCCCAGGTCGAGGAGGTGCTCACCGAGCCGCAGAAGGCCATCCTGGGCGGCTTCGCCTGCTGCCTCGTGCCCCCGCAATCCCTGAGCGACCCCGTCCGCGCGGGCCAGGCCGAGGCCCCTGAGAAGGCGCTCGACCTCCTCCGCCGCGTGAGGGCCTGCTCCGACGCCCTCTGGCCCATGATGCGCGAGGGCATCCTCGGCTACGCGGACTACTTCACCGCCGCGGCCAGCCCCGGGGCCGACGCGGCCCGCAAGGCCGCCGCACGCGAGGCCGTGGCTAAGGCCCTCGACCGCGCCCGCAAGTGCTCCGACGTCGAGTTCGAGGTCGAGAAGGACGCCCTGTCGAAGGCCGTCAAGCAGGCCATCGTGCCCGCCCCCGGTGAGGGGCCGCACAAGGCCGCCTTCTTCCTCCTCATCCCCGGCGCCTCGCGCGTCTACGCCAACTACCTCAAGCGCCTGGATGCGACGGGGGCCAAGTGACGAATCTCCCTACACGTCGCTGTGGGGTTTCAGCACACCGCGGCACCCGGCGCGTTCAGTGCCCTGTGCCGCAAGTCCAGACGCAGCAACGGTTTAGCCGCAGGCATCGTTACCCGGCACAGGGTTTGCAATCCCCTCTCCCGTGTGGTAGGCTGGGGAGCGACAAAACCGTGTCAGGAGGCTTCGCAATGCGCGCGACGTGCTGGGGTCTGGTCGGTTCAACGCTTCTCTTCGCTCTGGCAGCGCCCGCGGCTCGGGCGGGCGAGCCCTTCGGGCCGCCACCAGGCGAACGCGTCGAGGGGGAACGCGAACTCGACGACCTGTTCCAGGACATCTCGACGATCAACCTCCTCAACGGCCTGCGCCTCTCGAAGCAGCAGACCGAGGACCTCCTGGCCCTCGCGCGCAAGGCCGCCGAACGCCGCACGGCCGGCCCCCTCGCCGAGAGCTATCGCAAGGCCCTCGCCGACGCCAAGGCCGCCTACGAGGCATTCAAGGCCGAGGCCAACAAGGGCGAGCCGCCCGGCGACGCGCTCAGTCGCCGCGCACTCCACTACGAGAACCTGCTCAAGGACCTCCGCAATCGCCGCGCCCAACTCGTCGAGCAGGCCCTCCCCGAGTTCGACGCCAAGCTCCAGAGCATCCTCACCGAGGGCCAGCTCCAGATCATCGAGACCTTCCGTCCCTGCCTCGTGCCGCCGCAGGACCTCAAGGACCCCGTGCGGGCCGGCCAGGCCGAGGGCGAGCGCGGCGTCGAGATGCTCAGCCACTTCCGCAAGATTCCCGCCCCCATCTGGCGCGAGCGCCAGGGCGAGATGGCCGACCGCTACGTCGAGCGCCTCGGCCACGGCCGCCTCGAAATCACCGACGCCAAAGTCCGCGCCGCCGAGAAGCAGCGCTTCATTGACCTCGTGACAAAGGCCCGGGCCATGAGCGACACCGAGTTCGAGATCGAAAAGGCCAAGCTCGCGGCCCAGCTCAACCCCCAGGAGCGCCTCGGCCAAATCGTCGAGGGCTCGCGCGTCGTCCGCGACAAGGCTCGCCCGCGCGAGGTCTCCCGCGCCGCACGCTGGCTTCTCCACCCCCGCATCATCCCCATCCTCGAGGAGAGGCTGGGCGCGAAGAAGAGCGGATGAATGGATGGGTGGATGGATGGATGGGTGCCAGACAATCATCCATTCATCCACCCATCCAATCATCCCCCCTGGTTGCGGCAGGAGCCTTGGTTGGGACCTGAACGCCCTGTTCGCAACGGGAGCCAACCCCATGAATCGCCGACAGTTCATCGCCGAAATGGCCCGCCTCGGCATCGCCCTTGAGCTTGCCCCCACCCTTGCCCACGCCGCCATGCCGCCCGACAAGGGCGTGGTGCTGCCGCCCGCCGAAGGCGAATACTACGCGCAGAACCCCGACGGCTCCGTCACCTGCGGCCTCTGCCCCCACCGCGAAATCCTCAAGCCCGGCGAACTCGGCCGCTGCCGTGTCCGCACCAACATCCGCGGCAGGCTCCACACCCACGGCGTCGGACAGCCCTGCGTGCTCAACGTGGACCCCATCGAGAAGAATCCCCTCAACCACGTGCTCCCCGGCTCGAACACCCTCTCCGTCGCCCACGCGGGGTGCAACCTCCGCTGCCAGTACTGCCAGAACTGGCAGTTCTCCCAGGAATGCCCCCGCGACACCCGCAACCTCAAGTTCGACCAAGCCGAGGCCCTCGGCCTCGCCAAGTCCAAGGACATCAAGTCCCTCACCTTCACCTACACCGAGGGCACCACCCACATCGAGTTCAACAAGCGCCTCGCCGCGGCCGCGAGGAAGGCGGGCCTCCGCGTCTTCCTCTGCTCGAATGGCTACATCCAGCCGAAGCCGCTGGCCGACTTCCTCAACGTCCTCGACGGCGTGACCGTGACGATCAAGGGCTTCACCGACGAGTTCTACCAGGCCTGCACCGGCGCCCGCTCGTTCCGACCCGTCCTCGACTCCTGCCAGCAGATACGCAAGGCCGGCAAGTGGCTCGAAGTCGCCACCCTCATCGTCCCCGCAATGAACGACTCCGACAAGGAGGTGGCCGACATCGCCCGCTGGATCAAGGCCAACCTGGGTGCCGACACGCCGTGGCATCTTGAGCGTTTCACACCCAAGTTCAAGATGCTCAACCGCCCGCAGACGCCCCAGGCCACGCTCGAGAAGGCCATGAAGATAGGCAAGGCTGAGGGCCTGAGATTCGTCTACATCTCCAATCTTGCCCCGCACGACGGCAACCACACCTCGTGCCCCCGCTGCGGCAAGCCCACCATCCGCCGCCTCGGCTTCAAGGTCCTCAAGAACGACCTCCGCGACGGCCGCTGCCCCTTCTGCCGCACCGCCCTCCCAGGCCTGTGGACGTGACACCCAGGGTCATGCTCCAAAGCCTCCAGCGTCCCGCTAGCATTCAGCGAGCCCCTTGAACAGGCATCCAGTTTCATGCATAATGGCGGCATCAAGCAACCGAGGAACGCGCGGTGAGCCGGAAGGAACAACCCATCGAGTCATTCGTCAACCAGGTCATCTGCGGCGACGCCGCGGACAGCCTGCGGCAGCTCCCATCGGACTCAGTCCACCTCATCGTCACAAGCCCCCCATACTGGAACCTTGTGGACTACGGTGTAGCCGGCCAGATCGGGCAGACGGGCTACGAGAAGTACCTGGATGAATTGCTCGAGGTCTGGGCCGAGGCCGAGCGGGTACTTGTCCCCAACGGCAAGCTCTGCATCAACACCGCCATCGTGCCCGTCCCAAAGAAGGACGACAACAGTTCGCATACGCGGCACCTGAAGAACCTCAACAACGACATTGAGTTCTCGATCCTCAGCGGCGGCCGATGCAGGCTCCAACGCTACAGCCTCTTCATCTGGCAGAAGCAGACGAGCGTGAAGATGTTCGGCAGCTACCCCTATCCGCCGAACCTCTACGAGGACAACACGATCGAGTTCATCAACGTGTTCGTCAAGCCCGGCAAGCCGCGCTCGCTCCCCAAGGCCGTGAAGGAGCGCTCCAAGCTCACCCAGGAGCAATGGCTCAACCTCACGATGCAGATATGGCCCATCTACCCGGAGGACGTGGCGCGCACGGGGGGGCACCCCGCGCCCTTCCCTGTGAAGCTGCCCCAGCGCCTCATCCTCATGTACACCTTTGCCGCCGTGCCAGAAGCCGGCTTCCCCGGTGACATCGTGCTCGACCCGTTCAGTGGCACGGGCGCCACCTGCCTCGCCGCCAAGTCCACCGGCCGCCGTTACATTGGCATTGACCTCAACCCCGACTACTGCGCCTTCGCCCGCCATCGCCTCGGGCTTGACAAGCTTGCTGCCGTGGACATCCGTATCCCGCGTGTCAAGCTCAGATCTTCCAGGACCGACAAGACCCTGCAACTCTTCGGGTAAGCACTATGGCCAACCGATGGGAGAAGTTCGTCGAGCGATATGCGAACGACCCCTTCTATTGGTATCAGCCGAAGGGGTTCACGATCAAGCCCCCGAACCTATCCACCATCCGCGAACGGCTGCGAGTCCTTGTGCAGTACGAGGGCAAGCACTGGCGCCGCGTGCAGATTCCGTACACGGATGCCTTGCTCCGCGAACGCCTGATCAAGCCACGCTGCGCGCGCAAAGGCTCGCCGGACTACGCGGCCCTCGTGCGCATGATCAAGGAAGTGCATGACAGCCTCGGCCTCGTGTGGGTAGGCGAGGAGAGCGTCATCCAGATCACCCCCGCGGGCCGCGCCTTTCTGCGGTGCCGTGAGAAGGAGCTGCCCACTCTTGTCGCACGGCAACTGCGCCGCTACATGTACCCGAACCCGGCCGTCGGCAGGGCGGAGCCGGAGGCTGGCGTGTTCCCCTATCTTGCGCTCCTCGCGGTGCTCACGCACTTCCCAAGCGGGGTCCCCCTGGAGTGCTACGAACTCTTCATCGGTCGCATGCGCGACGATGGCGACGTCACCTGGGCCACGGAACTCATCCGGGCCTACCTTGCCTTGGGAGACGCCGAGCGACAGGCGCTGCTGGCTGCTCTGGAGCGCCTGCCGATCATAAAGGAAGGGCGTATCGTCGCCACAGGCAGACGAAAGAGCCTTCTCAATACACTTCAACTGAACCGCTCCTACATGCTGAGTTTCCTTGGGACACCTGGGTTGGTGTCATTCGATGCCCAGGACCAGCGGCTATCCATCAACCCACTGCGCTTCGACGAGGCGGAGAGGCTCGTCCAGGAGCACATGCGCCAGGACTTCTACATCCGCTTCAGGAACATCGAGGACTGGATCGCCTTCTACGGCGAGCCGGAGCGGTCGCCCACGGCAGCGGAAGCCCTCGACCACTACCGGTCACGCAGCGAGGTTGAGGAGGCACTGCGGTTGTTCCAGGACATGAGGGCGCGACGTGAACTGCCCCCCGATCTCCGCGCTCTGCCGGAGGGGGAATTCCGGAGATTGCAGGTGCTTGAGCGAACGATGGAGGACTTCCTGGAGTTCAACCTCGACTTGTTGGAGAACGGGCTGAAGCTCGTCAGACGGCAGTATCCCACACCCACAGGGCCGCTGGACCTTCTGGCCCAAGACAGCCGCCGCCGGTGGGTGGTCATTGAGCTGAAGCGGGGCCGCGCCTCCGATCGCACGGTGGGCCAGCTCCTCCGGTACATGGCCTTCATCGTCCAGGAACGTGCAAGAGGCGAGAAGGGGCGCGTGCGTGGGTTCGCGGTCGCGCAGGAACCCGACCAACGCCTGGTCCAAGCCGCTGCCGGCGCGGGCGCGCCCTTGGAGGTCTTCGAGTCCAAGATCGCGGGCCGAGCGAACAGAATCTTCCCGCCGCGCCAGTCGGTATCCCGCTGAGCCAGGCCCCGTCTGCAACCCGCTGCCCGCGGAGCGGCCCTTTGGAGTGCGGCGACGAAGTCGCCGCTTTGGATGCCAGCGGAGCGGGGGAATGAGGGTAGTTCCGTGCAACCATGTTCGCCCACGCCCGCGCCGGACCCGCTTCGCGGGAATCCAAAGCGGCAACACGTTGCCGCACTCCAAGACCCCGCAACTCCCCCCTTCCGCGCCGTCGCGGCCCTTGTGGTCGCCATCGGCCTGTTCTCGCAGGTCGCGCAGATCGTGATGTTCCGCGAGATGCTGGCCGCCTGTCGCGGCACGGAGGTCTTCTTCGGGGTCGTGTTGGCGGCAGGGTTGTTGTGGACGGCGCTAGGCAGCGCCGCCGCGGGGATCTTCGCCCGGCGAGCGGCGCGACGCCTCGGCAGAGCGTGGCCGGCGAGGGCATCCGCAAGCGCCACAGCGCTCTTCGCGCTCAACGGGCTGCTCCTCATCGGCCAGATCGCCATCGCACGCCACCGCTCGCCCGCCTGGGGCGGGGCCGCGGAGCTGACCTTCATGGAGGCCGTGGGAACCGCCATCCTGGCCACAGGGCCGGTCGCTTTCCTCAGCGGCATCGAGTTCGTCCTCGCTCTCAACGCCGCACGACCCGGGGACTTCAGCAAGCTCTACCAGGCGGATGGCTGGGGGGCGGTGCTGGGCGGCCTCCTTTTCACCTTCCTCCTCGTCGGCCTGGTTGACCCTGTGACCCTCGGCCCGGCCCTCACGTCGGCCCTCTGCCTCCTCGTGCTCATCGCAGGCGGGCGACGCTGGCTGCCGACCGGGATCGTCCTCGGCCTGGGGGCGACGACGATGGTCACGGTGCACAACCTCGACTGGCAACTCCAGTCCCGCCACTGGCGCGCGCTCTACCCTGGGTTCGGTCTGTGCGCGACTGTGGACTCCCGCTATGGCCAGCTCGCGGCCCTTGTGCGTGACCGCGAGGCATCGCTCTACCTTGACGGCGGCCTGGTCGAGACGCTTCCGCCCGCCGACGCGCCGACGACGGACGAGCGGAACCAGGCCATCTTCGCACTCGCCCAGCATCCAGCCCCGAGGCAGGTGCTGTTGGTCGGCCGGACCCTCGGTCGCCTGCCGGGCGCGCTCCTCGACTGCGGAGTGGAGGGGATGGATGCTCTGGAGATGGACCCAGACCTGCTTGGCCTGGCTCTAGCCTTCTCCAAGCCGCGGGCTGATCCCCGGCTTCGTCTCCATCTGGCTGATGCGCGGCGCTTCATCAAGCGGTGCCGGGGATCTGAGTACGACCTCATCGTGCTCAATCTGCCCGACCCGTTGTCGGCCTTTGTGAACCGCCTCTACACTGTCGAGTTCTTCCGCGAAGCCAAAGAGGCGCTGAGCTGGGATGGTGTCCTAATCACAAGTGTAACCGCGGCAGCCAATTACGTCGGCGAGACCGTCGGCCAGCTCTCCGCCTCCATCCTCCGCACACTCCAAGGCGTCTTCCCCGAAGTGCTTGTGGTGCCAGGTGAGAGCCACACCTTCATCGCCACCGTGAAGCCGGGCACGACTTCGCTCGACCCGGCGATTCTTGGGCGGCGGATCGCGAGGCGAGGCATCAGGCTCGACGCTGCAAGCGCCAATGAGCGCGAGACTTATGCCATCGCGCTGTTTGAGAACCTCATCCCCATCAGCCAAGTGGACTCGCTCCGCCGGACACTGGATGCAGTCGAGGCGCCCGTGAACAGCGATGCGCGTCCCATCACCTACCAGTTCGCCTTGCTGGTGTGGAACCAGGTGGTTTCAGGGGACGCATCGGCCCAGGACCCCGGGCTTCGCGGGGGGACGAATGCGCTCTTCCGCGCGGCGTTGAGCTTCCGGTTTCCACACGGGCTGGCGCTGCCCGCGCTCGTCCTCGCGCCGGGCCTGCTGCTGTTCGCCCGCCGCCGCGGCGGAGCGTCGCGCGCCTATGGCCTGCTCGCCGTGGCCGCGGCGACCGGCCTCTTCGGGATGGCCTCCGAGATCATCCTAATCTATGCGTTCCAAAGCACTTACGGCTATGCCTACGCCGAGGTGGGCCTCCTCGTCGCCGCGTTCATGGTCGGGTTGGCGCTCGGAGCAAGGGCGGCTGGGCGCTGGGAGGGGCGGCCCAGCGTCCTCCTGGGCATTGTGACGACGATGGCCGCCTACTGCCTCCTGCTCCCCCTGGCGCTGAGCGGGCTGGCGGCGGTTGATGCCAGCACACTGCTTTACCCCACCTTCATCGCCTTGGTGTTCGCGGCAGGGTTTCTGGACGGTGCGACGTTTCCGCCGCTGGTGCAAGCCCTTAGGCAGCAAGGGTTTGAGCGGCCCGGCGGCTGGGTCTACGCTGCCGACTTGACGGGCTCGGGCGTGGGCGCGCTCCTCACAGGTGCCCTGCTCGTGCCGGCCATCGGCCAATCGCTGGCGCTCGTGCTGGTCGCCATCACCCTCGCGGCGGCCCTCGCCGCCCTCGCGCTGGGAACCATGCGCCCCGCCGCCGCGTCCAATAGGGCGGCTTGAGACACGTTCCGCCACCCCTCTTCGAGGAGACCGTGCGATGAAGGTGACAAGAGTCGTGGGCTGGCTGATGCTAGTGGTTGTCATTCTTGGACTTATGGCCGAGGCGGCGATGGCCTGCCGCATCATGCCGTCCCCGATGCCCATCGTGCGGCCCGACATGCCGCGCCGCAACCCACTCGAAACCCGCTCCCACACCGCCGACATCACGATCAAGGGCGCCGTCGCCCAAGTGGCGGTCAACGCCGTCTTCTACAACCCCAATCCCTTTGTGATGGAAGGCACGTACTTCTTCCCGCTGGAGGCCAACGCCTCGGTGGACAACTTCGAGATGGACATCAACGGGAAGATGGTGAAGGGGGAGCTGCTCGACGCCGACAAGGCTCGCGGCATCTACGAGGGGATCGTGCGCCAGATGAAGGACCCCGGCCTCCTCGAGTTCGTGGGCACCAAGATGCTCAAGTGCCGCGTGTTCCCGATGAACCCGAACTCCGAGACGAAGGTGAAGCTGACGTATTCGCTGGCCATGAAGGCCGAGGGGGGCCTCTACGAGTTCAGCTACCCCTTCCGCTCGGCCAAGCCCGAGGCCGGCTCCATCGGCTCCGTCGCACTCCGCGTCAAGGTCGAGCAGCCCGACGGCCTGAAGACCGTCTACTGCCCGACCCACCAGGTGGATGTGAAGCGGACGGGCGACAAGGAGGCGACCCTGGGCTTCGAGGGCGCCAAGGTTGACCCCGAACGCGACTTCAGGCTCTACTTCAGCACCTCGAAGAAGGACGTGGGCGTCTCCGTCATCACCCACAAGCCGGCCGCCGAGGACGGCTATTTCATGCTCTCCATCACCCCCAGCGTCGAGGAGAAGGCCACCGAGGCCCAGCCGAAGAGCATCATCTTCGTCCTCGACACCTCTGGCTCGATGGCCGGCGAGAAGATTGACCAGGCCAAGGGCGCACTCCGCTACTGCGTGAGCAGCCTGAAGGCCGACGACCTGTTCGGCCTCATCACCTTCGCAACGGAGCCGGTCGCCTTCCGCGAGGCCCTGCTCCCCGCCTCGAAGGAGAACGTGAAGGCCGCGCAGGAGTTCATTGACAAGATCGAGGCCCGCGGCGGCACAGCCATCCACGACGCCCTCACCCTTGCCCTCAAGACCATCAAGGGCGCCAAGGGCCTCCCGATGATCGTCTTCCTCACCGACGGCTTGCCCACCATCGGCGAGACGAACACCGAGGCCATCCTGAAAGCCATCGCCGCCGCCAACGCCGAGAAGGCACGCCTCTTCGCCTTCGGCGTGGGCTACGACGTGAACACCGAACTCCTCGACCGCCTGGCCGGCGACAACCGCGCCACGTCCGACTACGTGACGCCCAAGGAGAACATCGAGGTCAAGGTCTCCAACTTCTACCAGAAGGTCGCCAACCCCGTCCTCTCCGACCTCAAGCTCGACATCCCTGGCCTGAAGACGACCGACGTGTATCCGAAGGCGCTGCCCGATCTCTTTAGAGGCTCACAACTTATGCTCCTCGGCCGCTTCCAGGGCGGCGGGGCCAAGGCCATCAAGCTCTCGGGCACCGTGGGCGGCAAGCCCCAGGAGTTCGTCTACGAGACCACCTTCGCCGAGACCGCCGACAACGGCTTCCTGCCCCGCCTCTGGGCCGTCCGCAAGGTGGCCTACCTCCTCGACGAAATCCGCCTCCGCGGCAAGAACAAGGAGCTTGAGGACGAGATCGTGAAGCTCGGCAAGCAGTACGGCATCGTCACGCCCTACACCTCGTTCCTGGTCGTCGAGGATGGCGCCCGGCCCCAGCTCGCCCAGCGCCTGCGCGAGGCGGGCGCCAACTTCGACCGCGCGCCCCGCGACGGACGCGGCGCCGTCGAGCGCGCCCAGGAACTCCACAAGCAGGGGGGCGCGACCACTCCGGCGCCTGCCGGCCCCAGCGGCGGCGGGCACCGTGTGGGCTTCGGCGACGACGAGGCGAAGAGCCTCGACCTCGACCGTGCCGCCGCAGCGGTCATCGTGACCATCGGCGACAAGACCTTCTACCGCAAGGCCGACGGCTATCTCCACGACAGCCTCTACGACGAGGCGAAGCACAAGGCCAAGCTCATCGAGGTCAAGCCCTTCAGCGACGAGTACTTCGCCCTCCTCAAGAAGCACTCGTCCATCGGCATCTACCTGGCCAAGAACGAACCGATCATCATCGTCATCGAGGGCCAGGCCTACAAGATCACCAAGGAGAAGTGAGCCCGCCCCCTCGCGCCCCCCGCACACCCCCCACTGGCACAGCCCCCCGGCTGTGCCAGTCTGCTTCCAGAGGCGCCTCCATAGTTCCTGTTATGGAAAGCCCCGGTTTGGAGTGCGGCCTTCAGGCCGTATCTTGGATTGGCGGCGTGGCCGCGAGGATACGGGCTAAAGCCCGCACTCCGAACGGGGACCCTCGTGCGAGGGACTTTCCGCAAGAGGAACTGCAATGGCACGAGCCTGTCACTTGGACGACTTGTGTCTATGGCCGCCGTGGTGGGGATAAGGGTAGGGGTATGGGTAGAGGTAGTAGAGGTGCGGACGCTGCATCTGCCAGACCTGGCTCCAGAAGATGGGGTCCTGAGAGGTCGCGTGGCCGGCCCCGTAGAGGTTGGGGTAGAGGTTCGGCACGCCGTAGCCCGCCAGGGGCGGCCGCAGGTCGTAGTTCAGCGGGTCGTACGCCCGCCCCGAAGGCACCTGTGGCACGCGATACCCCTCCGTCCTCGCCTGGCCGCCCACGGCGCGATGGGAGGCGACCTGCACGTACTGGGCGTCGAACGCCTGGCCCGCCTCGGCAATAAGGCGGACCTCCAGGATGCCGTCGAGGACGCGGCCGTCGAAGGGCACCGTGACCGATGCCGACGTCTCGCTGCCCTTCAGGGCGTATAGGTCGCCGGGGGCGAATGCATCGCCCTTCCGCGGCCTGGGCCGGTTTTCAGGCTCGATGGGCGCCCGGCTGTTCCGGACGAAGAGGAAGCCTGCGGTCTGCTTGTCACTCGCCTGGGCATCGGCGCGGTAGGCGGCCTCGATGTAGAACGACGTGGCGGCCAGCGGCACCTTGAAGCGATAAATAGCTGTCGCATGCGCCTTGTCCTTGTCCCCCTTTGCATCGGGCGCGGCCAATCGCAGGCCGTGGGGGAGAAGCTCGCTCGCCGACGCCGTCCCGCCGCCGCTCACGGCCTTCTCATCGGCCTGAGCGGCGTATCGGGAGTCCGTCGAGAGCAGCGAGGACTGCGCGAACGCGGTGCTGGACGCCAATGCAGCGGCGACGCACAGGGCGCCGATGCCGAATGCTCTGCTTGCGTACACGGGTGTCCTCCTTCCGACTGAGATCGGCACACCGCCCCCTCGCCCTCCACCATTCTACCATGATGGACGCGGGGGTGGGGCGCATATTCAGACAGGGCGCACGGAGAGGGCCATGTCTATCGTTGACGGGAGGGCGTCGGCGGGGCGGATGCAAGGCATCTCACAGCCCGTACTGACGGATCTTGTTGCGTAAGGTCGTGCGGTGAAGGCCGAGGAGTGCAGCGGTGCGGGCCTGGTTGCGGCCGGTGAGGCGGAGGGCTTCGGAGATGACGGCGCGGTCGAGTTCCTCCACCATCAGGTCGTAGAGGGGCGCCGTGCCCTCAGGGTGCTGGGCCATCTTGGCAGCAAGGACCGCCGCGGCCGCACGCTGCAACTCGTCGGCTGGGCCGCCGCGGCCCGGCGCGTGCAGGCGCGGCAGGTGCTCGGGGAGGATGACGTCGCCGCGACAGGCGATGACGGCGTGCTCGACGGCGTTGCGGAGCTCGCGGACGTTCCCCGGCCACTCGTGGGCGACCAACACGTCGAGTGCGGCCTGGCTGATCTGGAGCCGCCGCCCGCCCGCCACTTGTTCCAGAAAGTGGGCGATGAGGAGCGGGATGTCTTCCTTGCGCTGGCGCAGCGGCGGCAGGTCAAGGGTGACGACGTGGATGCGATAGAAGAGGTCTTCGCGGAAGGTGCCCTGGCGCCTCTTGGCCTCGAGGTCCTCGTTGGTCGCGGCGAGGATGCGGACGTCGAGCGAGAGGGTGCGTGTGGAGCCGAGGCGCTCGGTCTGGCGGGTCTCGAGGAAGCGGAGGAGCTTGGCCTGGGCGCCGGCGGAGAGTTCGCCGATTTCGTCGAGGAGGAGGGTGCCGCCGCTGGCCTGCTCGATGCGGCCGGGCTTGGCGGAGGTAGCGCCGGTGAAGGCGCCGGCCTCGTAGCCGTAGAGTTCGCTCTCGATCAGGTGCTCTGGCAGGGCCGTGCAGTCCACGGGCGCAAACGGCCCCTTCGCCCGCGGGCTGGCCTGGTGGATGGCGCGGGCGACGAGTTCCTTGCCCGTGCCGCTCTCGCCGCGGATGAGGACGGTGGCGTTGGCGGGGGCGACGGCGCCGATGGTCTTGTAGACCTTTTGCATGGCGGGCGAGTTGCCGACGAGGAGTGGCGCGCCGCCGCGCAATTCCTTCCGCAGGCGGGCCACCTCGTGGCTGAGCTGGCGGCTCTGGAGGGCGCGCTCGACCACCAGCTTCGCCTCCTCGAGGTCAATCGGCTTCGTCAGGTACTCGAACGCGCCGCGGCGCATGGCCTCGATCGCCGTGTCCATCGTGCCGTGCGCCGTGATGATGAGCACGGCGGGCGGGTCGGGGGCCTGGACAATCCGGGCCAGGACGTCGAGGCCGTCGGCGTCCGGCAGGCGGATGTCGAGGATGACGAGGTCGGGCTCGAAGTCGTCGAGGAGAGCCAGGCCGCGCTGGGCGGTGGCGGCGATAGCGACCTCATGGCCTTCATCGCCGAGGAAGGCCTGGAAGGCGTGGCAAACGCTTTGCTCGTCGTCAATCACGGCGATTCGCGCCACAGGGGTTCTCCTCTGTCCTATCCTCTCGATCCGTCGGATCCGTCTGATCGGTCCGATCGGGGGAGCGAGAAGCGAAACCGTGTTCCCGCGGCGAGGGGCTCGAAGGTGAGCGTGCCGCCGTGGGCCTCGATGAGGGTGCGGCTGACGCCGAGGCCAAGGCCGCTGCCGCCGCGCTTGGTGGTGAAGAACGGCTCGAACACCTTGTCGGCCACCTCGCGCGCGATGCCGTGGCCGGTGTCGTCGAACTCGGCGACGACCTCGCGCTCCGCCGCGCGGGTGCGGGCGACCAGGGTGCCGCCGTTGGGCATGGCCTCGGCCGCGTTGAGCACGAGGTTGAGGACGACCTGCCGCACGCGCTGCGGGTCGAGCGGCACCGCGGGCAGGCCCTCGGCCAGCTCGCGACGGACCTCGATGCCGGCATGCTCGAGCTGCCGGGCCATGAAGTCTAGCACCCCGGCGATGACGGCGTTCAGGTCGCCCGGCTCCGGCTTCAGCGTCGTTGGGCGGGCGAACGTGAGCAAGTCGTCTATGATCACCTCGAGGCGGGCGATCTCCCCGAGCATCACGTTGAGGTCCTCTTCGGCGGCGGGGCCGGCTTTGGCCCCCTCGCTGCCAGGGAGGGGGGTGCCTTGACCCCTCTCCCTTCCAGGGAGAGGGGAGGGTGAGGGTGGGACTTGTGGGTTGGGGCCGGCGCCCAACCCTCCCCCTGCCCCCTCCCTGAGAGGGAGGGGGGTGGCTCGCCGCTCCAGCTCGCGCAGGCGGCGGCGGAGCACCTGGGCCGACATCTTGATGCCCGAGAGCGGGTTCCGAACCTCGTGTGCGACGCCGGCGGCGACCTGGCCCACGGCGGCAAGACGCTCGGACGCGACGAGGCGCTCCTCGGCGGCGCGGAGCGACTCGAGCAGGGCGTTGAACGCCGAGGCCAGCTTGCCCACCTCATCGTGCGTGCGGACGGCCAGCGGGGCCTGCGACTTGCCCGCCGCGAGCCGGCGGGCCTGGGCAGCCAGCGACTCCACAGGGCGTGAGAGCATGTGGCCGACGAGGTAGCCGAGGACGACGACGGCGAGCGCGCCGCACGCCGCGGCGACCAGGATGGGCCGGGTGGCGCGGCGCGTGGCCGCCTCGATCTCTGCCTCCGGCGTGAGCAGGCACACGAACGCGGCCCCCTGCTGGCCCACCTGCAGCTCGACGGGGGCGAAGGCGACGCGGTAGGCGCGGCCGCCGAGTTCGAGACGCCGAATGGGGTCGGGGGACGCCGGTCGGAGGCGTTCGCGGAGGGCCGCCGCATCCTGGGCGGCGAGCGTGCTGCGCAGGACGGCGCCGCGGGCGTCCACGGTCGCCAGCTCGCCCCCCACGATGGCCTTCACACGGTTGAGCACCTCCTGGTTCACCGCGAAGCCGGCGTGCGAGAGCACGCCGGCTAGGTCAGCCATCTGCCCCTCGATCCGCTCGTCCGCCAGGCGGGCCGTGGCCCGTGCGGCGAGAAAGGCCACGACGAGGATTGTGGCGACGAACAGCGCCGTGAAAGGGAGAACGATCTTCGCGCGAATCCCCATTGGGAGGGCCTCAGCAGGCTTGAGCGTGGAGCCATTGGCCGGCGATCATTGTACCGCAATGATCTCCGATTGCCAATCTCCGATTGCCGATTTCAGACGGGAAGGGCGTGTTGCCCAAAGCGCGAACTTGTTAGGAGTCCCGCCTTCAGGCGGTCTTCTCCCGCCCGAATCCGCCTAAAGGCGGGACTCCAAACTGGGTTGATCCCCCGAATCGGTTTGGGCAGCACGCACGGAACGTGCGGGACCACGCCTTTCTGAAATCTGAAATCACTTGACCAATTGGTCGGCCTTGCGGCGGAGGGCGGGGTCGGCGGTCATGGCGAGGAGGCGGCCCTTCTCGGCGAGGGCCTCGGCGCGCTCGCCGCAGGCGGCGAGGGCCTCGATGAGGCCGAGCCGCGCCTCGGCGGCCAGCGCGGCATCCTTGCCCGCCTCCTCGATGGCCTGGCGGAAGGCGGCAGCCGCCGCGGAGTAGTTCTCGAGGGCCAGGAGCGCACGGCCCAGCGTGTCGCGGTAGTAGCCGATGCGCTTGCCGTCCACCTGGATGGCGCGAAGGGCCTCCTTGTGGGCCTCGTGGCGGCGCCCGAGGTCGAGCAGCAGGTTGGCCAGGTTATTGTGCGCGTCCGCGTAGGCGGGCTGGAGGCGGATGGCCTCGCGGTAGGCGCGCTCCGCCTCCGCCCGCTCGCCCAACTGCACCAGCACGTTGCCCAGGTTGAAGTGGAACAGCGGCGCCTCCGGCTTCGCGGCGGCCGCGCGGGCGTACTCGGCGCGCGCGCGGGCCAGCTTGCCCGCGCGCTCGAAGAGCAGGCCCAGGTCGTTGTGCCCCTCGGCGCTCAGAGGCCAGTCCACCCGCTCGGGTGGGCACGCCACCAGGAACCAGCCGCCGGCGCCCTTGAGCTGGCGCTCGAAGGTCTCGAAGGCGATCGGGCGGCTCGGCAGGTAGCCCGTGTGGGCGATGAAGTAGCCGCGCCCGGCGTGATACCCCGTGACCACCACGTAATGGAGCCTGTGGCCGTGGAGCGCGCCCAGGCGGAGCAGCGCCACGACGGGCAGGCCGCGGCCGAGCCACGCCCGCACGTCCCCCGCCCCCCCGCTCCCCGAGTGGCACCACAGGCCGTGGCGCTGCACGCAGTCCTGCATGTCCACCGTCAGCGCGCCGCGGATGGACGGCAGGAAGATTTCGCGCGCGATCGCGTCCTGGGTGAGCGGCAGCTTGTGGAAGGCGGCGAGCGAGGCGAGCGCGGCCGGGCCGCAGCGGTCGCGGTCCTGCCGCACAAAGGGCACACCGGCCACGTAGGCCCCGGGCGCCCCCTGCTCCAACTCCTGGCGCAGCCGCTTGAACGTGGGGCCACAGCCGGCGATCAACGCACACGCCGCGGCCCACGCCAGCAGACGCTGGGCTCGATTGCCAATTGGGGGCAACGGAGATGGCACCCCCTCCGGCCTCACGCGGACCCTCCCTAAGCGGGGGCCTTTGGCGTCCCGCAAATCGCAGATCGCAAATCGCAAATCGGCAATCCCCGTTACGCCGCCTCGATCTGCATGTAGAGAAGAATGCCAATCAGGACGACGGCCAGAAGGACGAGGGCAACGACCGCGCCCTTCCCGGACTGAATGGTCTCGAGGTGGTCGGCGAGTTGCGAGAGCTGGGCGTCGCTCAGCCGGTCCAGCCGCTGCCGCACCTGGTCGGGCGTCAGGTTGGCCGCCTGGAGGGCCTTCGCCACCTTCTCCTCGGTCAGAAGGCGGAGCACCTGCGCCTCGCGCGCCTGGCGTGGCGACAGCCCCTGCTCGCCCGAGGCCGCCGAGCCCACCATTTTCGCCTCCACACCCATCGGGAAGCACCCCAGCATCAGGGCGATCCCGAACGCCAAGCCCACATACCGCGCACTCAACAACCGAGCAAACATGCTCACCTCCTGTGTCCAACCTCGGGGAAAGGCACGGGGACGTCCAGTATCGAGGGGCCTACAGCTCCTTCTCGATCTCCATGTAGATGAGGACCCCAATCAGGATGATGGCCAGAACGACGAGAGCGACAACAGCGCCCTTGCCCGACTTGATGGTCTCGAGCTGGTCCGCGAGCTGCGAGAGCTGCGCGTCGCTCAGCCGGTCCAGCCGCTCCCGCACCTGGTCGGGCGTCAGGTTCGCCGCCTGGAGGGCCTTCGCCACCTTCTCCTCAGCCAGGAGGCGGAGCACCTGCGCCTCGCGCGCCTGGCGCGGCGACAGCCCCTGCTCGCCCGACGCCCCCGAGCCCACGATCTTCGCCTCGACGCCCGTGGGGAAGCACCCAAGCAACAGGGCGATCCCGAACGCCAGACCCACATACCGCGCACGCAAACACCGAGCAAACATGCTCACCTCCTGTGTCCCTGTCTCCGCGTTCGGGGAAAGGCTACGGGGACGTCCGGTCAGCCTCTAAATGTAGCGCAAGCCCCACAGGATGTCAACAACTTGACTCGCGCTGTCTGCCGGGCTACGATTCCCAGGGGGCCTCGCCTGGTCGCATGTCGGAGGAAACGCCATGAACCGGCTTGTCGTCGCTCTCGCCCTCACCTTCGTTGCCGCCCTCGCCCGCGCCGAGGACGCGACTCGGCCCGGTGAGGTCACGACCCCCTATCCAACGCTCATCCACCTGGCCGTCGAGTGGCACATCGAGGGCGACGACAATCTGAATGGCGTCGTCAGCGTCCGCTTCCGCCCGATCGGCGACGAGAAGTGGCGCGAAGGGTTGACCCTCCGCCGCGTCCCCGCCGGAAAGAGCCGAGGCACCAACCCCATCTTCGAGTGGAAGAACAAGCACTCCGGCAGCCTCTTCGACCTCAAGCCGGGCACCGAGTACGAGATCGCCCTCAAGCTCAACGACCCCGACGGCGGTTCGGCAGAGCGCACCGTGCGCGCCAGGACCCGCCCCGTCCCGCGCGTTGCCAAGGACGCGCCGACGAAGAAGGCCACGCCCGAGACGCTCCCCGCCGCCCTCGCCGCCGCACAGCCCGGCGACATCCTGCTCCTCGGCCCAGGCGCCTACGGCGAGGTGGCGGTGGCCAAGGACGGCGCGGCGGAGAAGCCCCTCGTCCTCCGCGCCGAGCCGGGCGCCACCTTCACCCGAATCTCGCTCCGCGACCGCGAGCACGTCTTCGTCGAGGGCGCGACCGTGAACGGCAGCATTGACCTCCTCGGCGCCGAAAGCTGCGTCGTCCGACGCTGCACCGTGACCGTCAAGGGCAAGAGCTTCGGCATCGGCGCCACGAGGCGCCCCGGCGCCAAGAACTGCTACATCGCCGACAACGTCGTCACCGGCTCCACCCCCTGGACCAGCGAGGCGATGGGCGCCAGCGGCAAGAACGAGGGCGAAGGCATCCAGATCACCGGGCCGGGCAACGTCATCTGCTACAACCGCGTGAGCGCCTTCCGCGACTGCATCTCGACGATGGAGGACCGCGGCACCGGCGAACAGGTCTGCATTGACATCTACAACAACGACATCACCGTGGGCGCCGACGACGCGATCGAGGCCGACTTCTGCATGCACAACTGCCGCATCGTCCGCAACCGCATCACAAGCTCCTTCGTCGGCCTCAGCTCCCAGCCAGGCCTCGGCGGCCCAACCTACTTCATCCGCAACGTCATGTACGGCCTCACCTACGCCCCCTTCAAGCTCCACCGCTACAGCCAGGGCGACGTGTGCCTCCACAACACCGTCGTCAAGGTGGGCGACGGCATGTGCTGCTTCGCGGGCCAGCCCTTCGACTTCGCCTTCTTCCGCAACAACCTCTGCATCGGCGGCCCGCCAGGCGCGCAGCGCTGGGGCGGATACGGCGGCGGGGCGGGCGCCGCCGCACGAATGGTCTCTCCCGGCCCACATTGCTCCTTCGACTTCGACGCCCTCGGCACCCACAAGACCCCCTTCCAGGGCCAGTTCGGCCCCCAGCGCTTCGCAAGCCTCGACGAGCTGCACAAAGGCCCACACGAAACCCACGCCATCCAGGTGGACATGAGCGTCTTCGACGGCGTCGAGTTCCCCGACCCACCCGTCCCCGAGCGCAAGCCGCCCGACCTGCGGCCACGCCCAGGCTCCGCCGTCGTGGACAAAGGCGTGCGCCTCCCCAACATCAACGACGCCTTCCTCGGCCCCGCCCCCGACATCGGCGCCTACGAAGCAGGCCAGCCCCTGCCCCACTACGGCCCCCGGCCCGAAGGGGCGGAATAGCCATCCTCGGCCTTCCGGCTCAGTCTCATACAGTCTTCTCCATTTCCGGAAGCCTCGTTTGGCGATCCTCGGCTTTCCGGCTTTGTCTCGTACGGGTTTCTTCGTTCTCCGACTCGCGGATCGGCGATTCTCCGTGTTCCGGCCCAGCCTCGTATAGACTCCGCAGAGTCGTACACTCTCTTCGGTCCAGGCAAGCGCCCTGCTACGCCGCCTCCCCCTCTCACCGCGAGCCCGATCACCGAACACCGATAGCCCCTCGTGGTGGACCCCAAGACCAACCAGGTCATCCCCAACCCGGAGAGCGGCGGCAAGTACACCCTCGACTTCCTACTCCTCGGCCCGGCTGCACGGCCCGTCAGCCCTTCCGACGCTTGACATGCGGGTGGCCTTCTGCTATACGAAACCAGCGTGTCAGCACTCAGTTCGCGGGGGTAGCCTGCTGCGATGGGGCGCAACTTGAGGTGGCTCCCTTGGAGGATTTGGCGATGCGCGTCACCCGGCATGCCTTGAGCACACTCGCTCTTGCGGCCCTGGCGACAGGGTGCGCCGCGATCCGGCGAAGCGGAGCGCCGGAGCAGTCACTGGATCGAAAAGGCTATCTGGAGGAGCTGCGGGCGGAGGCCGCCGCGGCAAAGGCGGAGTTCAATCAGACCCGATCAAAGGAGGCGAGGAACCGATACATCGCCGCGCAACTTGCGATGCACGATATCCGGTACCTTCAGTTTGTGAGGGACATGGCTACCAGCCGGCAGGTTTTCGACACGGCTACCGAGATCGCGACCATGGCGCTGAACCTGACCGGGACGGTGACAGGAGGCGTGCAGACCAAGAGGGTCCTCGCCGCGATGTCGGCCGGCTTCACCGGGGCCAAGGCATCCATAGACAAGAACATCTTCTTTGGCCGCTTCAGGGTTCTTTGTGGGTAGCCCCCAGGGGTTGTGGTGACGGGGTTCACGTCGCTGGGACCGGATAGAGGTTGAGGCCGCCGCAGTGGAAGTA
>Ga0194125_10003303_pt1 | contig 26196 bp, 26 predicted proteins | sample TA2KigC250mmetaG_FD_148626 | JGI IMG/M metagenome (GOLD analysis project Ga0194125, IMG submission 148626) | Freshwater microbial communities from Lake Tanganyika, Tanzania - TA2015034 Kigoma Deep Cast 250m | ecosystem: Environmental > Aquatic > Freshwater > Lake | place: Tanzania: Lake... | reverse complement strand
CGCGTACTCGTCAAGTTCGATGCCTTTGGCGCAAGCCTCTATCGCCTGCATCATGGCGGTAGCGCCGGCCCTCGTCCCGAGCGGGTGGCCGTGTATGCCTCCGCCGGCGTTTATCACGCAGTCCACGCCCATCGCCTTGAAGTTCGCGGGCACGAAGCCAGGGTGTATCCCGCCCGATGCGACCGGGAAGGTCTTCCTCTTGCCGAACCAGTCGGCCTTCAGAAATGACAATATCTGACCCAGGTCGTGTGCCCGCTCCTCCTCGCTCCCCATCTTACCAGCGCCGGAGCCCGTGTGCAGCTGGTCACCGCCAAGCATCCTCGCGATCTTCGCTATCGGAAGGAAGGATATGCCGTGCCTCGGGTTCCTCGTGAAGGCGGCGTGCATCGCCCTGTGCATGTGTATCGGGACATTGAAGTCGTACCCCTTTAAGAACCACTCCACCGTGGGCAGACCCAGGATCACTATGTCCAGCATTATGGTGTTGGCGCCATTGTCCATGGCGGTCTCCGCGAGCTTGACCATCTTGTCCGGCGCGCCTGTGACGTTCACCGCGAAGAGGACGGTCCTGCCGGTCTCGGACTTAGCCCTGTCCAGGGCACCCATCACCTTTGAAACGCGATCCTCGAGCGGGCAGAACTTCTGGTTCATGAGGGTCTCGTCGTCCTTTATGAAGTCCACGCCCCCCACCGCCGCCTCGTATGCGACCTTCGCCGTCTGCTCAGGGTTCAGCCCGACCTTGGGCTTCACAATAGTGCCGAGGTGCGGCCTCGGGTGTTTGTCTGTCCCCACCAGCTTCCGAACGCCCTCGATGCCGAAACGGGGTCCCGGGTACTGCTTCACAACAGACCTCGGAAACTCAACGTCGACGAGGCGGACGTTCGTTATGGCGGTGAGCCCGAAGAGGTTGCCTGCGACCATGCTGAGGATGTTGGCGATCCCGCTTGTCTCCACGTCGAAGAGATCCATGGGGTAGGCGATGTGCACGAGCCCGGAGGTGCCCTTCCCCTCGGTTCTGAAGAGCCTGGCGGGGAGCCTGCTCTTGATCCACTCGTTTGTTGTGGTAATCTCGGTCCAGGTGCCTATCGACTCCTCGGTGGCTATCGCGATTCCGGCGGACTTCAGTCCCAGAGGGCTCTCCACGTAGTACTTCGCGGTGATGTACTTATCAGGGTCGATGGCCTCGGGCCTTGCCGTAAAGAGCCTATCGATGTGCACCCTCATCTTCGTGCTTCCCTTACCCTTCACCAGTCTTCCTCCTCGACCAGCGTCTTGCCCACCTGCTCCTCGCCGATGGACCAGCCGAACTCCTCCATCAGTATGAGGATCGCCGCCTGCGGCGGTATCACCCCTCTCTCGGTGATTATTACGTCTATGAGGTCAGGGGGAGTGATGTCGAAGGACGGGTTCACAACTCTCACACCCTTGAGGTTTTTCAGCTCCTTCTTCGGGATGACCTCATCGGCGGGGCGTTCCTCGATCTCCACCAGCTCCCCTAGAACGGTGCTGGGGCTGAACTTGTAGGTCTCTGCACCCACGAAGACCCTCACCCTAGCCTCCTTGGCTATGAGGGCTATCTGCGATGTCCCTATCTTGTTGACGATCGCCCCGTTCGCCGTGACGACGTCCGCGCCCACGATGACCTTGTCTACCTTGGGCATGAAGTACCTGGCGGCGGAGTCGATGATTAGGGTGACCGGGATCCCCTTATCCGCGAGTGCCTTCGCAGTGAGCCTCCCTTGGAACCTGGGTCGGGTCTCCGTTACTATTACGCTGAAGTCCTTGCCCTCCCGCTTTGCCTGTATCAGTGTGGCGATGGCGACGGAGCTGTTGCAGTGGGTCATGACAAGATCACCGTTCTTTATCCGCTTTGAGCCTATCTCGCCTATCTTCTTCACAGCCTCCAGCGACGACCTTTTGAAGTCCTCCGCCGCCCTTATGGTCAGTGCCCTCAGCTCGCCCACATCCATACCCTTCTTGAAGGCAGTGTCCACCCTGTGCCTCACGTAGCGCAGGGCGTTGGGGAGGGAAACGGCGGTGGGTCGGGTGGCAAGTAGGAACTGGTAGGCGCCCTCAAATTGATCCCTGTATGCCTGGGGACTCCTTGCCTTGGACTGCGAGGCGAAGATGGAAAGACCATCCACGGCGACGCGCCCTATCTCGGCTGCCCCCCTTATGTGCATGGTCTTTATGTCGTCCGCGAGTTTGGTTATCTCCTTTGAGAACGACGGCATCATATCATCCTCTAGAATCAAGCATCTGAATAGACCTCTATGGGATGGTTAAAAAAGTTAGCGTTTCAGGGCCTCCGCGATGAGCGGTGCCACCGAGACCTTGGCTTGCGGTCCGGGTATGGTGTCGGTGGATATCAGCTCGGAGAGCCCAGCCCGTCTTAGCTTGGTGAGGGCACCCTCTACCAGCAGGGCGTGGGTCACCAGGGCGTCCACCCGCTTGACCCCTTGCGCCTTCAGCCTGGAGATGACCTCGATGAGCGTCTTCCCGGTGCTTATAATGTCGTCCACGAGCACAACTTTGCTGCCCTTTGTGGATAGCTCGCCAGAGACCTTAACATCCCTGTCGCCCAGCCGCTCCTTCTCGAGGATCATGTACTTTGCCGATAGTTTTTCGGCTACCACCTTTGCCCACTGCTCGGATTCCATGTCAGGACCGATGACCACCGTCCTCTGAGAACCGAAGTTCTCCCTGTAGTACTCTGCAAGCAGGGGCATCGCAGACAGGTTCACCGCCGGGATACTGAAGACCTCCCTGATCTCCTTGTAGCGGTGCAGGTGCATGTCCACGGTGATCAGGCGATCGGTCCCCGCACTTTCGATGAACTTTGCTATGACCTTGATGCTGAGTGGCTCCCCCCTGTGAAAGCGCGAATCTTGGCGGGCGTACGCGAGGTAGGGTATGACGGCGGTCACGGACCTGCACCCTGCCCCTTTCAGGGCATCTACCAGCAAAGAGTACTCGATGAATAGGGCGTCGGGGTTCATGCCCAGCGACTGGACGACCGCCACATCCTCCCCAGAGACGTTGCCCAGCACTTTGACGTACTGCTCGCCGTCCGGGAAGCGCCTTATGTTGATCTCGACGAGGGCAAGGCCGACCGTCTTGGCTATGGACCTTGCCAGAACCTCGCTTGACGATCCATAGGTAACCAGCAACTGTGTCACCTAGTAGCCTTCGAGCATCGTCCGGTACAACTTCAGGAGCTCCTCCCTCGACGGCTTCCTCGGGTTCTTCACAATGAACCGCAGGTAGTTCTTGAGGAGGCTGCCCACCATCGGCTCGAGATCGCTCTCCTCCAGGCCGAGGTCCTCTAGGCTCAGAGGCAACCCCACAGTCTCCATTATGTCTATCATGCGAAGGGCTATAGCGTAGCCGACCCCGCTCGTTGAAAGGCCCTGAGTGTCGAGACCCAAACCGGCAGCGATCACTTCAGCCTTGTCCGGGATCGAGGGCGAGTTGAACTCGATCACGTAGGGTTCCGCCACACCGACCGAGGCGCCGTGGGGTAGCTTGCACCTCGTGGCGTATGTGTACGCTATGCCGTGGGCGAGGCTGAGCCCCGTGTTGGCAAACGCCATTCCCGCCATCGCAGAGGCAAGGGCAAGCCCGTTTCTTGCCTCTACGTCCTCCCCGTTGCAGTAGGCCCTCTCCAAGTAGTCGTCCACGAGGCTGGTCGCCTCGAAGGCCAGCGACGCGGTTATGGGGTTCGAGTCCACGGACATTATGGACTCCACCGCGTGGCATAGGGCGTCGATGCCAGCCGAGGCCGTGGCTTGTGGCGAGGCTGTAACGGAGAGCGCAGGGTCTATTACGGTTAGGGCGGGGTAGAGGTGGTGGTTGTGTAGGGCGAGCTTCAGGCCCCTGTCCACGACCACGGAGATGGGGGTCACCTCGGAACCTGTACCCGCGATCGTGGGTACGGTGACTATGGGCGGACCCTTCTTCGCGACAGGCTCGCCCTTGAAGTACGCAATGGGATCCTTCTCGTTCACGGTCAGGAGCGACGCCATCTTTGCCATGTCCAGGCTGCTCCCTCCGCCGAGACCAACTATTAGATCCGGTGGATTCCTTCTCACGATCTTTGTGAGGAGGGCCAGTACGGGCGCGTCCGGCTCTGGGGGGACCTCGTTGAACTCTGCGAGTCCCCCGATAGAGGATAGCACCTCGCGCACCCACGCACAGGCGTCGGTCTTGCAGACGGTCTTGCCGGTGATGAGGAGCGCCCTCTTGAACTCGAAGCGCTTGAGCTCGTCCTTGAGCCTTTCAAAGGAGCCCAGGCCGAAGACTATCCTCGTCGGCACTTGGTAAGAGTAGGTCTTCAATAATGGATGATGGATCTTCGTCTCCATAACGCAACCTCAATACGAATACGTATTTAAAACTCTATAAACCTATCAGAATTCAGTGACCGAAGATGATAACTCGAGAGGGCGTTTGGCGGGTTCTGGGGGATTACGATGCAAGGAGCCTGACGATAGGGACACTCGGGAGCCACTCCGCGCTGGACATCGCGGACGGTGCCAAGGACGAGGGGTTCAGGACGGTGGTGGTCTGCCAGCAGGGCAGGGAGCTTCCGTACAAGATATACAGGAGGGTGGTGGACGAGACCATAGTCCTGGACAGGTTCGCCCAGATAACAGGCGACGGCGTGCAGGATCAGCTGAGGGACAGGAGCACCATCTTCGTCCCCCACAGGGCCTTCTCCACCTACGTGCCATACGACGAGATTGAGAACAAGTTTCTGATCCCCATGTTCGGGAACAGGCATATCCTCAGATCAGAGGAGAGGACGGCCGAGAAGAACCAGTACTACCTCCTGGAGAAGGCGGGGATCAGGCAGCCAAAGAAGTTCGGCTCGCCGTCGGAGATCGACAGGCTGGTGATAGTGAAGGTCCAGGAGGCGAGGAGGAAGATAGAGAGGGCCTTCTTCACGGCAACCAGCAAGACCGACTTTAACAAGAAGGCCAAGGAGAGGATCTCCAAGGGTCTGATAAGTAAGGAGGATCTCAAGAGAGCTGTCATAGAGGAGTTCGTCGTCGGGACGTACTTCAACTTCAATTACTTCTACTCGCCCCTGAGCGGCGATGTGGAGTTCATGGGGATAGACAGGAGGCTCCAGACGAACCTGCACGACTTCGTCTCCCTCCCCGCCAAGCAGCAGCTTGAGGCCGACATTGTGCTTCAGAACATTGAGATCGGCCACATGGGGGCGACGGTTAGGGAGTCCATGCTGGAGCAGGTATTCGAGATAGGGATCAAGTTCGCCCACGCAACGAAGAGGGAGTACCCGCCTGGGATAATAGGACCGTTCGCCCTACAGGGTGCGATTACGAAGGATCAGGAGATAGTGATATTCGACGTCTCGCCCCGCGTTCCAGGGAGCCCGGTGATCGGCACCACGAGCCCCTACACCAGGTACACCTACGGGATACCCATGAGCGTCGGCAGGAGGATCGCCCGTGAGGTGAGGGAGGCGGCGGAGGCTGAGAGGCTGAGGGAGATAGTGACATGAGGTCCACGGTGGCGACCATCAGCTCCCACTCGGCACTCCAGATACTGAGGGGGGCTAAGGATGAGGGGTTGAGGACGGCGCTGCTCTGCCTGAAGGGCAGGGAGGATCTTTACAGCAGGTTCAGGCTTGCGGACACGATCATCAAGATGGACGCGGTGGAGGATCTCCTCGAGAAAGGTGTCCAGAAGAGGCTGCTGGATGAGAATGCGGTGCTGGTGCCGCACGGGACTCTGATATCAGGAGGGAGGCTGGACGAGTTTGAGAGGGACTTCAAGCCGCCGGTCTTTGGCAACAGGCACATCCTCAGGTGGGAGTACGACAGGGATCTGAAGGATAAGCTGCTCAAGGAGGCGGGGGTCAGAATCCCGAAGAGTTTCAGGTCCCACGCTGATATCGATCGACCTGTCATAGTAAAGCTCCCCGGCGCAGAGGGGGGCAGGGGCTATTTTATCGCGAAGGATGCGAAGGACTTCGAGCGGAAGATGAAGAGAGTCTCGGAGAAGGGTCTGATCAAGGAGGGTGAGGCGGAGAAGGCCTTCATCCAGGAATATGTCGTGGGCGCCACGCTCTACCCGCACTACTTCTACTCGCCCATCTCGAAGAGGGTGGAGCTTCTTGGGTGCGACAGGAGGTACGAGACCAGTATAGACGGGCTGGGCAGGATAGGCGCGAGGGATCAGCTCGACCTCGACCTCATCCCGACATTCAGGGTCATGGGGAACATCCCCATCGTCCTCAGGGAGTCGCTGCTCACGGACATATTCGAGGCGGGGGATGGATTCGTCTCTGCCGCCAAGAAGCTCGTTCCGCCCGGGATGATCGGTCCGTTCTGCCTTGAGATGATCTGCGACGAGGAGGGAAGGCTCTACACCTTCGAGTTCTCCGGCAGGATCGTTGCGGGAACAAACTTGTTTGTGGGCGGGTCCCCCTACAGCGACCTGCTCTACCACGAGCCCATGAGCATGGGGAGGAGGATCGCCAGGGAGATAAGGACTGCCTCTGAGAAGGGGCTGCTGGCGAGGGTAACGACCTAGGTGCTGGCGATGTACCACCTCAGTTGCTCCAAGAAGGACGTGGCGCAGAGGGCTCTGGTCTGCGGGGACCCAGGCAGGGCGACGAAGATCGCCGGCTATTTGGAAGGCACCAAGCTTGTGAACAGCCACAGGGGGCTCCTGACCTATACCGGAACCTACAACGGGGAGAGGGTCACCGTGTCCACCACTGGCATGGGGGCACCCTCGGCAGCCATAGTTCTGGAGGAGCTCGCGATGCTGGGTGCAAAGGCGGTGATCAGAGTCGGAACCACCGGAGGAATAAGGAAGGAAGTACTGCTGGGGGACATTATAGTGCCAACGGAGGCCATACCCCTTGACGGCGCCACCAAGGCGTACATGAGGGAGGGAGGGGTGCCAAAGGCTGACGTGGATATCGTGGACGCGATCAGAAAGAGGCTGGAGAGGGAGGGGTTAAGGCACCACGTAGGGCCGGTCTGCACAAGCGATACGTTCTATCTCGAGGAGGAGAAGGATGCGAAGAAGTGGTCCTCCAAGGGAGTGCTCAGCTTCGAGATGGAGTGCTCAGTGATATTTGCTATAGGGAGCCTGAGGGGGTACAGGGCTGGCGCGGTGCTGGCTGTGACGGGAAGGATCTACGGCAAGGGAGACAGGGTCCTCGACGACAGGACGACCGCCAGGAGCATGGAGGACAGCATAGTATCCGCGCTCGACGTGATCTCTGCCATAGGCATCCAAGAGAGATGAGGACGTCCCGACGCTAAAAAAGAGGACGCTGAAAATTCCTTCTTCACAACATTTTTTGGCACCTACAGCGCAACATGGAAAATTGATACGCGTAGATAAAAAATCTGTTGGGCGAATTTCAGCAGATTACACGACCAAAAAGTCTGCTTTCTCCGCTTACATCAAGTTCCATCACCAACGGCAACATGGCAGGTTGATTTGAGCGGGTGGATGGAAGGTTAAAAGGAGCCTTGGCGATAATAGATACGCCGCAGTTGAGACCGAGGCGAGCCTGTAGCGGCACCAAAACAGAACCGGCGGACGGACCAACTCTTCACAGGGAAGGGAAGTCCAAAGAGACTGCAGAGGTACAACGGACAGGATGCAGGATGGGACGATCCAGGGCGTCAGGATAAAATCGGACGCCGCGACCGCGGAAAATCGATGCATGGGAGGTCAGGAAGGAGAACCCCCACCATGGGGGGATTCGAAATTCAGGCCCTCTCCTCAAAATCGGTCACAACTGCGGTCTCTATTTTGGGCTCTCCAATTTTCTGAAGCCTTTTCCATCAGGCATAATAACAGCGTCAGGTCATACTGAAAACCACGGTGAAACAGTTGGTCTCAAGACCAAAGAAGGGCATAAAACACTACCTTGAGCTTGAGGCAAAGCTAAACTCGATTATAGAGAAGATCAACTACGGGGTCTCGCTGGTGATAGTTGAGGGCAGCCATGACGAGGCGGCGCTGAGGAAGGTTGGCCTGAGGACGCCCGTCATGGGATTCGGTAAATCAGGCCTGCCGGTATTCGCCTTTGTGGAAGAGATAGTGAAGAACTACAAGGGGCTTACCGTTCTCGTGCTCCTTGACCTCGACGAGGAGGGGAAAGAGATGGCGGAGAGGATAAGCAGGGAGCTGGAGGAGAAGGGGGTAAAGGTAGAGCATTTCTTTCGAAGAACGCTCGGGGAACTCCTCGTTAGGGAGGGCATCCGGAGAATTGAGGAGATGCACCTCCTAAAATCGAAGGCCTCCTACTGATAAGTGGGGAGGAGTCTACCGGCTGCCAGAGGATAGTATTAATAATATCCAAGACGAACCAATCTAATGGGGATTGCCTTTGGTTCAGGTGGGATTCGAGCCGAAATTGGTCCTCATCTGCCCCCTCTGCAGCAAGGAGGTGGAGATAGTCTACGAGCGGGGGAAGGGGTCGTGGATCTCCGACCACGCGGGCTGCCTGAATTTTTCGGTCATACGCAACGTTCCCATGGCAACGGAGGTGGGGCGTGAGGGTCCGCTGGTCTTCATAGCGCTGGAGTCTGACTTCTCCATAAAGGAGGCGATCGAGGGGCTGAGGGCGCTCTCCAAGGAGGAGGGCGACCAGTCCAAGAGGCAGAAGCTCGAGACGGGGATAAAGAGGCTCGAGTCCAGGCTGGGCTTTGCGAAGAAGAACCTCTCCCGCACGATGGAAGCGCTGAAGTCAGGGGCGTTCGGCCTCAAGGTGGTATCTGGAAGGGAGATCTGCGCGGTTGCGTGGAAGTCCGGGGAGAGGTACTTCGGTGTCGCGGAGACGGAGGACCGCCCACTTAAGGAGACTGAGGCGATCTTGGCCACCAACAGCCCGGAGGAGGCGCAGAGGTTCGTCCTCCACTGGCTGCACTACTGGGAGCAGGGCAGGATCATCCCGTGAGGAAAAGATAAAAACCCAAGGGCAAAATAAGAATTTAAAAAAAGGGCAGAAGGAAGGGTTCTTGCAGGGGAAGTACACCATCAGAGAGTTCAGACCCGAGGATCTGGAGGACGTTGTCAACATAAACAAGGTATGCCTCCCCGAGAACTACTCGCCGACCTTCTTTCTGGAGCACCACTACGAGGATCCCAGGATCTTCCTGGTGGCAGAGGCGGACGGGAAGGTGGTGGGCTACAACATGTGCAGGATAGAGTTCGGTATGTCGAACCTGAGGACGGCCTTTGCCAGGAAGGGGCACGTGATCTCCATAGCGGTCCTGCAGGACTACAGGGGGATGGGAATAGGGCGCAGGCTCATGGAGGTCGGGATGCAGAGGATCAAGGAGAACGGAGCCACCGAGCTGTACCTTGAGGTAAGGGTCAGCAACAATCCGGCCATAGAGCTGTACAGGAGGCTCGGGTTCAAGGCGGCTAAGATCGCTGAGGGGTACTACAGGGACGGTGAGAACGCCTACATGATGGTGGCGGACTTATCTGGCCTGAGCGCGCCGGGCTCTGCGTCCAATTAGTCTTATGATCTTTCTAGGGCTTCGGCTGCTTGGTTCTCAGATAGATCCAGTAGAGCACCAAGAGCGCCAGCGGGAAGTAGAAGACCAAGACCTCGAAGATCTCCTTGAATATGGGGTTCCCCGTGAGCCTTTGGTAGATCAGAAACGCGTCCGCTACTGCCAGCAGTATTGCCGCGATTGCAACGCTTCGGGAGTCGCCGCCTGCCATAAGCTCAAACTCCCCAAAGGGGATATAAAAGTATGCCCGGTTTGAGAGCTCACAGGGCGGGAAAAAAGCTCAGAGAAAACAATATATAGAAGTGCTTCTTGTCTTTTTCAAGATAATTAGTTTTGGATCAGGAGGATTTATACCATGGCGCAACAGAGTTTACCAGTCCTAGTATTGAAGGAGGGCGCATCTAGGACAACTGGAAGGGACGCCCAGAGGGCTAATATAATGGCGGCCGTGACCCTTGCTGAGACCATAAGGTCTTCATTGGGTCCAAAGGGGATGGACAAAATGCTCGTCACCAGCTTCGGCGACGTCACCATAAGCAATGACGGCGCGACCATCGTCAAGGAGATGGATGTGCAGCACCCAGCCGCAAAGATGCTGGTCGAGGTCGCAAAGACCCAGGACGCGGAGGTGGGCGACGGGACAACCTCTGCCATGATCCTCGCAGGCGCACTCCTAAAGAAGGCCGAGGACCTGCTCGATCAGGACGTTCACCCGACGGTCATTATCGAGGGTTACAAGAAGTCCATGGAGAAGGCGCTGGAGACGGTGGACAAGGTCGCCATCAAGGTAGACCCGCTGGACAAGAAGAGGCTGATGGAGGTGGCCATAACCACGCTGAGCGGAAAGAGCGTCGTGACAGGCCACTACGAGAGGCTCGCGGAGCTTGTCGTGGATGCGGTGAAACAGGTGGCGGAGAAGGTTGGAGACAAGTACAAGATCGACCTTGACAACATAAAGCTCGAGAAGAAGAAGGGAGAGTCCCTCGACGCGACGCAGCTGATAAGCGGCGTAGTGCTTGACAAGGAGATGGTCCACCCAGGGATGCCCAAGAGGATCGAGGACGCAAAGATAGCCATACTGGACTGCGCGCTTGAGATAGAGAAGACCGAGATAACGGCAAAGATCAATATAACCACCCCCGAGCAGATGAAGAGCTTCCTGGACGAGGAGTCGGCCATGCTGAAGTCGCTCGTGGACAAGGTCGCGGAATCGGGGGCCAACGTCGTGGTCGTGCAGAAGGGAATAGATGACATCGCACAGCACTACCTGGCCAAGAGGGGGATCGCCGCGATCAGGAGGGCGAAGAGGTCTGACATAGAGAACCTTGCGAAGGCATGCGGTGCTAGGATAGTAACAACGCTCGAGGACCTCTCAGCAAAGGATCTGGGTTTCTCCAAGCTCGTCGAGGAGAGGAGGGTCGGCAAGGACATAATGGTATTCGTGGAGGGTTGCAAGAACCCGAGGGCGGTCACCATACTCGTGCGGGGCGGAACAGACAGGATGGTTGACGAGGTGGAGCGCTCGTTACACGATGCGAAGTGCGTGGTGAGGAACGTCGTGCAGGAGCCGTGGCTGGTCCCAGGCGGCGGAGCCTCCGAGGAGGAGGTAGCCTCGAGGCTGAGGGAGTTTGGAAAGTCCTTCAGCGGCAGGGAACAGCTGGCGGTCTTCAAGTTCGCCGAGGCTATGGAGGAGATACCACTCACCTTGGCAGAGAACTCTGGCCTTGACCCGGTGGACATACTGGTCGAGCTGAGGTCAGCCCACGCAAAGGGCAAGAAGGAGTTTGGTGTCGACGTAGGTACCGGAAGGGTCACCGACATGATCGCGGTAAGCATCGTCGAGTCGGCAAGCGTCAAGAAGCAGGCTATAAAGTCGGCCACCGAAGCGGCCATAACCCTCCTAAAGATAGATGATGTCATTGCAGCCAGTGCGCCCAAGAGGGGAATGGCGCCGCCAGAGGGCGGTCCGGAAGGCATGCCGCCGGGAATGGGCGGCATGGGCGGCATGGGCGGCATGTAAAGTGAGCGGGGAAGCCCAGAAGGAGAGCAAGCGCATACTCGGTCCGTCAGTGACGACTAGGTTCGAGAGAGCACGGGTTCTTGGAGCACGGGCGCTCCAGATCTCCATGGGAGCCCCGCCGCTGATCGAGATTACCGTGTCCACGCCCATCGAGATAGCGGACCAGGAACTCAAGGAGGGCGTGCTGCCCATGACGATAAGGCGGAAGCTGCCCGACGGGAGGCACCAGGACATCCCGCTGAGGTGGCTCATCAAGAACCAGTAGAAGCGGCGTCCGTTTCCTTTTTTCTCTTCTCTTCTCTTTGTTTTTCTTTCCGTAATTTTATAGGTGCAGACTATTTTCTCAAGTTCCTGACCCTCTTCGAGATCAGCGCGGCGGCCACAGCGGCCCCGACGCCGTTGTCAATATTGACCACCACCAAGCCCGCGCTGCAGGACTGAAGCATAGATATGAGGGCACCCTCGCCCTTTCCACCAACACCATACCCCGCCGAGGAGGGCACACCTATAACCGGCACCGCCACAAGGCTACTAACTATTGACGGGAGGGCACCCTCCATGCCCGCGACGACCACTATCGCGTCGACCTCCGCCTCGAGGCTCTTCTTGATTGCCGGGAAGAGTCTGTGCATCCCCGCTATGCCTATGTCGTAAAAGGTCAGAACGCGGCACCCCATCTCCTCCATGACTACCCTAGCCTCCTCCGCAACACCTATGTCCGCTGTCCCTGCCGTCAGCAAAGCAACCGCCCCTGCCTTCTCTGTGTCTTCTTTGGCTCTGGAGGCGCTCTTTACGACCATTACCCTGCCCTTCTTGCTGTGTAGGATGCTTGCCTTGCCACGGAAGGCCTTTTTTATCTCGGAGGCTTGGGCATCGCTTATCCTTGTGATAATTATGCGGCCGGTCTCTGCGTAGAAGGCCTTCGTTATCCTGAGAAGGTCCTCCAGCGATTTCCCTTCAGCCAATACCATCTCCGGGACGTCCTTCCTCGCCTCGCGGGAGACGTCAAGGCACGCGCCTTCGACCTCCCTTACAGCCAAAAGTCTGAGCCTTGCTACGGCCTCGTCTACTCCGATCTTTCCGTCTCTCAGCGACTTTAGGAATTCACGGAGGTCCACTTTAAGGCACCACACCTAAAACCGATGTATCATCAACTGATATAATGAAATTGGAGCAGGTATTTGAATATAGTGTTGACGGACGGCTCGAAGAGGACGAGACGCTGGGAGGGCTCCGAGGCGACCCAACAGGTAAGGCAGAAATACAGGAAGAGGCGAGTAGTATTCGAGGTTGACGAGGTTGGAGCTCTCGAAGAATATTGAGGTCGAAGACGTGAAGGATCTGGCAAGGCTCGTGGCCTCGACCGTCTCCATGGGGCAGCCGATTTACGTTATACACTTCCAGCATAAAAGGAGGCACTTCTACGGCGTGCTGGGCGTCTACAACCATTATTACGAGAAGCAGGGTCTGCCGCTCTTCTACTACCACGCCACCGAGAAGCCGTGCAACGGCAGATACGTCCTCGTGAAGATGGACGAGAGGGAGGAGATCACGTTCGGGGACGGCGTAAAACCGGGCTGGATAGCGGTCCCAATAATAAACCTCAAGGGAAAGCCGGAGTTCGTCGAGGTTTAGTCCGCCAGGCTCACCTTCACCCGCTCGCCCTGCCTGACCTTTCTCAACGCCTCCAGATCTGATGTTATCCTGCCGATGACGTTTACCGGGCTGTAGGGCTGGGACCTGCCGAAGAATATGCAGAAGGCCTTGCCAGGGGGCCAGTAGGCCATGTCCCCAGTATGAACGGTCGGCTTGGGCTTCTCGGGACACAATGAGACGGGCGTCTCGAAGTATATTTCCTCCTTCCACAGAAAGGACTTGGATGTGAACGGCATAGCCTCGAGGAGCCTCTCTGCGGTTCTCGGAGCGAGGATCCTGACGAGTTCGCCCCTCGCTTCTACGCTCTGAAAAGAGATTCGGAGGGTTGCCTTTTCAAGCAGTGGCATCTTCCGACACCGCTATGCGGCGGGGACGTAGATGTCGACGCGACGCCCGCTCTTCATGAGCTTCAGGGCTCCCTGCTTGGCCATGGACTCCAGGATGTCCTTTGAGACGCTGTACTTCAGGTTGTACTTCGAGTAGAGCTGGTAGGGGGTCACGAACTTCATCTTCGGAACCTCCTTCTTGATCTGGTCGAGGACCTTTGGATCGACGACCGAGGCGGTGGTCGACTTCGTGATCTCCTTCTTCTTCTCGGCCTCCTTCTTCCTCTCCTCGGCCTCCTTCAGCGCCTTTGACAGTTTGGGTGCCGTCTTCTTTGCTCCGCCCATAACTCACACCTGTGACAAAAAGCTAAAATGCGGTTGAAATAAAAAGGTTTTGGTTTAGACGGACCTGCTGAAGCTCCTCTCCAGCCGGGATCTGTGTATCGAGTTCATGGTGCAGAAGGGTATGATCTTGCCGTCGGGCAGGGCATAGTGGATGGTGCAACGCCTCACCCTCTCGAGGTCGAAGTTGTAGGGATCCATGAAGTGCATGATGCCTATTAGGACGACCTTCCGCATGAACTCCCCCAGAGAGCTGTAGTCGCCGTGGAGCAGGACAGAGGAGACAAGGCTGCCAAGCAGACCCAGCCTCACGTGCCGCGCGGCGCCAAGCAGGCGCATTCTTGCCCTCGTTGTCGAGCCCTTCGAGGCGTCCTCGTAGACCTTCTCCATTGCCGACATGAACTTCTCGACATTGGCGTACTTGGTGATTGGAACGAGCTTGTCCCCCTCCGGCATAATCATGGTGGCCATGCCGCACTCCTGGTGGTTGGTGAACTCTTGGTAGCGCCTGCCCCTCAGCGCGCCGACCGCCCTGGATATGGGGAGGATGACCGGAATGGGGTAGAAGTCGCTGGCACTTATCTCGCCTCCGGTCTGGGCCTCCGCCAGCCTGACGACGTCGGGTACGGTTATCCTCATCTCTATTAGCTTCTTCTTGTCAATCCTTCCTGCCATGGACACGGGCTGGAAGTTCACGCCCCTTATCACGTCGCAGTTCTTCGCCGCGAACCTGATTATGGAGCCGATCTGGTCGTCGTTGACGCCCCTCACCACGGTGGGCACGAGGACCACGCTGTCGAGCCCCGCCGCCCTGCAGTTCTCCAGAGCCTTCAGCTTCGTATCTAAGAGGTCTAACCCCCTCGCCGCTATGTAGGGACCCGGCTTCGTCCCGTCGAACTGGAGGTAGAGGGTACTGAGGCCCGCGTCGAGGAGCCGCTTCAGGAAGGCGGGGTCCTTGGATATCCTGATGCCGTTGGTGTTGACCTCTATGTGATCGAATCCCGCCTTCCTCGCCATAGCCACCAGCTCTGGGAGGTCGTCCCTTACGGTCGGCTCGCCGCCAGAGAACTGTATGGAGTTCGGCGCGACAGGGAGGTTGCTCTGTAGGTTCTTGAGCATCGACCAGATCTCGTCCTGTGTCGGCTCGTAGAGGTAGCCCGCGGTGGCCGCGTTGGCGAAGCATATCGGGCATTTGAGGTTGCACCTGTTGGTTACATCGATAATGGAGAGGATCGTATGCGACTTGTGCCCAGGGCATATGCCACAGTCGTAGGGGCACCCCTTGGAGGTCTGGGTCCGGGGATTCTTGACCCCCTCGCCTATGCACTCGTACTCCTCTGCCCTCTTGAAGAGCTCGTAATCGCTCCAGTAGACATCCTCAAACCTGCCGTGCGTGGGGCAGGTCTTTCCTATGTAGACCACGCCCCCGTCCTCGTAGATCTCAGCGTCGATGACGTTCATACACTCAGGACAGAGACTCTGTGTGGTCTTGATCGTCTGCATAATCCCACGACCGCCATAATCAGCATTTATTTATATTTGAATGTTTTCATATAGTTCATACGGTGAATTGGTTGACTGAAGACTCGGTCATGGCGAGGCTGATGGAGATCGGCCTGACAAGCACCGAGGCGAGGGTGTACGTCACGCTGCTCAAGGAGGAGGCTGACGCGAAGAGGCTGAGCGAGCAGTCGGGCGTTCCCTACTCCAAGATCCATACAGTCCTGTCGAGGCTGATCCGCAAGTCCCTGGTGGAGGATCGCGGCGGCAGGCCGTCCGTCTACGCCACCAAGAGGCCCTCGGAGGGGCTGTTGGACTACAAGCGCTCGGTGGTGGCGGATCTGGAGGCAAGGCTGAGGGGCGCGGAGGAGGCGCTGGCAGATCTGGAGACGGCGAGGGACTCGGAGAAGTCTGATATATGGATAATAAAGAATCAGGAGGACATCCTCAGGAGGACCTACGAGACGCTGAACAACGCCGAGAAGGAGGTGAAGCTCGCTCTGCCGGTGGCGCCGGACTGGGTGGTGGCGGCGCTGACGCCGGTCCTGATGAGGCTCAAGTCGGAGAAGATATTGCTGAGGCTACTCCTCACGCACGACTTCCCTAGGGATGAGCTGAGAAAGCTATCGGACCTGGCGAACGTGAAGCTCAGGGACAAGATGTTCGGCGGGGGGATAATTGTTGACAACGACGAGGCTTTGCTCTTCATAGGAAGTAGCGGCACCGCGGTCAACCTTGCCATATGGTCCAACCACGCCGGGCTCGTGCAGGTCGCGAGGACGTACTTTGATTACCTATGGGAGGGCTCGGCGGCGGGCTCGCGCCCGTGACCCTTGAGGAGGACGAGACCCGTCTTCTCTATCGTAAAGTAGTGCCAGACCGTGTCGTGCGAGGCGCCCTTCATCTTCCTGATCCTAAGTTGCCTCGCCAGGAGACCCTGCTGGGCGAGCATTGGGTCGAAGCGGAAGTCGATCATTCCGTCCACAAGGTAGTCGAGCATGCCCGCGAACTCGTCTATGGACTTGACCCCCACGTGGTACGAAGCATAGACCGTTATGCCCATGGTCTTGCAGAGCTCTGCCCTCCAGTTCTTGACGGTCTCCAGGGTCGAGGTGGGTGCGCTCAGGGTAAAGAACTCGGTTAGGGAGTCGATGAAGACAGAGCCCCTGCCCTCTAGGCCCTCGGCCGTGGAGAGGATTATCCCCGTCAGCGCGTGATGATCCTTCGGATTCTGAACCACCTTTATGACATCGTTTGGTTTAGGCGGCATCCTAGTCCTGAAGGAGAAGCAGTCTATTATGCGGAGCAGCCCCGTCTCCATAGCCAGCTGGCAGTCGAAACCAAGCCCCTTGAAGTTCTCGATAATTGAGTATGAGCTGTCGTCAAACGTTATGAAGACGCAAGGCTCGCCCGCGGAGAATTTCGCTCCGGCAGCTTGGATCAGAGTCACCGACTTTCCCGTCCCGCCCTCGCCGAAGAGGAGCACGAAGCTGTTCCGGGGGAAGTTTTCAGGCAGAAGGGAGTCGATCATCGGAATACCAAATTTAACGCGCGACATCTTTATCCCCAGTCTTTTGTTTTTGACTTACCTTCACATCTAAGTGGAGGGCTTCGATCTCATATATTTTGTCGAGTTTGGCATGAGGAGTGATGGATGGGGGTTACCGTTCCATGAGAGGCGCGAACGCTGTAAAAATGACCCCTTTTGAGGGAATCTAAAGAACGATGGTTAAAAAGAAAGGTATAAAAATGACAGTAAGTTATTCTGGATTATTGTTTTGGTGAACCACTATGGCAAAAAATGGCAATAGAATTCTAGTGGCTCTTGGCGGCAACGCTATCAAACAGGCGGAGGAGAGGGGGACAGCCGAGGAGCAGTTCAAGAATGTCAACACAACGGCGATACACATCGTGAATATGATCCAGCACCTCGGGAAGGACGACAGGCTGATAATAACCCACGGTAACGGCCCGCAGTCCGGCAACCTGGCACTCCAGCAGGACATCGCGAAGGAACAGATCCCGCCCCAGCCCCTGGACGTCGTGGGGGCCATGACCCAGGGACAGATCGGCTACATGTTTCAGAACTGCCTTCAGAACATAATGACGGCTAAGGGAGTCAAGGTTCCAGTGATTTCGGTCGTGAACCAAGTTCTGGTGGACAGGAACGACCCAGAGTTCGTCGGCGAGAACGCCTCCAAGCCGGTCGGGAACTTCCTGACGGAAGAGGAGGCCATGAGGCTCAAGGCCGAGAAGGGCTGGATCGTGAAGAAGGTGAAGCCAAACGCCCCAAAGCCCTGGAGGAGGACGGTTCCTTCCCCAGACCCAATAGCCAACGTGGAGGCCGAGGCCATAAAGATCCTGGTCAACGCAGGTGCGGTGGTCGTAGCCTCAGGCGGCGGCGGAATACCAGTGGTGAAGGAGAACGGCAAGCTGGTGGGCGTCGAGGCGGTGATAGACAAGGACCTGGCCGGCGAGAGGCTGGCCGAGGTCGTTGAGGCAGACACCTTCCTCATACTCACGGACGTGGAGAAGGCAAAGCTCAACTACGGCAAGCCGAACGAGAAGGCACTGGACAGGATGACGGTCGCGGAGGCGAAGAGGTACCTCGCGGAGGGGCACTTCCTGCCGGGCAGCATGGGACCCAAGGTGAAGGCGTGCATAAGGTTTCTGGAGTGGGGCGGGAAAGAGGCCATAATCACCTCGCTGGACAAGGCCGTTGATGCGCTGGAAGGTAAGACTGGAACGCATATTGTAAAGGGCTAAAAGCCATCCGCTTCCTTCTTTCGTCCTTTTCTTTATTTTAAGAGTGTTTAGGGCTCTGTTCTGATGTCACACTTCATCTTTAGTAATCCGTAATACCAGCATTCTTCATAGCCCACTATCATTTCACGTCGTCTTTTAATAAATCTGACTGTCCTCGCCCCACTGCCTGCCCATCGACACCAAACGGCTACTTTTTTTAGGCAAAGTTAAAAAAGCAGAATATTTTATACATATAAAATACTATGGGTGATGTTTATGACCATCAAGGTCGCCATTGTGGGCGTGGGAAACTGTTCGTCCGCCCTCGTTCAGGGGACCTACTACTACAGGAATGCCTCCGAGGACGAGGATGTACCAGGACTGCTCCATGTCAACATGGGTGGGTACCACCCGAGGGACTTGGAGTTCGTCGCGGCGTTTGATGTGGACACGACGAAGGTGGGAAGGGACCTCTCAGAGGCGATATTCGCATACCCCAACAACACCATAAAGTTCTCCGAGGTGCCCAGGTTGGGGGTGGAGGTGCAGAAGGGACCGGTGATGGACGGTCTGGGAAAGTACCTCAAGGGGTACGTGAAGGAGAGTGAGGCCGAGCCAGTGGACGTGGCCGAGGAGCTCAAGGACTCCGGCGCAGAAGTTGTCGTTAATTATCTGCCGGTCGGCTCGGAGCAGGCGGTGCGGTGGTACGCCGAGCAGGCAATAAAGGCGAGGTGCGCCTTTGTCAACTGCATGCCCGTTTTCATCGCCTCCGATCCAGCGTGGCAGAAGAGGTTTGCAGAGAAGGGGCTGCCGGTCTCCGGGGACGACGTGATGAGCCAGATAGGGGCGACTGTTCTCCACAAGGCGCTTGCAAAGCTCATGGTGGACAGGGGCGTGAAGATCACCGAGAGCTACCAGCTCAACATTGGAGGGGACACGGACTTCCTGAACATGCTGGAGGAGGCGCGCCTCATCTCGAAGAGGATCAGCAAGACCTCGGCCGTCCAGGCAATGGTGCCGTACGATGTGCCGTTGAGGATAGGTCCCTCGGACTACGTTCCCTTCTTGGACAATAAGAAGATCTGCTACGTCTACCTGAAAGGGGAGTACTTCGGGGGGACGCCGGTCCAGATAGACGTGAAGCTGGACGTGTGGGACTCGCCTAACAGCGGCGGCGTCGTCATCGACGCCGTAAGGGCCTCCAAGATAGCCCTCGACAGGGGCGTCTCGGGACCGCTCATCAGCCCGTCCGCCTTCTGCTTCAAGCACCCGCCAGAGCAGATGCCATACGAGGTTGCGAAGAGGCGGTTCGAGGAGTTCGTTGAAGGAAGGAGAGAGAGGTAGTACATCGACGATAAGATGCTTTTTATGGATACTGGCATCTAGTACTATTTCTTTTAAAATTAAGTTCTGAGATAGGGAAAAATAAAAAGGGGAAGGTTATGGACGTGGTACGACAGATCTGCCCGAGATCTTTATTGCCTCGGCCGCGTTGTCAGGCTTTATCTCGAAGGCAAGTGGCCTCTCGCACCACCAGTGCTTCTGGGTCACATCCGCCTTGAAGTACGGGCAGAGGGGGCAGCACCTCGCCTCGATCTTCAGGAGGTACCACAGCGGTGGCGCTTCGTCTGAAGGAAAGTCCTTCTGCGGCCAAGGTTTCTCCTTGGAGACGTAGCCTGGGCACTTCGGGCTGACTCTTGGCTCTACGTTCAGCATGTTCTTATACTCTGGGCATAACAAACAACATGGCATGTTCCATTACCTCCTTATCTGCGTCCTCCCATTGTTAGCGCCATGATGCCCTTCTGGCCATGGAGCCTGTTCTCTGCCTCGTCCACGGAGACTGACCACCTGTTGGAGAAGATGACCTCCGGCTCCACCTCTACGCCCACATCGGCGGGGAGGCAGTGCATCCAGATGCTGTTCTTCCTCGTCCTGTCCATCCTCTCCGGGGTTGTCTTCCAAGCGGCCAGGTTGTGGGTCTTCTTGTACTCCTCGTGCAGCTTCTCGTCGTAGCCGCCCTGCTTCAGGATCTCCCAGCTGCACCATCCCTTGGGGTAGACTACGAGGGCGTCGTTGAAGGCCTCGTCCATGTCGTGCGTGATCTCGAACTTCGTGCCGTACTGGTCTGCGAGTTTCTTTGTGTATGCCTCAACGGCTGGGTCAAGGTTGAACTTCTCCGGGTATGCCAGGGTGACGTCCATCTCCAGCATCCTCGTGAAGAAGATGATGTTTGACTGCGGGACCGCGACCGGCTTCCATGCACCCGGGCTGTTGGCATAGGACATGACGAACTTCTTCCCTCTAAGGTTCCTTGTGTTGAACTTCTCCATGACGCACATTATGTCGGCAACGCTTTGGCACGGGTGCCACAGGTCGCACTCCATGTTTATGACCGGTACCGTGGAGGCCTTTGCGAACTCCCTCATGATGCGGTTGCCCTCGCCGTAGTAGACGCCCTTTACATACCTTCTGATGGCAATACCGTCGCACATCTGGCTCATGATGGCTGCGGTCTCGTAATTGGTCTCACGATGGGCGAGCTGCAACTTGCCCGGGTCAAGGTCGTAGGCAACGCCGCCGAGCTGGGTTATTCCGGTTATGAATGAGGATCGGGTCCTTGTGGACGGGTTGAAGAACAGGGTAAACAGGGATTTACCCTTGCAAATGTCGTCGTGCCTCTGTCCCCTTGCGTACTCTCTCTTTAGGTCGAAGGCAGTATCGATTACCGTCCAGAGCTCTTCGTCGTTCCATTCAATTTCTGGAGCAATCCAGTGCTTTCCATGCATTTGTGTTTTTACCAAATAGTTCCCTCCGAAATCTGTTGTGCCTTAATATTTGACGGCAGGTTTAATAATGCTTTCGAAAGGACGATCGTGTCGCAAGGATCGCTTTTAAAGGGCTTCAGAACTTTCGCACTCCATATTGAAGAATGCGATTCGTTTTGGGAAAGAAAATAAGAAAAAGTGAGGGACGGATAAGGAAAGAAAAAGGAAGGGAGGACCGCGGTCGCTCACTCGAGCGGCTGGTGCTTTGTTCTTGGAACGAACTTGCCCGAGCCCTTCTTCCCCACGAACTTCCTGTCGTATACGACCGGCTTCCCCCTCACGAAGGTGTAGGTGGGCATGCCCTTTACCTTGAACCCCTCGTATATCGAGTAGTCGATCTTCGAGTGGAGGTTCTTCACGCTGAGTTCCATCTCGAACTTCGGGTCAAAGATGACTATGTCGGCGTCGCTGCCTATGTTCAGCGTTCCCTTCCTTGGGTAGAGTCCGAAGAGCTTGGCGGGGTTGTACGAGGTGACCTCCACCATCTTGTTTATGGATATGCGTTTCTGCCCTACGCCCTGGCTGTAGAGCACGGGTATCATCGTCTCGGTGCCAGGAACGCCGTTGGGAACCTTGGTGAAGTTGTCCTTGCCCATATCCTTCTGCGCGTTCGTGAAGGTGCAGTGGTCCGTCGCAACGGTGCTCAGGGTGCCGTCCGCAAGTCCGCACCAGAGCGCCTCGTTGTCGTCCTTGCTCCTGAGCGGGGGGGACATTATGTACCGCCTGCCCTTGGGGGAGAGGTACTTCTCGTCGGTGAGGGTCAGGTAGTGCGGGCACGTCTCGCCGTAGACGTTGGCGCCCATGGCCTTCATGAGGGCGAGCTCCGCAAGACCCTCCTTTGTTGACATGTGAACGATGTAGAGGTTCCCGCCTGTGGCGGCCGCCAAGACCAGCCCTCTGTGGATGGCCTCGCCCTCCACGAAGTTGGGCCTGCTCTTGGCGTGGTACTCGGCGGAGAGCCTGCCTGCAGCCACGTTACGCTCTATTAGGAACTCGAGGACGGCGTTGTTCTCGGCGTGGAGCTGGACAAGGAACCCGAGCCTCCTGCTCTCCTCCAGCATACTGTAGATCCTGCCGTCGTCGCTCATCAGCCCCTCCTTCCTGTAAGGCATGAATAGCTTGAAGCTGCAGACGCCGGCGCTGAGAACCTTGGGGATCTCCTTGACCAGGTCCTCGGTCAGATTCGTCACCGCGAGGTGTATGCCGTAGTCGATGACGACCTTGGGATCGGCCTTGCCCCTCCACAGCTTTATGGTGTCCAGGAAGGTCTTGTCCTTGGGCTGTATCGCGAAGTCAAGTATTGTTGTTATCCCGCCGAAGGCTGCGGCTGTGGTCCCGTACTCGAAGTCGTCCACGGTTGTCGTGCCCATGAAGGGCATCTCCATGTGGGTGTGGGGATCGATCCCGCCCGGTAGCACGTACTTGCCCTTGGCGTCCACGACATCCTTGGCCTTCTTTGGAAGGTCGGATCCTATGGCGACGATCTTGCCGCCCTCGACGCCTATGTCTGCCTTGAAGGTGTCGGTTGGTGTGACTACGTTACCATTTTTAATTAACAAGTCCATTATAGGGCCTCCAGTTACTAAATAGAGGAAAAAAGGATAAAACGTTTCCCTATTTCTTTACGCGCTTCCATGTTGTGCAGTTCGGCACAGGGCAGATGAGCGTGCAGAGCGCGCAGGCGTCGCACTTCTCCTCATCGACCTCGGCGGCCTTGCCCTGCTCGAACTTTATGGCCTGGTACCCGCCGTCCCTGCAGGCGACGTAGCAGAGCCCGCACTTTATGCAGAGGTCCTTGTTGATGGTCGCGACGACCTCGTAGTCCTTGTTGAGCTTCCCCCACGCGGTCAGCTTCGGCAGGGTCTTGCCGGCTATGTCCTTCACCGAGGAGAAGCCCCTGTCGCTCAGGTAGTTGGTCAAACCATCGATCATGTCGGCGACTATGCGGTACCCGCGCCACATTACTGCCGTGCAGACCTGGACGTTGTTGGCGCCGACGAGGAGGTACTCCACGGCATCCCTCCATGTAGTTACTCCGCCTATGCCAGAGACGGGTATGTTGGTCGCCTGTGCTATCTGCGCAACGCACCTCTGTCCGATGGGCTTCACTCCGGGTCCGGACATGCCGCCGAAGGTGCTCTTGCCGTCCACCGTCGGCATCGGCTCGAAGGTGTCTATGTTTATTCCAATGAGACCCAGTACGGTGTTTATGGCGGAGATCGCATCCGCGCCCGCCTTCTCCGCTGACTGTGCCATCAGGGCGATGTCGGTTACGTTGGGCGTCAGCTTCACCATCACCGGAACCGAGGAGGTCCTCTTCGCAGCACGGGTCAGCCTGTCGATGAGGTCTGGCCTCTGTCCGCAGAAGGCGCCCATGCCCCGCTCCGGCATGCCGTGGGGGCATCCCAGGTTCAGCTCGAGCATGTCCACACCGGCCTCGCTTATTGTGCGCGCCAGCTCCTCCCAGTCCTCCTCCTTCGGCTCAGCCATAAGGCTGCCTATGAGGATCTTGTCCGGGAACTTCTTCTTTACCTCCTTGATCTCCTTTACCCAAGTGCCGACGGGCCTCTTTGTGACCTCCTCGATGTTCTCGAAGAGGATCATCTGCTTGTCCTCGAAGCCCATTATCCCGAAGCGGTTGTCGAGGTCGTAGACTGGAGTCTTGTCCGGCTTGATGGTCTTAGTCACCGCGCCAGCCCAGCCCTCCTCGAAGGCGCGCATTATCATCTCTCCCGTGCAGGTCGGTGGGGCCGAGGACAGAAGGAACGGGTTCTCTAACTCTAATTTGCAGAATTTTACGGTAATATCTGGTTTAGATACCATGTCTTTTCGCCTCCTATTTTCCCCCTCTGAGGTGTTTGTCGATCGCAGCGGCGGCTTTCTTCCCTTCTGCAACGGCCTCAACGACCGTCTCGCCACCATTTACCGCATCTCCTCCGGCGTACACGCCCTTTATGGACGTGGCAAAGTTGTCGTTGACCACGATCAGCCCCTTATCGACCTTCACGCCGAATGACCTAAGGACGTCCTCCTCAGGCCTCTGACCGACGGCGACTATCACCGCATCCACGTCAAGCAGGAACTCAGACCCCTTTATGGGCTTCACGCTCCTCCTGCCAGACTCGTCCGGCGCGCCGAGCTCCATCTTGACGCACACCAAGCTCGTCACCTTCTTATCGCCCTTTATTCGGACGGGGCTTGTCAGCAGCAGGAACTCCACGCCCTCCTCCTTCGCCTGCATCTTGCCGTAGGGCACGGCCGGCATCTCGGTCAGGGACCGCCTGTAAACGACGTACACCCTGTCAGCGCCAAGCCTTACCGATGTGCAAGCGGCATCTATCGCGGTGTCACCGCCTCCTATGACCGCCACCCTCTTTCCCTTCAGGTTGGGGGCCTTCCCCTCGCCCTTAAGGTACTTTGCAACGCTGAATAGGAAGTCCTGAGCAAGGTACACGCCTGGCAGTTCCTCGCCTGGAATGCCCATGCGAGACGACTCCGTTGTGCCCGTCCCGATGAAGACGGCATCATAGTCCTTCAGGAGAGCCTTGACATCCGTGATCTTCTTCTTGGTCACAACCTTCACGCCGTAGCTCTTTATGTAATCTATCTCAGATTCGGCGACGCTCCACGCAGCCTTCCAGGGAAGTATCCCGTAAATCATGAGACCACCTGGTCTCGGGTTGGAGTCGCAGACCGTGACGCCGTATCCCATGCGGGCGAGTTCGTAGGCCGCGGAGAGGCTTGCCGGTCCAGCGCCGATGATGGCGACCTTCTTCTTGTTTGATGGCGCGCACTTGAATTTGACCAGCCCCTTTGGTTTTTCCTTCTCGTACGCGAACCGCTGCAACAGGGATATTGCAACCGGTTCCTCGTTGAGGTTGTTCCTTACACATTTGGATTCGCATAGCCTCTCGACCGGGCAGACATAGCCGCACTCCCCGCCGAATACATTGCTCTCGCGGATGACCTTCGCAGAGCCATAGTGGTTGCCTGTCTTTATCCGGTATATGAACTCGGGTATGTTGATACCCGTTGGGCAGGCACTCTTGCATGGAGGATCGTAGCACATGAGACACCTGGCGGCCTCGTACAAAGCCATTCTTTCGTCAAGGTTGGAGACGTAAGGCTCGAATCCCTTTATTCGATCCTGTGAAGAAACAGTCTTTGGATGCATCCTTCCTGACATAAAAATCACTCCTAAGAGGATTAAAATATCCACAGCATTTCATTTAAGGTTTTCCTTGGTGGTATGAAGCTTTTAAATAAAGCCTGTCAGTATCATCTGCCGGGGAAGGACGCCTTGATAAGGGGAGCCATCTTCGACTTGGACGGCACGCTGGTGGACTCCACGGAGACCATATGGAGGACTTCAGACCACACCCTCAAGATGAACGGGTTCAGGGGGATCGACAGGAAAACGGTGGAGAAGGTCATGGGGCTGACGATCTTCGACCTCTTCCTTCAGGTGGAGCCGGACCTGAACGAGGCTCAGAAGAGGAGGCTCTTTGAGGATTACAAGAAGAGATACATGAATTTTATCAGGCACACCAAGGTTTTGCCGAATGCGTGCGAGGCGCTTGAGGACGCAAGATCGAGGGGTCTCAAGATGGCACTGGTGACCACCAAGAGCAGGGAGAATGCGGAGATGATCTCAAAGTTCTTTGGGATGCGGAAGTTCTTCGACGTGGTGCTAGGCTTCGAGGATACCACGGAGCACAAGCCGTCGCCAGAGCCCATATCCAAGGCGGCCTTCCTGCTGGACCTGAAGCCTGAGGCGGTGGTGGTAGTGGGTGACACGGAGATGGATGTGAGGGCCGGAAGGCGCGCGGGCTCCGCCACCGTTGCGGTGACGACCGGCGTGACGCCCTTGGAAAGGCTATTGAGGGAGAAGCCAGACTATTTAATCAACAGCCTATCGGAGATGCCAGAGATCTTTAGAGATCTAGCGGAGCCCCAGGGCAGATGAAGGCAGAGATGTTATAGAGAGAAGGGCTTGGCTCACTGTTTTATGGCTTTCAGCGCCTCGTCGAAGACCTCAACCGATTGTTCTATGTGCTCTTTGGTCAGGATTAGAGGAGGCTCTATCCTCACCACGTTGCTGTCCAGCCCTCCGAGTCCCACTAGTACCTTCCTTTTCCATACCTCCTGCAGGAACTTGGCGGCGGCCTCCTTGGCGGGCTCCTTTGTCCTCCTGTCCTTCACCAGCTCCATTCCGAGGAAGAACCCCTCTCCCCTGACGTCGCCAACGAGCTCGTGCCTGT
>Ga0194125_10003291_pt1 | contig 26223 bp, 24 predicted proteins | sample TA2KigC250mmetaG_FD_148626 | JGI IMG/M metagenome (GOLD analysis project Ga0194125, IMG submission 148626) | Freshwater microbial communities from Lake Tanganyika, Tanzania - TA2015034 Kigoma Deep Cast 250m | ecosystem: Environmental > Aquatic > Freshwater > Lake | place: Tanzania: Lake... | reverse complement strand
TAAAAGATTCCCCTCAACAGATCTAGGAAGGGCAGTAGAAGCGTGTATTAATTATTCGAGCCAAAAGGGCAGTTTTCTTCTCCGTGAATGCGACGATTTAATTGACGAACTTGGCGGCAAACGTTCTGGTTGGACATGTGAGTTTGTGTCGGAGGAGAAAGCTGCCAAAGTTAACTACCTATTCGAGTTTGATTTTAAAACTGAAGGCGCCTATTTTTGTTCGTTCGATTCCGAAACGCAAGAAGTTAAAAACTGGTTTAAAAAGCTACTCCCTCCATAAAAAATAGCGTTTAATCTTGCATCTTTTTCTCTTTATGAAAAGCTGACTTGTAGGTTCGTGAGTGTTAATTTGATAGACTGATAAATAATAAGAAGAAAATTTTAGTGACTGGTGCTGGCGGATATATTGGGTCCGTGGCGACGGCGACCGGTCGTTGTTCTTTGTCCACCCTTTGTCCACCTTAGAGGTGGAATAGCTATGCCACCTTGGGTATTTAGACTAAATCTTCTTCGCTTTCTAAAACCAAATGTTTTATTCTCTCCAAGTTTCTTTGATAATCAACTTGGTCAAAAATAAACTTCTTATAGTCGTTTATATTTTTAAATTGACCAAGAACTATTTCTTTTTGACAAAAGCCTTCTTGAATTTTGCCTATATATTCAGAAAACGAAGAATAACCATAATCTTCCAGCTGATTAACATCTTTAATGACAAATGAGGTCAACGGGTTAAGGTGAATGTAACGGGAAACATGAAGAAGTTGTTCGTTGCTTTCAATTCTAACCGCCTCAAATTTTCCTTGGAAAATAGGCCCCTTTCTCTTTCTTTTAGTGTTAAGATACCGTGTATAACTGTTGGTGATGTTGCTCATAAATTTAGCAATTCCTCCATCTACTATTTGCTTTAGAAGAAAATGAAGATGATTTGGCATAAAACAAAAACAAATAATCTCCACTAAAAAATTTGCCTCCTTCTTGTTTTTTTCAAGAATATTATTTCTTTGCTCTTTGGAAAGAATGAGAAATCGCGAGAGTTTCACTGTTGGTTTTTGATTTTGATAATAAAGAACAGTATTCAATAATCTGTGGTAGTCTCTTTTATCAAAGAAGGTGGGTTGAAAAGAAATACTTCGATTAAAAACGTGGTAAATTTCTTCATTAACTAAAGGAATATTTCTTCCGGGCATACTTCTATCTTAACAACTTTTACTGGAGGTGTCAAGGAGATTCCACCTCTAAGGTGGAATTGTTCATAACTTGTTTCGTTTATTCCACTCCTGCCAGACCACTAAAAGAGGCGCTGCGTTAAAGATGGAAGAATATGTACCAGAAATAACTCCTATCAGAAGCGCTATAACGAACCAACGTATCGAAACTCCGCCAAAGAGTAAAAGTGCGAACAATGTAAAAAGCACCGTTAAAGATGTAGAGAAAGATCGCGCCAGTGTTTGAATAATGGACTCATTTACAACCTGAGCAAAGCTAACTCCAGGCATTTTACGCATATTTTCTCTGATCCTGTCAAATACCACAATTGTGTCATGGACCGAAAAACCCATGATAGTTAAAAGAGCCGTTATAAACAAACTATCCACTTCCACTCTAAAGAAGTGGCCAAAAAGCGAAAAAAGTCCAACTATGACGAACACATCATGAATCAAAGCTATTACTGCGCAGATACCAAACTTTATTGAAGAATAGGGTTTGGGTATCTGGCGGAAAGCAATCGCAATGTAGAAAATTATCACGACACAGGCAATTAGCACTGCATAAAAGGCATTCTGTGTAGTTTCTTTTCCGACAGAAGGACCGACTGTTTCCAAACGTATTTCTTTGATCTCTCCATACTGTTTTTCTAATTCGCTTTGCAGCTTCTTATTTTGATCCTTATCTATTGGTTTGAGGCGAAAAAGAAACTTTCTTTCTCCGGATGCTTGAATTGATCCTACCTCGATACCTTGAGATTCGACTATTTTTTTTATTTCTTCAACCTTGATTTTGGGTAGCTCAACTTGGCTCTCTATCTTTTCAGCTTGAGCACTTTCAGTCGAAGACAATCCTAAACCTGTTGAATCGACTGTTATTTTATCTGATTGTTTAGGCACACCTTTGATCTCTAACTCTAATAGCGTCCCGCCAGTAAAATCTATAGCCGGTCTTATTCCCCAGAGAAATAAAGAGATTATTCCTGGCATAATAATAAGTCCAGAAAATATGAAATAAAACCATTTTTTTCCGATTATATCAAACATATTTAAAAAATTTTCTCTTTTATCCTCAATTCTTGCTTCATTTATAAAAAATTCTTAAAAAAGTCCTTGTGATTGTGATAGCGCTAAATAAGGAAACTACAATACCGATGGCTAAAGTTATAGCAAATCCCCGGACAATCCCTGTACCAAACCAATAGAGTATAGCGCAGGTGATAAGAGAAGAAATATTAGAATCTCGGATCGAGGGAAATGCCCGATCAAAACCTAATGTTATTGCACTGATGCGATCTTTACCCCAACGAATTTCTTCTTTCATTCTTTCAAAAATCAAAATATTTGCATCAACCGCCATACCTATAGAAAGAATAAATCCTGCAATACCAGCTAGAGTTAAATTTACCGGAATTATCTTAAAGAGGGCAAAAACAACCAAAGCATAGATCACTAGAGCCAAATCTGCTATCAATCCCAAAAAGCCATAATTTACAAGCATAAATAATGCTATAATAAAAAGGCCAATTATTCCGGCAACAATACTGTTTTCTATCGATTCTTTACCAAGTGTAGCACCAATATTTCTTTGCTCAATAATCTTCAGAGGCACAGGCAGAGCTCCTGCGCTAAGAGCGATTGACAACCTTTTTGCTTCATCCATAGAAAAGGATCCCTGTATTACTGCTTTTCCTCCGCTAATTGCCTCATTGACCTGCGGAGCGGAAAGAAGCTGCTCATCAAGAAAAATTGCCACTGTTTTACCTACATTTCGACTTGTAATATCAGCAAATAGTCGCGACCCTTCTGTATCAAATTCTAAGGCTACCTGTGGTTTACCCGTTTTCGGATCGAAGGTGATTTCGGAGCGTTTCAGATTTTTCCCAGTTAGTCCTGTTGATTTTGACCACATCTCTAGAAAAGACGACGGTGTCGCTCCACTTGCGCTTGGAGTTGCTTCTTCATGGAAAGATAGTTGAGCTGTTTTACCGATTAGATCTATTGCCTGATCGATAGCTGTAATTCCCGGTATCTCGACAATCACCCGATAAGATCCGCCTATTTTTGATTGTTGTACAATTGGTTCGGTTAATCCATAAAGATTCACTCTTCTTTCCACTACATTTTTTGCTCCGGCAAATGCACTTTCCCTATCGGAAGAATCTATCTTGCTCATATCTGCTTCAAGTACGAGATGAGTTCCTCCGGCAAGATCAAGACCGTAACGGGCATCAAGATTTTTCTTCAGAGTAAACGGCCCGATTGTCCAGTCTATATCTGGCCGTCTGATCGTCTGATCAATTTTAATTGAACCGACTGTGAATTTGATGGGAAAATTACTTGGTAAATCAACCACAGCAGAAACAATGGCAATAAATATAATCAAAGATAACAGCAATCTATTTCTTCTCATTCTTTTATTTCTTTTTTGGGAGTAGGAAGAGGTAGTTGTATTGCTCCAGAAAATCTAATCCGAAGCACTCCTTTACCGATGTTCGTCTGAACTCGAACCATATCTCCAGCCTTAACACCAAGGGAGTGAACGAATTTCGCTGGAATAATTACTGCCAGACTATTTCTACCTGTCCTTATGACTTTTTGTTGCATAAATAAAAGATTCTATCTTATATACACCAACATTTTAACATGTGCAGCAGATTTATTTAGCTTCGGATAAAATAGCCTCCTACTTTACTAATTCTTCCTCATCTCCAACAACTATGATTCTGGATTTTCTTAAAATATCTATGATAAATGGATCTCGCCGTCTTTTTCTAAATTCAAACTCTTCATCACTCATTACAGTATAATTTATTTCTCTTTCACGCTTAACTTCTTCCTGTCTGATTAGCTGACTTATTTCCGGTAAAACTACTCTTCCTACTATTAGAAGATCTACATCGTTTGAACCTCGAGGCAATCCACGGGCAAACTTCCCTGAAATCACTGCATATCTAATTTTACCTATCTTTGTCCTGTTTTTAATAATATCTCCTCCCATTCCGGAAGTTTTCACCACTAACTCCAGAAGGTCGAAATATAGTGGATAATCCCGCCGGAGAGCATAAAAAAGGCGATTTGCACGTCTTTCTTTAGTCATTAAACCAATCTTTTCCAGATGAGCTAATTCTCGGCGTACTGCATTAATCTCTTCATTGGTTCTTCTTACGATCTCCCGAACATGAAGAATTCTGCCTGGAGCAAGAAAAAACAATTGTAATATTTTTACCCGGACCCGAGAAATAATAAGATCATTAAGCATAATATGCCCTCCTAATAAAAATTGATCCGGGCAGGTTTTTCTTTATAGTCAATCTAATACGATATCTGCTGCTCGCTCGGCAATACTTCTATCCATACTGGACCTCTGGTAAACTGAACTTCACGACCTGCTGGGTCGTAAAAGATTGTCCTTGAAACCCTGGTTTTTTTAGACCATGTCCCAACCATCACTTTTCCATCATAAAAAATTACCGCCTTACCATTTCCAATCGTTGAGTAAAGAAGATGCCCTGCATCGTCTATAGGACCGGTAAGTTTTGTAAGCTGTACTATGACATTTTTGGCAGTTAATTGTTCGTTTGCTTCCAGGTCAAAATGAGGCTGTCCTCCATTAATTCTTTTATAATTATTATTTACTTTATCATAGTCCCAAACTACATCATATTTTTCATATCCGGTAGCAAAAACAAGCTTTACTTGATTCACGTTACCTCTAGAATCTTGCGCAGGATCATCCTTAAATTTCCATTCTTGGAAATTCTTATTCCATGATATTCCCCGCGAGTCAACATTGGTCCAGCCTCTTTTTTCGGCAATTTTGTATAAATTATCAGAAAAGCAAACCATTGTATGTTCTGTTGCTACAGGATGATCGAGTCTATCTGGATTACGGTAACAATCGGGGTATCCTATGCCGAACTGGTCTAAATCTTTTATTCCATAACGGTCAATTTGTCCGAGTGCATCCGCTTTTGGATCTGTCACATCTGCATTTACTCCAATTCTGTTTGCTCCACCCACGTGATTATAGAGCGCATCGTATTCTGAAACCCAATCCAAATAATATGTTCTTGCTGATCTTACCGGTGCAATGGTTATATTCTCAAATGGAGTGTTGCAGTAAAATACTGCCATAAATCTGGTTATCCAACCTTCTGCCAGTGTTTCGTAGACAATATCTGCTCGTGAGAGCCCAGAATGCGGACGGGCTTCGGCACTATTCTCCAGCATTACTGCCAGTGGTCTTCTTCCCTCCCAGATATCTTTTTCCTGCTTAGTGTATTTTGCGCCATTCAATGGACAGAACTGGTCTCTAGGAATTGACGGATCAACTTTATATTTTATTTGCGGCTTAGGTGTCGTGTTCGGCAAGGGTGAGGTGATATTAGAAGATACTGGTCCACCGATAAAGAAATTAAAAGCGGCATAAGAAAGACCTGTGGTAACAAGATATAACCCTAATCCTGTTAAAATTGCAGTTAGTCTTTGCATAATTTAATACTTCATTTTTTAGATTTAACTAAAAATGCTTGTTTGATGGCTTTCCTCTCTTCCTCTGAAAGCTGATGATCTACACCCTTCCCCTCTTTTACATTTTTCGCATACCATCTGGTAACACCGCGATTGTGAAGAGATGTTAAGACAAAACCAGTATCATTACCATCCAGAATTGTTAATATAAAACTCTGATCTCCACCTGTATCGGCAAATGGATTAAAACGTAATACTCCCACCTTTTGAATATGTGTAACTCCATTATCTGCCAGTTCTTGAATTTTTTTCTTCAGTTCTTCAATATTTTTCTGATTGTCCCCAAGATGATTTAAAATTCCATCAATAACTTCCATCCAATCCTGATTTTTTGTACCTTTAACCAGCCTTAGGTAACGAATTGAGATTTTATAAAGATAAAACGTTAATACTGCCAACCAAAAAAAGGATATTACTGCAATTAAAATAACTAGTTGCTCCATTACAAATAATTACGTATTCAGGTGAGTAAACTATGTATTCAAGATTGTACCTACTTTACAATCTACTGTCAATATGTTAATCTGATGTGTCATCATACCTATGCCAAAAAAGACCAAGAAACAGAAAGTTCTTGCAGAACTCCGGAGAAAATTATCTGCAGTTTCAACAATTTCACCTCGGCAGGATATAAAATCAGCTGAATTTGTCAAGAGCCAAAATAGCACCATCCAGTCTACTGTTTCAGTATCTTCCCCTCTGACTTTTACTTACAATAATCAGGGCGTTGCAACGGGAAAAAAAGCTTCAATTGTTCCTGATTATTCCTATGTAACTAGAGACTTAATAAAAATTACTATATTCACACTATTCACAATCATATTCCAATATGTGCTATATTTCCTCTTGCGAAGAGGTTGAGGCTAACGATATAATCTATCTGAAGGGAGGTGATAATTGAAAAATGGCACAAATGTATTGCGTGAAATGTCGCACCAAAAGAGATGATCCCAATGCAACCAAAGTTACGATGAAGAACGGCAAACCAGCTTTGAAGGGTAAATGTCCAGTATGCGGTACAGGAATGTACAAAATCGGGGGCTAATTTTCCTTTTGAAAATTTTCAAAATAAAACTCCTCTTTTTCTTAAGAGGGGTTTTATTTTATGGCCACAATTTTATTAATCATGTTAAAAGGACCAAAATCTTCCCGCGTTGCTCTAAATCCATGTTTTTCGAAATGAATTTTATTGTCTCTTTCTAAACGCAATGTTGTATGAGGCATAACTAATTTAAATAGAATTTTTGCCGCTAGATTCTTATCTTGTGGCATGCCACCGGCAATAACAATAATTTTGCCTCCTTTTTTCAATACCCGCTTCATTTCAGCAATTGCTCTATCCAACTCTGCGATTTCTGCCAGAACAAATGTCAGAACAATACAATCAAATATTTCATCATTGAAGGGTAAATGATAAACTGATTGATGAAGAATATCTACATGAATACTTGCCTGTTTTACTCTTCTTCTGGCTTCGAAAGCCATACCTTGCTGCAACTCTATTCCAGTCACGCTGTAACCTTTTTTTACCATATTTATCAGCAACGAACCTGGACCAACTCCGATTTCAAGAATCTTTTTTCCAAATAGGTCCTCAAAAGCTCTGTTTTGCCACTTCTCCCAGAGGCCAAACGAAAGAAGCTGAGTTAAACTATCATAGAAACGAGGCCATGCCCGGTAAGCACGGTAGAAAAGGTCAAATAATTTTATTTGCGTCAGTCGCATAAAGCGGCTATCGCGAAGTATATCATCTATTGACAAAAAATACAAAAATCTGTATATTGAAATGCTTATGGAAAGATGGACTTTCTCAAACCTTAATCTTCTCCTTCTTCTTGGGGGAAAGTAATTAGTGGTTTGAGAGAGCCCGGACAATAAAACTCTACTTAACATTATCAATAATACAGTTAATCAATAGAAATCTCTCTCAAACAAGGAGAGATTTTTTTATGAAGCAAAAAATTTCTATTTTTGATACCACACTCCGGGATGGAGAGCAATCACCGGGGGCAAAATTGAATACAGAACAAAAAGTAATTCTGGCGCAGCAATTGGAAAAACTAAGAGTGGATATAATTGAAGTCGGTTTCCCTATCTCCTCACCCGGAGATTTCAAGTCTGTAGTTGAGGTATCTAAAGTAATTAAAAAATGCATAATTTGCGCTTTGTCCCGCGCCAGGAAAGAAGATATTTTATATGCCGTCAAAGCATTGAAACATGCCCAAAAGCCAAGAATTCATACCGGAATTGGCGCTTCTGATATACATATTAGATATAAATTTAGATCTACAAGAGAGAAAGTGCTTTTGCAAGGTATTGAGGCGGTAAGATATGCTAAAAAATTTATCAACGATGTCGAATTCTACGCTGAAGACGCTGGTAGAGCAGATAATGAGTTTTTAAGAAAAATGATTTTTGAAGTAATAAGGGTTGGTGCAACAGTGATTAATATTCCCGATACTACTGGCTATTGCTTTCCTGAAGAATTTGGAGCGAAGATTAAATTTCTTCTGGAAAATGTCCCGAATATTCATCAGGCAACTATCAGTATCCATTGCCATAACGATCTAGGCATGGCTACGGCTAACACATTGGCAGGTGTAATGAATGGAGCAAAGCAGGTAGAAGCAACGATCAATGGCATAGGTGAACGAGCTGGAAATGCTTCTTTAGAAGAAGTAGTCATGGCTATAGATACTCGACGAAATTATTTACCATATTACACGGATATTAAAACAAATGAAATTCTCACAACAAGCAGAATGGTTTCCCAAATTATGGGTATACCGGTTCAACCAAATAAGGCAATTGTCGGGGCAAATGCTTTTGCCCACTCTTCAGGTATTCATCAAGATGGTGTTTTAAAAAGAAGACAAAATTATGAAATCATTAATCCAAAAACCGTAGGAGTGTCTTCTTCGCAGATAATCCTCACGGCTCGATCAGGCCGGGCAGCGCTAAGACATAAGCTTAAAAATTTAAATATAGTAGTTTCAGAGAAAGAATTAAATGGAATATATCAAGATTTTTTAATTCTAGCCGATTTAAAAAAAGAAGTTTCCGAAGAAGATCTTCTATCTGTTTTAAGATAATTGAAAATTTATTATGGAAATAAAAGGTATAGTATCTTCAATATTTCCGGATAACATCAATACCGATGATATTATTCCTGCCTGGACTCTTCAAGAGTCTTTGGATCAAGCATATTTTAAAAAGTATGCTTTTTATAATTACGATCCAGATTTTGTAGCAAGGTGCAAAAACAATCGGATTAATATAATCGTAGCTGGGAAGAATTTTGGCTGTGGCTCCTCCAGAGAACAGGCAGTCTATGCTCTCAAAAAAAACGGTGTGGCAGTAATTATTGCTGAGTCATTCTCGAATATCTTCTATCGCAACGCTCTTAATAATGGATTGCTCCTGATTACTGTAAATAATATCTCTCTATTTAAATTACAGGATAAGCTGGAAATCAATCTAAAAAAGAATATTGTTTTGTTAAAAAACCAGATTATTCCTTTTAAGATCAGCAATGAGGATATAAGAGTTTTTTCTCTCGGAGGAAAATTGTGCAAAGTAAAAAACCATCTAAATATTATCCTGACAAAAAAAACAAACATAAAAAACAAACATCCAAAACAAAATTTTTCTTCAGTCAAATCTCAAACAATTGTGGAAAAGATTATTTCTGACCATTTGGGAAAAAGTGTCTTTGCCGGAAATAAAATTGAGATGTTACCAATAGATATCCTTTTTTTCAACGAAGTTATCGGGCCTGTCTCTCTTAAGTATTTTTGTGAAAATTTCAGTGATATTTATACTAAACACAATCAGAAAATAAAAGTATTCAATCCAAAAAGAATCTTTTTTGTCCTAGACCACTCTGTACCGTCCTCATCAATAGCGGTTTCCGAAGGAATATCTTATATGAAATCGTTCGCTCAAAAACAAGGAATTCATTGCTATAAAGAAGGAGATGGCATTGAACATGTCGTTCTGATGGAGGATGGATTTATAATTCCTGGCCAGATAATAATGGGAACAGACTCACATACGAGTACAAATGGAGCTTTAAATACTTTGGCTTTCGGAGTAGGCACTAGCGATGCAGCTTATGCTTTAGCAACTGGCTATCTCTATAATTTTGAAATACCTCAAACTATACGAATAGACCTTATCGGTAAATTTCCTGCTGGGGTGTATGCGAAAGACTTCATATTATATCTAATCAGCCAATTAGGAGCAGATGGGGCAAATAGACGTATAGTGGAATTTGGCGGACAAGGGTTAAAAGCTATCTCTATGGATGGCCGTTGCACTATAGCAAATATGACTGTTGAGATGGGAGCAAGAAGTGCCATTTTTGACTATGACCAAGTTTTAGAAAAATACGTAAATAGCCGGGCAAATTTTTCTTATAAACCTTATTTACCGGATAAAAACTGCAATTATGAAAAAGAGATCAATATCAATCTGTCGAATCTTGAACCATGCGTATCTTTTCCACATAAACCAGGTAATATTACTTTCATTTCGCAAATTAAAGATTATCTGGAAAAAAACCTAAAACCAAAGACAAAAGATTTTGCTCGAATACATTCACTCAAAATTACCAATGCTTTCTTAGGATCCTGCACCAATGGCAGATATGAAGATTTTCTGGAAGCAGCAAAAATTTTGAAAGGAAATAAAGTACATAAAAATGTTAATTTCATAGCAATTCCAGCCTCAAGAAGAATTTATAATCAACTTATGAAGGAAAGGATTTTAGATATTTTTTCAGAAGCAGGAGTCAATATTGAATCCTCCAACTGCGGTCCGTGTTTTGGTAAACATATGGGAGTATTGGGGAGAGACGCCCAAATAATTTCCTCATCAAATAGAAATTATACTGGCAGAATGGGTTCACCGGAAGCAAAAATATTTTTGGCTTCTCCGGCTACCGTCGCTGCTTCAGCACTGGCCGGAGAAATAGTCGACCCAAGAAAGTATTTATTAAAATAGAGTTAATTATGCAAAAATCTATTACAGTTCTTTCTGGTGATGGAGTTGGTCCTGAGGTTATAAAACAAACAGTAAAAGTCTTACTTGGAATAGCTAAAAAATATAATCATCGCTTCCATTTAGATTATGGTCTTATCGGTGCTGCAGCTATTGAACAAACCGGACGTCCCCTCCCGAACGAAACACTTAACTTATGCCAAAAATCAGATGCTATTCTTTTTGGGGCTGTTGGTGATCCAAAATATGATCTTGACCCAAAAAACAAAATCAGGCCAGAACAAGGAATTCTTCAACTGCGCCAGTCTTTGAATCTCTATGCTAATCTTCGACCAGTAAAAATATATCCGGAGCTTATTAAATCTTCGCCATTCAAAAGCGAACGAATCCAAGGAGTCGATCTTATTATTGTCCGAGAATTAACTGGCGGGATTTATTTTGGCAAGCCTCGATTAAGAAAAAATGATGGAGAGACTGCTATTGATACCTGCATATATACAAAAGCGGAGATCACCAGGATCGCAAAAGTAGCTTTTGAATTGGCTTTAAAAAGAAGAAAAAGAGTCACATCTGTTGATAAAGCCAATGTTTTGGAAACTTCTCGTCTTTGGCGAGAAACCGTTTCGGAATTGATTAGACAATATCCAATAATAGATCTTCATCATATGTTCGTGGATAACGCCGCTATGCAGCTTATTAAAAATCCTCAACAATTCGACGTAATCCTGACTGAAAATATGTTTGGAGATATCCTAAGCGATGAAGCGGGAGTTTTGACCGGCTCAATCGGTCTTTTACCTTCTGCTTCTATAGGAGAAAAATATGCTTTATATGAACCTATTCATGGAGCTTATAATAAGGCCTCTGGGAAAAATATCGCCAATCCATTAGCCTCTATTTTATCCGCTGCTATGATGCTTCGTATCTCTTTTAAGCTCGAAAAAGAAGCGCAAACAATCGAGAATGCAGTTAGACAATTAATTGAGGCGGGGCTTTTAACTGCCGATCTTGTCAATAAAAATACGCCTAAAGATAAGATCTTGGGAACAAAAGAAATAGGAGAAAGAATCCTTCATGTTATCATGTTTTAAAACTTAATAACAGAGAATAAGCTAAGATAAAATTAAACTCGAGTTAACCATATAGAATATCTATTTTCTCTTCCTCTAACGATATCAAAAAACAGTTTCTGTATTTTAGAAGTTACAGGACCGATTTGGCCATCGCCAATCTTACGTCCGTCAACTTCAGCAATCCAGGCAACTTGAGCACCCGTCCCGGAGAAAAAAGCTTCATCTGCAATATAGACTTCAGACCTGTCGATTTCCCGCTCCTCAACTGAAATTTCCAGATCGTTTGCCAATCGGATGACTGTCCGCCTGGTAATACCTTCAAGTATATCAGCGTATTTAGGTGATGTAATCAGTCTTCCTTCACGGACAATAAAGAAATTCGCACCGCTTCCCTCTGAAACATGACCATCCATCGTCAACATAAGCGCATCATCAAAACCAAATCTAACTGCATCGCCTTTAGCCAAAGAAGAATTGATGTAACCTCCGGTAATCTTTGCTCTAGATGGAATCATATTATCGTTAATCCTAATCCAGTTTGATATAAGAATTTTCAAGCCTTTTGATATAGATAAATATTCACCCAAAGGAACCACATACAAGGCAAACTCAAAATTCAAAGGGTATAAATCTGGCGAAATGAAATAGTCTTTAGCATAAGCGATCGGACGAAAATAACAGTCTGTTTTCGGTTTGTTTCTTTCTGCCAATTCTAGAGTGATATTTATCAGTTTCTCTTTATCATAACCTACAGACTTATTAAGTATTTTTAAAGACTTTAAGAAACGCTCATAATGATCATTCAGTCTAAAAATATTGATGTATTTTTTATCAACAGCAACATATCCTCGGATCCCTCCAAAAACTCCAATGCCGTATTGCAAAGCATTTGTCATAATACTGACTCTCGCTTGATCGGTCGGTACTATTTTACCTTCAAAAAAAGCATAAGGGAAATATTTTTTTTCTGTCATAGTGTATTAACAAATACAACAGGAATCCTGTTGACAACAGTCTGCATTAATATATGCAATACAATCAATTTCAACTAGTGCATCTTTGGGAAGTCTTGCGACTTGAACTGTAGCTCTGGCAGGATATGGTTTAGGAAAATACGTAGTATATATTTCATTCATGACCGAGAAATCATCCATATCGGCAAGATAAACTGTCGTTTTTATGATATTATTCATATCAGAATCACCTGCTTTAAGGACATTTTTTAGGTTTGTCAATGCCTGATTTGTTTGGTTTCTTATACCTTCAACCAACATATTATTGTCTGGATCAACTCCGATCTGTCCAGAAACAAAAATTAGATTTCCAAATCTGACAGCTTGAGAATAAGGACCAATTGCTCGAGGAGCATTTTTAGCTTTAATTTCTTCTTTTTTCATAAAAATTTTCCTTTCTACTTCTTCTACCGAATATATATAAATATTAACATACCAACAGTGCAGCCCCGCAGGTTTACACACGCGCCATCTATTAATTCATGAGTAAATAACTCATATAGAATTGTATCTCAATTTATACTCAAATTTTAGCTAAAAATCAAAATCACCGTTATTTTAAATGTACATTATATTACACGATCGTACAAAAGAATATACAGGCTGTTTTTAGACTTTTAAGAGATTATTTTGCTTTTCCCCTTTCTTTCAACTGATATAATAACTCATTATATCCTTTAATAAAAGCGTCTGTCGAGGCCACAAAAATATCCGGAGAGGTACCTTTTTCAATTACCTGTGTACCACCGCTCTCCTGTAAAACCATAGTTACTTCAACCGTAGCATCACTTCCTGTGGTAGGAATTTCAACCGTAAAATCTGTCAATCTAAAATTAAGACCGTCATATTTATCTATTACTTTTTTTATGGCAGTAATTATTGCATCCACCGGTCCTACTCCTTCGCTTGCTGAAGTATATTGCTTCCCGTTTAATTTCACTATTATTTCTGCTTTTGGTCTAACATTTCTAGAATCCTCAACATGAAAATCAATCAGTTCCAGATAATTCTTCTTTGATTCCTGCTGGATAATGGTTTCCAGGATTGACTGTAAATCCGCTTTGGCAATGTTTTTTCCTTTGTTAATAAAGTTATTGATTTCCTGGTATACATTATCAAAATCTGAATTGGTTAAATTTAAGGAAAATTCTTTTTTTATTATTCTTCTTAATTCTTTTTTTTCGGGAAGAGCAAAAAAAAGCACTTTCTCTTTTTCCAGCATACCTTTTGCCCGTAAGGCAAACAGCTTGCCGCTAATTACCCTTTCAACTTCAACCAGATCCGGTTCAATTGTGGGTGGCTCTGCCAGAACTTTCAGCGTGGCTGCCGGATCTTTAAGACCGGCTCCTGTAGCTATAAGAACCACAGTATCTGTCCGGGAAATTATTCCTTTTTTCAACAGCTTTTGCAGTGCAACAATAGTAGTAGCTGATGACGGTTCTATGTATAGCGCTTCATTATGAGCAAGAAGCTGTTGAGCAGACAGGGTTTCTTCATCGGAAGCAATCTCAACAATCCCATCTGACTGTTTGAGCGCTCTAATTACTTTCGGTGCATCCAGAGGATTTCCTACTGCAATCGCTGAACAAATTGTTAGTGGTTTTTCCACTGTTTTAATTATAAATTGATTGTCAGCCATAGAATGTATTGAACTGCACCCTTTTGCCTGCACGGCTACCAGGCGAGGCAATCCTTTAACAAACCCAAGCTGGTGATACTCCCAGAATCCTTTCCAAATTGAGGCAATATTAGTCCCCATGCCAACCGGAGCAATTACCCAGTCAATATCCTGCCACCACATCTGTTCGGCAAGCTCGAATCCGGCTGATTTTTGCCCTTCGCTTCGAAAAACATAGTCACCTGCTAAATAAAAACCATATTTTTCTGCTGTTTTTACAGCCAAAATATTGGCATCAGAATAAGTTCCGCTTACCTGGATTACTTTGGCTCCGTAAGAAAGACACTGGGCTAATTTACCTCTCGGCGTCCCTTCTGGTACAAATACAAAACATTCCATGCCTGCCTGCGCCGTATAAGCAGAAACAGAAGCTGCCATATTACCGGTCGAAGCTACACAGACTGATCTAAATCCCAACTCAAAAGCCTTATTTATCTCCACAAAACTGCCTCTATCTTTGAAAGCTCCGGTAGGATTCAATCCTTCATTTTTAATAAGTAACTTTCCACTGCCAATCTTTTTCTCCAGATTTTTTGCCCAATGAAGCGACGTGCCTCCTTCATTCAAAGAAAAAAGCTCGTGCCGTTTTGACAACGGATAAAAATCAAGATATTTCATCACTTTGGGAGCTGCATTTTTCAATAAATATGTATTCAGTTGCAACCTTAAGTAATCATAATCATAGATAACATCCAGAGGACCGCCGCAAGAAAGGCAACGTGAGGTAGTTTCTGCCTCACTGGTTTTTTTTCCACAAGATACACATACAAAATAGTACAAATGATTATCAGATTTTGTTTTCTTCATACGTGACTTTCGTAATCTAGGTCTTCTTTATCCAATTTTCAGGCCGTAATGATCTGACAACAGAACCTGCCCGCCACATTTCCTGATTCTTCATCTTATCCAGTTCTTTCTGTAATTGTTTTTTATAATCTGGATTCGAATTAGCCTTTAAGACTCTCTTTGTTTCTACTCCTTTTTTTACCCGGCTGTATAACTGTCTAAAAACCGGCTCAACAGCTTTTCTAAACTTTTCTTTCCAATCCAATGCTCCTCTTTGAGCAGTAGTTGAACAATTCGCATACATCCAATCCATCCCCTTTTCACCAACCAGACGAATAAGACTTTGAGTCAGCTCTTCAACCGTCTCGTTAAATGCTTCGCTGGGAGAATGACCTCGTCTTCGTAATTCGGCGTATTGAGCATCCATGATTCCAGTTAATGCTCCCATTAAGACTCCACGCTCTCCGGTAAGATCGCTATAAACCTCTTTCTCAAAAGCAGTTTCAAATAAAAATCCAGAACCAACTGCCATCCCCATGGCCAATACTCTTTCTCTTGCTCTACCGGTAGCATCCTGATAGATGGCAAAACTACTGTTGATGCCGCTGCCGGCTAAAAAATTTTGTCTGACCGACTTTCCCGCTCCTTTTGGAGCAATTAAGATCACGTCAATGTCTTTTGGAGGAACAATACCTGTTTGATTCTTATAAGTAATTCCGAATCCATGAGAAAAGTATAAAGCTTTGCCCGAAGATAAATATTGTTTAACTTCCGGCCATAAAGCCACTTGTCCTGCGTCAGATAAAAGATAGGCAATAATTGTTCCTTTTTTTGCAGCTTCTTGGATAGATAAAAGATCTTTTCCTTTTTTCCAACCGTCTTTTATTGCTTTATCAAATGAAGAAGAAGGTGACCGCTGACCGATAACAACTTTAACCCCATTATCACGAAGATTCAGGGCTTGCGCGGGACCCTGGACACCATAGCCAATTATGGCTACTATTTCATTTTTAAGCACTTTTCGGGCTTTTGTAAAGGGAAATTCTTCCCGCGTAATAACGGTTTCATAAATATCGCCAAACTTTATTCTGGCCATAAGAGTCTCCTCTATGTGAAATTTTTTAAATTTTCAATTTTAAATTTTTAATCAAATTCAAATTATTAAATTTGAAAATTTTTAGACATTAAACCATTGACCATTGATTAAAAATTAGTCATTAGAAATTAGAAATTATTTAAATAACGCTGTTCTACCGGTTCTTACAAACTCAATAATGCCATATTTTCTCATATTTTGGCAAAAAGCATCAATCTTCCCTTCGTTTCCCGTTATTTCTATGATTACGTATTCCGGATGGATATTGACCACTCTTGCCCGGAAATGACGAGTAATCAAAGAAATATCCAGTCTGCTTTTTGGTTTTACGGTTGCCACTTTTATCAAAGCAAGCTCTCTGGCTACAATATCCTGTGAAGAAGGATCGCTTACTTTGACCACTTCAACAATCCGATACAATTGCTTGCTCATTCTCTTGACAATCTCTTTTTCTCCGCGAACGAATATGGTAAACCGGGAAATATTTGGATCTTCCGTATGCGAAACAGTCAGGCTTTCAATATTGAAACGGCGGCGCCTGACTAGACCTGCGATTTTAAAAAGCACGCCCGGACGATTTTGTACTAAAACTATTAAAGTCGAAAGATTTCCTTCAGTTTGCATAATTTTACTCCAGTCTCATCTCATCTACTGCGGCTCCAGACGGCATAATAGGAAATACATTGGCTTCAGTTTCAACTTCAAATTCAATAAGATATGGCCCTTTATGTCTTCTTGCTCTTTTTATTGCTGAAATAATATTTTCTCTCTCTTTAACTTTCTCTGCCGGAATTCTGAATCCTTCAGCTAGTCTGATAAAATCAGGATTTTTCAAAAAAACTTCAGAATATTGGTGGTTAAAGAAAAGGTGCTGCCACTGTCGAACCATTCCTAAATAATTATTATTCAAAATAATAATTTTTATATTGATTTTCTCCTCTTCAATTGTAGCCATTTGTTGCATACTCATCTGGAAACCACCGTCACCCATTATAGCCCAAACTTCATCTTGTGGCCGGCCGATCTTGGCTCCCATTGCTGCCGGAAGGGCAAATCCCATTGTGCCTAAACCTCCGGTAGTAATAAACCTATCCAGTTTTTTAAAATGATAATAACGGGCAGTGATCATCTGATTTTGTCCTACATCGGCTATAATCAACGCCTTTCCTTTGGTCTGATCTGAAAGGGTCTTGATCACCTCTCCCATCTTTATTTGTCCTTTTGTTGGATTAGTTTCAGTACTTATTACCTTGTCAAATTCGATCTGATAGTATTTGGCGAACTGTGAAAACCATTCATCATGACAGCTTTTTTTTATCAAGGGAATCATCTGAGTCAAAATATATTTTATATCACCTACAATTGGGATATCTGCTTTTACATTTTTACTAAGCTCAGCCGGATCAATATCCACATGAATTATCTTGGCTTGCGGAGCATATCCGGAAAGCCTACCGGTAACCCGATCATCAAAACGAACTCCCAAGGCAATAAGCACATCAGCTTCGTTAGTGCATTTATTTGGTCCTAGATTTCCATGCATCCCCAACAAACCCACATAACAGGAATTGTTTTGCTCAATACAACTTATTCCAAGCAGAGTTGTAGCCACCGGAATATTAGCTTTCTTGGCCAAATGGGCAAGTTCTTTTTCTGCAGCGGAAATAATAATCCCATGACCGGCAAGGATTAATGGCTGTCTGCTTTGATTAATAAGATGGGCTGCTTTTTGTATCTGGTAAGGATTGCCTTTGACAGTAGGTTTATAACCCGGCAGATTTATATCAGTCGGATATTTAAAGTCGCTTAAATTGGACTGCGCATCTTTGGTAATATCAATCATAATCGGTCCCGGTCTGCCTGTTGCGGCTAAATGAAAAGCTTCTTTTACCACCAAAGCTACTTCGTTGGGATGCAAAATCAGATAATTGTGCTTTGTAATCATAGTGGTAATTCCTACCACATCAGCCTCCTGAAATGCATCATTACCGATTAAAAAAGATGCAACCTGTCCGCTGATGCAGATAATGGGTGTGGAATCCATCATGGCATCGGCAAGTCCTGTCACTAAATTGGTAGCGCCAGGTCCAGAAGTTACCAAACAAACTCCTGGTTTTCCGGTTGCCCGGGCATATCCCTGCGCAGCATGAGCCGCGCCCTGCTCATGACGCACCAATATATGTCTGAGTTTGGGATATTTAAGCAGTGCGTCATAGACCGGCATAATTGCTCCACCAGGATAGCCGAAGATTACTTCTGCTCCCTCTTTAAGCAATGATTCACATAATATCTCAGCACCAGTAAGTATCATAGATAATTTTTAATTTTAAATGAATTATTAACGATTAAATTTTCAAATTTAAAATTGATTTCACTGAAAATTGAAAATTATAAATTGAAAATTATTTACGTAGTTAATATTGCTCCCTTATCCGCCGAACTTACGAATCTTGAATATCTTGCCAACCAACCAGTTTTAATTTTCGGTTTAAAGGCAGGTAATCTTCCTAAACGAGTTTTGATTTGGCTCCTTGTCAACCTCACATTTAATAGGCGATTATCAATATCTATCTCTATCACATCTCCATCTTTTAGAGCCATAATTGGCCCCTTGGCTGCTGCTTCTGGTGAAACATGGCCAATACACAAACCTCTTGTACCACCGGAAAATCTACCGTCTGTAACTAGCGCCACCTTGTCTCCCAGTCCCATTCCGACAATATTGGCTGTCGGTGACAGCATTTCCTGCATTCCGGGTCCGCCTCTGGGACCCTCAAAACGAATTACTACTACTTCTCCTGATTTTATTTCACCCCCGAAAATAGCCTTGTCTGCAGACTCTTTAGAGTCAAATACTTTAGCCGGACCAATGAATTTACGCATAGAAGAATCGGCAATTCCGGCTGTTTTTACGACAGCTCCACAAGGTGCAAGATTACCCTTAAGAATAGCTAATCCTCCGTCTTGTGTATAACAGTTATCCAAAGTACGGATTATGCTCCCATCAGGTTCTGCTGAATTTTTTATATTTTCTCCTAAGGTCTTTCCCGAAACTGTAAGCTGTTTAAGATGCAGTCTGCTTTTTTTTGATATCTCTTTTAATATTGAAGATACTCCTCCAATCCTGTCTACATCTTCCATATGATACTTTGAGGCGGGAGAAATCCTGCAGATACAGGGGGTGTGTCTTGCGATTTGATCAATGCGACTAAGTGAGTAATTTATGCCAATTTCTGAAGCTATGGCTAACAGATGTAAAAGCGTATTTGTAGAACCTCCCATAGCCATACCCAAGGTGAAAGCATTATCAATGGCTTCTCTGGTTATTATTTCTCTGGGTTTAAGATTTCTTTTCATCAACATCATAATTTTTCTTCCTGCCTGGCTGGCTAACTTTCGCCTTTGATAACTTACTGCCAACTTTGTCCCGTTTCCAGGAAGTGCTATCCCCAATGCCTCCATAAGACAGTTCATGGAATTGGCGGTAAACAATCCTGCACAGGAACCACAGCCAGGACAAGCTTTTTGTTCCAATTCACTAAGTCTGGTTTTGGAGATTAATCCTTTTTTATATGATCCAACTCCTTCAAAAACAGAAATCAGATCTATTTTATCTACGGTTGATAATCTGCCGGCTCTCATCGGTCCGCCGGAAATAAAGATTGCAGGAATGTTCAGTCTTACTGCGGCCATCAGCATCCCGGGGGTAATCTTGTCACAATTTGGAAGACAAACCATACCGTCAAACTGATGAGCCATAATCATTGTTTCTATACTATCGGCAATAAGCTCTCTACTTGGAAGAGAATATTTCATTCCCAAATGATCCATGGCGATCCCATCACAAACGCCTATGGTATTAAACTCAAATGGAACCCCGCCTGTTTTCCTTATGGCGGCTTTTACAAGGGAACTTAATTCTCTAAGATGGATATGGCCAGGAATAATATCAACATAGGAGTTAACCACGGCAATAAATGGTTTTTTAAAATCTTTATCTTTTATTCCACAGGCACGAAGCAGAGCCCGATGCGGCGCTTTATTAAAACCTTTTTTGATTATTTCTGAACGCATAGAATCATCGTCTATCCTCTTATACTCAAATTCGTCTCGTGGTTTACATCCACGCAGCCGAAATTTCGCTTCAGAGGGTTATATGAGAGTAAGACTCATAAATATCGTCAACTCTCATATAAAAAAACCTCCCTTTCTTGGGAGGTTCTCGATTGCTAATTGCTAATTGCTACTTGCTGATTGCTAATTCTTTCTCCTCCCAAGCAAATCCCCGTCCAATAACGAGGACTAAAATTGAGAGGATAATAATATATAATTTAGAATTTGCTAACACAGTGCTCTCTATATTACAAACATAAAAGTCTATTGTCAATAGGCCGCTGGTTCATCTTCAGTTCCCCAACTTATGTTCTGATAGACAATAATTTCCTCATCAGCAAATATTTTCTTTACACTTTCTTCAGTATCTAGGAACTTATAAGTCTGCCAATCATCATCTTTTGCCAGAATAACATATTTCACGTTTATTGCTGTCAGCGCATTAGCCCAATCTAGCTGTTCTTCTACCGGTTCTCCTACAAGATTAACTCCCTCCTTTTGCATAGTCAACAGTCCTTCTATATGGAGCGCTTCCGGGCGAGTATCATGTGTATAAAGAGATTTAGTTTCATAATTTAAAGAGGAAAGTATCGTCTTTCCAAAAAAATACGGCGCCGGATTGGCAATCACACGGTTATTGGCAAAATTAAATCTCATATATTGATGCCAGGGGAAAAAAAGCGTCAGGTAATCATCTTTATCCTTTGCCAGAAGCCTATTTACTTCTTCCCAGGATTTTGGATAAAAGACCGGTTTTAACTGGCCCCAAAAGCCGGCAAAGACTGTGGGTGTGTAGATAAAAGGCATAATTAATACTACCAAAACAATATATCTGGCGGATAATCTAAACTTTTGGGTAAGGTAATCAAGCCCAAAACTGCTAAAATAAGCATAACAAAACATAACAACGCTTACTAATTTCTGAGGTTCCCGAAAACCGCGCAGGAAAGGCAACTTGTCATAGAGCAGAAAAGTGGTTTGGGAAAAAGATTTTAGGGCTATGCCTCCGGCTAAATCTAAAGAGGCAAGAAATAAAATTCCCAAGGAGATGGCCAACAGTCTCCAGCGGTGATCTATCAGGGCCCGATAAAATCCCAGAAGGAAAAGAACAATAAACAATATGGAAAGAATTGGCCAGATGAAAATAACATCCTTGGCTAAAATGAAATAAGGATAGACTTCCGGCCAGAAACCGTAGCCGGAGAGAAGATTAAATATCAAACCAAAAGTTTTATCTTCAACGCTTTGAAAAGCAATCAAATCCTCACTGGTAAACTGACTTACGGCATAATTTAGGCTTGACCTGCCGATAATTGCCGGAAGAAGCCAATTCAGATTGAAAATAAGAACTGCTGCCGTGAAAATCCAAAAATATTTTAGCGCCGGGGATATTTTATCTTGATGTAAAAGAAGGAAGATTGATCCATAAATAACAAAAAAAAGAAGCGTGATCAGCGAGAAATGAATCACCAGATTGACAATAACCGTAAACAATATTGCCAGCCTCAAAGCGGTATTTTTATCGGGATGATCAAAGAATCCGATAACAGCGGAAACAAATAAAGGAAAAAGGCTGTAACCTAAAAGCAACCACCACTGCCCTGCCATTACTCTTTCGTAGACAAATGGATTTATGGCATAAAAAATACCGGCAAATATTTTTGCCCAATTATTTTTAACCGGAGAAAGACAGTACATCCCCCATCCGGAAAGAAAAAATATGGCAAAAAGCATCGCCTTTTGTAGCCAGTATGAAGGTATAAATAAATTCAATAAAGCCAAAAGTCCAACAAAGAAGAAGGATGGAGAAGAGATGGCGGGCAAAGCTATTTTCTCTGTCATGACTGTATCCAGAGTCAGGATATAACCCGGAGAAAGAAGAGGAAATACAATTACCAGGGACAAAAATAAGAAAATAAGAAAAGGAATAATATCAGACTCTCGCTTTACTATTAACTATTAACTATCAACTATCAACTATTTTTCTCTTCCGGCAATTATCAACACCTCAAATCCCGCCGGGACAGTTGCTTCTGAAGATCTCAACTCATCCAGCTTCAGAATATTTTTTATAAGTTGGCTCAAATCATCTTTTTTCTCATGAGATGCAAATTCCCAATTTAAATAATCCCGTCGGGATGCGTTATTAAAACTAACATTAACAAAACCGGCTTTTTTCAACTGAGAGGCAGTTGAGGCGGCTAAACCAGTTACTTCCGTACCATTTTGGATAAGGATTTTCATCCTGGCTGACTCGGTAGTCATTTTCACTACAGATGCAGGTATTAGAGTAATTGAAGGTTTGGGAGAAATAGTAGAAATAACAGATGGGACAGGACTATATTTTATTTGCTTTTTAGTAAAATAATCAACTGTTGGAATTCCAGACCTCATGATTATATAAAATATTCCTGATGTTGCCAAAAAAGACAATATACCGGCCAAAAAGACATTCGGGAAATGCCTGAATCCTGTTTTTTCCCCTGACAGTTTTAATTTTTGCAACCGCCCGAGATGAGATAGTTTTGCCTCCTCCTTTAGACTTTCCGGCTTTATAACCTGTACTTCCTCTACCTCTTCTTCGGCTTTCGGTTCTCTAACAAGACTTATAAGCTCCTGGATGACTCCTATAACCAGAAAATAATAAGTAAAAATAGCCGAGGTTTCCGCAATTTTGTCTTTCCTGGCAATAAGCAGGAAAGGGCAAAGAATCAGGAAAAAAAGGGCGACAGCAAAGGCATACCTTCCGTCTGATTGGCGAAAAATAATCAGGAATAAAATATAGCCCAAAATTGCCGCCAGATAGGCACTTACCAAAGGGTATATCAGGAAAACAAAAACCAGGATTCCTCCAAGTTTAAATAAGTCCATCCGGGTAACCTGGACTTGAGGTGTAAAAGGTAAAATCAGCTGCCACTTCTTCTTTTGCCCCTGCCAAAAATAAAGAACCAGGCCGGCGACAAAAAGCCCGTAGGAAGAAATAGTCAAGTCGGTAATATAATTTAGTTTTAATGCCAGAAAGTTAAGGATTAGATATATGGCAAAAGTAAAAAAAGCACATATAAAAAGCCAGGCTGAAGGCAGACGAAAAAGAAAAACTAGGGAAATCAATACAGCCGCCATAGCCAGATCAAGACCAGAGGTAAAAAACAAAACGGTTAGGAAAATAAAACAGATAGCAGCAACTTTGGCAGGAGATATTGTTCTCACTTTCTTATTTTAACATGATTACAAATGAGGAAAATAGGAAACAGTCAGCAACTTACCAATTATCAATAAACTATTAATTACTGACTAAATTCCATCCCATCAAAAAGGGTAGCGCCTGAATCAAAAACCGCAATTCCCACTCCGCCTTCTTTGTATTCCCCGTCATTTATTTCTCCTAGCCGGGTAAATGACTTGCCGTCCACCGACAGATAAAATTTCAGATTGCTTCCTTTCGCTTCAACTTTAAGCCATAATGGTTTATCTTTCTCAACTAAGAAATTGTTGACGACTCCGTTTTTTATGATTGTGGTAACAGCTTTTTCATCTGCCAAGCCGTACTTTTGGATCTGCCAGCGGTTGCCATTGACTCCGTCAATCAGAAAGTAATAACCGTAATTGGTCTTGTAATCACCGCGGACAATAAACCCGCTTCGGGCGCTTGCTTTCAGCGGTTGTAATTTTGCCTTGAAGGAAAAATTGGTTATCCCGCTTAATTTCTTAATCAGAGCCATTCCTCTCGATTGCAGGATTATTTCCCCATTGCTTGTTTTAACTAGATCCAAATAAACTGGATTTGCTACCAGCCAATCATCCAGATAATCTTCCGTCTCCAGAGCTTTCAGCTCATCAAGATTGATGGTAGCTGTTGAGTTGGATCTAGCAGTTAACTCTATCCCAACTCTTTCTATCTTATCCCAACTTAACAAAACAGTTTCTTTAACGGCAGACGGAGTAACTGTTTTTTGGGCGGTCTTTGGTTTAATCAGATTTTCTTTGACTGCATTTACGGATGAAAATTTGATTTTGGGGATGCGGATAAAATTCCAGCCTTTGGTAAGATTAGTTACGGGGTAGGAAAAATAGGCGGTTTTGTCTTTATTGGCAAAATAAATACGCACCGCTTCTATATCGGCCGGATCCGTCTGCAGATAGGCTGCCAGTTTAAATACCTGATACTTGCCCAAGTCAAGCGTTTTAGGCAAATATGCCTCAATTTTTTCATTGTCCCGAGAGGACATAACCAGAGAAGACTCCCCTTGCCAAAAGAGGACATCATCAAACTCGCTGCTTCCCTGCCAGTCCTCATTTTTCTCGAATCCGGCAATATTGGCTACAAAGTCTTTTGCTAAAGACGAATAATCCAGCTTGAGGCTTTTCTCGGTAAATTTCAGCTGGACTGAAGAAACGGAAGTTGAAGCAGAATCTTTGCCGGAAAAAAGACTGTCTTTTTTTGTCACCAGCAAAAAGCCGCCAATAGCAACGGTGGCAATAATAATTACAATAGATACAAGTGTTCCTTTGTTGAGATTCATTGATTTAATAGGCGATTTTATTGTACCACCAAATTTTCCTAAATCAATTTTCTGCATATCTTACCTGAAGAGAAATAGATTGAAATTGACAGGAACAAATAAAACGTCACGTTTTTACAGACCAAAATGGTCTTTCTTCCGAGTTATGAACTTAATTCACAATTTGCTATTATTATTTGAAATATGTAACTTATTTGCTATTTGGTATTTTTAATTTGTAATTTTTAATCCAATTGTAGCTTATTTGTGATTTTATTCTTGTGATTTGGAGCTTTCTTCTATTTATTATGTCATAAACCAGATATATAATACAACCCACCAAAGTCATCCCACTTATAAAAAGACCGGTATAAAAAGTCTCTGCGGCCAGAATTCGATGATTAACTCCATGTCATAAGTACCATCGGGGTTTTTGATGCAGAAATTAGACGGTGGACTGTGGACTTTTGTCTACTGATGACTGACCAGTGTCCGGTGTCCACTGACTACTGACTAATGACATCTTATTTTTATTCTGCCCCTCAAAAAAGACTGCACTTCTTATCTTATAATCCGGTTGGGAAACTATTTGAGGAAGAAAATTGTCGTGGTTTCTAGTCAGTCAGAGCTTCAGATTATCTTTATTCCTTCACGGACGGCTTCAGAAACAATATTCACGCCTTTTGTCATTCTTTCAAACTCCGCCGGAGTATATCCTAAAGCTTCTAATCCTTCATTAAATTTCCAGAAGTCCTGCATTGTGCTTATTCTTTCTAATGGATGAAGCTTTTTAAAGTCTGGAGAAACCACAATAAAGTCATAATCACTCCAGGGATGAGCTGTACCCATTGCTCGTGAACCATAGAAAATAAGCTTATCAATCTTAAATGTTTTTGATAGATTATTAGCAAAAGTTATTACTTTTGTATCCCGAATTTTTTTTGCAACCATAAACGGCCTGTTGTGAATAGAATGCGCAAACATAGTACTTACCAATTTTATAGTTAGCAAATGCAGTATCCAAATCCTCTTTTGCCTGTCTCCACCAGATATCAACATCCCTTCTCATAAAGCGATTAAGATTGTAGCATATAATAATTTTTATTTCAGCTAACTAGCTACAGATACTACTTGAAATTTTCTTCTCCTCCAATCATAAACGAGGTATCACAGACATCCTAACAAAAAAAATATTGCGCTTCGGATTTTATAATTTGGTTGGG
>Ga0194125_10003287_pt1 | contig 26242 bp, 23 predicted proteins | sample TA2KigC250mmetaG_FD_148626 | JGI IMG/M metagenome (GOLD analysis project Ga0194125, IMG submission 148626) | Freshwater microbial communities from Lake Tanganyika, Tanzania - TA2015034 Kigoma Deep Cast 250m | ecosystem: Environmental > Aquatic > Freshwater > Lake | place: Tanzania: Lake... | reverse complement strand
AAATGAACGCGTATAAGTTTAAGGATTTATATACCGGGTTTAATGAAAAATTTTCCGTAGCGATAACAGAAGAAATGATGGATAAATTCTTGGCTATAAGCCAGGACGATAATCCTCTCCATACCGATATTGAATTTGCCAAAAATAAAGGATTTAAGGACAAAGTAGCTTATGGTATGCTGGTTGCCTGTTTTTATTCCAGATTAGTGGGGGTATATCTTCCGGGAAAATATTGCCTGCTTCAGGGGATTGAAATAAGTTTTAATAACCCGGTATTTGTCGGCGACTTACTGAGCGTATCTGGCGAAATAAGTTATATCAACCAGGCGTATAAACAGATTGAGATAAAAGCGCGTATTGTTAACCAGGAAAATAAAAAAGTATCAACGGCAAAAATAAAGGTGGGCATCAATGAATAAAGAGGCAATTTTAATAACCGGGGCTTCTTCGGATATCGGCTGCGAAATTATTAGACAAATAGCGGGTAACAATAGTATTATCCTCGCTCATTACAATCAATCCGGAGAGAAAATTAAAAAAATGCAGCAGGAAGTTGATTCCCAGATAATTCCCATAAAAGCCGATTTATTTAATGAAGAAGAGATACTTGGCCTTATTGATTTTATTAAAAAAAATTATGATTTTCCCGATAAAATAATCCATTTACCGGCAGTGAAATTAAACTATATAAGGTTCAAGGATATTAAATGGGCAGACTTTCAAAAAGATATTGATCTGCAGCTAAGGTCCATTATTTTAATTTTAAAGGAGTTTTTGCCGCTAATGGCAAAAGACAAAAAAGGCAAAGTAGTATTTGTGCTTTCCAGCTGTACCTTAAACATTCCGCCCAAGGCGTTAACTCATTATACGGCTGTAAAATACGCAATGCTGGGTCTTTCCAGGGCCCTGGCAAGTGAATACGCCGATACCGGTATAAATATAAATGCTGTTTCCCCCTCTATGATAGAGACGGGTTTTTTAGCAAATATACCTCAAAAATTAGTAGAATTAAACGCCCAGGCCAGCCCCTTAAAAAGAAATGCGCAAGTCGGGGATGTTGTTCCTTTGATAAAATTTTTACTTTCAGATTCATCAGATTATATTACCGGGGCAAATATTCCCGTGAGCGGAGGTAGCGTATTTTGAAATCCGAGAGAGAATGCCTTTTAGAGCCCGTAACTTCCGATGCTATACAGAGGAAGAATATTGTAAATTTTATCGTCAATTTTGAAGATGAAAAACACGATGTGAATTTTTGGCAAAAAAGGACAGCTATGTGGTGGGAAGATAACCCCTTCTATGATGAAAATTTACCAAGAGGATGGATTTTAAAAGCACAAGAAGGAATAGTCGGTTTCTTAGGCGTTATTGTAACAGACTATTTGTATGGGGATAAAAGATATAAGGCATTAAATATAACTACCTGGAGGGTCTTAAAGGAATATAGAAATCAGAGTATGCGATTATTCCACAGATTCTATAGTTATAAAGACAGGCACATCCTTTTTAATACAACTTCCGATAATAAGGCAGTGCAAAGAATATTCCAGGCCTTTGGATTTAAAGCAAATACTAAGATTTCAAATTTTATTTTTCCTATAAGATGTAATTTAAGCCTGAATATATCTAATATAGCTTTATTTTTTTTACAAAGATTATATAGTTTATTATTACCTAGGGCGGATTGCCGCGCCATTAGCGGCGGGGGAGGAGTTAAATTAATCAAAATGCCCGATAAATATAAAAAATTCTTAATAAAAAATAAAGATGGCAATTATTTATCCTGGTATAGTTCCAGCCCTTTATCAAAAAAAATTGTGGGCTATTTTAACGATAATAATGAATTATCTTCTTTTGTGACCATAGAAGAGGCGATGGCCAGATTCAAATCCTTGCGCATAATTGATTATTTTATTGGCGATGATAGCGGAAAAGAAATATTAAGTATTATTAACTATATTTGTAATAATCCCTGTATTATCTCCAATGCTTATAATTATAGGTTCCTGATTTTAAGTATCTTTTCCGGGAATGAGATAACTATAAAGAGGCCATTTTTCATACCGAATAAGAAAAGTCACGCAAAACATTATTATTCTTTACCAGAGGAATTAAAGGATGCAAGAATATTGAATTACCTCGCAGAAGGCGATGTTGCGATGTAATCACTAAAGATATGAAAGCGAATATTTTATTATTCCATAGAATTCATCCTGTGCGGGACCCGTTATGGGACCCGATGCCAGTAGAATTATTTGAGAAAATTTCGCGGTATATAAGCAGGAAATATACGATAGTTTCCTTAAGAGAATATTTTTTTCAGGCCCCAAGGCAATATAAAAAACCGCCGCTCCTGGTTACTTTTGATGACGGTTACAGGGATTTTCTTGAATATGCCTTGCCTGTTTTAAAGAAGTATTCAATTCCTGCCGCGATGTTTATTGTAACGGATTGCGTTGAGAAGGGGCTGCCTACCTGGACATATATTATGGATTATTTATTTTCTAATACCCGAAAATTAAAGCTTAAAGATTCAGATTTTGATTTTTTGCATAATATAGAGCGCTTATCCCGGCAATGGCGGGATAGACAGGAAAGGATAAATTATTATAAAAATTTCAAAAAACAGTTAAAGAAAATGCCCAATGGCAGGAGAAAATCGGTAATCAACCGGCTCCAGCAGTGTTTTGACGATATAGAAGTGCCAAAGGGCTTAATGTTAAGCTGGGAGGATATAATTCAAATTAAAAACGCCGGCATTGAAATTGGTTCGCATACGGTTGGGCATCCGCCGTTAGCAGCCATTGAAGATGATAAGGAAGTAGAATTTGAATTATTGCATTCTGCAAACTTAATTAAAGATAAGACCGGGGAATTCCCGAAAGCAATTTCTTATCCGGTTAGCAGCTATGATGAGAGGGTTAAAAATATCTCAAGGCAGGCCGGTTATAAGATAGGTTTTGCTGTTGACCAGGATATTTATGATAGCACAAGGTATGATAATTTTCAGATACCCAGGATAGATTTATATAATGAAAACTTTTTTAAGGCTAAATTAAGGATTAGCGGAATTTTAGGAAGATTAAAAAAATTATTGAGAAAATTTTAAAGATGTGGCTTAAGCTATTAGAGATGGGAGGCTAATGTGGAGCACAAGAAAGAAGCAAATGAATCGTTTGACATAGCGATAGTGGGTGGCCTGGGCCATGTCGGCCTTCCCTTGGGGCTGGTTTTTGCTGATAAAGGGCTAAGCGTATGTTTGTGCGATATAGATGCTAAAAAGGCGGATATGGTAAAAAAAGCAAAGATGCCTTTTATAGAATACGGCGCGGAGCCAATTTTAAAGAAGGTTATTCCTATCGGCATGCTCAAGGTATCCACGGATATCAAATGCGTATCAAAAGCAAAATATGTTATTGTCGCTATCGGCACGCCAATAGATGAATACCTGAATCCGAAGGTCCGCCCTTTTTTGGAATTTTTTGCTCAGCTCAAGAAATATTTAAATAAGCGGCAGTTAATAGTAGTCCGCAGCACCGTTTATCCGCATACCTGTAAACAGTTATTTAGGTTATTTGATAATGATAAATCATGGAAACTGGCCTATTGCCCAGAGAGAATTGTCCAGGGATACGCGATAAAGGAGCTTGGGCAAATACCTCAGATCGTCGCCGGAATGACAGAAGAAGCCGTCAGGCAATCAGCAGAATTATTTAGCCGCATATGCCCTAAAATTATCAAGGTTTCTATGGAAGAAGCGGAGTTGCTTAAATTGTTTACTAATGCCTGGCGCTATATTCAATTTGCCGCTACAAACCAGTTTTATATGATGGCGCATAATTATGGCGTGGATTATGATAAGCTGCGCCGGGCGATGGTAGACGGCTATGATCGGGCAGTAAGTATACCCGGCGCGGGGTTCGCTGCCGGGCCGTGCCTGCTTAAGGATACAATGCAGCTATCGGCATTCTATGGCACTAATTTCTTTTTAGGGCATGCCGCGATGCTGGTGAACGAGGGACTGCCCGGATTTATCGTGGAGGATTTGAAGAAAAGATACGATTTGAGCAAAACCCGCGTAGGAATACTGGGGATGGCCTTTAAGGCAGATATAGATGATATCAGGGATTCCCTTTCTTATAAGTTAGGTAAAATTTTAAGATTTAATGGAACGCAGGTTTTTTATTCAGATGAATTTGTCAAGAATCCCGATTTTATAAGTAAAGAAAAGCTTATTTCTTCAAGCGATGCGGTAATTATCGGCGTACCCCATACTGCTTATAAGCAGCTCAAGGTTCCCAAAGGGGTTGAGATTATTGACCTCTGGGGAATAACAAGGGTAAAATGAAATATAAAAAGGTACTTTTAACCGGAGCCTCAGGAAAGCTTGGACAGGCAATACTAAAATCAAAGTATTTTCCATCACTTTTATCTCCTTCTCATGCGCAGGTAGATATAACAGATCCTATGGCCATTGAAACTTTCTTTCACAATAACCAAGTAGATGCCTTGATACATTGCGCGGCCTTAGCAAGAATGAGCGAATGCGAAAGTAACCCCCGGGAAGCTATACGTGCCAATATTATTGGTACGGCCAATCTTGTTATGCAGGTATTAAAACAAGAGCAGGGCTCGGGTAAAAAGATAAGGTTTGTTTATATATCTACCGATGCCGTTTATCCGGGAAAGCGGGGCGGGTACTCAGAAAGGGGCGAAACCATCCCTTATAATAAATATGGCTGGTCAAAATTAGGGGCGGAATGCGCTGTAAACATGCTTTCAAATTTTTGCATTATACGCACCAGTTTCTTTGATCCGCAGAATATTAAATTTTCCGCCTCTGCCAGCGACGCTTATTCTTCAAAAATTGAGATTTCCTATTTAGTAAAGGCAATAGCAAAAATGCTTAAAAGTGATTTTATCGGCACTGTTAACATTGGCGGCCCGAAGAAATCCGATTACTTGCGCTATAAAGAGTTTAAGCCGTCATTGAAACCGACTAAATTAAGGAATATCTTACAGGGTGTTTCTTTTGAAATGGCTAAAGACGCTTCTTTAAATTATAGTTTGTGGAAAGAATTACAAAAACAGAAAATAGGCCTTAAATGCACGACTTAGATATTATTATTCCGGTTTATAACGAAAAAGAAAATATATTAGCGGTTTTGGAGGGATTACGTAAATCCGTCAAAACTAGTTTGCGCGTTTTAATTTGTTACGACCATGATAACGATAATACGCTTCCGCCGGTCCGTAACTATAAAGGCGCGAATTTTGAAATCGCATTAATAAAAAATCAGGGCAAGGGCGTGCACAGCGCGATAATGACAGGCTTTCGGGCCAGCAACGCGGCGGCTGTCCTTGTGTATTCAGCCGATGACGATTATAATATCGTTAAAATTGACCAGATGTATGAAAAGTTTAAGCAGGGTTGCGAGCTTGTTGCCGCCAGCCGCTTTGTAAAAGGGGGCTGTATGAAGGGGTGCCCCTGGCTGAAGTCTTTTTTGGTACAGACAGCTTCTTTTACGCTTTATTGGTTTGCGAGTATTCCCATAAGAGACGCTAGTAATGGGTTTAGGCTGTTTTCCCGCAGAGTCATAGATAATATTGTTATTGAATCAACGCAGGGTTTTACTTATTCGCTTGAGCTTTTGGTAAAATGTCATCGTTTGGGCTGGAAGCTCGGCGAAGTGCCTGTTTCCTGGTTTGAGAGGACTAAGGGTAAAAGCCGTTTTCGCGTTATCCAGTGGCTACCCAGGTATTTACGTTGGTATTTCTATGGGATTGCCACAACATACCTTAGGCAACTCCCTAGTTCTGTCAAAATAAGAGAAAATGGCAAGGCCCCTCAAAATAAAGACGCCGAATTATGTTTTTTCAACAGATTCGGAAACGGTTCAAATTACGACGTATTTACTGAAAAGGGATATCAAAGAATTATTGATGAGTTTTTGAAATATTTCATCCCAAAGAAAGACCTAAAAGTTATAGACTTTGGATGCGGGACAGGATCTTTTATCGCCAAATTTTTAAAATACGGAATGAAATTATACGCGATAGACATTTCTTCAAATTGCATTAGCTATGCGAAAAGTAAATATCCGGATATATTTTTCAATGTAGGGGATATAGAAGCCACACAATTCCCAGATGAGACTTTTGATATTATATTCCTGAGTGGCGTCCTGCACCATTTTGCAGATTTTTCTAATGTTCTGAACGAGTGTTATAGGGTATTAAGGAGGGGGGGGGTAGTGTTAGGCTACGATCCCCATAAATTGAATCCTTTTATGTGGCTGTACAGGTCTAAAAACTCCCCATTTTATTCATTAAAAGGGGTAACAGAGAACGAAAGAACTTTAGGAAAGAGCGAGATAAGGGTTAATATAAAGTTTAGCGGTTTTTCAGAATATAATGTCTACAGCATTTCTGGCGTAGCATATAAATATGTTGACCATAAATTGTCTTTTTTAATTATACCTCTTTATAATTTATTTGAGAAATTAATGGATTTTCCTCTATTGCGGCAGTGGCTCGGTTCGTTTATAATAACCTATGCAAAGAAATAATTTAAGGAGGCCATCTTGAAATACCTTATAACCGGCGGTACGGGATTTATTGGGGCTGCATTAGCCCAGCGTCTGGTGAGGGAGGGCCATAAAGTAAGAATATTGGATAATAATGTCAGGGGCAATAAAGAGCGCTTAAGGAATATTTTTGAAAAGATTGAATTAATACAGGCTGACATAAGAAATGCCAGGGCTGTGCAGAATGCCTCTAAAGGCGTTGACGCGGTTTGGCACTTGGCGGCGATTAACGGTACGGAATTTTTTTATACTAAACCAGAAATTGTGCTTGAAGTCGGGGTAAGGGGGGTAATGAATATTCTTGATGCCTGTATTAAGGAAAATATAGGTGAGTTATTTCTTGCCTCTAGCTCTGAAGTTTACCAGACTGCTCCTGTTATTCCCGCTGATGAGAATGTTCCGCTTTGCGTCCCAGACCCTCTAAATCCGCGTTATTCATATGCGGCCAGTAAGATTATCAGTGAACTCATGGTTATAAACTATGGCCGTAAATGTTTTAAACGGGTAGTGATTTTTCGGCCGCATAATGTCTATGGCCCGGATATGGGCTGGGAACATGTGATTCCGCAGTTCGCGCTGCGTATGCATAAAATTTGCCAGGGTTCTTCAGAGAAGAAGATAGAGTTTCCCATGCAGGGCACAGGTAAAGAAACGCGAGCCTTCGTCTTTATCGAGGATTTAATTGACGGTTTGATGTTGTTAGCTAAAAAGGGCAAGCACCTTAATATTTATAATATCGGCACGACTGAGGAGATGACGATGAAATCCGTAGCAATCGCCGTGGCGAGATATTTTAGAAGAGAAGTAGAAATTATTCCCGGGAAGCTTGCTGGCGGCGGAACCCTGCGTCGGTGTCCGGATATTTCAAAGATTGCCGCCTTAGGTTATAAGCCAAAGTATAAATTTCGCGATGGTTTACCGGTAGCCGTGCGCTGGTATGATGAGAATGCCGATGGTTATCTTCGTCTAAAGGAGAAAAAATGATTAAGAAAGCGGTCAATTTAGCCATTGATAGCGGCCACAGCCTTGTAGTCAAGCGTTGCCAGGTTTGTGACTGCCCGGATTTAAAACCGGTTTTATTTTTGGGGTATATGCCCCCCGTAAATAAGATGTCAATTATAGGAAGCTTGCCCGAGGAGCAACCCAGTTACCCGGCGCTTTTATTGTACTGCCCTGATTGTCAATTAGTCCAACTTGGTTTGGTGGTGGATGCAAAAATTCTCTTTCCTGCGGAGTATCCCTATACCAGCGGCACAACCAGAATATTGCGCGATAATTTTGCCGAGTTATATCAGGATTGCCGCGCCATAGTTAAGCCAGGCGCAGAGGACCTCGTGGTAGATATTGGTTCTAACGACGGGACATTATTAAGTAATTTTGCCAGCCATCATCGCGTGCAGGGGATTACCCCTGAAGAAATTGGGAAGTTGGCAATTGAGCGCGGCATACCCACGTTAATTTCTTACTTTAATCGCGCTGCCGTAGAAAAAGTAATAGCGGAAAAGGGAAAAGCCAAGGTTATTACCGCTACCAATGTTTTTGCGCATATAGAAAATATCCATGAGGTAATAGATTGCATTTTGGAATTATTGCAGCCCGATGGCGTATTTATCTCGGAGTCGCATTATTTAATCTCTCTTCTTGAGACTATCCAGTATGATACCATTTACCACGAACATCTAAGATATTATTCTTTACATAGCTTAAAGTACCTGTTGGATATGCGCGGATTAGAAGTTATTCATGCCAAGCGCATACCTACCCATGGCGGCTCTATCCGTGTTTATGCCTGCCGCCGCGGCGCTTACCCCCCGCAAGATACCGTAGCTAAGATGCTCAAGACAGAAGAGGCCTTAGGTATTGGCGAAAGGCAATTAGCGGAATTTAAGGCCAAAGTAGTAATTTCTAAGCTTCAATTATATTCGTTATTATCGCAGATAAAGGCGTCTGGAAGGCGTATCTACGGCATAGGAGCGCCTTCGCGCGCCAGCACATTAATTAATTATGTGGGGCTTGACGACGGGATCCTGGATTGCGTTTTAGAAGTGAAGGACTCCCATAAGCTCGGCAAATATATGCCCGGAACGCTTATTCCGGTATTAGAAGAATCAAAACTTTTTCAGGACCAGCCGGAGTATGTTTTATTGCTATCTTGGCACATAGCCGAAGAGTTGATGCCGAAGATTAAAGAGAAAGGATTTAAGGGGGATTTTATTATCCCCTTACCTAATCCCAGGATTGTCAAGGGCAATAAAGAAGTAAACCCCGTTAGACCCCGGCCTAAAGCCCGGGGCTTTCTGGGTCTAACGGGGTAAAGGGGAAATAGTGATAAAAAAAGAAAAGATTATATCTTATTTTGCTAGCTCGGTAATATTCTTATTGATCTGGGTTATTTATGCATTTGATTTAGAAAAGGCCCTTATTATCAGAATGAATATCGCAAAATTAAATACCTATATCCCCATCCCGGCGTTCTTCTTTGGGATAATTTTTACTTACATCTATTTTTATGCCAAATTATTTAAGAAAAAATTAAGAGAGTCTTTTTATCTGATTTTTCCCTTAGCGCTATTTTGGCAACTTGCTTTTTTTGCCATAGAGATGATTGGTGTGGACCCTTGGAACGGGAATAAGGCCATATTTACTATTTATAGCCATATCTATTTGACCGCCGTTATTGCATTATGTTTTGTCATTAGCTATAAATTAATAGATTATTTTTCAGAGGCAGGAAAACCGAATATTACTATTCCAGGGTTTGCTCTGGTTATTTATCTGGCGTATTTTATCATTCGTTCCCGCAGCTACGCCTATCTGATTTTAATCCCGGCAGGTTTTTTGATAATTAACTTCTTGCGCAAGAGAATAACTCTACTTAAATCTATAAATTCGCGCCGCAGGGATTTATTATTTATAATCTTGGTATTTATTTTAGCTTTTGCGCTGCGCCTTGGCTGGGGCGCCAGGCTGGTTTCTCTGACGCAAGATAACTTTTATGCGGCAAGCGATGACGGCATTAACTACGGGCGGTATGCCGAAGACTGGGTAAAGGGCAAGGATAATTCTCCCTTGTGCACATTCAGCGGCTTTGGGTATTGGGTATTTTTAGGGTTTATCTATTCGCTTTTTGGCAATCCCAATTATTATGCCGTCATTTTTATTCAGGCGCTTTTAGGGGCCTTAGTAGCGGTATTTGTTTATAAAATCGCCAAACGCCTGACTAATTTTGCCATAGCGATATCTTCAGCGATATTGGTAGCCTTGAATATGAATAGTATTTTTACCTCCAGCGTAATCGGAATGGAGGCCTTATTTATCCCCTTGGTATATCTTTCGTTATGCCTGCTTATAGAATTTATTCATAATGGAAAGATCAAGTTTTTTAAATACCCATTTTTGATTGGAATATTATTAGGTTTGGCCAATATAGTGCGCTTTGAGGTTACTTTTATTTTTATTATAATTTCGATAGGTTTTTTCCTGTTTAGGAGAGGCAGATTTAAGGCGCGAGAATCCCTTAAGATTTCCTCGGCCTTTGCTGCCGGATTTTTAATGGTTTTATTGTTATTTTGTTGGAGAAATTATATTAAGGAGGGAAAATTTGATTTCAAATCAAACTCGGCAGCTATAGGTTTTGCTTTATTGTCCAGCGGCAACGTACAGGAAACGCAACTTCTTTGCGCGATGGGATTTAATCCTTTTATGGATTTGGGGGGCTCCTTACAGGTAGGCATTAAACATCCCTTGGCTGTTGGCTCGCTTCTTATGAAAGGAGTGGTTAAAAAGGGCATTAATTATTTGTTTGTAGCAAATTTTGGCGAGATGGATTTTTTAACCTTGCTTAATAATGCCGAGATGGAGCCGCCATTTCGTTTTCCATTATATTGTCAATTTTATATATACTTTTTTACTTTACTTGGGTTAATTATATTAGTCTTAGATAAAAAATACTTATTAGAGAAAAGCATCTTATTCGGCTATATCCTTTATACCTTATTGATTTACGCGCTGATCTGGGCCGGGAATGCCAGGTACAGGGCAACCCTGGAGCCGTTATTTATTATATTTTTTGTAACTGCGGTTTATGCCGTAGGCTCTAATTTTAGGCGGATAGTTATGCAGAGAGGTTAATTTTGGTGTGGATATGCATGATAAAGTTACAATAGTAATTCTGACCAAAAATGAAGAAAAAACAATCGGCCAGGTTATCGGCGGGTGCCGGCGTTATAGCGACAATATTTTAGTTGTGGATGGGCACTCGCGGGATTCTACGAGGGAAATCGCAAAGCGCGCCGGCGCAAGGGTTATAATGGATAACGGGCGAGGGAAAGGCGATGGTATCAAGACGGCCATAAAGAATATAGATGATGGGATAATGGTCTTTATAGACGCGGACGGTTCTCACAATCCCGATGATATTCCGCGCTTGGTCAAGCCCATTCGGGATGGCCTGGCTGAGCATGTTCATGGCTCGCGCATGTTAGGGGGCTCGGAAGAATTTAACGGAAATTTTAAAGAGGTAGCGCGCCTATTTGGCAGCAACATCATTACGCTGCTTATTAACTATAAGCTCGGTGTCCGCTTAACTGACAGCCAGAATGGGCTGCGGGCAATTACTGCAAGCTTGGTAAAAAAAATGAATTTAAAGGAAAATATTACTACCATAGAACAGGAAATGGTAATAAAGACAATCAAGTTGGGATACAAAATCATTGAAGTCCCCACGCATGAATATAAGCGTAGGTATGGGCAGTCGGTAATAAAATTAAGAAAAGTAGCGCTACATTACGTCTATACCTGTTTTAAGTACCTGTTTTTTAAATTATGAGAGTATATTTTATCAATCCCCCTGCAAGCGAGGGGGTAAAAATAGTGAGAGAGGGCCGTTGCATGCAAAGGGCCGGCGCCTGGACAGCGGTATGGCCGCCTATATCCCTGGCTCTTTCAGCAGCCGTAGCGCGCAATTTAAATATGGAACCAAAGCTGAGCGATTGTATTGTGGAAGATATAGATTTTATTAAATTATCAAAGCTGATAAAGGAATTCGCCCCTTCGTTAATAGTTATTAATACTGCGACGCCGTCCATTGTAAGCGATTTGTCGGTAGCGGCCTTGGCTAAAAAGATAAATCCTAAAATAAAAGTAGCGGCATTTGGTATTCATGTCAGCGCCTTGCCCGAAGATTCTTTCCGGATTGAACCAGCGTTAGACATTATTGTCAGGGGAGAGCCAGAATCTACTATTGCGGAACTTACGCTTGGTTTGCAGGAGGGCAAAAATTTATCCGGGATAGCGGGATTATCTTTCCGGCAAGGCCCTCGGATTATCCATAACCCTGAGCGTTCTGCGATAGAAAATTTGGATAGCCTGCCGTTTCCTGCGTGGGACCTTATTGACAGGAGCAAATATATCCTTCCTTTTACCACGGATAAGGAATTTTTATTGGTTGCCACTTCAAGAGGGTGCCCTTTTGGGTGTTTATTTTGCGCCGATAGGGCATATTACGGCAATAAGCTGCGGCTTTTTTCTCCGGTTAAAATTGTAGATGGAATGGTTCAGGCCAAGAGGAATTTTGGGATAGATACTTTTCTCTTTTGGGCGGAATCGTTTACCATAAATCAAAAATTTGCCGAGGCAGTCAGTGACGAGATCATTAAAAGGAACGAGAAGTTTACCTGGATTTGCAATAGCCGGGTTGACCATGTTAATTTATCCTTACTTAAAAAGTTTAAGAGCGCCGGATGTATTATGGTGGGTTATGGCATAGAATCGGGCAATCAAGGCGTGCTTGATTCGGCAGGGAAAGGCATTACTATTGAACAGATTAAAGAGGCGGCGCGGATGACAAAAAAGGCCGGGCTGCAGACAGTCGGCCACTGTATAATCGGATTGCCCGGAGAGACTAGAAATACAATTGCCCAGACAGTTAAATTTGTAAAAAAACTGGATTTAGATTTTGCGCAATTTTATTGTGCCGTGCCGTTTCCGGGCTCCGCTCTCTATGAAGCCGCCAAAGAAAGGGGCTGGATAAATACGGGAAATTGGACATATTTTGAACAGAATTACTCGGTGATGGATTTAGATAAATTAACCGCCAGAGAAACAATGAAGTTGCGTCATTGGGCATACTTATCGTTTTATCTTCGGCCAAAGATGGTTTATAGGACGCTGATGCGCATTAAATCCTGGAAACAATTTCTTAATTTTTGCGGCATGGTATGGGAGTTTTTTGACTGGGCAAAGACATAAAGATGAATATATTCAAGCGATATTACGGGTTCGCAATGGCTCATCCTTATCGTGCCTTACTTGGCATGAGGGCGCTGGTGTTTAGCCCCTTAGTTAAATTATATGTAAGATGTATGGGGGCAAGGCTTGGCAGGGGAGGCGTATTTTTGGGGCGGCCTTTTATTGATAGGGCCGTGGGCAGTAAAATAGAAATAGGCGGTTATTTTACGATACAGAGCCTGTGGTATCTAAATAGGGTTGGTTATGCGCATCCCACGATGTTACAAACAGAAGATAAAAACAGTTTTATTAAAATAGGCGACTATTTGGAGGCTTCGGGGGTTACGCTGTATGCATCTAAGGGCATAACTATCGGCGATCATGTCCTTCTCGGGGCAAATACAGTAATCGTTGATACGGATTTACACCCCGTCTCTGTTAAAATAAGAGACGCCTCCGATAGGGTAAATGTCGGCAAAAAAGAAATATTCATCGGCGACAATGTTTGGGTAGGGATGAATTGCATTATTTTGAAGGGTGTACATATCGGGAAAAACGCGGTTATTGGCGCAGGCTCAGTCGTAACCAGGGATATCCCTGCTGATTGCGTTGCTGCCGGCGTTCCGGCAAAAGTTATCAAACCGCTTTAAAGATTATGCGCGCGAAGAATTATTTTTTAGTTATATTAATCTTCTTAGCTTGTCTGTTGCCTTTTATTTTATTTCATAAATCCAGCAACCCAGTATTTTTTAGATGGTCGCCGAATTACCTCTTGTTTATTGTTCTTTATTTGGGCCTGGCCATATTGACCTTATTTTCATATTTGACGGTTGACCGGCAGGGTTTGAAATTCTGTATATATTTATATGGTGTATATATAGTAACATTTCTGGTAATAGACTTTATACTGGGCACCAGATATTATTACGCCCATTTGTTTTATGTAAAACATCCTGTTTATGACCACGTAACGGTTCCGGGCGCGCAGAAATGGGGCCTTTCTGACCAACGCTTCTTAGACGGCAGTTATACTGTGCATATAAACTCACAGAGATTAAGGTCTGCCGTAGAAACAGCCATTAAAAAGCCGGATAATTACTATAGGATATTGGTTTTGGGCGACTCCTTTACATTTGGAGTGGGAGTAGAGGATAGCCAGACATTCTGCTATTTGCTCCAAGAATACCTAAACAAGAGCTCCAGAGATAATAAGGTAAAATATGAAGTTTTAAACAGCGGAGTTCCCAGCTACGTCCCTCTAATAGAATATCTCTACCTGAAAAATGAGGGTGTAAAATTTAATCCTGATTTAGTTATCCTTTTTCTTGATATGAGCGATTTAATTCAGACGCAGTATTATCTGAAGAACGCCGTTAAAGACAAAAAAGGCGAGATTACCAGGGTAACCCCCCAGAAGCCGTATCATTTTGGCGCAGTCGTTCATTTAGTGCGAAAAATAAAGAGCAGATTTTATTATTTATATAAACCCATCAGCATCATAGAAAATATAATCTGGAAAGATGTAGAAATGGCCTTTAATGAACACGATGCCGGTCTCTTTAAATTTACCCTGTCCGCGGATCAGGCGCAGTGGAAAGGCCAGTGGCAGGATATTTATGCGCATATTGATTTGATATCCGCTTTTTGTAAAAAAGAAGGCATAAATTTTTTAGTAGTTACCTATCCCTACGGGCATCAAGTTAACAATTATGAATCTAATAAAATTAGGCGGCACTTCGGTATCCCGGAAAATTATACGGCCCCACCAGATGTGTTTTATATGCTTGAGAGGGCATTTAGCGAAAAAGGTATTTGTGTTTTGGATTTACTCACGGTATTTAAAGAATACAAAGGTAAAGCCCCGCTATATTTTAGCGCGGACATACATTGGACTAAATACGGACATAAATTGGTTGCCGTAAGCCTGTTTAACTTTTTAAAAAATAACCTGAAAAATAATAAGCTAAATGCTCTCAAAGATGGCTAAGAAGGCAGTTTTTTTAGATTTTGATGGCGTCCTGTTTGATACAATAAAAGAAGCCTATTGTATAAGTCTCATAACGGGCAATATGGCAAAGGCAATCGGGAGCATAAAGTTTGATTCTAAGCATTTTAAGTTGTTTAAAAAATATCGATTTTTAATCGGTTGCGCGCAGGATTATTATTATTTATTAGAGTTAATTGGCGCAAAGATGGCAGATAAAAGAATAGATGTGCAAAAAATATTTGAATTGCGGCGTAACCCAGAGTCAGAAGGCTGCCGCAAGTTTAAAAAAAGGTTTTTTGGGATAAGAAAATATATTAAAGAAAAATACCCCGATTATTGGTTATCCCTAAATAAACCATACAATTTTTTATACGGCATCGCCGGGCTTATAGAAAATAATAAAGACAAGTTTTTTATTATTACCACCAAAGACAGGGAAACCGTGCTAAGGCTGCTTAATATAAATAAAATAGGTTTTAAAAAAGATAATATATACGATGAGAAATTTTATCGGAAATTTAATTCAAAGAGCCATATTATAAAATTCATCAAAACAAGGAATTTTATAAAAGAATCTATTTTTGTCGATGATTCAAAAATGCATTTGCGTTCCTGCGAAAGCATTGCCGGATTGGACACGGTTCAGGCGGGCTGGGGTTATACATCAAGAAGCAATGGATCCTCCAGCGAAAAGGAAGTTTTAAGCAAGATAAAAAAATTCTTGGAGGTTTAAAAATGTACGGAATAGAGAATAAAATTTACAGGCAATTAGTTAAGCTTAAAGGCGCATATTCTCTTCAAGGCATAAAAGCTGAATTTGAGGCAGAGGGCTCTTCATTCAGAGATTTGATCAGATTAAGAAGGATGACGCTTGACTTGGGCATAAAGTTATTCTTAAAAATAGGCGGGGTGGAGGCCGTCAAAGATATAAAAGACTCGTTGGATATAGGGGTTGACGGGTTAATCGCGCCTATGGTTGAGAGTAAATTCGGCGCCAAGAAATTTATTGAAGCCTATAGAAAGATTTATAAAGACACTAGGCTGCATTTAACGTTGAATATAGAAACCAGGACCGCAGTAAAACAAATGGAAGAAATACTGGATTACGCTAAAGATAAGGTTGACGCAATTACGATAGGCAGGACCGATTTAAGCGGTTCGTATTTTAATAAAGATATTTATCCTGACAGCGGGTTTATGTTTAACTTATTAGGCGCAATCGGTAAACAGATAAAGCATTATAATCTGAAGGCTACAATTGGCGGCAGCCTGACTATCGGGAGCATAGACTTATTTAAACAGCACAGGCAGGTCGCGCGGTTTTTTGATAAACTGGAAACCAGAAAAGTTATTTTACCCGCGGCTGTAATGCTCAATAATCCCAATGCCATAAAAGAAGCCTTAAAATTTGAGGAGTTATATATACTGTCAAAGAAAGAGATAAATGATTTATTTATTGAATCGGATATAGCCAGGCTTACTCAGCTTGCCAGGAGGTTGTAGGAATGTATAAAAATGCGGCGGTAATTATACCGGCACTGGAAAGCAATAAATATGGGCCGGCAGGAGATTTAGTTGAGTTCGGCGAATTAAGTTTATTAGAATGGAAAATCACCCAGGTAAAAAGTTTTATAGATGTAAAAAGTATTTTTGTCTCAACCCCGTCGGATAAAATTGCAAAAATCGCCAAAACACACGGAATACATGTTATTCACAGGAAGACAAATGCCTACCTATCAGAAGAAATCATTGATGGTATAGCCGCTATGGGCAAAGAAATTATTATCTGGGCGCAGGTTCGCCTTTTATCGGCCCTAGCAGCCTAAAAAATATGCTTGATAAGTTTATTTGCCTGGAGAATAGGTTTGACAGCTTAATTACTGTTTTAAAGCTCAATGAATATATCATTTTTAAGAATAAGGCGTTGAATTTTGAAATGACCGGTATCACGGGCAGGGAATTGCTAGAGCCGGTCTATAAAATTACAAACGGATGTTTTATCGCGCGCAGGCAAATATACTCAAAATATAAAAAATATTTTGGCGTAAAACCATACCTCTATGAAGTTGACGCTTTAACGGCATTAGAGATAAAGGATGTCCAGGACCTAACGATCGCGAATGACCTTATTTCCTTATATTTTAAAAAAGAACTCAAAGTTTAGTAATGTTTAAATGTCTACGAAAAACATTATTTATTTATTAGTAATTCTTGTAATAGCCGGTTTCTTTAGATTTTATAATTTAGAGAAAAGGGGGTTATTTGACTGGGATGAAGGCTATTATGTGGAATTAACCAAAACTTATAGGGCCGGCTTTGATTATTTTATCAAAAGTAAATTACTGGGGCAAAATGCGCCCCCTCTCAGCGAATATTTACTTAATAACGGCGGTACTTTTCAGTCCGTATTCAAAGACGGGTTTACCTATTTCTCTGTTTTTACCAGTTTCATCTTCGGCATGACTTACAACACCATACTTTATTCCAATGCCCTTATTGGGGTTTTAACGGTTATTTTATTATATGTTTTTTTGTCAAAAATTTCAGATTATTTTAGCGCTTTTATTATAGCGCTTGGCCTGGCTGTTTCTCCTTACCATATCGCGTATTCCAGGAGCGGATATTCTGTAATTTTTTCCGCGTTTTTTTTATTAGTCAGTATTTATTTATATTCGCGTTCTTTATCTTCGGAAAATAAACACTCGATTTTGTTATTAAACGGCTTATCTTTAAGCGCGGCTTTCTCGTGCCACTATGTGGTAGGGATTTTTGTATTTATTATTTTTGGCATAGAAATTTACTATTCTTTTTTTAACTTAAAAAAGCCAGCGAGGTTTCTTTGGCTGGCAGGCAGTTTTTTAGTTCCGTTATTCGTATTAGAGGCCATTTCAAGGGTAGTTAAATATTTTATAACTATAAAATTAAATAATTTAACGGATTCCTATCATTTTGTAAGTTATTTTGAAAGAGGATTCAGGCAATTCTTTGAGGCAGCCTATGGCCCGGCAATAAGAGATACAGGGGCGTTTTATTATTTATATAGTTTATTATCGCAGGAAGGCATTTTAATAACTTTTTTTATAGCGCTTAGTTTATGCCTATTGTTTTTAAAAAAAAGTAACTCATTCAAGAATATCGCTTTGGGAATAATAATTATCGTGAGTTTTTTATTTGTTTCGCTGGTTAATTATAAGGCAGATAGAATGTTTCTTATCTTCTTGCCATTATTTTACTTATTGATCGGTTTTAGCCGCAGCCATATCCGCGCGGTGGTCTTAAGGAGGGTGTTTATAATTATTTTCTTCGCCGCTATAATTATAAATATGCACAGATCATCGGATTTCTTTAATTACCGTTCAAATTTTGATAAAGCCGTTAATTTTATGAGAAATAATAAAGGAGTCAAGCATATTAGCGACGATATGTATGTTTCCCGGGCATATGCGGGTAGACAAAATTCTATTGATGATTTTGTTTCTTTAGATGAAAATGAAGGCGTAGTTTCTTTAGGCAAGATTAAAGGGCTTTTTAAAAATGGCTACCGTTACTTAGTTACATACGATAAACCTTATCATAATACCAATTTTATGGAAGCTGCGCTAACGCTAAAGCCGGATTTTATGATTGCCAGTACTGGAAATAATAATAAAGTTTATTCCAGGGAAACATGTTTATTGAGGCAAAAAAAAGATATTCCAACACGTTATATATATGTTTATACTTTAGATAGAGTCATTAAGGTGATGCAGGATAACTACCCGAAAATTAAATGGCAAGCACACTAAGGTCATTAATCTTATTTTTTCTTTTTAATTTATTCATTTACCTTGTATTATTCATCCCCTTAAAACAATATAGACGCAGGCTTTATGTTATAATTATCATTTGTTATTTATTGCATTTATTATTAATGGTTGCCATGCAATTTGATTTTAATAGGTATCCTTATCGTTTAAAGTTGACCTCGTTTTTCTTTAATGATGGAGAGCTTTATGAATTACATGCGCGGCCTATCTCGGCCATCTTAACAAATAAGCCCCTGGGATATACCAGCCGATTAGATGTAGCTACGGATTGGGTATCAGAATGGACTTGGCGCGGCCTGGTGCCCCCTGCCGATACATACCAGGTGGGCTATATCACTTACTTTTACGGCATATTATATTCTATATTCGGTTACAGCGAGCTTATTATCCACCTGTGGAATATTGTTTTGCATCTTTTGGTTGGAATATTAATTTTTCAGATAAGCAGAACTTTGTTTGATGATAAAACCGGATATATCTCCACTATATTATTTCTTTTTAATCCGACGCTATTTTATTATGCCACAACGAAAGTCGCAGAATCATCTTATATTTTTTTACTGTGTTTAATTATATTTATTCTCTTATCTATAAGCAAAACAAGGCATAACGCAGTGATTAATTTTTTGAAATTAATTATTTTAATAGGCGCTTTATTCGCCTTTTATTTATTAAAAGAAAAATTAATATTCCCATTATTAATATCTATTTTGACATATATGATAATAGCGCCCGTAATATATTATAAAAAGCTGAAATGGTTTTTATTTTTTATGTTATTTTTCTGTGTATTTTATTTTCAGAAGTTATTGTTATTTTTTAATTACCTTTTCCATTCCTTAAGCACGTCACATTATAATTATTTAATTTCCGGGGGGCAAATTTATAATTTATTTAAATTCGAGTCCGATTTTAATAATTATACTTTTATACATAAGTTGCTTTATATATTATTTTCCTGGGCGCATTTTATCATAGAGCCAGCCAGATATACTACTATATTGTATGTATTATATTATCCTTACAAATTAATATTCATAGCGCTTTCTATATTTGCTTTTTTGGGCATGGTAATCTCAATTAAATCCAGAAACTTGCCATCGTTATTATTAATATTTTATTTGTTTCTTATGGGCACTGTAATTGCGGGCGCAAGCGGGAATGCCGGGACAATGCTGAGGCATAGAGATATGGTCAGCTTTGTTATATTTATTTTTGCCGCTTTCTTTATAAAGAATAAGATATCCGGCTCTTTTACTAAAAACCAAGCCAGCAGCCGCATTAAATGATGAAAAATTTAAAATTTGAATATAAGACAATTGTGTGTTTATTTATAATAGTCATAATTGCGTGTAATTTCTACTTTACCGTATATTCACAGTTTATTGGAAACAAATTTGAGCCAAATTATTTCACTTTTCCCGCTCCTGTACTGGGAACGGATTTTGATAATAGTTATAAAACAGCCCTTAATCTTTTGGCAGGGCATAATATCTACGAAGATAATTCCAGGTATGGAGAAAAATATGCGTTAATTTCGCGTAATACCCACGGATTTGTTTTTCCGTACGGGCCTCTTTTGGCGTATTTATACATACCATTTACTTTTTTGGCGGAAAACATGGCATACCAGATATGGGTTATCTTGATTATCTTATTTATGCTGGTTTCAATGGCGCTATTATCATGTTTTTTCAAAGATAAATTCTTATATTGGACAATAACAGCTGTAGTAATATTTTTTTCTTACCCATTAAGATTCATTATAGAAAGGGGCTATAACGATATATTGGTAATGCTTTTAGTTTGTGTGGCAATTTATTTTTGGTTAATAAAAAGGAATGATTTCTTGGTAGGGTTATTTATATCCGTCGCTATATTAATAAAATTATACCCTTTAGTTTTTTTCATTTACTTTGTTTTAAAAAGAGAATACAGGATTACCGGATGGATTATCTTTTTATGTTTCATCTTGGGTATAGTCAGTTATCATAGTATTCCGCTTAAGGAGCATATTTTGTCTTTACAAAGATTCACGCAAACCTGTCATATTGCTAATCCAGATTGGCTTAATCATTCCCTGCGGAGTTTTACCGGTCTTGTCTTTGGCTGGCTGGCGAGAAGAATCCAATGTTTATCTTTTTTGAGCCATATCTGGCAGCAGACAGCGTTGATTTTATCGGTGTTATTATATCTTCCTGTAATTGTTTTGATATGGCTAAATAACAGCCGTTCAGCCAGGCATATATTGAAAGAGGTATCCCTGATGTTTATATTGGCATCGCTTTCCAATTTTACCTCTTATGATTACAGGTTAGTTTATGCCAACATCTTCATCTTCGCCATATTATATGATTTTCAAAATTTAGAGGTACCCATTTCTTTTAGCTTTAGTAAAAGTTTATTCTTATTTATCTTTTTCATTGCCTCTGTATTGATATTTTTACCGCCGATAGGTAAATTAATTCCTTTTTTTATAGCGAATAAGGCCTTGCCGTTATTATTGTTCTATTTTCTTCTATTAAAAGGGCTAATGGAGGATAGGGTAAATTGGGGCAGGAATATGCCAGAGCTATTTTTTAAAGGAAAAAATGGCAAATAGCAGGATACTTTATATCTCTTATGACGGGGCAACCGACCCTCTCGGGCAATCACAGATAATTCCCTATCTTAAAAAACTTGCGAAAATAAACGTAGAATATACGCTTATTACTTTTGATAAGCCGTCTTGTCGCAATAAACCTATTTTTAATACCATAAAGCAGGAGTTATCAGAATCAGGAATAAAATGGACAAGCCTTAGATATCATAAAAATCCTAAGGTTTTAGCTAAGTTATACGATATATCCATGGGAGTAATGGTAGGTTCATTTTTATTAAAGAGAAATAAAATAACAATTATTCATGGAAGAAGCTTCGTAGGGGCGTTTGTAGCCCTGATTTTAAAGCGATTATTTAAAACGGAATTCCTGCTTGATTACCGCGGTCTATGGGCAGATGAACGCGTGGACGGAGGGTTGTGGCCAAGGGATGGGTTACTGTATAAAGTTTCTAAATATATAGAAAGGATTCTTTTAATCAATGCCGACGAAGTTGTCGTATTGACTGAAAGGGCTAAAAAAGCAATCCAGGATTTTCCGTATCTAGAAAAACGCAATTTTAAGATTGAAGTAATTCCGACCTCTGCGGACTTAAAATTATTTAATTTTAATTTGCGGTCCAGGGCATTGCCAGAAGATAGCGCGTTAAACTTAGTCTATGTTGGTTCCCTGGGCACTTGGTACATGCTTGATGAAATGGTGGATTTCTTTGTAGAATTACATAAGACATTTTTAAAATCTCATTTTTTATTTTTAACTCCGACAAAAGAGCACAATATTGAAGAAACTATGATGAGAAACGGTATTTCTGGCGGAAGCTACTCGATTAAGAATGTTTATTATGCGGATGTTCCGCGGTTGTTAGCCAATGTGGATATGTCTATTTTTTTTATAAAGCCCCTTTTTTCTAAAATTAGCTCCTGCCCGACTAAATTCGGAGAATCCCTGGCCTGTGGCCTACCGGTTATCATTAACTCCGGGATAGGAGACTGCGACGAGATAGTAAGAGAGAAAAAAATAGGCGTTGTGGTAAACCGTTTTTCTGCGGATGAGTATAGAGGGGCCATATCGGAATTGTCAAAACTTTTGAGAAATAAGGAAAAATTAAGCCAAAGGTGCAGAAATACTGCGGAAGAAATTTTTTCTTTAGATAAGGCAGCGGATAGTTACCAGCGGATTTATAATAGATTATATACGGGGGAGGCCAAATTATGAGGGCGTTAGTAACCGGTGCTGATGGAATGCTGGGCAGCGCATTGCTGCCGTTATTAGAAAAAGACGGCTATGAAACATTTCCTACGGATATTGTACTTTTGAACCCTAAGACGCAACATTTAGATATCAGAGACCAAGATAAAATTAAGTCTTATGTAAATATGGTAAGCCCGCAAATAATCTTTCATTTGGCCGCCGAGACCAATGTGGATAAATGCGAACTTGAAAATAAGCATGCATATACAACAAATGCGCTGGGCACCAAAAATATTGCTTTAGTCTGCAAGGAAAACGATATCATAATGGTGTATATAAGCACCTGCGGAGTTTTTGATGGCAAAAAAGGCGCTCCTTATACCGAACTGGATATCCCCAATCCGATCAGTGTTTACACTAGAAGTAAATTTGAAGGAGAAAAGGTTGTTGAGGGCCTGCTGAAAAAATACTTTATTTTTAGGGCGGGATGGATGATGGGCGGAGGAAAAAAGGATAAGAAGTTCATTGTCAAAATAGTGGAACTTACTAAAACAAAAAATATTTTAACTGTAGTTGACGATAAAAGGGGCTGTCCTACTTTTACCAAGGATTTTTCAGCGGGGATTATAAAAATCGTTAAATTAGGGCGTTATGGTTTATTTCATTTAACAAATAAGGGCTCGGCCACTCGCTATGATATTGCCTGTAAAATAGTGGAGTATTTAGGCCGGGATGATATTGGTGTTAAGCCGATAAGCTCAAAAGATTTCCCTTTGCCTGCGCCAAGGCCGGATTCAGAAGTGGTAGATACACAGAAAATAGAGCAATTAAATATTAACATGCGGCCCTGGGAAGAGGCGTTGAAAGAATATCTAGAGGAATTAATTGAAGAAAAATAATTTTCTTAAGCCGCCAGATAAAATTAAACACATAGATACGGTTATATTGGGCGCTGGGTTATCCGGCCTAAGCTGCGCTTATCACACGGGTGGGTCCGTATTTGAGAAGGAAAAAGAAATAGGCGGGACTTGCCGGACGTCGCGCATCAAAGGCTATATTTTTGATTATGGCATCCACGTTTTACATACTAAGAATAAGTATGTTTTAGGTTTATTAGCTAAAGATAAGAAATTATTTTTAACACAGAAAAAGCGTTCGGCATGGATTTATTCCCGGAATATTCTGACCAAATACCCATTTCAGGTTAATACCTTTGGTCTGCCTCGGCATATAGTGGAAGAATGTATAATTGGTTTCAGGGATGCCCAAAAAAAGCCGCGGAATAACCCGCTTAATTACCGGGAGTGGATATACGCTACTTTCGGCAAAGGCATCGCCGACAATTTCTATATACCATATAGCGAAAAATTCTGGACAGTCAAAACTAAAGAATTAACGACTGATTGGCTGGATGTAAGGGTTCCTCGGCCTAGCCTAAGCCAAGTTATTGCCGGAGCCAGGTCTATTCAGAAAGAAGAGTTTGGGCCAAACGCGCTATTTCATTACCCCAGGAGCCAGGGGATACAGCGAATTACCGAAGCCTTGCTTAAGCCAAATACAAAGATAATGCTTGGTAAAGAAGCAATAAAAATCGAAATTGATAAAAAAATTATACATTTTAATAACCAGACAGCTGTACGCTATGATAAGCTTATCTCAACCATACCTTTGCCTGAGCTGTCCAAGATAATCAATGTTATTCCCGTTGCGGTTAGGCAGGCCATTCAGGGGTTAAGGTGTAATTCTGTCTTATGTGTGAATTTGGGCATCAGGCGGGAAGATATTACCTCTAAGCATTGGATATATTTTCCGGAAGAAAAATTCGCCGCCTTTCGGATTAGTTTTCCTAAGAATTTCTCTCAACTTACTGTACCTAAAGGATGGAGTTCTATTCAGGCTGAAATTGCCTATTCTGAATCTAGGCCGGTAAGATATAGGGATATCGCGGGAAAAGTAATTCAGGATTTAATTAAGGCGAGGATTATCAGTTCCCGGGACCAGGTAAAATTAATTAACCTGCATGATATAAAATACGCCTATTGTTTATATGATCACGGCCGGCTGAGTAATCTTGATATAATAAATAGATTTTTACATAAGAATCATATTTATACCGCTGGGCGATACGGAAAATGGGAATATCTTTGGATGGATGAGGCGATTTTAAGCGGTAAAAATGTCTTAAAAGAGATGGCAAGATGAAGGTATTATTTTTAGTTCCCTATCCCACAGAAGGGCCGAGTAACAGGTATAGGGTGGAGCAATATCTGCCTTACCTTAAAACGCAGGGGATTGATTATTGCATCAGGCCTTTTATGAGCTCGGATTTTTTTAAAATTATGTATAAAAGAGGCCGCCACTTTAAAAAAATATTTCTTCTTTTGGGATCTACAGCAAAAAGGCTATCGGACCTGGTAAGATACAATAAGTATGACTTAGTTTTCGTGCATATAGAGTCTTTTCCGTTTGGCCCGGCCATATGTGAGTGGTTTTTTTCTAAATTAGGCAAGCCGATTATATATGACTTTGAAGACGCGGTTTATCTGCCGAATTTTAAAGGAAATAACAAGGTTATGAATACCTTAAGGCATCCCGGGAAATTCTATCAAATTTTAAGATTGAGCGACCATGTAATTGTCTGCAATAGGTATATGCGGGATTTTGTTTATTCATTTAATCGCAATGTTACAGTCATCCCCACCTCTATAGATACGGGAAAGTTTAAATTGAAAGACGTTAACTCCCAAAATAAAACCCCTATTATAGGCTGGATTGGAAGCCACACAACATCATATTGCCTGAACCAATTAATAAATGTCTTTATCAAGTTGGCGGAAAAATTTGATTTTTCCCTAAAGATAATCGGCGGTGAAGAAAATTTCAATATACCGGGAGTTAATGTCATCAATGAAAAATGGACATTGCAAAAGGATATAGAGAATTTTCAAAGTTTAGATATCGGTATATATCCGCTTCCAAATGACGAGCGGGCGCTAGCCAAGACCCCTTTCAAAACTATTCAGTATATGTCCGTAGGAGTTCCTGTTATGGCTTCCAGGGTGGGAGGGAATATTGAAATTATCCAGGATGGCATAAATGGTTTTTTGGCTGCTACGGAAAATGAATGGCTGGAAAAATTAACAAGCCTTATCCAGGATATTAACTTACGTAAAAAAATGGGCCTGGCGGGCAGGAAGACAGTAGAAGAGAGGTATTCGCTTGAGAGAAACGCCCCTTACTTTGTAGAAATTTTAAAGAAAGCCTATAAGGATAATTTTTAAGATATGTGCGGTATCGCCGGAATTATAAATTATAGCCAGAGTAATATAAGCGAACAGCTAATCAGAAAGATGTGTTCTCAAATGATACATCGCGGGCCCGATGGTGAGGGTATCTACGCAGGGGCTAATGCCGGGCTCGGCCATAGAAGACTAAAAATCATTGATTTATCCGAAGCCGGCCGCCAGCCAATGCGCAATGAAGATGGCACCCTGCAGCTGGTCCTTAATGGCGAAATATATAATTATCGGCAACTGCGTCGGGAATTAGAAGGCCGGGGGCATCGTTTTATCTCTTGCAGCGATGCGGAGGTGGTGGTCCATCTTTATGAAGATTTTGCCGAAGGATGCCTTTCTTATTTACAGGGCATGTTCGCTTTGGCCGTCTGGGACAGCAAGAAAGGAAGGCTTTTTTTAGCCCGAGATAGGTTAGGGAAAAAACCGCTGCTTTATTATTATGACGGCCAGCATTTTTGTTTTGCGTCAGAGTTTCGCGCATTACTTTCCAGCGGATTAATTGACAAGGAGATAAATTATAACGCCATTAATCAGTACCTTACTTTTG
>Ga0194125_10003285_pt1 | contig 26259 bp, 23 predicted proteins | sample TA2KigC250mmetaG_FD_148626 | JGI IMG/M metagenome (GOLD analysis project Ga0194125, IMG submission 148626) | Freshwater microbial communities from Lake Tanganyika, Tanzania - TA2015034 Kigoma Deep Cast 250m | ecosystem: Environmental > Aquatic > Freshwater > Lake | place: Tanzania: Lake... | reverse complement strand
CGCCGCGGCCGCCCTGGAGCGGGCTCGGGCCGAGGCCGGAGAGGCAGGGGTGGCTCTGGCCTCGGGGCGGGCGGAGGCGGCCCGGCTGCGGGCGCAACTGGAACGCCTGGCCGGGGAGGTGGCGGCCGCCGAGGTGCGGTACTCCCTGGCGGCTGGGGAAGCGCGGATGCGGGTGAGCGCCCTCTACGTGTCGGCCGGCGACCGGGTGGGCTGGAGAGAAGCCGCCGACCCGGCGGGCGTGGTGCGCCGTGCCTACGCCGCCGCGGTGGCGGAGCGCGACCTGGGGTTTCTCAACGCTCTGGAGGTCGCCGCCGCCGAGCGAGAGAGGCTGCGGCGTTCGCTGCGCGACCAGGCGGCGGAGCAGGCGGGTCTGGCGATGCGGCTCGAGGGGCTGGCCGCGGCCGCCGGGGAGGCCTTGGTCGCAGCCGAGGCGGCGTACTCCAGGGCGCGGGCGGCGTGGGAGGCGGAGGAGGCCGCGCTCCGGGCTGTGGCCGCCGCCGCGACTACCACGACGGCCTCAGCGGCGCCTCCCACCATCACTACCACTGCGGCGACCCCTACTGCTGCAACGACCACTACCGCTGCGACGACCACTACCACTGCGGCGACCCCTGCTACTGCAACGACCACTACCAGCGGGGCGGCGACCACGACCACCGTGCCCGGGCCGGTCGAGGGGGGAGCCTTTCCGCCGGCGGTGGAGCGCTGGAGGCCGCTGGTCTCCGCCTACTTTCCGGCGGCGCTCGTCGGGGAGGCCCTGAGCATCATCAGGTGCGAGAGCAACGGGGACCCGGAGGTGGCCAACCCGGTGAGCGGGGCGGCCGGCCTGTTCCAGCACATCCCGCGCTACTGGCCGGAGCGTGCCGCCGCCGCCGGGTTCCCGGGGGCGTCGCCGTTCGAAGCCGAGCCCAATGTGGCGGCGGCGGCGTGGCTGGTGGCGGTGTCGGTCGAGAGCGGGCTCCCGCCCTGGTACTTCTGGAGCTGTCGGCCCTGAGCCGGCGCGGCCAGCCGGGGCGGTTCGGCGGCGACATCCTCTAGCCTGGGAGACATCACGGCCGGAGGAGTCATGGCTGCATTCGACGTCGATGCCTTCATCGAGCGGTTTCGGGAGCGAGCCCTCGCGGTGCGGTCCCGGGGGATCCCTCCGCTGGAGGGACAGGCCCGGCGTCTCTACGTCGAGGCTGCCGAGCGCGATCACCTCGACTACTCCCTGGTGGCATCGGCCGAGTGGGCGGTCGAAGGGGGGCAACTGGTGCTGCGCATCCCGCTGCAGCCGCGGTAGGCCGACCGGTCAGTCTCCCCGAACTGCGCGGCCGCGCCGGACGGCGGCGCGGCGTTCGCCGGGCAGTCGGCCCAGTCCCTCATCGGCGGACTGCACGAAGGACATGGCCGCGGAGATGGCGCGGTGCCCGGCCTGCTCTTCGATGAGGCGGTGCATCTCGGCGCAGACCCGGCGGTAGCCGGCGTGCCCCCCCGGCTGGGTGCGCAACTCCAGCAGGTGAAAAGCCTCGCGGGCGTTCAGGTGCAGGTAGAAGCGGACGCGGTAGGCAAACGGGACGGCGTACTGGGCCACCTGCGGGCCCAGGGAGCCCGCCAGGCGGGCATGCAGGGCGCCGGCCTCCTCCATGGCCCGGCGCCACTCGGCTCCGGCGCCGGCCTCCTCCACTCCGTCGGGGGTGACGAAGCCGTGGGCCGTGCCCAGGCGCTGCCAGTCGATGGTGAGGAGGCGGTGTCGCTGCAGGTCGCGGAAGATGCCGTAGTCGCAGAGGAGGTCGAAGCGGTAGCTCACCCTCTCCATGCCGCGTCCCGGCTTGTGGCGGCGGTTGCCCCGCTCTCCGGCGGCGGCGGCGATGAGCCGGGCGATTTCGCCGGGCGAGAGGCTCCGGGCATGGCGCAGCAACTGGTCGTCGGGCAGGCCGGCGTAGGGGTACAGGACCGCAGCGGCCACCTTGGCCTCCCCCTCCGGGTCCCATTCCACGAGGGTGACTTCGGGGCGAGGCTCGGCCGGCCCGGGAAGCTGCGCCGCCACCTGCTCCATGCGGCCGGCGATGTCGGCGAGGTACCGGCTCCACGCCACACCCCGGTCGGCGCGGTCCACCCGGCGCAGGAAGGCGGGGATCACCAGGCGCAACTCGGCGAGCATGCGGGCGGCGTAGTCCCTGACTTCCGCCAGGGGATGGGCCCGCATGCGCAGCAGGAGCGCCTCGTAGGCCTGGCCGCTGGCGTGGATTCCCAGGTGGGAGAGGGTGGCGGCGGGGAGGAGGCCGCGCAGGTCGTCGCAAGCCCTGGCCCGCAGGCTGGAGCGGTAGGCAGCTCCGCCCTCGCCGGCATCGGGGGGGTAGCGGCGGCGGTAGTGATCCTCGAGACGCTGCACCAGGCCGGAATAGGTGGTGAACAAGGCGTCGAGAGTGCGGCGGTAGTCCGTCGCCAGAGCCGAGGCGGCCACTTCCGGGGGTAGCACGTAGCGGTAGCGGCCCCCGAGCGGCCGGTCGAAGCGGAGGTAGCGGGTGCTCTGCTCCAGGTAGGAGGCGAGGCGGCCCCGCTCGAGGACCTTGGTGAGGAGGTTGGAGGCCTGCTCACAAGCCAGGTGGGCCGAGCCGAGCTGAGCCACCGAGTCGTCGCCGTACTCACCGAAGATCCGGTCGTAGAGGGCCTCGGCCCGCTGCAGGCGCACCGCCTGGTCGCCCTCGAGGGCGGCGGCCAGGTTGGCCATGCCCAACTCCGGTGCGGCGTAGAACTCGTCTAGGAAGAGGCGGCGCAGGGAACTGGTGGTCCGGCTGTAGCGGGCGAAGAGCGCCCCCTTGACTACCTCGGGCAGGTTCACCAGGGCGAAGACCGGCTCGGTGGTGTTGGTGAAGAAGCGGCTCAGGACGGCCGACTCCTCCGGGGTGAACTCCTCGCGGTGATAGTCGATGGGAGACGGAGTGAGGTCCGAGGCGGGCGGGGGCACCGGGGCAGGTTAGCGCCACTTCTCCCGGCTCTGCCGCCCCCGGTAACCTCGGGCCGATGACCGCCCTGCGCATCGCCGTGGCTCTGATCCTGGCCGCCATCGTGGCGGTGGCCCTGGTGCCCCTGCTGGCTCTGCTCGACCTGGCGGGGGGAGGCGATGGCCTGGGGCTGTGTCGCGACGGCCTCGCCTCCTGCCGGGCGGCCTACTTCGAAGGGCCCGAAGTGCTGGCGGTCCTCGCCGTGCTCCTGTTCATCCTGCTGGCGTTGCTCCGGCTTACCCTGGTGGTCCGGCGGCGCCTCGAGGCGCGCCGCGACTCAGTGGGCCGGAGTGAGGGCCTCGGCGGCGGGTAGCGGGTCGTCGCCTCCGGCAAGAGCCGCGTAGATGCCGGCCAGGATCAGCGCCGCGCCTCCCCAACCGGTTGCGTTGAGGCGCTCTCCCAGCAGGACGGCGGCGAAAGCGGCGGCGAAAGCCGGCTCGAGGGCCAGGACGATGGCGGTGCGCGCCGGCCCGATGACGGTTTGGCTCCAGACCTGCAGGAAGAAGGCGCCGGCGCTCACCGCCAGGCCGGTGAGCAGGAGGGCAGGCCAGACCGCGGCGGTGGGCAGTTGCGGTCCCTCGAACAGAACTGAGGCGGCCAGGCCGCCCTGCGCCACCACCGCCAACTGCACCGCCGTGAAGGGGATGACCCGGTGGCGGAAGGCCACTCGGGACAGGTAGACGATGTGCGCCGAGTAGGAGACGGCGCAGGCCACGGTCAGGAGGTCGCCCCGGCGCAGGGTGAAGCCGCCTTCGAAGGTGAGCAGGGCCAGGCCGGCAAAGGCCAGCACCGCCCCGGCGGCCGCCGGCAGGCGGGGAGCGCGCCGGGCTACGAGGGCGGCGAGCAGCGGCGTGAAGACCACGTACAGGCCGGTGATGAGCCCTGAGTTGGAGGCCGAGGTGTACACCAGGCCCATGGTCTGGGTGGCGTAGCCTCCGAAGAGAAGCAGGCCGGCGATGGCTCCCTCGCGCCAGACAGCGCGGTCCCGCGGGAGGCCGAAGAGGAGCAGGGCGGCCGTGCCGAGGAGGAAGCGCCAGCCGACGAAGGCGAGGGGCGGGAAGTGGGCGACGGCCTCCTTGATCACCACGAAGGTTGAGCCGAAGAGCAGGGCGGCCAAAGAAAGAGCCGCATAGGCGACGCGGGGACGGCGCATCGGGCGCCGAGCATACCGGGACCCGTGAGGCGGCCGTGGCCGCCGGGGCCGGGTACGCTGCCGCGCATGGACCCGGCCATGGCTTCCAAAGAGCCTCTGTCGGAGCGGATGGGCGGCTACCTGGTGGGCTTCGCGGTTGGCCTGGGAGCGGCGGTGCTGCTCGGACTGGTGGTGTGGCTGGCCACCGCGGCGCGGCTCGCCGAGGCGTTGGGCTACGCCTTCATGGGTCTGGGCACCCTGCTGCTGCTCGTCGGAGGGGCGCGGGGCGGGGGCTACTCGAACCTGGGCGTAGGCGCCATCGAGGCGCTCATCGGTGGCCGGAACCGCTCGCAGGACGACTACGTCGCCGACGAAGAACTGCGGCGCGGCCGGGTCATGAAGAAGAGAGATCCGATGACTCGCCTGCGCCGCGGGCTGCGCCCCCAGGCCAACCCCACTGCTTTCTGGCAAGTGATCGGCGGGTTTGCCTATATCGCCATCGGGGTGGCGCTCATGGTCCTGCTGCCGGCGCCGCCGGGTTCCTGAGCGGATCGCAGGCAGGCTCCGGTGGGGGCCGGGCCGGGGCTGTGGCGGCCGGGGGTCAGCCGATCCTCCGGCTGAAGGAGAGCAGGCTGCCCGCCACAGCCAGGACACTCCCGGCGAGCACCACCCACGGCCCGGCGCGCCCTGCGCCCCCGGGTACCGCCGCGGCGGCGGCAACGGCATCGTGAGCCTTGACGATGGCGAAGGCGAGGGCGGTGCCCGACAGGAGCACGGCGACGACCCCCGAGGGAGCCCGGAACCCCTCGGGCCGGTCGCCCACGAGGGCCAGGATGACCAGGGGGAGGAGGGGCAGGAGCAGCGGCCAGGCGGCTCCGTCGAACCCGTCCACGGGGCCGATGCCGGGGAGGCGGACCTGGGGCAGGAACATCCCGAGGCCGGCGACGGCCGTCCCGCTGAGGATGAGGAGGCGGGAGCGGTGCATGGCTCGGGGAGGCGCGGCTCAGGAGAAGAGGTCGTCGAGGTCGTCCGGCCACCAGGGCTGGACGGGCCGCTGGGCGGGGAGAGTGGGTTCGGTGTCGGGATCCGCGGCTCGCAGGGGAGCAGGTTCACGTCGCGCCGGGCGGTCGGGGTGGTCGGGAGCGGAGCCGGGGACTCGCGCCGGCGAGACCGCGGGTTCCCCGGCCCGGACTTCACCGGGGCGGCGCCGCCATTGGGATGCCGGCGGCGAGGCGGCGGGTCGCGCCGGGGGCCGGACGCGGGGCACCCGGGGGGAGCGAGCTTCGGGGGCGGGGTGGACCGCCGCGGCCTGGGAGGCCGCGGGAGGCGGATAGAGACGGACCCGGATCAGGCCCAGCACCAGGCCGGCCGGCATGATGCAGGCGCCAACGACCAGCAAGCGGGCGCCTGCCCCCACGCTGCCTCGAAGGGTGGCGGCGAGGGTGGCGGCGTCGAGGTACTTGAGCACGGTGTAGGGCAGGGCCACCGCGGTGAGAGCCAGAGAGGCCCAGGCCAGGGGTCGCGGCAGCGGATGGCGGTGCGCGGGCACGAGAGTCATGGCGAACACGGGGGCCAGCAGCAGCAGGGAAATCAGTCCGTCGCCCGCCACGGACGGCTGGCGGAAGCCCTCGGCGCTCACGAAGGGCAGGCTCAAGGCGCCGAAGGCCAGCAGGAAGCCGAGCGCGACGACGACACGGGAGGCTTCGAAAGCCAGCCGGTAGGGAGATCGCGCGGACGACTCGGCTGTGTGGCTCACGGTGCTCGCGGTCGGTCGGCCCAGCGAGGTTAGCGGGCTGGGCCGCGGCAGTCGGAGCCCGGACTCGCCTACCCTGGGGTGGCACCGAACCGAAAGCGGGAGATGCGGATCCCACGCCTCGTCATGCTGTTGGGCGGCCTGGTCGCCGCCGCCGCGCCCCACCTGGGCCACGTGGCGATCGATCCGGAGGACTTCACGGCCCTGACGGGGGGGTCGGCCCCCACCATATGGCAGGAGTTGGGAGGGGGGGCACGGGGAGGAGTCGTCGCCGCCGCAGTGATCCTGCTCGCCCTCTGCTTCCGGCCGAGCGGGAGGCTGTGGGACCGCGTCGGCGCGGGCGCCGGGGTCGCTTTGGGGGGAGCGATGATCGCCGGGGCCATGCTGGCGCGCCGGGCGGCCGCGGCGGATGCCGGCGTTCTGCGGGCGGCGCTCGAGGCGCCCGGAGGGAGCGGCGGCGGGGCGGGCCCGGGCGGGGGCTTCTGGGTGCTGCTGGCCGGAGCCGTTCTGGTGGCGGGGGCGGCGGTCTGGGACCTGGTCGAGGCGTGGTGGCGTCGCGAGAAGGTCGCGGCGGACGAGGGATCTCCGGAGGGCGACGGCGCCTCAGGCGAGGACGACGCGACCGTCGGCGAGTGACAGCACGCGGGCCAGAGCCTCGACCCGCCAGCCGTGGGCGGCCAGGCGGGAACGGCCCTGCTGGAAGGTCTTCTCGATCACAAACCCGAAGCCGACCACCACGCCCCCTGCCTCCTCGGCGATCTCGCCGAGCGCTTCGGCAGTGCGGCCCCCGGCCAGGAAGTCGTCGACCACCAGGATGCGGAGGCCCGGGGCCAGAGCGCGCCGCGACACCTCGACGCGATACTCGATGCCGCGAGTGGGAGAGAGAACCTCGCGGGCCAGGACATCGCGGCGGCCCGGCCCCAGGTACTTCTTGGCGAACACCATAGGGACCCCCAGGCTCAGGGCGCAGGCGAGAGCGGGGGCGATGCCGCTGGCCTCCGCGGTGAGCACCAGGTCGGGGGGAGTCGCCGCATGGCACGCCGCCAGATCGGCACCCACCGCCGCCAGCAGCCCGGGCTCCACGCGATGGTTGAGGAAGTCGTCCACCTTCAGCAGGGCGCCCTCCACCCGGGCGCGGTCGCGAATGGCTTCGTGGAGCAAGCGGGTGCCGGTGCCGCTCAACGCCCGTCTCGCGGCGACTTGCCGGCCGCCGCGCCGGAGGCGGCGGGCAGGGGGCGGCTGCCCTCCGCGGCCGGCATCCCGGGAGCCGAGCCGAAGCGCTTCACGGCCTCGAGGGCGAACAAGACCAGGACGGTGGCCGCCACGGCGACACCTAGGTCGAAGGGGGTCAGGGCGACCACCCCGAAGAAGTCGTTGACTCCCGGGGTGTAGACCACCGCCAGTTGCATCCCCACAACGAGAGTCACCATGGCGGTGAGCAGCGGGTTGCCGACGAGGCCGCGGTGGAGCACGGACTCGGTATCGGAACGAGCCACCAGCGCTTGGGCCACCTGAGCGAAGGCCAGCAAGGTGAACATCATCGTCTGCCACGCGGCCCACGCGGTGTGCCAGTACCACAGGCCCACCGCCAGGGCGGCGGCGCCGATGACGAACCCGGTGAGCAGCACGCGCCGGCCGGCGGGCCGGGCGAAGACGCCCTCCGTGGGCGAATAGGGGGGGCGGTGCATCACGCCGCGCTCCGGCGGCTCCAGGCCCAGCCCCAGGCCCAGTAGCCCGTCGGTGAGGAGGTTCAGCCACAGCAGCTGCAGGGGAAGGAGGGGAAGGGGCGTGCCCAGGAACGGGGCGAGGAGCATCACCAGCACCTTGCCGGTGTTGCCCGCCACGGAGAACCGCACGAACTTGCGGATGTTGTCGTAGATGGTGCGGCCCTCGCGGACCGCGGTGACGATGGTGGCGAAGTTGTCGTCGAGCAAGACCATGTCGGCGGCTTCCTTCGCCACATCGGTGCCGGTGACCCCCATGGCCACTCCGATGTCGGCCCGGCGCAGCGCCGGAGCGTCGTTGACGCCGTCCCCGGTCATGGCCACGATGTGGCCTTCGGACTGCAGGGCCTCGACGATGCGCAGCTTGTGCTCGGGAGAGACCCGGGCGAAGACGCGGGTGGGCTGGGGCCCTTCGGATACCGCCCGCTGCAGTTCCTCCCGGCTCATGCGCTCTAGCTGGGCCCCGGTGAGGGCCGGCCCTCCCTCGGTGATCTGCAGCCGCCGGGCGATCTCCAGGGCCGTTAGGGGGTGGTCGCCGGTGATCATGGCCGGGATGATCCCGGCGGTGCGGCAGGTCTCCACGGCCTCGAATACCTCGGGTCGGGGCGGGTCGATCATGCCGAAGAGGCCGACGAAGGTGAGGTCCTGCTCGAGGTCGGCCGAGACGGCGTCGGGGAGGGCGGGGAGGAGGCGCAGGGCGACGCCCAGCACGCGCATGCCGTTCTCGGCCAGGGCCTGCTCTCCGGCGAAGACGCGTTCCCGCCACTTGTCATCCATGGGGGCGGAGTGGTCCTTGAGCCACACCCGCGCGGAGAGGGCGACCAGGCCTTCCACGCTCCCCTTGGTGAAAGCGACGAACCGGGAGCCGGCGGTGTCGAGGCCGGGGAGGAGGCCCGGTCGTGCGCGCCCAGGAGGTGGACCGTGGTCATGCGCTTGCGCTCCGAATCGAAAGGCACCTCGGCTCGGCGGGGCAGGGCGCCGTCGAGGTGGGGCTTCGGGTAGCCCATGAGGGCGGCCGCCGCCAGCAGGGCGCCCTCGGTGGGGTCGCCGACGGTGCGGTAGCCCGTGGCGGGCTCGCCCTCGAGGCGGGCGTCGTTGCACAGGGCCCCTCCGACGGCGGCGAGCACGGGAGGAGTGGCGCTCGCCGGAGGGCGCGCTTCACCGGGCCGCACGGTTCCCTCCCGATCGACCTCGGGGGTGAAGTAGAAGGATTCGTCGGCCACGTCGACTACGGCCACGCGCATGCGGTTCTCGGTGAGCGTCCCGGTCTTGTCGGAACAGATGATGGTGACCGAGCCGAGCGTCTCGACGGCGGGGAGTCGCCGCACCAGGGCGCGGCGGCGAAGCATGCGCTGTGCCCCGAGGGCCAGGGTGATGGTGACCACTGCGGGGAGGCCCTCGGGCACCACGGCCACGGCCACGGAGACGGCGGTCAGCACCATCTGGCGAAGTTCGTCGCCGCGGAGGAGGCCGAGGATGAAGATGAGCCCGGCTACTGCCACCCCGGCCGCGGCCAGGGCCTTGCCCACCCGGTCGAGCCGTCGCTGGAGCGGGGTCAGGCCCTCGCGGGTCTGCTGGAGCAAGCCGGCGATCTTCCCCAGTTCGGTGTCCATCGCCGTGGCCACCACCAGGGCTCGGCCGCGTCCCTGGGCGACGATGGTGCCGGTGTAGACCATGTTGCGCCGGTCGCCGAGCGGAAGGTGGTCTCCGGTCAGGGGCTCCACCCGCTTGGAGACCGGGTTCGACTCCCCGGTGAGGGCGGCTTCCTGGGCGCGTAATCCGGCCGTCACCGTGAGGCGGGCATCGGCCGGCACCAGGTCCCCCGCGTCGAGCACCAGCAGGTCGCCGGGGACCAGGCGGCGGGCTTCGATCTCCTGCGGCCGGCCGTCGCGCACCACCGTCACCTCGGGGACCGCGAGGCGCTTCAGGGCGGCGATGGCCTTCTCCGCCCGGTACTCCTGGATGGTCCCCAGAGCCACGAAGAGCACCACGATGGCCCCGATGGCGACGGTGTTCTTGATGTCCCCCAGCGACGCCGCCAGGGCGGCGGCGCCGAGCAGGACCAGGACCATCGTCGCGCGGAGTTGCTCGAGCATGATCCGGATGGGGGTGCGGCCGCCGGTGTCCTGGAGCTCGTTCGGCCCGTGAGCCTGGAAGCGGCGGTCGGCTTCGGATGCGCTGAGGCCCCGTTCGGGGTCGGTTCCCAGCCGGAGGGAGGCTTCTTCGGGAGGCAGGAGGTGCCAGGGGGCACCGGGGAGATGCGGGCTGGTGGTGGTCACGAGAGGGAGGCCATCATGGATGCGCGGCCTGATCGTACCGAGGGCTGAGGGGAGCGAGGAGGGTTTCGCCGGTTACGATCGGCCGCATGGCCTCCGGTCCCGCCGCCGCGGCCGCCTCCCGGCGGCACGCCCGGGTCCTCCTGGATCGGCTCAAGCGCCGCTACCCGCAAGCCGGCACGGCGCTGCGCTTTGCCGACCCGTGGCAGCTGCTGGTGGCCACCGTGCTCAGCGCCCAGACCACCGACGCCAACGTGAACCGGGTGACGCCGCTTCTCTTCGCTCGCTGGCCCTCGCCCCAGGACTTGGCGGCGGCGAGCCCGGAGGAGGTCGAGGCGGTGGTCTACTCCACGGGGTACTACCGGCAGAAGGCCCGGGCGGTGGTCTCGCTCAGCACCGACCTGGTGGAGCGCTTCGGCGGCGAGGTGCCCGCCGACCTCGCCTCTCTGACCGGCCTGCCGGGTGTGGGCCGCAAGACGGCCAGCGTGGTCCTGGCGGAGGCCTTCGGCTTGCCGGCAATCGCCGTCGACACCCACGTGGGCCGGGTGGCGCGCCGGCTGGGATTGAGCGACGCCACCGATCCCGGGCGGGTCGAAGCCGACCTGCGGACCCTCTACCCGGCGCGGGAGTGGGCCGGTATCTCGATGCGCTTCATCCTGTTCGGGCGAGAGGTGTGCGCCGCCCGGCGACCGCGCTGCCCCTCGTGCCCGCTGGCCGACCGGTGCCCCCACCCCGGCAAGACGGCGTAGGGGCGAGCCCTCTCAGCCGGCCGACCCCTCGGGAGCGGAAGGGGCGGCACCGGCCAGGAGATCGGCCCCGCGCGTCTCGGGGAGCAGCAGTAGCAAGGCGGCCGCGGCCAGCAGCACGCCGCCCAGGCCGGCGACGGTGACCGGCACTCCCCAGGCTCCGATGGCAAAGTGCCCGGCGATGAAGCCGCTCAGGGCTCCGAGGATGCCGGCGTTGCCCAGCCAGGCACCGGCGGTGGCGCGAGTCTCGGTGGGGAACAGCTCGGCCCGCTGGGCGGCGAAGGCGGGAGCGAACGCCGAGGAGCCGAGGATGGAGAGGAAGATGCCCAGCGCGATGGCCCAGCCGCCCTCGGCGAAGAAGGCCAGGACTCCACCTGAGACGCCGACGACGATGGCGGCCGCCTCCGTCGGCCGCCGTCCGATCAGGTCGGCCGCCCGGCCGCCGGCGAGGAGGCCGAGGATCACCGCCGGGGTGCTGGCGAGCACCAGCAGGAGAGAGGCCCGCCCCTGGCTCCAGCCGAGGTTGTTCACCAGGCGCGGGTTGATGAACCCGGCGGCGACGGCGGTGAAAGCGGCGGCGGCGAAGGAGAGGCCGGCCATCGGCCAGAAGCGGCGGCGCAGGCCGCGGCCCAGGGCCACCGCCAGTGGAGCGCGGGTGCCGGGTCTGAAGGCCCGCGATTCGCGCAAGCGGAGCGCGAGGAGCGGCACCAGCACCACGGGGAGGGCGCCGGCGGCGAACAGGAGTCGCCACGCCTCGGCGCTGCGCTCGGCCAGTGGAGCGAGGAGCCAGCCGAAACCGGTGCCCATGCTCAGACCCAGGGCGTAGGTCGCGGAGGCGTAGCCGCGTCCGGCAGGGTTCACCTCCTCGGCGATTATCAGCAGGCCGAGAGCCCCCAGCGCGATGGTGCCGACCCGGGCCACGCCTTGGAGGCCGGCGAAGGCAGCCAGGTTGGGGGCGAAGGCGGTCGCCAGGTTGGCGAGGGGGAGGATGGCGAAGGCGGCCAGCAGCGGCCCGCGGCGACCCCGCCGGTCGGCCCACCAGGAGAGAGCCAGGGCGGTGAGCGCGGTGGCCCGCACCACGACTTCCACCAGGGCGATGCCCTGGTCGCTCAGTCCGAAAGTGACCCGAGTGTGCGCCAGGGTGGCGGTGAACACGTTGCTGCTCCATCCCTGGGAGAAGGCCGCCGCGCCGAGCAGGGCGAGCACGGCGACCTCCCGGCGGCGCAGGGGGACCGGGGGCGCCAGCGAGGCGAAGGCCCCGCCCAGGCGGCGGCGGGCAGGCGGGGGGGACGGCACCGGGGGCAGGTTACCCCGGGAACAAGGGGGAGCCGGGCGAGGTTGCAGCGGCCACGACTGCCGGGAGGGCACTTTGGAGATCACCGGCCTCAGCCCGCTGAGCCTGGCGGCCGCGTTCGGGTTCGGGGCGTTGTCGTTCCTGTCCCCGTGCGTCCTGCCGCTGCTGCCGGGCTACCTGAGCATGATGTCGGGGTACTCGGCGGCCGACCTCAGCGAGAGCCGGGCTTCGACCCGGCGCCTGCTTCGGGTCACCCTGCTCTTCGTGGCGGGCTTCACCGCGGTCTTCGTCGCGCTGGGAGCGGCGGCGACGACCTTGGGCCGGGCGCTCCTGCGCAACCAGGAGGCCTTCACCACTGCCGCCGGATGGCTGGTGGTGGCCATGGGGCTGTTCCTGGCCGTCACCGCGGTGTGGACCCCTCGCTTCCTGCTTCCGCTGCTGCGGGAGCGCCGGGTGGAGGTGCGCCCCTCCCGCCTGGGGGCCTGGGCGCCGCCGGTGATGGGGGCGGCGTTCGGGTTCGGTTGGACTCCGTGCATCGGGCCCACCCTGGGCAGCATCCTGGCCCTCACCGCAGTCGGCCAGGAGGGCACCACGGTGGCGGCCGGCATGGTGCTGCTGGCCGTCTTCTCGCTGGGATTGGGACTGCCGTTCGTGCTGGCCGGGCTGGGCATGGGCCGGGCCCTTCGCCTCGTGGCCCGCTTCCGTGCCTGGCTGCGGCCGATCACCGTGGTGTCGGGCCTGCTTCTGGTCGGGTTCGGGGTGCTGATGGTCACCGGCCGCCTCATCGACCTGAACCGGTGGTTCCAGCAGCACCTGCCCGAGTGGCTCTGGAACCTCTGAGAGGCCGTCTACCCTGGCGATGCCGGAAGTGAGGCCGCATCGAAGGCTCACGTGGGCCTAACACCTCTCGAACGGGTGGCGGCGAGCATGTGAGGGTCGAGGAGGCGGAGTGGACGGCCGGGGGACGGTGCTGCTCATCGAGGACGAGGAAGCCATCGCCGACCTGGTGCGGATGTACTTCGAGCAGGACGGCTTCCGCCTGGTACACGCCGGTGACGGGATCACGGGCCTGAATGCGGTGCGGGACCGCAGCCCGCGGGTGGTGCTGCTCGACCTGGGTTTGCCGGGCATGGACGGCATCGAGGTATGCCGGCGCATCCGGGCTACCAGCGATGTGCCGGTGATCATGCTCACGGCGCGCGACACCGAGGTGGACAAGATCGTGGGCCTGGAGATCGGTGCGGACGACTACGTCACCAAGCCCTTCTCGCCGCGAGAACTGGTGGCGCGGGTGCGGGCGGTGCTGCGCCGCTCCGAGGAGGCGCCGCGGGCGCCGGTAGTGATCGAGGTGGGCCCGTGGCGGATCGACGGCGGGCGGCGCGAGGTCACCACGCCGGCGGGCGAGGTGGTCCGTCCCACGGCGCGGGAGTTCGACCTGCTCTGGTACCTGGCGGAGAACCGCGGCCTGGTGCTGACCCGGGCCCAGATCCTGCGGGCGGTCTGGGGGTACGACTACGTGGGGGAGACGCGCACCATCGACGTGCACGTGCGCCAACTGCGTAAGAAACTGGAGGGGGTGCCCATCGAGACGGCCTGGGGCGTCGGCTACCGGATGGCGGGCTGACGGTGCGTCGGCGCTTCTTCTGGGCGCTGGTCCTGGTAGCCGTGGTGACCCTCGGGGTGGGTGGGTTGGCCGCCTCGCTGCTCATCAGCCACTCGGTGGAGGAGTCGGCCCGGCGCGAGTTCACCCGCCAGGCCGAGGCTACCGCGCTGCTCATCGAGGCCGGGGTGCGGGAGCGAGGCGCCATCGGCGCCGGGGCCCTGCGCCAGTTGGGGGGGCTGCTGGCGGTGGTGCGGGCGGTGGGCGGCCACGACTATGTGGAGGCGGTGGTGGTCGGGTCTGGTGGCGGGATCACGGTGGTGGGGGAGGAGGCGCCGCTGGCGGCGCAGATCCCCGGCGGAGCGGCCGATTTGCGGGGACGGCGGCAGTTCGAAGCCAGCGTCGGCGGGGAGCGGGTGGCCGCCCTGGCCCTGCCGGTGCCGGTGGGGGTGCTGGGCCGGGTGGTGGTGGTCATCGGCACCGACCTCAAACTGGTGCCCTGGGCCCCGGTGGCGCTGCGGCTGCTCCTGGCCCTGGGCCTGGGAGTGGCCCTGGCGGCGCTGCTCGCCGTGTGGCTCTCCCGCTTTCTGGGAAGGCGGCTGGAGGGCCTCGGCGGGGCGGCGCGCCGGCTGGCGGCGGGCGACCTGGGGGCGCGGGCCCCGGCAGGCGGTCGCGACGAGATCGCCGAGGTGTCACTCGCCTTCAACGAGATGGCGGGTGACCTGGAGGAGGCGCGACGGCGCGAGCGGGGGTTCCTGGTGAGCGTGGGCCACGAACTGCGGACTCCCCTGACCACCATCTCCGGGTACGCCGAGGCGCTTCACGAGGGGAAGGTGGCCGGGGAGGAGTCTCTGGCCAAGGTGGGCGGGGTCCTCCATCGGGAGTCGGGCCGTCTCAGCCGGCTGGTGGAGGACCTCATGATCCTGTCGCGGTTGGAGGCGGGCGAGTTCACCCTGAGGCCGGAGCCCGTCGACCTCGGCGCCCACCTGCGGGGCGCCGTGGAGGCCTATCGGGGACGAGCCGAGGCCGGCGAGGTGAGACTGGAGGCCGACCTGGCGGAGATGCCGCCGGTGGTGGCAGACCCGGACCGCCTCGACCAGGTCGTGGGCAACCTGGTGGAGAACGCCCTCCGCTACACCCCCGAAGGCGGCACGGTGCGGCTGACCCTGCGGCTCGAGGCACCGCGGGTCCGGCTCTCCGTGACCGACACCGGGCCGGGCATCGAGGAAGCCGACTTGCCGCACATCTTCGAGCGCCTCTACGTGGCGCAGCGCTACCGGGCGGCGCGTCCCGAAGGCTCCGGCCTGGGCCTGGCCATCGTGCGGGAGATCGTGGAGGCGATGGGAGGCGTCGTCGAGGTGAGCAGCATCCCCGGGCAGGGGACCACCGTGTCCGCTCTGCTGCCGCGGCGCCCACCGACGGCCTTGGACGGCGGGGGAGCGGTCTACGCTCCCCGGCATGACTGACTTCATCCGCGTCGCCGGCGCCCAACTGAACCTGACTGTGGGGGACCTGCAGGGCAACGCCGCCCGCATCCAAGAAGCCATGGATTGGGCGGAGGCCCTGCAGGCCGACGTGCTCCTGCTGCCGGAACTGGCCGTGACCGGGTACCCCCCTGAAGACCTGCTGCTGCGCCGGCGCTTCGTCGAGGCCGGCCAGCAGGCGCTGTACCGTCTGGCGGGGAAGTCGGGCCAGACCACCACGGTGGTGGGGTTCGTGGACCGCACCCAGGGCGCCCCGCGGCGGGACGATGCCGGGCCGGGACGGCTGCACAACGCCGCCGCCCTGCTCGCCGGAGGAAGGGTGCGGGGCATCTACCACAAGGTTCTCCTCCCCAACTACGGCGTGTTCGACGAGGACCGCTATTTCTACCCCGGAGAGGCCCCGGCAGCCCTGTGGGACATCAACGGAGTGGTTGCCGGGGTCTCCATTTGTGAGGACATCTGGGTGGGCGACGGGCCTCCGGCCCAGCAGGCGGCCGCCGGGGCCGACATCCTGCTCAACATCAACGGCTCCCCGTACCACCGCGACAAGGACGCGGCGCGGGAGGAGATGCTCGCCGCCCGGGCGAAGGCGGCCGGCCTGCCGTTGGTCTACCTGAACCTGGTGGGAGGGCAGGACGAACTGGTCTTCGACGGGGCCAGCATGGTGTTCGACGCCTCCGGCGCGTTGCTCTACCGCAGCCCGCAGTTCGTCGACGACCTGTTCTGGGTGGATGTGCCGCTGTCGGAGGCGGGGCGCAGCGACGTGCAGGCGACGGTGGTGAGCCGGGGGACTCTGCTGGAGGGGGAGCCCGAGCCTCCTCCGGAGACCCACCCGGCGCTCGACGCCCCGGCCGAGGCCTACGGCGCCCTCTGCCTGGGCCTGGGCGACTACGCCCGAAAGAACGGTTTCTCGCAGGTGCTGCTGGGTCTGTCGGGGGGCATCGACTCGGCCCTCACCGCCGCCATCGCCGCCGACGCGCTGGGGCCGGAGGCGGTGTGGGGGGTGACCATGCCGAGCCGCTACTCGTCGGAGGGGTCGGTGGCCGACTCCCGGGCGCTGGCGCAGAATCTGGGAATCCGCCTGTCGGTGATCCCCATCGAGCCGCCCTTCACGGGGTTCCTGGAGGTCCTGGAGGCCGACTTCGCCGGGACGGAGAGCGGGGTGGCCGAGGAGAACCTGCAGGCGCGCGCCCGGGGCGCCATCCTGATGGGCCTGTCCAACAAGCACGGCGGCCTGGTGCTGGCCACGGGGAACAAGTCGGAGATGTCGGTGGGCTACTCCACTCTGTACGGGGACATGGTGGGGGGCTACGCCGTGCTGAAGGACGTCTACAAGACCCTGGTGTACGACCTGGCGCGGTGGCGCAACCGCGACGGAGAGGTGATTCCCGAAGCCACCATCGCCAAGCCGCCCTCGGCGGAGCTGCGGGAGAACCAGTTGGACACCGACAGCTTGCCTCCGTACGCCGTGCTCGACCGGATCCTCGAGGCCTATGTGGAACAGGACCTGGCGGTGGACGACATCGTGAAGCGGGGCTTCGACCGCGCCGTCGTGGAGCAGGTTGCCCGGATGGTGGACCGCAACGAGTACAAGCGCCGCCAGTCGCCGCCGGGGGTGAAGATCACCCCGAAGGCCCTGGGCCGGGACCGCCGCCTCCCCATCACCAACTGGTTCGAGGGGTAGGCGGCGACGGGGCGCGGCCTCGGGGTGCCGGGAGGGGGAGTCGAACCCCCACGAGGTTGCCCTCGGCGGATTTTGAGTCCGCTGCGTCTACCATTCCGCCATCCCGGCGCGCCCCCATCGTAGGGGGCGCGTCAACAGGCCGGAGAACGCTATGGGTTGGCTGGAGCGCCGCCTCTTCCGGATCAATGAACGACTGGCCTGCCTCGCCGAGGAGGAGCGCCTGGCCGCCGCTGAACTCGAGATGCACCGCCATCTGGACGACGATGCCCGGCGCGACGCCGGGGTGACCGGCAATCCCATCGACCGCGAGGACGCCCGCGACACCGCCGCCGACGTCGCCCGCTTCGAGCAACTGGTGGCGGGCGCTCAGAAGAGGCGCCGTCGCCTGGAGGCCAAGCGGGATCGTCTCCTGGCCCGGCTCGGTTAGGGCGACCCTCCCGTCCTAACATCGCCTCATGTCCCGCCTCGCCCTGCTCGACGGGCACAGCCTCGCCTTCCGAGCCTTCTACGCCCTCCCGCCCGACCTGGCCACCCCGGATGGGCGGCCCACCAACGCGGTGTTCGGTTTCACCTCGATGGTCATCAAGCTGCTGGGCGACGAGCGCCCGGAGGCGATGGCGGTGGCCTGGGACACCCCCGAGGCGACCTTCCGCGACGAGGCCTACCCGGAGTACAAGGCCACCCGCAAGGCGGCCCCCGACTTGTTCCGGCAGCAGTTGCCGCTGATCGACGAGGTAGCCGATTGCCTGGGGATCACCCAGTTGCGCGCCCCGGGCTACGAGGCCGACGACGTCATCGCCACCCTGGCGCGACGGGCGGCCGCGGCGGGCTGGGAGGTGCTCATCGTCACCGGCGACCGCGACGCCTTCCAACTGGTGGGGGGGTCGATCAAGGTGGTGTACACGCGGCGGGGGATCAGCGACACCGTGATGGCGGACACCCGTTGGGTGGAGGAGCGCTACGGCGTCACCCCGGGTCGGTACCCGGACTACGCGGCCCTGCGGGGTGACACCTCGGACAACCTGCCGGGGGTGCCGGGAGTAGGGGAGAAGACGGCGGCCCGCCTGGTGGCCGACTACGGGGACCTGGAAGGCATCTTCGCTCACCTCGAGGATCACCCGCCCCGTCTGCGGCAGAGCCTGGAGGGGGCGCGCGCGCAGGTCTTCCTGAACCGCGACCTCACCTACCTGCGGAGCGACGCCCCGGTGGAGGCGGTACCGGAGGAGTTGATCCTGGCGCCGTGGGACCGGGCCCGGGTGCGGGGGGTCTTCGAGAGCCTCGCTTTCCGCTCGCTGTGGCAGCGACTGGAGGAGATCGGGGGCGGCGACGCCGGCCCGGCCGGGGGGGTGCTCGAGGTGGAGGTGCTGGCGGCGGCCGACCCCCTGCGCCTGACCGGCGGCGAGGAGCCCCTGGCCCTGGAACCCGTGTGGGACGGTGATTCGCTGGCCGGGGTGGTGGTGGCGGGGACCGGGGAGCGGGTGGCCTTCGTGACGGCGGAGCGCCTGGCGGGGCTGGGCCCCATCCTGGCCGACCCCCAGTTGCCCAAGGCCCTCCACGACGCCAAGCCGCTGACGCGAGCCCTGATCGAGAGCGGGTCCGACCTGGCAGGCCTCGTCTGCGACACCGCGCTGGCGGGATACCTCATCAACCCCACCGAGCGCACCCCCGACCTGAGCAGCCTGGCGCTGGAGGCGCTCGGCCTGGAGATCGAACCGGAAGGGGCGGCGGCCGCGGTGCGGGGGGCACAAGGCGCCTTCGACTTCGAGGCGGGGCCTCTCGACCTGGAGCGCGCCGGGCGGCGGGCGGTGGCGGTGGCCCGGCTGGTGGCGCCCCTGACCGCCCGCCTCGAAGCGCAGGGCGGCCTCGAGCTGTATCGCGAGGTCGAACTGCCCCTGGTGCGAGTGCTGGCTCGCATGGAAGAGGCCGGCATCCTGGTGGACCGGGCCTACCTGGCGGAGTTGGGGGAGAGCCTGCGGGATCGCCTGGCCACCCTGGAACGGAAGGTCCACGAGGCCGCCGGCCAGGCCTTCAACCTCAACTCCACCCAGCAGTTGCGCGACCTCCTCTTCGAGCGACTCCGGCTCCCGGTGCTCAAGAAGACTCCCAAGGGGGCCCCATCCACCGACGCCTCGGTCCTGCAGAAGATGGTCGACCAGCACCCGGTGGTGCAGCACCTCCTCGCCTATCGGGAGCTCGAGAAGCTGCGCTCCACCTACGTGGACGGACTGCTGCCCCTCATCGCCCCCGACGGGCGCATCCACGGTGTCTTCAACCAGACCGGGGCGGCAACGGGCCGCATCTCCAGCGAACGCCCCAACATGCAGAACATCCCGGTGCGGACCGAGGAAGGACGCACCATCCGGCGGGCCTTCGTGGCCCCGCCGGGCAGCACCTTCGTGGTGGCCGACTACAGCCAGATCGAACTGCGCATCCTGGCCCACCTCAGCGGCGACGCCGGGTTGCTGGAGGCCTTCGCCTCGGGCGCCGATATCCACACCGCCACCGCCGCCCGGGTGTTCGGGCTGGCGGCGGAGGAGGTGACCCCCGAACTGCGCCGCCGGGCCAAGATGATCAACTTCGGGCTGCTCTACGGCATGGAGGCGTACGGGCTGGGGCAGCGCCTCGAGATCCCCGCGGAGACGGCGAAGGAGCACATGGATGCCTACTTCGCCCAATTCCCCGAGGTGGCCGCCTTCATGCAGGGCATCGTCTCCCGGGCGCGGCACGATGGCTTCACCACCACCATCCTGGGGCGGCGGCGCTACCTCCCGGACCTGTCGTCGGACAACTTCCGGCTCCGTCAGGCGGCGGAGCGCATGGCGCTCAACGCCCCCATCCAGGGTTCGGCGGCGGACATCATCAAGAAGGCGATGGTGCGTCTCGATGCCGAGTTGGCGGGGCGACACCCGTCGGCCTCGCTGCTGCTGCAGGTGCACGACGAACTGGTCATCGAGGTCCCCCAGACGGAGGCGGAAGCGGTGGCCCGCCAGACTCGGGAGATCATGGAGGGGGTAGTGGCGCTGCGGGTGCCGCTGCGGGTGGACCTGGGCGTGGGCTCGAGCCTGGCGGAGGCGAAGGGCTAACGGGCGCCTTCGGCGGGTGTGATACCCTTGCGGCCGCTTCCCGGGGATCGCGTGATCGCGGGAAAGCCCACTTCCAGGAGACAAACTTACCCATGACCGATGACATCTACGACGCGCCTGCCGGCGACCTGCCGGAGGGCGAGACGGAGGCCCCGGCCGCGGACGACACCACGGCCGGTATAGCCGCGGACGCGGTGACCGCGGAGGCAGGCGAGACGAAGACCGGCGCCCCCGCCGGCGACCCGGCGGTGGCCGAGGCGCAGGCTGAGGCGGAGACCCCGGTGGCCGAGGCGCAGGCTGAGGCGGAGACCCCGGCGGCCGAGGCGCAGGCTGAGGCGGAGACCCCGGTAGCCGCCGACGGTGCGCCCGCCGCAGTGGTCCCGGAAGCCGTCGAGCCCGTGCCTGCCGCAGTGGTCCCGGAAGCCGTCGAGCCTGAAGCTGCCGCGTCGGCGGACGAACCGGGCGATGGCAGCCTCTCCGCCGAGGACTTCGCCGCCGCAGTGGAGCGCACCGTCGTGGACTTCTCGGAGGGCAGCCTGGTGACCGGGAGGGTGGTGCGGGTCGACCCGGACGAGGTGCTCGTCGACATCGGTTTCAAGTCCGAAGGGATCATCCCACTCAACGAGTTGTCGATCCGCAACAACGTCAACCCGAGCGAGGTAGTGCAGGTCGGTGAGACCATCGAGGCCCTGGTGCTCCAGGTGGAGGACCAGGAGGGCCGCCTGATCCTCTCCAAGAAGCGGGCGCAGTACGAGCGCGCCTGGGGGCGCATCGAGGAGATCATGCGGGCCGGCGGCACGGTGACCGGGCAGGTCATCGAGGTGGTGAAGGGCGGGTTGATCGTGGACATCGGCCTGCGCGGCTTCCTGCCGGCCTCCCTGGTGGAGTTGCGGCGGGTACGCGACCTCCAGCCGTACGTGGGAACCGCCCTCGAAGCGAAGGTCATCGAACTCGACAAGAACCGCAACAACGTGGTGCTGTCGCGCCGGGCCTTCCTCGAGGAGGAGCAGCAGGAGCAGCGCCAGGCCTTCCTGGATGCCCTGCAGCCCGGCGAGATCCGTTCAGGAGTGGTGTCCTCGGTGGTCAACTTCGGGGCCTTCGTGGACCTCGGGGGGATGGACGGCCTGGTGCACGTGTCGGAGTTGTCGTGGCAGCACGTCAGCCATCCCGGCGAGGCGGTGTCGGTGGGCGACCAGGTGACGGTGAAGGTGCTCGAGGTCGACCGCGACCGGGAGCGCATCTCGCTGTCTATTCGCCAGACCCGTGAGGACCCCTGGGAGTCCTTCTCCTCGGCCCACGCGGTGGGCGACGTGGTCGAGGGGACGGTCACCAAGACCGTGCCTTTCGGCGCCTTCGTGTCGGTGATCGATGGGGTGGAGGGTCTGGTGCACGTCTCCGAGATCGCCATGCATCACGTCGAGAGCCCCGAGTTGGAGCTGTCGGTGGGCCAGGCGGTGCAGGTCAAGATCACCGAGATCGATGGCGACCGGCGGCGCATCAGCCTCTCCATCAAGCAGGCGTCGCCGGAGTGGTCGCAGCGCTCGCAGTGGGTCGAGGAGCGCCGCGTGGCGCCGCGCCGCCGCCAGCGCAAGGAGTTCCAGCGCGAGGAAGAGGCGGCGGAGCCTCAGCCCTCCTTCTCCGCCGACGCCTCGCTCGAGGCCATCCTCCAGGAGTTGAAGGAGAAGGGGATCGGCCGGAAGTAGCCGGGGAGGAAGGCGGCTCCGGGGAACTGGGCCTCAAGCCGGCCCGGGTTCCTTCCGAAGGACTAGTCACCACGAACCGTGCCAGCGGGGCACGCGGAGGAAGGTGGCTATGGCCCGCCGGGGCAGGCTGATCCTGATCGTCGACCCCGACCTCGACTTCGTCGAGGACGCCCGGGTGCTCCTGGCACACGAGCGGGCCCTGACCGCTCGCTCTCTGGACGAGGCCGAAGAGATCGCCGTGGGCGGTCGGGTGGACGCGGCCCTGCTGGGCCCCTCTTTCGGGCACGAAGGCGGCGTCCGGGCGGCCGCGGCCCTCCTGGGCGTCGATCCGTCGATTCACCTGGTGCTGGCGGCCAACGTGGTCACCAACCGCGTCCTGCTGGCGGCCCTGCGCTCGGGCTTCGCCGACGTGGTCGACATGCCGCTCACCCAGCGCAAGCTGACCGCCGCCCTCGGCGCTCGGACCGCGGCGAGGGTGGAAGCCGGGAGGGAGGCGGTGGCTCGCGATGTGGTTCTCGAGTTGGCTCTCGCCGACGATGCGGCGACGAATCCCGCTCCCGTGCCGGCGGCCACCCCGGACGCGGAGATGCTGGGGGTGGCTGGGGCCTCCACTGCTCCTATCCCGGCGGCGACGGCTGCTCCCGTGCCGGCGGCCACCCCGGACGCGGAGATGCTGGGGGTGGCTGGGGCCTCCACTGCTCCTATCCCGGCGGCGACGGCTGCTCCCGTGCCGGCGGCCGCCCCGGCCGTGCCGATGGACCCCGTCGCCACCGCATTTCCGCCGGTGCCGGTGGAGCCCGCCGCGGCCGCGCCGCCACCGGAGGGGACCGAACCCCTGCCCCCTCCTTTCGCGCCGCCTCCTCCGACGGCCCCCCCGCTTCCCAGTACGGCCGAGGTCGCTCCGCCCGCTCCCTCGGGCGAGGTGGTGGATCTGCCGCCGACACTTCCGTCGAGGGCAGCCGCACCCGGAAGGGCCCAGCCGTCCGGCGAGAGCCGGGTGATCCTGGTGATGGCCGGGAAGGGCGGGTCGGGCAAGTCGGTGACGGCCACCAATCTGGCACTGGCGCTCACTTTCGCCGTCGGGGAAGGTGAGGTGGCCATCGTCGACGCCGACCTTCAGTTCGGCGATGTGGCGCTGCTGCTGCAGATGGACCCGGTGCACAGCATCGCCGAGGTGGCGCGCCAGGTGGACGATCTGTCGGAGGCGCGTCTGGATGCCTTGCTCCTGCGCCACGAGAGCGGCCTGCGGGTGCTGCCCGCTCCGCGGCACCCTGCCGCCGCCGAGGGGGTGGCGCCCAAGGCGGTGGTGCAGGTGGTGGAGATGATGCGCCGCCTCTACCGGCACGTGGTGGTGGATACCGGTGCCGTGCTCGACGATGTGCTCATGACCCTCCTCGACCATGCGGACGAGGTGGTCCTGGTGGTCGACATGGACCTCACCAGCGTGAAGAACGCCAAAGTGACCCTCGACATCCTCCGGGCGGGCGGCTACCCCATGGAACGGATGCACCTGGTGGTGAACCGGATCAACGCCAAGGCCCGCCTCGACCTGGTGGAAGTGGAGCGGTCGCTGGGCCTGCGCACTGCGGGCGCCATCCCGTCGGACCGGCTCGTCCCCCGGTCGGTGAACGAGGGGGTCCCGGTGGTGGCTCTCAGTCCCCGCTCCCGGGTGGCGCGCGCCTTCACCGCCCTGGCCCGGCTGTTCCTCCCCGGCAAGGGCCGCAAGGGGTCCTGACCCGGGGGCGGTATCGTCGGGGACATGACCCCTGAGATCCGGGCGTACCTCGGCGGCGGCATCGGCAGCGGGAAGAGCACCGCGGCCGCGGTTTTCGCCTCGTGGGGAGCCGAGGTGTTCTCGGCCGATCGGGCCGGGCACGCCGTGCTCGCGCCGGGCGGACCGGCGGCCGAAGCGGTGGCGCGCTGCTGGCCCGGGGTGATGGTGGCGGGCCGGGTCGACCGGGATGCCCTGGCGCGGATCGTGTTCTCCGACGCGGCCGCCCGCCGCCGTCTGGAGGAGATCACCCATCCGGCGATTCGGGAGGCGCTGGCGGCGCAGGTGGCCGGGGCCGGCAGCGAGGTGATCCTGGTGGAGATGCCGCTGCCGGTGGACCTGCTCGGGCCGGGCTGGCGCTGGGTGGTGGTGGATGCCCCCGACGAGGTGCGCCTGACCCGCCTGGTGGCGCGGGGCCTGACGGCGCCGGAGGCCTCCGCCCGCATGGCGGCACAACCCTCGCGCGCCGACTGGTTGGCCCGGGCGGACCTGGTGGTGGACAACGGCGCCGGGCCGGAGCACCTGGAAGCGGAGTGCCGCCGGGCCTGGCAGGTGATGGCGTCCTGGCGCTCCCCGGCGGCCGGGGGCTCCCCGTGACTGCCTTCCGCGTCGTGTCGGACTTCGCCCCGGCGGGCGACCAGCCCCAGGCGGTGGCCCGCCTGGCGGAGGGGGTGGAGCGGGGTGATCGGTTCCAGACGCTGCTGGGGATCACCGGGTCGGGCAAGTCGGCCACGGTGGCCTGGCTGGTCGAACGGGTGCAGCGCCCCACCCTGGTGCTGGCGCCCAACAAGGCGCTGGCGGCCCAGTTGGCCAACGAGTTCCGCCAGTTCTTCCCGGACAACCGGGTGGAGTACTTCGTCTCCTACTACGACTACTACCAGCCCGAGGCCTACATCCCCCAGACCGACACCTACATCGAGAAGGACGCCAGCATCAACGACGAGATCGAGCGGCTGCGCCACTCGGCGACCGCCGCCCTGCTCACCCGCCGGGATGTGATCATCGTCGCTTCGGTGTCGGCCATCTACGGGCTGGGGTCGCCGGAGCAGTACGAGGGCCAGTTGCTCCGCCTGGTGCGCGGGGTCGACTACCCGCTCGGCGATGCCGTACGACGCCTGGTGGACATCCAGTACGAGCGCAACGAGGTGAACCTGACCCGCGGGCGTTTCCGCCTGCGGGGAGACACCCTGGAGGTGTTCCCCGCCTACGAGGAGACCATCGCCCGGGTGGAGTACTTCGGGGACCAGGTGGACCGGATCGTCCGCATGAACCCGGTCACCGGCGAGGTGCTGGAGGAGTTGGCCGAGTTGTTCGTCTACCCGGCCACCCACTACGTGACCACGCAGGAGCGCATGGTGCGGGCGATGGCCGCCATCGAGGAGGAACTGGCGGGGCGCCTGGCCGAGCTCGAGGGGCAGGGCAAGCTGCTCGAAGCGCAGCGGCTGCGGATGCGCACCGTCTACGACCTGGAGATGATGCGCGAGGTGGGCTACTGCAGCGGCATCGAGAACTACAGCCGGCACCTGGACGGGCGCAGCCCCGGCGAAGCCCCCTACACCCTCCTCGACTACTTCCCTGAGGACTTCCTGACGGTGGTGGACGAGAGCCACGTGACGGTTCCCCAGTTGCACGGCCAGCACGAGGGAGACCGCAGCCGCAAGACGGTCTTGGTGGACCACGGCTTCCGGCTGCCGTCGGCCGTGGACAACCGGCCGCTGCGCTTCGACGAGTGGCTGGAGCGCACCTCCCAGGCGGTGTTCTTGTCGGCCACGCCGGCGCGCTGGGAACTGGAGCACTCCGCCCAGGTGGTGGAGCAGATCATTCGCCCCACCGGCCTGGTGGACCCGGAGGTCATCGTGAAGCCGACGAAGGGCCAGATCGACGACCTGCTCGAGCAGATCCATCGCCGCTCCGATGCCGGCCAGCGAGTGCTGGTCACCACCCTGACCAAGAAGATGGCCGAGGATCTGACCGACTACTTGCTGGAGATGGGAGTGCGCGCCCGCTACCTGCACTCCGAGGTGCAGACTCTGGAGCGGGTGCAGATCCTCCGCGACCTCCGCTTGGGGGAGTTCGACGTGCTGGTGGGGATCAACCTGCTGCGGGAGGGCCTCGACCTCCCCGAGGTGGGCCTGGTGGCCATCCTCGACGCCGACAAGGAGGGGTTCCTGCGCTCGGAGACCTCGCTGGTGCAGACCATCGGGCGGGCGGCGCGCAATGTCGAGGGGCAGGTGGTCATGTACGCCGACGACGTCACCGACTCCATGCGGCGGGCCATCAGCGAGACGAACCGGCGCCGGGCGCTGCAGATGGAGTTCAACGCCGTCCACGGCATCGACCCGCAGACCATCCGCAAGAAGGTCTCCGACATCCTGGAGTTGGTGCAGAGCCGGGAGGCGCCGGGGGTGGAGCGGCGCAGGCGCCAGGCCGCACCTCGGCCCGCCCTGGACCTGCCCGCCGAGGACCTGGGCCGTCTGATCCGGAGCCTGGAGGAGGAGATGCGCGAGGCGGCCCGGGAACTGCGCTTCGAGTACGCCGCGCGGTTGCGTGACGAGGTCCTGGAATTGCGGCGGGAACTGAAGGAGATGGCCGAGGCGGCGGGCGGGTGAGCGGCTTCGAGGAGGCACCCCGCCTGGCGCCGCAGAGCCGAGCGGCGTGGCGCCGCTGGCTGAAGGAGAACCACGACTCCTCGGGCGGGGTGTGGCTGGTGATCGCCAAGAAGAGCGCCGGCGGCCCGGGCCTCGCGTACGACGAAGCCGTGGAGGAGGCTCTCTGCTTCGGCTGGATCGACAGCCGGGTGCGGCGCCTGGACGAGGAGCACTTTCGGCAGTGGTACTGCCCCCGTCGGCCGGGGAGCATCTGGTCTCTGCCCAACAAGCAGCGGGTGGCGCGCCTCGTGGAAACCGGCCTCATGACCCCGGCCGGGATGGCGAGGATCGAGGCGGCGCAGGCCGACGGCTCCTGGGAGGTGCTCGACCAGGTAGAGGCGCTGGAGATCCCCGACGACCTGGCAGCCGCGCTG
>Ga0194125_10003281_pt1 | contig 26278 bp, 25 predicted proteins | sample TA2KigC250mmetaG_FD_148626 | JGI IMG/M metagenome (GOLD analysis project Ga0194125, IMG submission 148626) | Freshwater microbial communities from Lake Tanganyika, Tanzania - TA2015034 Kigoma Deep Cast 250m | ecosystem: Environmental > Aquatic > Freshwater > Lake | place: Tanzania: Lake... | reverse complement strand
TGGCGTGATCTCATCCTCCGAGATCCGACACCTTGTCGATGGACTTTCCCGTCGCTGACCGCTTGGTAGGTTTTCACCTACTATCGTACCACCGGGACACCCTTCTTCTCTCTATTCTATACAAGCTTGCCGAAGGGATGTCAAAACCACCATGATCTACACTCATGTGCTTCAACCCGGCGGACTGGCTGTGAGAAGCCCTCTGGATTAGCCGCCATCGCGGTAGGACTGCCAGTTACCCAACAGCCCCCGCACAGATCCCGGCGTGCGGAACTACCCTGCCTGCCGTGCTGCCTGTCTGCGTCTGCCTGTGCGTCGCACGCCGACAGGCGCGGGCACGGCAGGCATGGGGGTGGAGTGAAAGCGTCTTCCCCTGGAATGCGTTTGGCTAATGCGGGTCTGAAGCGGGAAGGAAAGGGAATAAGCGACTAGCCAAAAGTCGCCATTGCCACAACCAAGTGGCTTGTGATAGTTCAGTCATTGCGGCGCTTTGGAGATTGTATTACCTACCCATCCCAGCGCATAAAACGTCGGCACGAAGAGCACCCTGTTACCACTTTGCCACGCCTGTGCATCACGGATTCTTAGATCTTCGAGAGTATCGGAAATTTGCAGAGCCTTTATGTCGGCTTCCAGTGCAGCCCATTCACATAGCCATTCTTCTTTCGATGGCGCGCCTTGCCATTGCGCGCCCAGGATGCCTGTTTCGACGTTTTGCAGGCCGGCCTGGTTGAAAAGCCCGGCCAATTTTCTCCCCATGAAGGGATCTGCGCCCTGCGCTCGAAGGGAGTTGGTCTGCCGCTTCCCGATTTGTTCGAGTTCTGGGGGATAGTCAATACGCCCGCCGTAATCAGGTTCGGCCAGGGCAACCACTGCTCCGCCCGAACGAGTGACGCGCGCCATCTCGCTGAGCACCTGGGCGGGATCATTCACCCACATCAGGGTGAAGTGGCACAGGGAGATATCGAAGGTTTGTTCGGGGTAGGGAAGTCCGTGGGCATTTCCCTGGGAGAGGAGGGCAGCCTTGTTGGTCTGAGCCAGCTTCAGGTGGGCGGGCTGAACATCCAGCCCATAGATCAGGGCAGCGCCTTGGGAGAGCAATTCCCCCAAAAGCGCGCCTGTCCCGCAGCCGACATCCAATACCCGCTCAGCCTCGATCAGCCCGATCCGTGGGTACAGATACGAGCGAAGGGCTTGCGTCCAATGAGCTTGTTGGGTAAATCGGACATGCCAATCTTTGGCGTCCATGGTTGAATTTTATCTCTTGATTGCCTCCCAATCATCTCGCAACAGATTCCCCAATACTTGATTGACGCCTTGCGCCGGGAGCACATCCCCATCGGGTTCGACGTAAAGCCAGGCTCGCCCGGCGCCTTGGGGAAGCTCATCTTCGGCTGTCTCTAATGTGATGGGGTTGTGGACAGAGTAGGGCACCGGCACATCCCAAACTAGCGATAGGCCATATTGTGTGGCCTCTTCGGCGGTCGTTTGCAGGAGGTCATCGAGTTCAGGGGAACTTGCGCTGAGCGAGAGCGCATTGACGCCCATGTTAGCCAGACGATCCAAAAGGGCCGATGCCGCGGAGGCGTTCTCCGGAGTCAGCGTCAGATGGACGGTGGTGTGCAAATCCTTGGGGAGTACGTTACCCAGCGCAGCCCAGGCCCCTTCGTCTTCGGGGCGCAGCACAACCATCAGGTGATCGAGGCCAGTTCGAAGCAGAGCGTCGAGGTATTCGTCATTGGCGAGCTTCAGCCCATCGGTGAGCAGGCCGGTGACCTGTCCATTGGCTTCGGCGCGGGCGATCAGATCGGGGAGGTCTGGGCGCAGAGTTGGCTCTCCGCCTGTGAAAACCAGGTGGGGGATACCGATTTTCCAGGCCTTGTCTATGATGATCCCCCACTCTTCGGTGGTGAGTTCACGTTCGACGCGTTTGGCGGGAGCAGCCCCGGGGTCGGCGCCGGCGGGGAGGCGATAGGTCAGCGCGCAATCCAGGCGATAGGGGGCGGAAATCTCCCCAGCGTAGGGATCGTCGCGTTCGAAGTCGAAGAAGGTGACGGGATCCAGGTCGGGGATATCTATCATGGTGGTGATGCGCTCCCTGAGATTCTGAAAATCGCTCAACGCCTGTCTGGCGGAGACCCGGTAGCGCTGCGCCACCTCACGGGCAGCCTGATCGTCTGGGATATCTCGAACGAGATGATAGGCGTACTCAGCGGCGGTTTGGTTGAGATGCAACACGGTCGAAGCGTTGACGATCAGAACGCCCTCTCCATTGGACTCGAGACGCAAGTGTAATCGGTAAGGGTATTCCGCATCGGGCGGGGTCTGATAATGATAAACCCCAACGGGCAAAGGCTCCTTTTGGGTAAAAAGGCGACGAATAGCTTCACGGATATTGGTCATGGCGGCCTCCTGTTTCAGTGGTCGGTTGTCGGTTGTCAGTTGACAGTAGTCAGTAGTCAGTGGACAGCGATCAGTTGACTCCTGGGATGGATGAGATCAAATAATCGGCCACTCCTGCGGCCAGCAGTCCTAGGCCGCTGCCGGCGAGGGTATCGAGAGGGAAGTGCACGCCCATGGCGATGCGTCCCAGGGTGACGATCAGGGCGATGAGGCAAGCGATGAGGCTAACGAGGGATGGCAATCCAAAAGCCCAGAGGATCGTCAGGGCGAGGAACCAGATGCGCATGGCGTCGCCGCTGGGGAAGGAGGCGTCTTTGGGTTGGCGCGGCTGCGCCATGACGGCGTCAGGGATCAGAGTAAAGGGTCTCGGACGTCGAAATGTCCTTTTTATGCTCCACTCCAGGGAGGCGGCGGCTGCGAAGACGATGGCTGCGATGACGCCTGATCGGAGATCGTATACCATGATGATTCCGATGCAGATCAGGGTAAAAGGGGTGCGACCCAGATGCCATAGAACCCGAAAGGAGGGATTGCCCCGGCGCAGGCCAATGTGTATAACGCGGAAGAGTCGCGCATCCAGCAAAGACAGACCAGGACTCATATGGGCAATGCCCAGGAGAAAAAGAGCCGCGCCGAGCGCGATGATGAATTGTGAATCGAGAATTACTACTTCAGCATTCATAATCTATCATCCATCGTCATGTCCGGCCAGACGGGATAATACATCATCCATTGCCCCGGGGCCTGACGGATAAACCCTTCGATGACTGCGAGCACGGCTTCCGCGTTCCGTTGAATGGCGGTTTCCATTACGGGATGGTGTTCCATGGGGATAGGGTCCGAAAGCAATACATTGTATTTTCCTTCGGGAGACATCTGAGCCGCGGAGACGATCACGGGCACATCGGCTTCCAGGGCCATGCGGATATGACCCGCGGGCAGGGGGCTGGGATGTCCGAAGAAGGTCAACGTGTGGGCTTTGCTGCGGATGGGGCGGTCTATTGCGGTGATGGCCATCCCCCCTGAACGCATCCATTCGACGAATTCGCGATGGGTCTCTTCGCCGCGCGCCGGGGTGATCTTCATGCCTGTGGAAGCCCTGATCTTATTCTGGATCTGATACCCACCGGGTGGGTTGCCATAGGACATCACGTTGCCGCGCAGGCCATGATGAGCCAGACCCAGCAGAGCGATATCGAATGCGCTCAGATGCGGAGCGACCAGGAAAGCGCCTTGCGCGCCAGCCTGGCTTCGTTGAATGAGTTTTTCGACCATGGGAGAAAGGGGCACAAGGGCTTTGAGTCCCTCCGAGTTCGACATGTTGTGGTAGAAATCGGCGAAACAACGCCCGGCATGGCAGAGCACTTCTCGGAGGGCCTGATCGAGTTCCTCGGGGGAGGATCTTTTTCCTCGCACAACCCATTGATTGAGGCGGATTGCCCGCGTGATGCTGTTATCGCGCCTGGCGATCAGGTTTGCTCCAAAGTTCGCAATGCGATAACTCAAGGCCAGGGGCATCGTACGGCCAACCCACAGCGTCAGGCCGACGCCGAGACGACTATTGCTTATGAATTGGAAATCTAGTTTCATAAGATCAGCTTTGTTGTTTGGCGCCAGGCGGCTCTTTGACGAAACGAAATCCCTCGATCAAGACGGGTAGTCCGCGCGCGATGGTGAAGGTGATGCTCAACCAGGAGAGCGCCAGGGCGATGATATGGATCACTGGTTCCCAATCTGATCCCAAAGTTCGCAGCCCCAGGTCGAGAGTGAGAAAACCGAAGGCGAAGCCCTTGACGACGCCATAGATATCCCGCATGAATCTGGATGAAACCAGGAAGCGGCTGATCGGGTGTTTTACCTGGTCGAACGCTGCCAAACCATCTTTCATGCCGACAGCCCGCACGGCGTCTACGGTGGTGCCGCGAGTGATGGCTATCAAGGGGATGACGATAGGGATCAGCTCAAGGTGGGCGAAGACAACCCAGAGGATGATCTCGAAGGTGCGGTCAGTGGCGATGTCGAGCACGCTGCCTAACAGGCTGACCTCGCCACGGGCGCGGGCGATCAATCCATCGAACATGTCCATGAAGATGATGAACACGATGAAAGGGATGCACCACAATTGGATCACCCCATTGCCTGTATAAAGCAGGGCAACGTAAATAAAAAGCAGTGGGAAACGCAGCAGGGTGATCAGATTTGCCATGAGATGGTCGGTTAGTCGGTTAGTCAGTTGGTCAGTTGGTCGGTATGGCGGCGAGGGCTTCGATGGGGATTGGTTCAGGCGTTTGGCTTTTCAGCGCCAGCGGGCAGCCGCCGCCGCATTCGCTCAGCACCGCGCAGTCGCGACAGGCTTTGGGGGTATATTGTCTCTCCCGGATCGAGACAGCCAGATCGTGGTTCCAGATCGAATCCCAGGGATCATCCAGGATATTCCCAAGCTGGCTGTAATAAGATTGGCAGGGGATGACGCCGCCATCGGGTTCTACACACATATTATAGAGGGCGGCGGTGCAGCCTTTCACGCCTAATTCGAGTTGCATCGGGTCGAACTGACAGTATTGCGTGGGCGTGTACCAGATCAGGCGCTGATCGTGGGCCTGCGTTTTCTCTCGCGCCAGCTCCAGCAGCGGGGTCAATTCGCTCTCGTGCAGGCCGGCGCCGACGGTTAGCCCGCGCCCGGAGTAGATCAACGCATTCAACCCCACGGTGGGAACGCCGAGGTCGGCCAGGAAATCCAGGGTGTCGCCCAGGCTGGCGTAGTTGTCCTTCAGCATGGTTGTGTTGGTCATCACGTAAAGCGGGCTATCGAGGGCGTTGCGCAGGCCAGCGATGGTCTGATTCCATGCGCCATGTTTACCAACCATCTGATCGTGGATGTGGGGATCGTGGGATTCGACGGTAATCTGGATGTGATCCAACCCGGATTTCAGGAGGGTCTGGACGAAATAGACGTCGCTCAGCCTCCGGGCGTTGGTGTTGACCCCGGTGATCTGCCCATTGGCCTCTGCGTGAGCGATCAGCTCGGGGAGATCATCTCGCAGCGTAGGCTCGCCGCCTGTGAAGACAATGTGTGGGATGGCGAGTTCCCAGGCTCTATCAATCACCCGTTCCCATTGCTCTGTTGACATCTCGGGGTAGTCTCGCGGTCGGGCGTTGTAACAATGGGCGCAATCATCGTTGCAGCGATAGGTCAGGGCCAGATCCATGCGATATGGAGCCAACGGGCGGGCGCTGAATGGAGCAATAATCTCTAATTCGTCTAGCGAACAGGCCGGGCAGCCATTGGGATGCAGGATGAACTGAAGATCGTCGAGAAAGTGGGCATAGTCCGTCTGGGCCTGTGCTCTGGCGACCCGATAAATGCGCTGGATCTGGCGCACCGCTTGATCTGCGGGAATCTCCTCGAGGGCCAGGAAGGCCATCAGCATAGCCGTGGGGTTGAAATGCACCACCTGGTTGGCGTTGACGATCAGCGCGCCGTGTCCATCCGGGTCGACGCGGAGGTGGATGCGGGAGCGTTCCTGTGGAGATTCCCGGAAGTAGTGGTGCAAACCCGCTGGTGGGAGGCGGCGGTTCGAGCGGGATTGGAGATTGGAGATTAGAGATTGGATATTGGATGGCATTGGATTTCGTCAGATGCAGTGTGAACCCGCGCAGGAAAGGGTATATCCACTACTCAAATGCTCAAATCACTGAAGCGCATTGCGACGTGCGCTGTCAAAGTGCTCGTGTTTTCTATGCTTCTTGAAGCAAGGCGCGAAGTTGTTGAGTTTGCAACGGGATTGCTAGTGCCTGACGTTCATGGCGCGTCACGTTGAAGAGCGAATAGCCCAGTAAATTCCCTGTTACATCTACTCGCTCGTAGATGTCTTCAGCGATTTCCCGAAGATAGCCCTTCGCTTCTCGAAACGTGATTTCGAGAAAATCTCCTTCTCGGTCGTACCAGATTCGAATCATCGAGGCCATGTGCGTGTTCCTTTCTTCTTCTTGTCTGTAAAGAAAGCGGTGATGACAAAGGCATCTTTCTCCAGATATTTTACTGCTACGACAAGATATTTGCGAGTGACGGGTGTCTCTTCAAATAGTCTGTGGTAGAGATGGACTGTCGAATCGTGCTGGCTTAGAACCACTGAATCAGGGGTTATTAATGTTTCTGAAATACGTTGTTCCTGACTCTGCATTTCAGGATGTCCCAGGATATGCGCCAATCGTTCATCAGTCAGCCGAACTGTGCGGTCATTAAAATCACGCAGAGTGATCATTAGGATATTCGTCCCTCACTGATGTTGTCTATGCAAATCTTCGCTTACCGCCCGCCTCCTGCACACGCGCAGGCGCAGCCGGCGCAGGCGCAGGCGCAGGCGCAACTGCTGCCGCCGCTGCTCTTCCAGCCGCTGCTGGATGACTTGGGCACGGGGTTGGTTTTGTTTGTGATGCGGTCAGTGAAGCTGGTGATGTTGCCGACTACGCCGCTGGCGAAGCCTTGCATCCCCGTGACCATCGAGGCTGCAAACTCGCCGCCGGGCAAGTGGGGCAGGGAGGGGGCCGCACGCCCGCTGCCCGTGCTGGGGGCCATGGTCTTGGGAGCTACTCTCTGACCCCGGCTCCAACCCGGATCGTAGCGATGCCACCACATTGGCACGAATACCGGCCCGGTGCGGAAGACGTCATGGGTGCGGCGGTCGAAATCTTTGTCGAGCATGGTCCAGCCCATATGCTCATCGTATCTTTCGCTGCGCACTTCGGGGGTGTCGGCCTCTTCGATTTGTTGCCAGGCTTTGCGCATGATGTCCTTGTAGTAAGCCACGGTCTCTTTGTGGCTGAATCCTTTCATCTTTGCGCCGACGCCCTTGATCAGCGTGATCAACAAATCCTGGAGCCTGGTTTGGCGTTCGCGTTCCTTCGTCTCGAGGAATGCCTCCATGAACTCGCGTTCATAGGGGCGCAGTTTCTCGTCTATGGGCTGAGTCACCTCTAATTTTAGGGGATCACGCGAAACGATGCTCGCAGCCTCCTTCTTCAAAACAGCGAAGAGAATCATCGTGAGGACTTTGTCCGGGGGCTGTTCCATGAGTATGGCGGCTTCCACCGCTGTCAGGCCGCGCTTGATGCCGTGTCCCTCGATGCGGATCTTGGGCGGCAGGTATTGCATCTTGCGTTTGCGCGCGCCTGCTGTCCCTGCCCAGGTGATCAGGCCGATAAGACCGGCGATCCCGCCACAACACAATAAACTGAACAGGGTGTCTTCAGAGATGCCCAACTGTTCGAGGAAGCCTGGGGCATAGACAGCCGATTGGGGCACATAGTTGATGGGGAAGGAAGCGCCGAATTTATATTGGGTATGAGCGTTGGCGTTGGGGTTGCGCCAGGAATAGGCGACTCGTCCATCGCTGTCGAGGCTGGCGGCGGGTTCGGGGGGCCAGCCGCCTGAGGGGGAACGATGCCAGCGAGGCTCTTCCGGTTTGACGCCGGGCGGCAGGTGGTAGGTGACCTGCATATCGGTAGAACCATAGACGAACTCGGTGTCATACCAGGTTGGGCTGAAGACGGCGCTGGCGTAGTTGCTATCGTCGCTGTCGGTGTAGAGCACCCCGCTGATCCCCCAGACAGTCACGTGGACTCGCCCGGTCTGTCCTGGCTGGATGGCGTTGCTTCCCAGCCCCAGCGCGACGCCGTTTTCGACGTAAGGCGAGTATTCGATATCGAGGATGGGGTGACCATCTACGTCGGCGGTGACATTCGAGAGGGAATAGCTGTTGTTTGGAAATCCGACATCCACGTAATCAATGGGGTCGGCGCTGGCGCTGTTGGTGAAAACGAAGACATAATCAATGGCTAATGTGCCGTCCTCTTGCCAGAACACGTGGATGATTTCCTGATCTACGCTGAAGTAATAGGTCTGCGCCAGGGCGCCGGTGGGGATGGCGAATAAGAGGATGAGCAGAAATAATGGGGTGAGCAATCGCTTATACATTGTGCGTTCTCCAGGTTGGGGGTCAGATGTCATGTATCAGGTGTCATATATCAGGTGTCAGGTGCCAAGTGCCGAGTATCAGTACTTCACGAAAGATGATCCAAGACCCGTCCGCGGGTCGCCCGGAGACGGGCTCCTGATCGTTTTCGTGAACTACTGAGTACCAGGTTTCCGCAATTACTTGATACCTGGAACTTGACACATGATACGTTCTACCACTTCGGTTCTTCAGTGAGTTGATAGGTAGTGTTGCAGAAGGGGCAACTCACCGTGGGCGCGCCGGCCAGCATTTTGATATTGTCGGCGGTGAGGGTGCCCCCGCAGGATTTGCACTTCATCGTCTCGAGGCTGACGCCTCCAGGCAGATCAATGTTGAGGGTTACGCCCTCTCCCTGACCCGACGCGGCGAAGGGCTTCATCCGTCCGGCAAACCAAATGATCCCAAAGCCGATTCCGACGCTGATAACCCCGACGAAGAGCCAGCCGATCTGCCCTTGCGGGCTGAATGTGGCCCAAATGAATAACACGCCGAAGAAGATCAGGATAGCTGCGAACAGGTAGGCGATGATTTTTCCAGCGGACATAATTAGACCTCCGTAGCCGATCAACTAGCTTTACGATTATCAGTACTTCACGAAAAAGGATCCAAGACCCGTCCGCGGGTCGCCCGGGGACGGGCTCCTGATCGTTTTCGTGAACTACTGATTATTGGTGGTGTCTGTTGCGAACCAAGTGTAGCATCTTATCCCCATGAAGGCAAATGTATTTTTATCGCAAACACTCAACATTCGCTTTATGGAGTAAAACGAACCGACAGATGTTGGATCGCCAGCCAGCATGATCTCCACATGATCGCGCCATCGGGAGGGTAAACTCATTATCATGTGAGCGCCTCATCGTCAGATGAATCGATCTCGTCTCTTTTCCCTGTGGCGATGTAGATCGTCCGCTCGCAAATATTGGTCACACGGTCCGCGGCACGTTCCAGGTTGTGAGCGACCCAAAGGAGGTAGGTAGCCCGGTCTATCGTGGAGGGATCGGAGATCATGTAGGTGAGCAATTCCCGATAGACTTGATTGTAGAGGCCGTCAACCTGATCGTCTTCCTCGGGGATGGCAACTGCTTTTTGCGCGTCGTATTCGACAAAGGCGGACAGGGCGCGATGGAGCATATCGGCGGTCAATTCCGCCATCTTTGGGATGTCTATGAGCGGTTTGATGGGCGGTTCATCGCCCATGCGGATGGTGATCAGGGCAATGCCTTTGGCATAATCGCCAATGCGTTCTAATTCTCCGGCGACATCGAGCACCGAGGCCAGAATGCGCAAATCCATGGCCATGGGTTGTTGGGTAGCGATGGCGATGATGGCGCCATTTTCGATCTCGAAACGTTTGTGGTTGATGTCCTTGTCTTTCTGATAGATTTTTCGAGCCATCTCGATATCGCGTGCTTTGAGCGCTTCTACTGAATGGAGAATGGCATGCTCGACTATAGTTCCTAGCGCGAGTGTGTCATCGAGCAGTTCCTGTAATTTGTGATCAAGCGTTTCTCTGGTCATCTTAATACCTTATCGAATTTCTATGTATTCACTGAAAAAGCTCGTGAAAGCGGGGGCGGGGCGGCATATATGGGGGTGCGTGCGCAGCACGCACCCCCATATATGCCGCCCCGAATCCTCTACACGTAGTTTTTGCAGAGGACTCATTTCTATCCGAAGCGCCCCTCGACATAATCCTGTGTGCGCTTATCAGTTGGGTTCGTAAATAATTTGTCGCCCTGGGCAAATTCTACCAGTTCACCCTGCAAGAAGAATGCGGCGTAATCGGCGGCGCGGGCTGCCTGTTGGACTGAGTGAGGGACTAATACGATGGTGTATGTTTTTTTGAGTTCTTGTAATGACTCCTCGACCTTGCCTGTGGAGATCGGATCCAAGCCCGAGGTGGGTTCGTCGAGTAGAATGACTTCTGGCTCCAGGGCTAGGACGCGCGCCAGGCACAGGCGTTGCTGCTGCCCGCCAGAGAGCGCCGCGGCAGGATCGTTCAATCGGTCCCTGACCTCGTCCCAAAGGGCGGCCTGGATGAGGCTGCGTTCGATGGCAGCGTCCATTTTGGACTTGTCCTTCTCCCCAGCTACTTCTAATCCGTAGGTCAGGTTCTGGCGGATGCTCATGGGCAAGACCACCGGGCGGGCGAAGACCATGCCCACGCGGCGGCGCAGAGTGATCACATCGAGCCTGGGGTCGAGGATATCCTCGTTGTCGATCAGGACTCGCCCTTTCATGAAACTGACATCGGTTAAATCGTTGAGGCGGTTCAACACCCGCAACAGAGTAGATTTGCCTCCTCCTGCAGGCCCAAAGATCACGGTGATGGCGTTGGCCGGGATACCCAGGCTGATATTTTGCAGCGATTCTTTGTCATCCGAGTAATGCAAGGTCAGGTTTTCGATAGAAATTTTATTCATGAGTTCTCTGAAAAAACTCCTGAACGAGGGGGCGGGGCGGCATATATGGGGGTGCGTGCGCAGCACGCACCCCCATATATGCCGCCCCGAAACCTCTACTCGTAGTTTTTGCAGTGGACTGATTCATGCTATTACCACTGCCGCCGGGCGCGCGCGCGGGAGCGAATCGTCGTGGCAATGAAGTTCATGCTGAGCACAAATACCATCAAAACCAGGGCTGTCCCGTATTGGATCTTGATCGGCATCCCCGGAACCTGGGTGGAAATAACGAATAGATGATAGGGGAGCGCCATCGTGGCGTCCAGGGGGGAATTCGGCAGGCGAGGTAGGAAGAAAGCCGCGACCGTAAATAAGATCGGGGCTGTCTCGCCGGCGGCGCGCTCGAGGCCCAGAATGATCCCAGTCAACATGCCTGGCAATGCCTGAGGAAGGACAATGCGCCGAATGGTCTGCCATTGGGTGGCGCCGAGGGAGATGCTGACCGTGCGGAAAGCCTGCGGGACTGCTCGCAGAGCCTCCTCGGTGGTGCTGATGATTACCGGTAGGGTCATGATCGAAAGGGTGAGCGACCCAGCGAGGATGCTGGTGCCGAAATTCATGAAGAGTACGAATAATCCCAATCCAAACAGGCCATACACAACCGAGGGGATGCCCGCCAGGTTGATGATGGCGATACGGATCAACCGTGTCCAGCGATTTTCGGCGGCATATTCGGAGAGATAGATGGCCGCGCCGATCCCCAGCGGCACCGCGAAGGTCGCTGTCCCTAACGTCAAATAGAGTGTGCCGACGATGGCAGGCCAGATGCCTCCTGCGCGCATCCCTTCTCGGGGGAATCCAGTCACGAATTCCCAGGAAATCGCCGGCGCGCCCAGGAAGAGAATATAAATCACCACTACCGCGATGGGGACAACGGTGAGCAGCGTCATGAGCGTCAACAGGCTGAAGCCCAGGCGTTGGGTGGTATGACGAGTTTGGGAAGTTGAAGTCACGGTCATGTATGCAGACGGCAGACTGCGGTCGGTCGTCTGCGGTCTGTGGTTGTACTAAGAGAGAATTCGTTCCTGCCGCTTACGCTGGCGAAACACCACTGTCGAAGCGGTGACGTTGACGACCAGCGAGATCAGGAACAGGATGATCCCGATAAAGAATAAGACATGATAGTGTACGCTGCCGTTGGCGACCTCGCCCATCTCGGCGGCGATGGTGGCAGTCATCGTGCGGGCGGGCGCGAACAGCGCGCCGAGTCCTTTGGGCAGAACCGCGGCGTTTCCTGTGACCATCATCACGGCCATGGTCTCGCCGATGGCGCGGCCAACGCCCAGCATCACCGCCGTGAGAACGCCTGATCGAGCCGCGGGCAGCGTCACCCGCCAGATAGTCTGCCATTCCGTGGCGCCCAGGGCGAGGGCGGCATCCCGGTAGGATTTGGGCACCGCGTCCAGGGCATCCTCGGAGACAGAGACCACCGTAGGGATGGCGATGCCGCCCAAAAGGAGCGAGCCAGCCAGGGCGGTCAATCCGGTGGGGAGGTTCAGGAGAATTCGTAGATAGGGCGATAAGATCAGGATTCCCAGAAATCCCAGGACAACCGAAGGCAGGCCGCCTAATACTTCCACAAGGGGTTTGAGAATTTCTCTCATCCAGCGGGGCGCGATCTCCGAGATATAGATTGCCGCGCCGACGCCAAAGGGCACGGCGATCAGCGTCGCCCCAATCGTGACGATCAGCGAGCCCCCGATCAGGGGCAGGATGCCGAAATACTCCTCGATGGGGTACCAACGGGCGGAGAACAGGCTTACGAACTCGACTTTCCCAAGCGCCGGCAACCCCTCGCGCAACAGGAAGAAAAAGATCATGCCGACGAACACGATGGCCGAGTAGCCCGAAATTCTGAACAGCCGTGTGATGAGATATTCTCGCCAGTGGAGAGAGTTTTTCATAATCATTTTCTCTGGTTACCTTCTCAGGGAGTCACAGGGACGAAACCGAGTTCGGCGACGATTTGTTGAGCGTCGGGCGATAGGATCCATTCCAGGTACGCCGCGATCGTCCCGAGGGGTTCGCCGTTGGTGTACATGTAAAGGTCACGGGCGATGGGGTACGCGCCGCTGTTGACGCTTTCCGCCGAGGGGAGGATGAAGGGGCTGCTCGCATCCCGCGCCACAGCGATGACTTTCATATCTTCGGTGACATAGCCCAGCCCGTCGTAGCCGATGGCGTTTGGATTTTGACGGATTTCGGCGCTGATTCCCTCCGAGGAGGGAAGCAAGAGTGTGTCGGTGGAGAAGAGCGTTTTGTTCTCTTTTTCTCCCAGGCGAAGCACTTCCTCGAGGAAATAAACATGCGTTCCGGAATTGGTTTCGCGTGAGAGGCGGACGATGGGGCGGTCCTCGCCCCCGATATCGCGCCAGTTATTGATCTTCCCGCAGTAGATATCGGAGATTTGCTGGAGGGTGAGTTCATCTACAGGGTTTTCCAGGTTGACGATGATGGCAATGGCATCGCGGGCAATGACGAACTCGACCGGGTCGCTGCCGTTGGCTTTGGCGGACTCGATCTCCTCAGGCTTGATCTGGCGGGAAGCGTTGGCGATGTCTACCGTGTTGTTGATCAGCGCGGCGATGCCAGTGCCGGAGCCGCCGCCGGTAACCGAGATGCGCACCTCCGGGTGGAGTTCCTGATAGCGCTCAGCCCAGGCAAGAGCCAGGTTGACGATGGTGTCGGAGCCTTTGTTTTCGATGGTTTCAATGGAAGCTGATGGTTCGGAAGATCTGGCTGGCGCGCCGCATCCCGATAGAAAAAAAACGAACGATAGAAACACAATGAAAGACTGTTTCATCGGTTTGTGATTATAGTTGGTAACAATGTACTGAGCAAGAGGGCAATGGCGCGAACTGGAGTTCGTTACTCCGGCTTTTCGTGAACCGAATCTCTCGTAATGTTGACACCTAAAATCTGATAAGATAAGATTATAGTCGTAGGTTGGCAGCCATTTCACATTTTTCATTCGTACAGGCACACTCATGGATCAGGATTTACCCATTCGTCAGCCCTCATTGGCCGATCAGGTGTACGAGATCATCGTCAAGGGGATTTCCAACGGCGCATATGCCCCAGGGAGTCTGCTCCCCTCGGAAAATCAGTTGGCTGAACGTTTCAACGTCAGCAGGCCCACGATTCGCGCCGCCTTTGCCCGGTTGGTTGAGCGTGGTTTCGTCAAACGTCAGAGAGGCGTCGGGACATTCGTCGCTGAGTCGCCCAGCATCGTCAACCCCTTGTATCAGTTGCTCGATGTGCATGAACGCATTTCGGCCCGAGGCTTCGAGCCAGGTTTCAGGCAGTTGAGATCCGAGATCATCGAGGCGGATGGAAAAGTCGCCAGGAAACTCTCTGTCGAAGCGGGGACTCCGCTGCTCCATATACATAAGGTTTTCACCGCGGATGATAAACCGATCATCCTGTTCGAGAACTTCATTCCCACAAGCGTGTTTCAGGAATGTCTTACCATGGAGCAGGCCTTGCAGCCAGGAATGACAGAGCCTTTCTTTGAATTTTTTACTCGACAGTGTAATATCAACGTGAAATATCTGACCTCGATCATCAATCCAGAGGTGGCCAGGAATTGTCCCTATAAAGAGGTTTTCGATTTCGATGATCCCTGTGCGCCGTTATTGGTGATCGAGGATATCGGCTATGACGAAAATGATACGCCGGTATTCTTCTCGATCGAATACCTTGTTGATGAGGCCAGCTCATTTCATGTGATCCGGCATGTAGAGAATATCTAATTTGGGATGACTACCTTGGCAGTGTCACATTCGCGATAAGAACCCCGAAATTGGGGGTGCGAGCGGGGCGTACGCCCCGCCCGCACCCCCAATTTCGGAGCTTATTCCTTTAACTTGACATTGTCGAAATACTCAGCCAAACGGGGAAGTTCCCGAAAAAAGGGCGATTTCACCGGCGAGACGCTGTGAGCGCGGAGATAAATTAAGGATACACGGAGGTAATCAACTGATGACATCAATTCTGATCAAGAATGGCTATCTCGTCACAATGGACGGGGTGGGCAACAGGCAGTATGGCGACATTTTGATCGAAGGCCGGCATATCGAAGAGATCGCGCCGAAGATAGATGCCCCGGCTGAAAAAGTGATCGAAGCTGCAAACATGGTGGTTCTTCCTGGCTTTGTACAATCCCATATCCACCTTTGCCAGAGCTTGTTGCGAGGTCAGGCGGATGACCAGCCGCTGATGGAGTGGTTGGACACGATCACCTCGCTCGAGTTTCGGCATACTCCCGAAACCTTGTACGCATCGGCCAGAATTGGGATAGCCGAGATGATCAAGTCTGGAACCACCTCGGTCATGGATATGGGGACTCTGCATCATCAGGATAGTATCTTCACGGCTATCGAGGAATCCGGCATACGCGCTCAGGCTGGGAAGGCTATGATGGATCTCACCGAGAATCTTCCGCCGTTATTGCGCGAGAGCACGGAGGATTCTCTCGAAGAAAGCCTCGACCTGATGCGCCGCTGGCATGGCAAAGCGGATGGACGCATCCGGTATGGCTTCGCGCCGCGCTGGCAGCTTTGGAATACTACCGGGCTGCTCAAGGAAATCAAACAAGAAGCGGATGCTCATCCTGGCGTCGGCATACACGGTCATGCGGGCGAAATCGAATACGAAGTGGAAGCCATGATCGCGCAAACTGGCATGCGCAATCTGGTTTACCTGGAGAGCATCGGCGTGGTCGGCCCCAATGTTCAGATGGCGCACTGCATCTGGTTGGACGATGACGAATATCGGGTGATGTCCGAGACAGGGACGCATGCCATGCACTGCCCGTGTTGTAATACCAAGCTCGGTTCGGGAATTGCCCGGGTGCCTGAAATGCTCGCCAGGGGCATCAATGTCGCCCTCGGCTCCGACGGCGCGCCCAGCAACAACAACCTGGATATGTTCATCGAGATGCGCCTGGCTTCGCTCATCCAGAAATATCGCCTGGGCGCCGAAGCCATGCCAGCGGAGGCCGTGCTCCGGATGGCGACGATGGGCGGCGCCAAAGCGATTGGCATGGCAGATCAGATTGGCTCGTTGGAGAAAGGCAAAATCGCCGATATCATCCTTCTCGACGATGGTGGGTTATCTGCTTCACCCTTGCGAAGTTTCGAAGAAGATGATATTGTCAAGCGATTGGTCTCCTCGTATCAATCTGGCAGTGTTCGCACCAGTATCATAGATGGACAGGTCGTCATGGAGGATCGCCAGTTGCTCACCATGGATGAGGCCGAAATCATCGCAGATGGGAAGAAGGCGTTAGCCGACCTTTGGGCGAGAAAGCTGGCCGACGAGGCACATTGAATTCAGAATTCTAAGGAATTAACCATGGAGACTACACTAAAAAGCGAGAAAAAAGAAGTCAAGATCAGTTTCGATGCGCCATTCGTGATCATCGGAGAGAAGATCAACCCCACCGGCCGTAAAAAATTAGCCGCGGCCCTCACTGAGGGCGATGATGATTACGTCCGTCAACTTGCGATCAGCCAGGTGGAGGCCGGCGCGGATATCCTCGATGTCAATGTCGGCGTGCCTGGCCTGGACGAGGTGGCAGTGCTGCCCAAAGTTGCCAGGCTCGTCTCGGAGGTCGTCGAGGCGCCTTTATGCCTGGACTCGGCCAACCATAAGGCTTTGGCGGCTGCCCTGGCTGACTTGCCGGGAAAACCTTTGGTGAACTCGGTCAATGGAGAGGAGAAATCCCTGGGCGCAGTCCTGCCCGTAGTAAAGGAATTTGGCGTCTCGGTCATCGGCCTGACCATGGACGATAGCGGCATCCCCAACGATGCTGAAACCCGCGTCGCCATTGCCGAGAAGATCCTCGAACGGGCTGCCAGGCTCGGAATACCGGCAAACGATGTTGTGATCGATCCGCTGGTGCTCACAGTGGGCGCGGATAGCATGGCCGCGGCGATTACTTTGCAGACGATCCAATTGTTGAGGCAGGAATTCAGCGTAAACATCAACCTCGGGGCCAGCAACGTCTCCTTCGGCCTGCCAGATCGCCACACCGTCAATCAGGCGTTTCTGTCGCTGGCCATGGGGGTGGGGGCTACCTGCGCCATCACCGACCCGATCAAATTAGCCAGCACCATCCGGGCTACCGACCTGTTGATGGGACGCGATACGTATGGGGCTCGTTATATCGGCTACTGGCGAGAGCATCAACCCCCCAAGGAGGCTGCCTAGGATGCCCATCTGGAATACCGGGGATCTGGAATTCGACGTTGACGCGGTTTTGCGGGGGCAAGGAGCAGATCCGGGGGCTATCCGGGCGCGCCGCCCGCGCCTGGTCGAGATCGCCGAGCGCGCCCTGGAAGAAGGGCGCGCTCTATTGCAGCCGCAAACCCTGTATCGAGAAATGGATGTGGAAGCGATTCGCCACGAACGCCTGGTATTGGATGGCAGTTTCATCCTATCTGGCGAGTTGGTCTCGGATCACCTCGGCCCCGCTGAGCGTGTCGTGTTGATCTTGTGCACGGTCGGGGAGGCTTTGGAGTCTCGCGCGTCAATGGTATCCCAAGATGACATTGTTTATGGCCTGGCGCTCGATGGGGTTGGTTCAGCAGCCGTGGAAGCATTAGCAAATGCGGCATGCAAGTACTTCGAACATCAGGCTGGGGAGCACGGTTTACAATCCTCCATTCCCATCAGCCCCGGCATGGTTGGATGGCCGGTCGAGAAAGGCCAGCCTGAGATCTTCGCCATCCTCGAACCTGCCCAGATCAACGTTAACCTGACGCAATATAGCCTGATGCTCCCTCGTAAATCATTGACGATGGTATTGGGTTTCGGCAAGACGATGAAGACTGCCGGTAGAACTTGTGATTACTGCGCCATGCGCGAGACATGCCGTTATCAGGATCATTATGACCCAGCCAGAATCTGACTCTAATCACTTGATTGTAGACATGCAGCCCGTGGGACGCCGCATCGCTATCGAGGTAGGGAAAACCCTGCTCGATGCCGCCCAGGAGGCCGGCGTAGGTTTGGTCTCGCTGTGCGGCGGCGAAGGATGGTGCCAAAGCTGTCTGGTGCGTCATACCTCTGGGGAGATCAACCCGCCGACGCAATCCGAGCTAGATTATTTGAGCGATGACGAGTTGAAATCGGGTTTTCGCCTGGCCTGCCAGGTCATCCCACGAACCGATGTGCGCATTGATATACCGCCCGAATCTCTTTCGACGCCGCAGCGTTTGCAGGTGGAGGGGGTGGACTTCGATGTTCCCCTGGCGCCTATCGTCGAGGTCGTTGACCTCGAGCTGGCGCCTCCAACGATAGAAGATTTGCGCGCCGATGCCGACCGGATCGAAGATGCCCTGGCCGAACGCGGCCTCCCTGAGGTGCGAATCGAGTTGCCCATCCTGACCAACGTATCCGAAGTGTTACGGAAACAGAAGTGGTCTATCCGCCTGGCGCTGCGCGAGAACGAAGTCATCGCTATTCTGCCATCAGGCAGCGGAATCTATGGAATCTCGGTGGATATTGGCACCACGAAATTGGCTCTCTATCTGGTGGACTTGCTGACCGGGAAGGTGGCCGCCAAGGTGGGGGAGATGAATCCGCAGATCGCCTATGGCGAAGATGTCGTCAGTCGGATCGCTTATGCCACTCAAAATCCAGATGGCCGGCGCATCCTGCAAAATGCTCTGGTGGACGCGCTCAACAAGAAAATTCACGAAGTCCGCGAGTACGCTGGGATCAACGATTGGCAGATCGTTGATGCTGTGGTGGTGGGTAACACGGCAATGCACCATTTGTTTGCCGGGCTGCCGGTCGAGCAGTTGGTTTTTGCGCCCTATGTCCCGGCGGTCAATCAGACCCTCGATATCCGCGCTGGCGACCTTGGGATTAGCCTGGCCCCAGGGGCGTATATCCACCTGCTGCCCAATATTGCTGGCTATGTGGGGGCGGATCATTCCGCCGTGATACTTTCCACGGAATTGTGGAAGACGGAAAAAACTGTGCTGGCCATTGATATTGGCACCAACACGGAGATCTCCCTGGCCTCGAGGGGGCGCTTGCTGAGCTGCTCGTGCGCTTCGGGACCTGCCTTCGAGGGTGCTCATATCACGAATGGCATGCGCGCTGCTCCCGGGGCGATCGAGCGCGTCCAGATCATGGATGGGCAAATCAAGCTTTTCACCATAGACGACGAACCCCCTGTGGGTATTTGCGGTTCAGGCATTCTAGATGCCGTGGCTGAGATGAAAGCCGCTAACCTGATGGATGAGAGAGGCGCCCTGATCGAAGGTCGGCTCAACGTTCGCAGAAATGATGCAGATCAGCTCGAGTTCCTTCTGGCAGCGGCCTCGTCAACAGGACATGGCAGGGACATCACAGTATCGCGCAAAGATGTCAACGAAATCCAATTAGCCAAGGCGGCCATCCGGGCAGGGCAGGAAATCCTTCTGATCAAGGCGGGGATAACCGCTGATGATGTGGATGAGGTCATCATCGCCGGCGCCTTTGGCACATACATTAATATCCCCAACGCCATCGAAGTGGGTATGTTCCCTGATCTCCCCGTTCAGCGTTTCCGGCAGATTGGCAACGCCGCTGGGATGGGAGCGATTCAGGCTTTGATATCAGTCGAGCATAGGAAATTGATCGAAAAGGTGATCAAAGATGTTGATTATATCGAGTTGACCACCTATGCGGATTTCCAGGAGGAATTCGTAAAAGCCATGTATTTGAGATGATTTCATGGCTTTTTCGATAACGTCCTGCAAAGAGCCACAGCCCCCGCCGCATCGGGCGCGTAACCATCCGAGTCGATTTCCTCCGCCCATCCTCGCGAGACAGCTCCACCGCCAACGATGATATAGAAATCCTCCCGTTTTCGCACTTCGGAGAACAGGCTGATGGTGCGTTTTTGCGCTGGCAATGTCGTCGTCATCAGCGCGGATAAAGCCACGATATCCGCCTTTTCTCTCTCGGCGGCTTCCAGGAACGCGCTGGCGGGTACATTTCGACCCAGGTCAACGACTTTGAAGCCATGAGAATTCAACAGTGTGCCGACGATATGACGCCCGATATCGTGCATGTCGCCTTCGACCTGTCCCAACACGACCGTACCCAGAATTAGCGATGGTTTGCCTGCCTTCAGTGTAGCCTCTTCGACGATGGCAGTGACTTTTTGGGCGGCCTCTCCGGCCATCATCAACTCGGGCAGAAAGATTTCGAAGTTCTGGAAGCGCTGGCCGACATTCGTCAGCGTAGGTACTAATATTTTTTGTACAATCTCCAGGGGCTGCATCCCTTGCTCGAGGGCCTGGTGAGCAAGCTTTTCAGCCTCCTCGGAAAGGCCATTTTTCAAGGCCTCGCTCAAATCTGTGATCATTGATTCGAAATTTTCTGCCATTGTATCCTCCAGGGGTGAATTTTTAGCAACTTGAGCGGAGTAGCGTTTTCCTAATTGTGAGGGCACTCCGCTCCGCTACGTGCTCGACTACGAACGAAACATCGTTGTTGAAGCGGCCAGAGTGTCTACTCAAACAACAGACCCCAGCCAGCCGCCTCGTTTTTGACTTCATCGTACATTTATAGCCAATCGCTCGTTGGGCGGATGGTCTTCAGGTCGTAGACATCTTTGAAGTGTTTTCCATAGGGCCGTGTGGTGAGATCGGCCTCGTATTTTGCATATGCTCTTTGGACGATCTCTTCCGCCTGGTCGCGGTTCAATTTGCAGGCCGCGCTGAGGAGTTCGCCGGTGAAGCGCGCTTCCAAACCGCTGAAGTGCCCACTGATCGAGCCGGTCGCCGAGCGCGGCCCCAGCAGGCGGCTGCACCCGGATACAGTGCTCATCACTGTGAAGGCCACACATTCATAGAGCAGGGTCTTCGTCCCTGGGCCGCCGACGGGCGTGATGGTCAGGTTGGTCAATAAGTGGGAATTGCGCGCCAGGGCCTGGAACGCCAGGCTGGAGGGGATCATCACCTCTTTGCCGGTATCGTTGAAGTTGAAGGGATGGGTGGGCGAGGAGCCGACGCAAGTCGCCATGAACACCACGTGGAGGGCGATCATCGCCGCGGTGATCAATACCGCCTGACCCTCCATACCGCCGCCGAGGCCGCCATAGATGGGGTTGGCGTAGGGATCAACGATCCCATCTCGATAGAGAATGTGGGTGAGTTTGTTGAGGATTTCGACGGTACAGTCGTGGTGTACGCTTCGGCGCAGGCCCCTCACCGCGACCGCATCCAGATTGCGCGCGCCCTGGGGCTGCCGCAGGCGATGGTGCGCGAGATCACGCCTCATATCGGGGGCGCGTTCGGCGCAAAAGACGAAGCCCATATCCAGATCCACGCCGCTCTACTGGCCTACAAGACCGGTCGCCCGGTCAAGGTCGTGCGCTCCCGTGAAGAGTCGTTTCGCACCCACGTCAAGCGGCACCCCGCCAGGATTCGTTACCGCAGCGGGGCGACCAAAGACGGCAAATTGACCGCCGTTCACATGATCGCTGTCGGCGACACCGGCCCGTATGTCAACGCCGGGGAAGAGGTCATGATGGTGATGGCCAATTATGGCATCAGCCCTTACTTCGTCCCCAATGTCCGCTCCGAGGCTTACACCGTGCTCACCAATAATCCCGTTTGCGGCGCTTTCCGCGGCTTTGGGGTGCCTCAGGCCACGTTTGCCTTCGAGCGGCAGATGGATGAACTCGCCCGCCGCCTGGAGATTGATCCTCTGGAAATCCGCCTGTTGAACGGGCTGAAGACTGGCCAGCGCTTCCAGCCGAAGGCGGTTGTGCGGGCGGGCGATGGGATGCGCGCCTGCCTGGAGAAAGTCGCCCAACTCTCGGACTGGTATGAAAGGGAAAAAATACCCCGCCAACCCGAACATCACTTGCGCCGCGGCTGGGGAGCGGCCGCCTCGTTTCATAAATTGGGCTTTGGCTGCGATGTCAGCGACCATGCCTCGGCGGCGGTCAATATGGCCCCGGATGGATCGGTTGTGGTGCGCACCGGCGCGGCGGATATGGGGCAAGGCGCGCACACCATCATCGCCCAGTTCGTCGCAGAGCGGTTGGGCGTCACGCCTGCGGAGGTCAAAGTCCACAAACCCGATACCGCGCTGGCCGCCGATGCTGGCGCATCGGTGGCCAGCCGGGTGACAGCATTTTCGGGCAACGCCGTGATCCGCGCCGCCGAGCCAATCCGCAAGGTATTGTTGGAAATCGCTGCGCAAGAAACCGGCGCGGATGTGACGTTATTGGACATACGACAGGGCTTTGTCTACGTCGAAGGCGAACGTATCAACCTCAAGATGACCGATCTGGCCGCTAAAGCCTATCAGAAAAACCTGCCCATGCAGGCCAGCGGATTCTATACCATGGATTATCCTGAAGCGCAGTTGCCCGATGGCTCGATGGGTTATGAACAAATGACTGAGTTCGGCGCGCACGTCGCTCAGGTATTGGTTGACATCGAGACCGGACAGGTGACGGTCGAGAAGGTCATCGCTGTGCATGATGTCGGCCAGGTGGTCAATCCGCATGGCGTCCGCGGGCAAATCGAGGGGGGTGTGACGATGGCGGTAGGATATGGGGTGACGGAAGAGATGCTCGTAGACCAGGGAATGATACGCAACACATCCCTTGAGAGCTATATGATCCCGACGGTGTTCGATTCCCCGCAGATCATAGCCGATGTGGTCGAACTGCCGGAAGCGGGCGCGCCGCTCGGCGCAAAAGCAATCGGCGAACCCCCTATGAATATTGCCCCTGCTGCCATCGCAAACGCTGTTGCAGATGCTATCGGGGCGCCGGTTAACCAATTGCCTATTTCTCCCGAGCGCGTGCTTGCAGCGCTACGTAAGTAATGGGACACGGATTGCACGGATAAACACGGATGAAATGACCCAAAGCCCGTCACTACGATCATGCTCAACGCCAGCCTGCCCCTATGTAGATTACATGCCCGTCACTTCGACCGTGCTCAATGCAAGCCTTCTCCTTAATTAGGATCACAAGCCCGTCCTCGGGCGCCCCGAGGACGGGGCTTAGATCAAAGAAAATTCACCGCGAAGACGCGAAGGGCGCGAAGCATTTCATGAGGCTTTTTTTGCGTCCTTTGCGCCCTTTACAACTGTGCGGTTCAAAATTCCTGTTCTGGTTCCAGCCAATCTGGGGTAGATAGCTGCATCGTTCGAAGGAAAGTGATCCATGCCTGAAGTAGAAATACAATTTACTGTGAATGGGATTTCCAGAAAAATATGCACCGCCCCACACCGCACGCTGCTGCAAGTGCTGCGAGAGGATTTGGGTCTCACCGGCGCAAAGGACGGTTGCAGCAAGGGCGATTGCGGCGCATGTGTTGTGGTGATGGATAACCGGGCGGTCAATGCCTGTCTGGTGCTGGCAGCTCGGGCTGACGGGAAAGAAATCCTGACTGTCGAAGGCCTGGCATCGGATGGCAGGCTCAGCCATCTTCAACAAGCCTTCGCCGAGAAGTGGGGTCTTCAGTGCGGGTTCTGCACCCCGGGCATGTTGATGTCGAGTTACGCGCTGCTGCTGTCGAACCCGCAGCCTTCAGACGAGGAGATCAAGCGAGCGATCGCCGGAAATTTGTGCCGATGCACCGGCTATAGCCCGGTCATCGACTCCGTCCGTCATGCTGCGGCGTTGGCGCGGGAGGCGGGCCATGTCTGGTAACGTGATCGGCGTGCCGGCGCCTGCTGTCCAATACCGGCAGCTTTTGACAGGCGCAGCCCGTTTCACGAATGACCTGCCCATGGAGGGGTTGTTGGTCGGGAAGCTGTTATACAGCGCCCACCCTTGCGCCAGAATTATCAGCCTGGATGTGGAAACTGCCCGCTCCCTTCCCGGGGTGGCCGCCGTGCTCACCCACGCCGACATCCCGGGGGAGAACAGCTATCTCTACCACATCCCAGACCAGCCGCTGCTGGCCTCGGATCGCGTCAACTACCTGGGCGATGCCATCGCCGCGGTGGCCGCCGAGGACGAAGAATCCGCTCAGGCGGCGCTGCAGGCCATCGAGGTGGTGTATGAACCCCTGCCGGGCGCCTTCGACCCTCTGGAGGCGATGAGACCCGACGCCCCGGTTGTCCTTCCTGGGTATGCCAATGTCATCCCCAGCGCGCTCTTCGAATGTGGGGATTTGCAAACCGGCTTCGCAGAGGCTGAGGTGATCCTCGACAATACTTACTACACCTCATGGATCGAACACGCCTACCTGGAACCCGAAGGGGCTTTGGCCTACGTCGAATTGGATGGCACGATCGTGGTTTACGCCTCGAACCAGGCCCCGCATCGTGACCGAATGCAGATTGCCCGCGCTCTGAAGATACCCGAGCATCGTATGCGCGTAGTCACTCCCTTTGTTGGTGGGGCTTTTGGGGCGAAAGACGAAGCCCATGTGCAGATCCACGCCGCCTTACTTGCCCAGGCGACAGGCAGGCCGGTGCGCATCGTCCGCACTCGTGAGGAATCCATTCTGACGCATGTGAAGCGCCATCCCGTCATCGTGCGGCATCGCCTGGGGGCCAGGCGCGATGGCAGGCTCACCGCTGTCCAGATCGAGATTATCGGGGATACTGGCCCCTACGAAAACGCAGGACGCTTCATCATGGGATTCGCTGCTTCGGTGGCGAGCGGGCCGTATCATACGCCCAACGCCCGCATCGAAAGTTTTGCTGTGAGGACGAACAATCCCATCAGTGGCGCGATGCGAGGATTTGGCGGCCCGCAGGTTTGCCTGGCCTATGAAGCCCAGATGGATGCCCTGGCGGAGGAGCTTGGCCTCGACCCCCTGGAAGTGCGCCTGCGCAATGCCCTCGAGAGTGGTCAGGTGACGCCCATGGGGGGGATCGTTCGTGAGGCTGGAGCCGTCAGAGCCACGCTGGAAGAAGCAGCCAACAACGCTGGCTGGCGTGAACGCAATAAGATCGAGCGGCAACCCGCCGCCCATTTGCGCCGGGGGTTGGGTCTGGCTGCGAACTGGTTCATCATCGGCATGGGTCGAGGACAGGATAACGCCGGCGCGATCCTGGAGATGGCTACGGATGGATCGGTCGTCCTGCGCACCGGCGCTGTCGAGATGGGGCAGGGGGTCTATACCGCCCTCGCTACGATGGCCGCGGAAAACCTCGGCGTCCCTCTGGAAGCGGTGCGGGTGATCGGCCCGGATACAGATAAAACTTTGGATGCAGGACCCAGCGCAGCCTCCCGTCAGACCTTCGTCTCTGGGAACGCGGTGCTCAGGGCTGCGGCGATCATCCGGCGCAGTTTGCTCGAGACCGCCGCCCAGGAGACCGGTCTCCCCATCGAAGTGCTATCCCTCAAGGGGGGACGTCTTTATGCCGAGGGTGAACTGCTCAATTACACCATCCCCCAACTGGCCGCCAAGGCCACGTTTGCGAATCGTCCCATGCATGCCGATGGCTACTACGCCATGGAGTTTCCCGAAGAGCTATCCACGAAGAGCGATTATATCGGCGTTGGCCCGTCGGCCTTTGGGACGCAGATCGCCCAGGTGTTGGTGGATGTCGAGACCGGAGAAGTGATCGTCGAGAAAATCGTAGCAGTCCAAAATGTCGGCAGGATCATCAATGTTGGCGGCGCGCACGGGCAGATGTCCGGGGGCTGCACGATGGGGACGGGGTACGCCCTGATGGAAGAGCTGATCGTCGCCGAGGGGCGCACCTTGAGCGATTCCCTGGAGAGTTTCTTGATCCCCACCTCGTTGGACGCTCCGGAGATAGAGATCAGGTTGCTCGAGATACCGGAACCCTACGGCCCTCACGGCGCGGTGGGCATCGGAGAGCCTGCCCTCATGTCAACTGCCCCGGCAATCTTGAACGCCGTCTCCGATGCTATAGGCGTGCGACTGAATCGGATACCGCTGACCCCAGAGCGGGTGTTGGATGCAATCGAAGGAGCGAAGAGATGAACAATCGAGGACGTCTGTTGGAAGTGCTCGGACGAGCGGAAACTGGCCCCATCATCGAAGAGAAAGAATTCGAGGCAAAACTGATCCCCTCGGCTGTCAAACGCCTGATCGGTAAGTATGGGGTCAAATTCGACCGCAGAGTGATCGTGCCATGCGATGACGACCTGGTGGATCGCATCTTCCAGGCCGGTCTGGAGTTTGCTGTCGAAGTAGGCATGTATTGTCAGGATACGAACCGGTGCATCACCTGGACCGAGGCCGAATACCTGGAAGGTTTGCGCAGTTGCCCCGGCGAGGCCGTTATGGGAACCGGCAACGACACCGTCAGGATCAAACCCCGCATGCCCGAGTCCGAGAGGACGCCGACCTTCGTGGGCGGCCCTTTCGGAGTGCCGGTCCCCGAGGAGATGTTCGTGCCCATCATGCTCAGCTATGCCCAGGAGCCGCTCATTGACGTGAT
>Ga0194125_10003280_pt1 | contig 26279 bp, 32 predicted proteins | sample TA2KigC250mmetaG_FD_148626 | JGI IMG/M metagenome (GOLD analysis project Ga0194125, IMG submission 148626) | Freshwater microbial communities from Lake Tanganyika, Tanzania - TA2015034 Kigoma Deep Cast 250m | ecosystem: Environmental > Aquatic > Freshwater > Lake | place: Tanzania: Lake... | reverse complement strand
ACGCGGCGATCAATGTAACGATCTTTTGTCAGGTTATTAGAAGCAGTTAAGCTTTCCTGATATAATTTTGTATAGACAGGCATTCTCTGATCATCCTTTAAATAGATAAGAGCCTCTAAAAAGCAGGCATAAAATAGAAGATCAGGGTAGTAGTCCGTTAGTATGTTTGTTTGATTCTGATTTGTAATTAAATTAGGTCGCCCATTATATATTAACCGATAAACATTATTTTGAGCAGGAGTTGGGCTTATAAAAATTCTATCATAAGGCTTAGTATTCGGTTGTATTTTATCGGCATAAAATAGCGGTGGATTATCAATAGTAGCAGTATCGGCATTTGGCCAATAATTTATGCAAAACTCATAACTTCTTGGAAATAAAATTACATTATTAGTAAATAGGGATTCAGGCGTTCCATAGCTTAAGGAAATAGTTTCTTGCCAATCGGGAGGTTTTTGTATATTAGCATTATTTGCTTGGAACTGCCCGTCAACTGCCTTTTGAAAACCAAGAGTATTTAGCTCCTTCCAGATTTTCTGCTGTCCCATCTCAATAAAATAGGGAATAGAGGCAGCAAATTCAATGCTACCGCCTCTATTGGCATAAGCTATTATCTGAGCAACAAGAGTATTATAATTCATTTACTAATAAGCTTTTTAAGCTGAGGTAATTGTCTGCCAGGCATTTTTAAAGGTTCTAAGAACTGTGTTGGTAACATCAAAATAAGTGAACCCATTGACTTGGTTACCAGGTACTTCAACGTTTCCCCTTAGCCCGGATGGAAATACAAAAGGTGCTCCGTTAGTAAGGCCTGCTCCGGTGGCAGTTGTATTTATTGAAAGTACGTTTTGCCATATCCCGGCATTATTTACAAAATCAAAAATTTGTAAAAAACCAGTCGTAATATTAAAAATCACAGTACCAGGTTTTACCTTGTATGTAACATTATTTACTACGTAAGGAGTAACATTTTGTAATAAATCTCTCTGAGCGGTAGTAACATTGCTAACGGCAAAGGTAGCATTAGGATTATTAGTCCCTGTGGTTTGATCACTGGTAATGGTAAGACCGCTTAAAGCGGTAATATTTGATAAGTCTGCCATATGTTTCCTTTTTCTTTTTTATTATAACACATTATGTTTAGAACTCTTAAAAATCATGTAAATGGCGGTCTAAGCGTAAACCTCAGATTTTTCCGAAATTTAAATGTAATTAATTTTAAAATTTGCATTTTTGAATAAAAGCCTGAATTTTCAAAGCATCTCGATTGTACTGTTGTTCTGCGGCGGTTTTGATATAATTTAGAGAGTCGGCAGTGGTGCTATCAAGTTCTGTATTTTGTTCCGGATTATAAATTGTGTTAAATCGATAATAAAATAAGTCCTTATTACTTATTTTAGCTCCGTACAAAGAAAGCCAGCTTAACATTTTATTGATAGCCTCCTGAGGACCACTTATTCCTAAAGAAAGTAGATCAAGGAGAAGATAAATATTTTCAAAATTAGGAATAATTGAATTAACTAATAGGTCTATTTTTGTTTTAGTATAATTTTTCTGTGATACTAGAAATTCTTTAAATTCATTCAAAAACTCTTGAAGAAGAGTAGGAGGAGGGATAGGAACAGGATCGAATAAACCAACTGTACCAAGCCCTGTGCCAACTGATAGAACACAAACACTATTGCTTATAGGATTAAGAGCATTGCCTAAAGCATATTCTAGAGCAGTGGGATTATTCTGGAACACTGCCCCGTCAATGAACTTGGAATTTGGAGTAGTATCTTCTGGAATATTAACGGCCGGAAAATAAATAGGAGCAGCGCTTGTTGCTAAAGCTACATTTTGCACAAGATAATTCTGTCCTTCAAGTCCATTAAAACGCATATTGGAATATAAAGTAGGACGATAGGCTTTAATATCAGTGCCAACATCTGGTATTTGTGTTGTATATATTTTGACAGTTGGAATAAGTACGTTGGTTTTTAACTGAAACATTTTAGCTTGCCCGAATTTTGTATTCAGCAGAGCTTTTAAGTTGGTATTTTGATACCACGTTTCTTCACCATATAGAATAGTATTGATTTTTTGAATAGTTGAGACTGGAGGGTAAAATATACTATTCTGGTTACTACTACCGTCATTTAGAGGATTCTGCTGGGCTAAAAATAGCTCGATCATATCATCGGGACTGTAACCGCTTGCATATGCTAAGGCTTGAATACCGCCTATACTTGTTCCGCTAATTACACTAAAATGTTCAAAAATCTTATTTCCCGGAATACCTGCATCCTGACAAAAGAATTTCATGAAGTAGGCAGAAAACAAGCCTTTGATACCGCCTCCATCAAAAGAAAGAATCCTATCAACCTTATTACTATTCATCGTCTTTTTGATTTTGTTCTAGGGGTATAATCTTTTCAATTGATTGGCAATCCGAGATCAACACATTAAGTATTACTGTTAAATCCTGTCCTTTTGGATGATCTGGTGGAATTTTCTTAATAAGGCTATTAGCATCATTGATTGATTTTGTAATTCCCGATGCTAAAGCTATGAACCATACCTGCTGTGTTTTTGGATCAGAACCGGTGAAATAATTAAAGATTTGTCCTCCGATTTGATTAATGAATTGAACGTCAGCCTGTATATTAGCGTATATAGTAGAGTCATTAAAAACCTCTTTTGCCAAACTGTTAAAATATGACAAATCGAGCTGAGTACTAGTGATTAATTTTAGATCATTTAAGTTATTATTTATATCTTTTAAAAAGCCATTCATTTTAATTCTCCAGTATTTGGGGTATCAGCAACATCTCTGTAAAAAGGTACGGTTTTGAAGAAAATCTATTCTCAAAACCGTACCTTTTTGTTAGTTTTCAAGTTTCTTTTTATTTTTATCGACAAAATATGTCTATTTTATCGAAGTAATCCAGAAACTTCTTGTTTGACATTATTTATTTCCTTTTTTTAAAGTGATGTTCCACATCCTAATACAGTCATTGTAAAAGAACTTAGTTTAAGTTGAGCTGTCTTATTGATTGATATCCAAGCCTCTACATAGTCATTCGTTGACATTGGCACGAATGCCTGAGTACTTATTTGAGTTTCTGAAAGACTTTGAGGTAAGTTAATAATAGTATTTCCAGCTGGTATTACTGTATTATTTTTATAGATAAAAAGACTGGTTTTCAGATTAGTAACACTAGTAGTTTCAAAATTTAATGAAATTTGTAAGTTTACCAAAACGCTAATAGTTGGTATGCCGGTATAGGTAAGTCTATTGTTAGAACCTGCAAAATCATATAAAAAACCAACTTCAGTAGGAAGAGGAATTTTTTGAACAATATTAGCCGTAGGGGTAAAAAACGCCCCTAACACACTTTGCCATAAAATTCCTCTTGGCACATCACTATAGATAATGTCTTGAGTATTAGGTAAACTAACCCAGTTAACTCCATCAGTATATTCCATTCTCATTTTGTATCTCCTTTTTTAGTTATTTATAATTTACTCTCTGTAGCTGTTATAAACAAAGAGCTAGAGACTCCCTTTGCGAGAAAAATTGTCCTTTCCCGCAAAGAACCCCTTTAAGTTTAAGTAAGGCTAGTGTTAAATCTAAGTGAACCAACAACTGGTGTTGATGGTCTTTGAGCGGTAGTACCAGCTGGAATAGTAACCGATGCAGTGCCGGGCAATACAGGGTTAGAGCTAATACTAACGGTTGCGACATTATTAGTAACCGTTACGGTAATCTGATTTGTTGTACCTAACACAGTATCTAGTCCACTTTTTGCAAGTCTTGCGAAGGTAATGCTATCTGTTCCGACAGTTGCAACGCTTGAGGTAAGCATCCATGATGTTACGGCATTTACTGTCCCACTAATTACATCGATAGTCTTGCCTCTAACCATTTGAGACGGGGAATCAAAGTCGGTAGCTCTTGTTAATACCCAGTTTACAGTAGTTCCACCTATATTAGTTACCGTATATATTCCGTTTTGTAAGGCAGCTGTCTGATCTTTAACTAAAACCCTGTTACCTGCGGCTAAAGTAACTCCATCAATAACAAGTGCGGTTTGCGTTCCTGAATTAGTCAAGGTTGCTCCCACACCTGATGTACCATTTGCATAAGTAGCCGTTAAATTGCTAGTCGTTGCTACAAGAGTTGCGGGCACGCTACCCATGGTGTTTAAAACCCAGTTTTCAGTAGCAAGTGCAAACCAGTTTGTTCCATCAGTAATTTCTGGTTTACCAACTGAAGAAGGTAAAGCTGCTTTAGGATTTTTGTCAATTAGTGTATCTGTCATATTAAATCTTTTGTTTATTTAATTGTTAAGTTAATTTTAGCATAAAATCATAGTGAAGTGTTAAACCTGATCATTCCTGGAATTAAGGTAACGGGTCTTTGAGTATTATTACCTGAAGGCATAGTCATTGATCCATTACCGGGAAATACCGGATCAGGTTTAAAAGCAGTAATAATTGAGTCATTTAATAATCCGCTACCAGTTATATCCCCTTGAAGTTGTAACTCAGTACTTAAAAGGGTATCTAGATATTCTTTTGCTTCTACGGCACTATCGGCAGCTAAAGCAGCAGATGCAGATGCAGCAGTCGCAGAAATAGCAGCAGCGGCGGCAGATGCTCCGGCTGCTCCGGCAAAACCACTAGCAGATGCAGAAGAGGCAGCGGCAGAAAGAGCAGAAGCTCTTGCATCTGTTGAAAAGCTTTCTGCGGCAAAGGCAGAGGCTCTTGCGTTATCGGCGGCATTTTCTGCTTCCTGCGCCCGTTCTCTTGCATAGTCAGCAGAATTATTTGCGGAATCAGCGGAACTCTTTGCGCTATTAGCATATTCTTGGCATTGATCTCTTATTTCCTCTAACTGCTCGCTAGTTGCATAATCCTGACCACTAATTGCAATAGCAAAAGCTCCGCCAACTACAATTTTAGTTATGCCCGTTCCAAGTTCTTCCAGAACTTGTGCATTAGGTAAATTATCATTTTGAGTTTGTATGATGAAAGTAGCATCTTTCGGAGCTCCTCCACCTTGTACAACATCAATAAAAGATAATCCACCACTACCGTCAGTAGCTAATACCTGCTTATCTTTTCCATCTGCTAGTGGCAATCTCCATATCGTGTTTTGAGTCAGTTTTTCAGGAGCGGTAAAACCAACATAATAATCATTAAATGGATTATGCCATTTTAACCTACTGGTAATAATATCTTCAGTATTAGTGATATTGGCAGAGTTAATGCCGTTTGCATATATTGTATAAAACTCAGCAGTACCGCCAGTAATATTAGGAGATAAAATACTTTCAAAACTTCCTTCTTTTGCATATAGATAATTAATTGGAGTAAGTCCTTCACCTTTATTAGCCAGTTCTATAAAAGCCGCCTTTTCTCTATCAAATCCAGGATTAAAATTATTAGCCATTACAGTTGATATAATGATTTTAAACGTTCTTCTGTATTTATTTGACTTACATCTTCTCCGGCAAATGTTGGTGATTTGATAACATTATCTTCAGTTGTAAAGTCCACATAATCCAAAACATTTGGTGAATTATTATCACTAGCCTTAGGGCCTTGCGGTGTTTCAATACCAAATGGTCGAGGATTCTGCACGGCTTTTGGGTCGCCTTTTATTTGTGGCGGCCTATTCTGCTCGTTTGGCATGTCTAAAAAAGGTCGTCCGACTATTGCCCCCGTCCAGACTAACTGATTCCCACGCCATTCATATTGCTTAACTAAATCAGACCTGCTAAAAGGAAAACCCGAATAATCGCAAGTGCCAATAGGTTCAATTACATCCTTTCTAACGTAATCTCCCATTTGCGTATTTACAGGAGTGTTCTTTAAACTAGTCACTATATACCTCCAGTTTAAGCGGTACTTCCGTCGTATTATTAATTACTGCCGGATTTAGAGTTTCCTGATACCTCATTTTTAAACCCTCTTCTTTTTCAGGGGCGTATTGTGCTGCTAGCATGCTAGCTAGTCCATATATTAAAGGAGTATAAAAATATGAAGGAATATCAATGCCTTGCGTATAGTTCTCTAGCGTTTCTATACTGCTTTGACCGCTATACATTATTAAATTATACATAGGACTTGGAGTCTGCCATATATAGAGAGATGGAGTACGCTGGTAATCAACATAGTAAATAGTAGGCCGTCCAATTTGCGATTTGTTCGGATAGGATAGATATTCATATCTGGATACCTCGCTCATGGTAGTATCCTGGCTTATACTATTAAAATAAAGTTCTTCAATATCAAGTGTATATCCTCCTGTTTCTCTAATTCTATATGCCCTTGCGTAAATTGGATCAGATATATAAAACCATGAAATTACATGTGCTTGGTATGGATATAATGGAGGAGGAGTAAAAACAGTAAACCAATTTATCGTATCTTGTGATGCTTCTAAAACCAAGCTATATGGACGATTAGAAACATAACTTTGAATGCCGATAATGCTGATTTGCTTTGTTACCCCTAAACCGTAATCATAAGAAATATTGCCGTCTTGAACAGTTTGTATGCATCTTGTCAGTGGATTACCATCAAAAGCATAAGCAGCAATTCCTCCGCCGTTTCCGTCATAAGTATTTCCTGTGTTTGATTGTGGTGTTCCATTTAATTGTCTTACATTACTTCTAAGAAATACTTGAAATACTTTAGTAATGTTGCTTGGCAAAAGGTAGGATGCTTGTCCGGGAGTTAAAAACAGGGACTCAAGTTTTAATGTCCATAAGTTAACATTGGAGTTAGTCCAATCGCTTAAAATAAAATTGATGATATTAAGTGCTGAATTATATTGCTCGGCAGTTACCATGCTTAGAGGCATGCCGATTAACTCATAAGCCTTTCTGATAATCAGCTCTCCTTTTATGTTATTCGCACTATAACTTCCGCTAGTTGCCGGCATTTAGATAATCTCTTTTTTAGTTAAACTTGCAAAAATTGAACCCTAACAGGATTAGTTCCTGTAGGAGTTGTACCAATTTTAAAAAGTAAATTAGCTCCTATATTAGTATATTGAGCAAAAAATGATGCCGTACGAGAGCTAATAAGGCTTGCAAAATCACCAGTACCAGTACCACCAACAGTTGGAGCAGTACTCAAATCATCGTATTTTCCTAGACCTATAAAATTCTTCAATGAAATAAAACCTTGATAAGTAAGGGGATTCTCAGCTGCTGCTATTGTGTTCAAGGAAAAAGTACTTGCGCCAGATCTTAGCAGATTTAGAGGAATAATCGGATAGTATCCGCTATTAGAAAAACCTACTAAAATAGTATTTGCGCTACTAGTACTTGGAATTATTTTCTCTATGCTATCAAAGCAGTTGACGCTTGTAACTATATTTCCACTTGGCCCTGCTAAGATTTCGCGAATAAAAACTCCATTCTGATAACCGATAATAGTAAAATTTACACTAGAAAGATTGGAGGCTGAAGAGAAATTAATTCTTGGCACAATACCGAAATCATCAACACATCTAACTGTTCCTGTAGTTTTATTTACATTAGGACCATTTAACGCTAGAGGAGTATTTGCAACTAGTGCTTGCGAGAGTGATATTCCATTTCCTACAAGAACTGGCCATTTATATTCACGAAATTGGGACATAATAATTTCCTAATTTTTAAGTTCTTTTACAAAACAGGAAGCACTTAAGCTTTAATTTTAAGTGCTTCTTTTTTTAATTAAGCTGTTGACCCTTGTGCGCCGATTACCCCAAGAGGAGTAAACATACCAAAAGAATAACGGCCTGATGCAAGTACTGACATGGTTTCAGTTACGGGATCGGTTGTAACATTTACTTTAAGTGGACGTCTTACGAAATGCTTACGAGTTCCCTTAACGTTAGTTAATCCGAACCAGTTGCTAGGATTTGTTAAGAAATGGCTTACTTCATAACCTTGCGGAATAGCCTTCATGTTATAAAGTGCATTTATGTCGTTATTAGCCGTTCCTGTTCTAAATACAGACTCAAGTAACCTGCAACCTGAGAACATTAAATCTTGTGGAAGTAACAATCTCTCAATTTGAGCATTAATTAATAACCCTGCCTGATCTTTCATTTTACCGGCAAGTATTACTGCCTGTTCAACTCCTGCTTCACTAAAGTCGACATTAACATTAACGCCGCTAAATGCTCCAACGCGGTTAGAATAAACACCCCCATCATAAGGTTGAGAACCGGAGCAAAGAGGTTGTCCATTACTTTGCACTGCTGCTACGTTAAATGCCTGATTAAAAGGGTTCATTGCTACTACTTCTCTGGTTTGTTCATAAGAAGTAGTAAGCGATTTAGTCCCATTAAAGAACTGATCAGCATAAAGATCATCTTCCATAGCAATATTGGTGATCTGAAAACCGAGGGCAAATTCCCGATGGACAAATTCATAAATAAACCGCTCAGCCATGCTATCCATTTTAATAGGAGCACCTTGGGTTTTCTCAAGAGCGTAACCTGTTCCTCTAATATCAACCATCCTTTCGGTATGTTTAACAGAGTTAGATTGTTCATAGATTTTGGTATATTCCCCCTTAAACCGATCATACTGAGATTTTACCTCATAAAGACCCGGCCAAAGCAGACTTGGAATATCACCGGTTGTTATAATAGACATAATTATTTACCTTTATTTTTAGTTTTACTTTTCTTTACTGATCCTGCCTTAACAGGTGTTTTTTTCTTCTTTTTCGGTAGATATAATCCCTCCTTTAAAAGAGATGGTATATTGCCACTTGTTATTATGGACATGATCTTACCTTATTGAGTTAATTTTGCTCCTGGAGTTCCTGTAGAACCATGAATATGTACATTGAATTTACATAGAACATCAATAAAAGGCATACTAACACCTTGTATTAAGTTCGTTGGATTGGCATTCGTCTGTAATTCTGGAACTAACCCAAGAATTTTAATTTCCCTAGTTATATTACCATCTCCATTTGCTGCAGTTATTGTAATAGTTGAACCATCTAAATAATAAGCAGATAGTCCAGTTGTCGTATTACCTGTTGCAGGATTATTGGTAGGAATTGCACCAACAGGGGCAGTAAAAGGTATTCCTCCTACTTGTAAGGAAGCATTTTGACCGATAAAAGCTGCTTGGAAAACTGAAGGTGCATAAACACCTCCTTGTGCAGCAACTATAGCATTATTTGTTGAAGTAGAAATCTGAACTTTAAATACTACTTCTGGGTCATCATTAACCCGAGCAATGATTTTTGTTCCTGCTTTAACTTGTCTGCTTGCTGGCCAGTAATCAGAACTTACTCGATAACCAGTTAAGACATCCGTAAATTCACAACCCATAAAAATCCCTACAGGTATTCCTGTAACTACAGTAGCTGCAGCGCCTGCAACAGGGGTATATCCTGCAACTATAGTACCTGTTCCTCCTGCAATAGAATTGGCAATCGTATCAGCAGGTGGTTTCATTCTTACTAAGTCTCCTTTAAAAATATTACCATTATAGGTAGTTAAGCCATCATCAGATGCATAAATAAAGTATTGACCTAGTTTTTGTGTTCCGCCGTTTCCTATTTGAGACTGAACCACTTCTAAACCATAAGGTCTATTAATGCCGTTAGACATGATTATTTCCTCTTTTATTTGTTTAAAATATTTAAAATAATAACAATTCAAGGCAATGCCTAATTGTTACAAAAGATAAGCTAATACAAGCTTTTAAAGACCTTTTAACGTCTAGTTATGACGATAAACTTTATTCTAGATAAGTTTCAAAACTAGCCTTTTTGTGTCTTGCGATGACAGAGGTAGCTTTTAAAAAAAGATTTAGCTACAAACTACGACCTTTTATAGTCTAGTTATGACTTTTAGTACTTAATTATATTATAACAAAGATACTTGCAGTTTTGCAAATCGTACTACTATTTTAGATTTAGCTTATATTATCTTCTAAGCCTTGAGCGAGTATTGCTTCAAGCTCTTCTTGTTCTATCCTATCCATTATTTTTTGCCATTTTTTTAAATCAATACTGAAGACCCCGTTTTGATCGGTTCGCAATTGTTTCTTTATAATTGGATGGCCAAGTGCTAATCTAACTAATCTGATTAACAAAAATCTTTCCTTCTTTAGCAATAAATTTTCTAATTTGCTTTTAACTTCTTCTTCCGAAGCAACCCCTAAAATAAAATCTTCAATAAAACCCTTCGTGAACCTTAAAATAATCTTGTAATCTTTCTCAATATCTAAAGAAACTTTAACTTCTGCATAACCCTCTGAATGTAAAAATATTTCTTCTATTTGATATTCATACATAACATCAATCTCTTGATTAAATTCTTTAAAAATTAACTCCCAAATACTACCACAGATACGCCGTCGAGTACAGGTAGTAAGTTACCGAGCGTATCGGTTGCAAAAACGATGACTTCAGTAGCTGACCTGGACCTAAAGAACACTTGAAACGGCGCTACTACTTCCGTTCCTCGTGCTAATGCCGTTAATACAGCATAATTACCATCAGCAAAAGGAGTAGCAAACTTTATAACATAGGCCCCTTGCGCTCCGCTAACCGAGGCTATATTAAAACTGCTCTCTATCTGGATATTATTAGTTGGGGCATTATTATCGTAAAAGAAGCAATAAGCTTTAGCAGTAGCAGGATTTATAATCTTCCCCGGTACGCTCATATTACCAACATTATCAATTTGAGTACTATTTAAATTAATTACCCCATCATCTACAGTAGCGAGGTTAATATCCTGATCACCGCTTGCGGTAGTAATGGTATTTACCGAGATCAAGAGATTACCGACATTAATACTGGATAATCCTACTAGAGAGTCGGCTAAATTGATAATTACATCGTTTGTTTCCCCATCACCGCTTTGGACGTTTATATTAGAGCCGCCTCCTATCTTTCGAGTTACAAAACTTAATGGAGTATTACCGGTTATTACTAAAAACCCATCCTGTACCTGAGTAGTTAGTTTATTTAAATTATTTAAGGATTCAGATATGGTAAACTTCATGTTTCCTGAAGGCGGCGTAATGGTTGAGTTCGTGATATTTAATGCGTTGTTTTCTGATTCTGCCGAGAAAGTAATGATCCCACTTGTTCCTCCGCCAAAAGGGATCATTCTCCATGTCCCTGAAATTATTGAATTATCAATTAAGTATACTTGTCTAACTTCCCCCGGAATAATAACAGTTCCTAAAGGACTACCATCATAAGATAAAATAGTAAAATCATAATCACCCACATTGTTAAACAGCAAACTAGTACCGGTTTCTACAGTATTACTTGGAGGAAGAGTGATTGTATACGAGTCATTGCTAGAGCTAACATCATTAATATCACTAGCAATCTCTCCTTCAGTCCGGGGATAAGGCCAGGATAGTTTGATATTGCTGTTTAGTATGATTTTGGAATATGACATGATTTTAGATTATTGTATTTCTTTTTAGTGAGTATCCTTTTTCTGAAAAAGGCATCAATGGATTGTAAATATCGGTCTGTACTTTCTGTAGCGTATCAATCATTACTCTTTCAGCTTTGACCTCATAATATTCCTGTTCTTTAAGTCCATAACGTTCATCACGAGCTAAAAGAATTGTATCACCAGTAGTAATACTGTCATTTTCCGATCTTAGGTCTCCTCTATAAGTACGTTTGTTTTTAAGTCTATCAGGAGATACGATATACCACTTCTTAGCTAGTAATCTATTAATCCTTTCAGGATTATTATAAGCAAAATAATATTCCTCGCCCGGTTGCTTGATTTCGTCAATAAGAGATTTAAAGGGACATGTTGAATCACTAAACATCAAATCAAAATCATTGTTTTCAAGATCATGCTCCCTGATATCTCTATCTACGGACTGAAACTCATTATTTTTATCCTGTTTATATTTAATTGCCATTTTTTGACCTCATTTCCTTATTATGTTTATCTAAAAGCTCACGATATCTCTCATAAGACATACCAAAAGCAAGTGCTGCCTTTTTCTCTCTATCGCTTAATTCCCTTGTTCTTGAATCAGGCACTCCCTCCATAGGAGCACGGCTACGAACCGCCCCAAAATGTTTGGCAGGTACATGAGCAGAGGAAATATCCGGCGATTTTAAATTATCGATATACTCATCTATCATGCTGTAATAACTACCGGAACCTATTAGGTGTTCCTTATTGTTAGTCTGGTATTTGCGATCTAGCCTTTTAATAAAGGATAATACTGATGTAGCTAGCTTCTCATCATACTCAGGGGCGTTTTTATCTATTTCAGGATTACTTTCAAGCCAGCTATATAACCTATCTTCATATTCTCTTGCCCTGATTCTATTTAATTCTTCTTCGGAATATTCTTCTTTGGGAAAACTTGATATTCTAGATGCCTCATTCAAAGCATGGGTCGCCTTTGAAATCTCAGCTGTAGCTCTACTAACCCCAGCAGCATCGCCGTTTTCTAGTGCTAACTGCAACCTTGCCTGGGCCATTTCAAGTTCGCTGGCAACATTGTTCTTATAATGGGTAGAACCGGTATTTATCGCCTGACGGAGCAACTGCTGCATTTCTAGTTTTTCTTGATTTAACTGCTCCAACTGCTCGCTAAGCTTTGCTTTTTCTTCACGTTCCTTTTTTAATTTTGACCAGTATTTTTCTCTGTCTTTTTCAGAGACAGAAGTTTTAGTAGACTTTTCGTCTTTTTCGCTAACATCCCCAGAAATATCAATTTTTTCATTCTTATCCTCCATATTTTCCGATTCTTGCTCAGCTGCTTCGACATTCTTTTGGGCTTCTTTGTCCTCAAGCTTGTCATCCTTGTTTTCATCAAGCTCTTTTAAAGGAGGAATAGAACCATTTAAATCGCTTGTATTTTCAATATCTACTTTAAACATGCTCTTTACCTCGATACTTTTGATGGGTTGTCTACTAGTAGCTTGATTTTAAAATCCTCTACCATAATTATTGGCTCTCCCTCATATTTTGACTGCAATGATGAACCACGCGGGAATATAACCCAGTCTCCCTCTTTTACATAAGGGCCGCTCGGAAACTGATCGCCCTTATAACTATCCGGGCCAAGCTTTAATACCATGCCAACCATTGAGTTGTATTCCAGATCATCAGCAATAGCACTCGGGGGTTTTATAATTCCTCCCCTTGTAACTTCTTCAACAGGAGGTTTGTAGATAAGAATTAATACATTGATTCCGGTAACCGATACTTCCTTGAATCTCTCTATCATTGCTTCCTTATGAAAGCTTTGAAGATCAATACCTTTGGTTTTAAAATCTTCCGGTTTGTAATTGGTTATTTCACAGTTATTCATTGTTATTTACCTCTATTATGTGTCTGTTAAACAGTTCAAGCGCTATATCAAGACCGGTAATTACCCCGACATGATACTTGTATCCCTCTAGCGTAGAGATACTCGAAGGATCGCTTAAAATGCTCCTGTATCTATCAATTTCAGCTTCAATATTTCCTATAACGCCAGAAGTAAAAGAACGTTGCTTATACATATTATTCCGGTTCATTGTGATTATTTACCACTCCTTCCCTTATTCTTACAAGGCTTTGCTACTGCACCACTCTTGGTAGCAACATCTTTTCTAATTTTAGCAGCGCCCCCGGCAGCATACTTATTACAGCTTGTTTCCTTGTCTCTTGCCATTTCTTGCATTTTGTTCATAGCGAATTCTCTTTTTTGTCTATTCATAAATAATCTCCTCTTTTATTGGTTCGGGTGGAATTTGCGACCGTAGCGCTTCTACTTGTGCCTTTAACTCAGCTTCTTTTGCTTTGTACTCAAGCTTTAGTAATTCAAGCTCGGTCTTACTGTTTATTTCTTGCTCCTTAGTTAACGTATCTATTACTTTTTCTTTCTCGTTTAGCTCGAGCTTTAAAAGTTCAATTTGATATTTCTGCTCGGCAAGCTGTTGTTGTTCGGATACTTTTAACTCGGCTAAATACTTCTCTTGCTCTAATTTTGCCTTATCAAATTCAATGTTCATTTGGGTCTTATAGCCGTCAGCTTCAATATTTAAATGAGCTAGCCGTTCCTTTGACTCTACTTCAAGGCGCCGCTGCTCAATATCGGCAATCTGAACCTGCAGAGCCGGGTCTATAGGTTGCTCCTGCTGCTCTTGTGGCGCTACTTCGGGAAGTAGTATCTTATCAATATCGTTAATACCAAGTGCCTGATATACTTTTAAATACACCTCTCTCATGTTATGTAGCTCAGGATTGCTGCTAGCTAACTTTAAAATACTTTCTGCCTTGATTATTCGCTGCGTAGAAGACTCAACAGACGGATCAGATACAGGGATTACTTTCAAACTCTCTTTATCCAGAGGTAGTGATGGCAGGTTGAACATTTTATAAAAAAGTTGTAGCTCTTCACTAAAACTACTATGAACTGTTCTCATTATTGCCGATTGCATCCGATTTGATACTTCAAGCAAGGCAATAGTAGTACCGACAGGCGTATTCTGATTATTTTCAGCTAGTCCTGCTTCCGTTGTAGATGCTAACTCCTGTGTCTGAGCAGTTATCCGGTTAATATATTCAAGTAAAGCAGGAGACGGGCCATTATAAGGAAGCGGCATGATTGAATCACGCAAGGATAAATTACCGGTTTCAACAGTTACGAATTGCCCGGGTAATATCGTTAAATCATTATTGGTAGTCTTTATTCCCTTGGACTTCATCCCTCCCGGGAAATTCTGGAAAATAGCTGCGTCAATTGCCATTTGCTGCATGGAAGTTAAGCTCTTTGAATTAGAGCCGAGGATTTGAGCAAGACCTAGTCCAAAAACATCAAACCCGGGGAATAAGTTATAATGAATAAAGCAGTTAATCCTTGTTCTGGTTGGATCGCTTTCATCCCAGTTCGGCGTAAGTGATACGATCTGATTAGTAACACCGCATCTGGTAATAACATAAGGTAGTGGTATGCTGTAATCCTCTAGCGAAGAGCTATCATCAAAAAAATCATTTAAAACCAGATATTCGTGCGTTTCATAAAAAGGAAAACGGGAGCCGGTCGGATCAACCTGTTTTTGCTCATTTTCATCCTTTGCTTCTTCGCCCTCGCTGCTACCTACATTATCCAGGTAATCAAGATCAAGTTTGGAAAATATCCCGCTATTCATATTAAAGAGGATTTCCCTTTTAGAAAGATATCTAATATGGGTTAGACGATTTGATTCGGTAATACTTGAGCAGTTATTATCAAATAAAAAGTCCTCAGGCATGATAAACCGGCTCAATGGTTTGCCTGTAATAGGGTCGTAGTAGATTTTACGGAATACACACCCATAAAGAATCAGATATAACAAGAACCGATCGTAATCAGGATAAAAGCCTTTATCTTCGACTGTTAAATATTCGTTTAAAATATCCCTGACCATCTCGCCTTTTAATTCGTAGTCCTGATCCACACTTATATCGGTTCTAAATCCTACAGGGCCGGTAGCGGGTAATAACTCAGAGCGAAGCGTTGCCCAGAGCCGAAGAACACTACTAGAGAACGTAGTATCGTAAGTCTTAACCTGCGCGCTGTTTCCAATAGAAGAATTGGATTTACGGGTGTTGGCAACATCCCCGTCTTGTATTTCCTCAATTTTAAAGCCGAGTAGATTTTTTGCCTTTTCAATTATATCAAGCCAAGGTGCGCGGTTTTTCTTATCTTTTTCTGTTACCTCTTTAAGGTAAGCAGCTATTTTATCCCTGACGCTTTCTGGTATATCATCTGCAAAATTACTGTTAAACGGCATAACACTCGGGGCTAATTCTTCGCCCTTACTATCCATACGTGATAAGATTTGATCCTCTAAAGATAAAAGAGGATCATCCATTGCTTCGGGAAGTTCTACTGCTTCCGGTAAAATGCCCATATCTTCTTCTAGTGGGATTTGTTCTTCCATCGGCATTTCTTGAGTAAGATTTAGAGATTCAGGCTCTAAATTCTCTAGCCTTGACAAATCAGGATCAGTCTTTCTTTTTTGCTTTCTTCTTGTTGCCATTAGTATAATTTCCTAATTTTAGTAATGGTTTCATCTTCCTTAACATCGCTCCTGTGGGTTAAAGCATCAAAGTCTCGTAGGTACAAAATTGCCTGTGTCATCGAGTCAACGAGGTCTTTTGACTCCCCGTTTGGAAAGGTTATCACTGTTTCTAAAAATTCCTCGGCCATAGGAGTTAGCCTTTCAGGGTTTTCCTCTTCGGTCGGTAAGTAAATAAGCCCGCACTCAATAAACGGTGCTGCTCTTTGGACTCTTGCATTCTTATCGCCTTTTGGGGTATAACCTATAGCAGGAATCCCTCCGAGCCTAAGGTCTCGTATTAACGGATCACCCGTTGCCTTTGCCTCAATAAGGCAAATATCTACACTTCTTTGAGCAGGCATTAGGTTTTTATGATCGCCTACATCCTTATAATCATTGCTTAAGCGCTGCGCTCTAGCTCGAAGCTCTGGGTATCCAACGCGGTCTCGCCAAGTAGATAAGAGCATCATCCTAAATAACTCATCCTCCGATTTTTCACCCCATACTCCCCACGTAGTACAGGCAGAATATGCAGCTGTAGGCTCATCAGAGATTGCCGTATCCCAGCTTTGCAATATGTAATCAAATTTAGGCTTAATCGGACTAGTCCAGTGCTTAAACCATTTTTTCTTAAGTATTCCGCCTCCAATTGGAGCAGGTCTTTGCTGACATTGCCCTGCATATCCATAAGAGCCAAGTAACTTTTTTAACTCACTTACCTGCTTCTCGCCAAAACGTAAGGCGCTGAGTAACTCCCCTTCTTTGTTTCTTGGGTCTTCCCAAACTTTCTTGTCTATGCCAAGCGGTACTGTAATACACTTGCGGGCTTTCTCAAATTCCAGCGGCAAAACCAACTCTACCCAGTCGCTGTCGCTGTCATTCTTTCTGATGTAGCCAGTTAGATCGTTTTCATTCGTTCTTTGCTGGACAACTATTCGGCAGTCATTAGCCGGGTTATTTGAACGGGTAGACATTCTTTGCGTCCACCAGTTAATTACAGTCTGGCGTTTTACTTCAGATAAGTCCCCTGGGTCATTAGGGTCATCAATGATAATAATTGAACCGCCTTTACCGACAGTTTTAGATACTACGCTTGTTGATTGCCTATAGCCTGTTTTGCTATTTTGAAAGAAGCTTTTTACGTTCTGGTCTTTTAGAAGAGGGAATCTATACCCCCAATTATCCTGATACCAGCTACTTTCAAGTAAAGCTCTGTTTTTCTGTGCATGCTCAAGACTTAAGGAATTAACGCAGGATACAGTTAAAAACCTCTCACTAGGGTTATGTATCCACACCCACGCAGGAAAAGCTACCGATATTAAATTGGTCTTGCCCGTGCGAGGAGGTACATTTATGATCAGCTTCTTTATTTGCCGCGCATAAACCGCTTCTAAATGCTCAGCTATTGCCTCTATATGCCAGCTATCAACATAAGGCATACCGCCCTCAATATAAGGCCATGCAGCTTTAAAAAACTCATATAAAGAGCTTTCTGCCAGGTATCGCTCTCTTAACAATGAAAGCTTTAATCTTTGGTTCTCTATCTCTGCCAGCTGCATCAAAATTATCTAAGTATTATTTCCTACTTAAACTAATTATAACACACTAGTTTTTAATCTTGATTTTCTCGTGCTTTTTTGAGTTTTAGGATTTACTTGCTTGTGTTATAAGTAATAAAATCTTAATTTTTAAAACAAGAGAGAAATCTTATGAAAAAAACATCACTATTACTTGGCATCTTTCTTGCAAGCACAACAACCTTTGCTTCTGATTCACCGCCAGTAAACTCGGATTTAAATGTAAAACTTGGAGCATATGCTGCCTTTGAAAGCGGATTTAGCAATCAAAGTAACCTACAGGGAACGGAAAAGAATTTATCGGCAAATAAAAAAGGTATGGCTTTTTTTAATAACTCAGCTTTTGTTGCTACCATAGCAAATACGGCAAATGATATTACTTATGGAGCTAAAATTGTCTTAGTCCCTACAACAAAAAGAAAAGTAAACAATGATTATAATGGTTCTCATGTATTCTTGGAACATGAGTTTGGAAAAATTGAAGCAGGCTCACCGATCCCTGTTGCAAGAAAAATGACCATCAATGATGGAGCTATACCTGCAAACTATATAAAGACAGGTATAGAGTATTTAAAACAAGGAACAAAGGCTAGTCCCTCTTTCTTAGTTAGCGAGGAAACCATCCTTGGTGATTCCATAACTGCCGGCTTAGATTCAGCAACTTATAGCAGCGAGCCACCAAGAACAATAAATTATTATACACCTAAGTTTGATTTAACCGATTCTAGCAAATTGCAGTTTGGTATATCCTACACCCCTGATTCTGCTAATACAGGCATAGACAAGCCATCGGTTAAATCAGACGGCATAACAAAATATGCAATTGAAGAAACAACGCTAGACAGATTTGAAATTGACAAATCTGTTAAGGATGCGCTAACCGGCGGGATAGTACTTGAACAGAAATTAACGGAAGAAGCAGAATTAAAGCTGGCTTTAACCGGTGAATACGGCAAATCCACTGGTAAAGTTAAGCAATTTGCTACTAAAGACGATAAGAATCCGCGGGCATATAAATTAAGTGATTTAAAAGCTTATAATATCGGCGGAGAATTAAAAATAGGTGATTTTAAGTATAATGCCTGTTACGGCTCTTTTGGTAAAAGCTTGACTTCTAAGGAATTACATAAAGCAGGTAATAAGTCTCATTATTACAACGCAGGTATTAGCTATACTTATAATACTGCTACGACAACTTATCTAGGATATTTCGCTTCTGATAAATTTAAAAATAAAGTCAATTCAGTAAAATTAGGTGTTAGCCACATACTTGCACCGGGGCTTAAGCCTTATGCTGAAATACATGCCTATACTCTCAAAGGTAAGCCTGAATTTTATCCTAATTTAAAGGCAAGAAAGGTAAAAGGTACTGTAGCACTACTTGGTGTTAAGTTGTCCATTTAATAAAAAACAATAGAGGTAAAACAAAAATGAATAAGCAAGAATTCGTAAAACATATCGCAGAGCAGCATAAATGTACCCAAGTAGACGCAGAGAAAGCTATTGATATATTTACTTCCTCTGTAATTGATGCCTTGGGCGATGGTAAGGAAATATCCCTCGTTGGCTTCGGGAGTTTCTCTGTAAGCAAAGTTGAAGCAAGGTCAGGTCGTAATCCAAGAACCGGTGATGCTTTAAAAATAGCCGCCTACAACCAACCAAAGTTTAAAGTAGGGCAAAAACTAAAAGATGCTGTTAATAAAAAATAATAATAGGACCGGTGTTAAGAATGAGGGCATTCGGGACATCGGGATTAAAATTTGTTAACACATATGGTATATTGTAAGATCAAATTGGAAAGTCTTAATAGTTTAATATGAACGAAGTTATAGAAGCTGAAAAACTAAGACAAATAATCAGCAAAATAGAAACCATAGAAGAAGAACGCCTAGAAAGTGCCGATCTTTTAAAAGATGCTTACAATGAAGCCAAATCTATGGGTTTTGACATTAAAATTATCAAGCATGTACTTAAACTTAGAAAAAAGGATAAGGATACTCTTGCTGAAGAAGATATACTCATACAGCTTTATAGAGATGCTTTAAAAATTTAACAAAAAATCTCGTTGACAGAGGGGATAATTTTTTATACGCTCATGAATATGATTTTTTTCATAATATACCTCATAATATAATTAATAATTAATACGTACCGACTTGTTAGTGAATTTTCTGGGTCGGTACGACTTTCTTAAGTTCGTATTGTCACTTCTCCAATAGAGTAAAATGCATCTATCTCTTTCAATTGTTTAGCTAGTTTTTTACATTCGTTAGTTACATATTCTATATCTCTATACACTTCTTCATGAAAATTTTTAACACCTGGTACTAAATCACCAGCATGCCCACAATCAAAACCTACTACAAAAGAGGTATACTCATCTATAAAAAGATTAGGACGTTTTTCATGACGTTTAATTCTTTTTGCATTTGCATAAGTTACTCCGCCATGGACGTCCAGATTAAGCAAAGACTCATTGTCAACATTTGTTTCACCATACAATTTATGCTTTTCAGGTAATTCTACATATCCGCATAAGTGTTTCAATTCTGGATGCCTCTGTATAAAACATCTATATCCTGTGCTTTCATCAACAAACTCCAAAAAATCTGGTTCAGTTTCCCAAGGATTGGTTTTAGGATTAATATCGTACTCATCCTCTAAATCCAAACCGCAAAATCTTTCTTTTAATGCTTCTTTTGCGTAGCCTAATCTGTGAGTTCTAGTCTCATAATCAACTAACTGATTTTTCCACTGCACATACCATTCGCCTATTTGGTAGCAAATAAAATCTACTTGCTGTTTTGTAAATTTTCTCATTTTTCCTCTGATTTGTTAAAATGCTCTCTTATGATATAAAGCACCTGTGCTTTCCTTGTTCGCAAATCTTTTGCCGCTTCTTGATCTATTTTCTCAAGTAATTCTGCATCTATTTCAACGTTTACAATAACTTTTTGTTCTTTGGTCATCTAATCCTCATCCCATTTTTTATTATCAGCATCTAACATACTATGCCAAACTTCCCTTTTTATTCTTTTCCTTTTAAGATTGCCATTTTCGCACGTTCCCTACCCTCGGGCCTTCTTAACACCTGTCCTGCTTCTTAACAAAAGTTTTCTTCTGCTGTTCTAGCAGCAGACAAATAGTAATTGATTATTGCTTTTAGCTGAATAACTACTGACTTGTCAGCTTGGTTTGTATCAACATAATTTTCCAGACATTCTGCATAATGCTCAGCATTTTTTAAGGCGACCTCTATGATTTGTTCTTTAAAATCCCGATCAGAATCGGAATCGTATTTATAAACAGGCATCATACTTACAATTTTATCGCCGTCTTCCAGCGTTTTTATAATTGGTAATTTCATAATTTTAATCCTTTATTTTGTTTGTAATTACATATTACAATACTTTTTAGATATTGTCTAGTTACTTTTTAGATATTATAAACTATTTTATAGTTATGATAAAATTATCATAAGAAAAGATAGAGCTGTAGGGTCAATCTTATTTAGATAATTGGAATGAGTTATTGGATAGTAATATCGTCAGTTGTACGATTTTTTCGTATAGCTTGGAAAACGGCCGTTTTTCTTATACTTTAGGTATAAAAAAAAAGACAGGGTATTAACCTATCTCTTTTCTAGTTTAAATGTTGTAGATAGCAACTGTTATATACTTTATCAAATCTTAGTTGTCAACTAATACATCTATGTCTAAATCGCTATACTTCTCGACTAACTCTTTAAAATTAATAGGACGCCATTGGGGTACATACAGGCCTAGTCTTAAATTTAACGGACGTAAACTTTTTTCTATTTCATTTAAACATTTTTGACCAAGATTTTCTAATCTCAATAACTCTGAGGGGTCTTTTTCTACCAGATCCCCGACATAAAATATCTTAGCTTTGTAAAGAGCGTTTCGACACCTTACCGAGAGGGCTTCATAGAGCAAATTTACTTCTTTAAAGAGAATAGGATTTAAATTTTCTCCCTCCTCCTCTTTCATAGAATCTAGTCTTTTTATATTCAAATCTATTCTTTGTACTACGCCACCTATTATATTTCTTGTGTTTTTAGAAAGATTAAAGCCATCTTCCTTTAGAAACGCACTATAAGAACGCAATGACTTATATGTTTCAATATCCTTTAATATATAATTTAAGATTTCTTCTGGATCACGCATAATTCTACCAAACATTTAACTAAAATCATATTGTTCTCCTATTAAATTACCAAGAATCTCAATAGCTCCAGGATCAGATACTATTTCTTTCAACTCCTCTCTATGATCCTCAGTTAATACAGTAGTTAGATCAATTAAACGAGACGTAGCAGACATTCCATAAGTCTTAGTAAATAACTGTAAAAAACTAGAATCATTAAGCAATGGATTATCATACTCAATATCACTTGGTAATTGGATAGTAGAGCCAATTTCATCTAAAATATCCCCGAGCTTTCGTAGCATTAATGCTTGGTTCTTTCTGTAAAGAGTCTTATCAGACTCATCCGTTGTTAGCCTTTCTGCTTCCTCGAACTTTAATCTGGCTTCTTCGTATTTTATTTGTTTAACTGCTTCATTCCCTTCAGCATCTGCTTCTCTATCTAATGCCCAGCCTTGGCTACAAAGTGCCGTTGCTTTAATATCTTTAGCAAGATTATAATCACTATCTAACCTTAATGCTTCTTCGGATGAAGTAATCGCATCCTGATATCTATCTAATTCTATTAAGGAAGTTGCTTTATCAACATGGTATGCTTTATCATTGGTTAAAGCTATTGCCGCGTCATACTTCTTAATCGCTCCAGTGTAATCAGCATTACTGTGTAAAATATCCCCAAGCTTTTGTAGCATTAATGCTTGGTGATCTCTATAAATAGCCCTATCAGACTCATCAGTTGTTAGCCTTTCTGCTTCTTCAAACTTTAACCTGGCTTCTTCGTATTTTATTTGTTTAACTGCTTGATTCCTTTCAGCATCTCCTTCTCTATCTAATGCCCAACCTTGGCTACTACTTTTAGCCATAAATAATCCTCATATAATTAAATTAATTTTTCTAGAAAAACATAAATTAAGTATAATTTCAACAATATTTTGTGGAAATAAAATTTATAGCTCTTACCAAGACAAAGCTTTACAATCAGAGCTTTTCTTACATCTCAAACATAAAAAAAAGACAGGTTATAATACCCTGTCTCTTTCCTAATACTCTAACCCATTTCGTAGTTCCTTAAAACAAGCCTTTATCGATAATCTAATTACCAAAGCATTCTTCTAATAACTCTACATTCCCACTCAAACAAGCCTCTCTAACAAATTCTTGGTCAAAACCACCAACCTTATCTAAAACATCAGAATAACTTATAGCTAAACTATCTGTTAAAACCTTTAATACTTCAGGATAATTTAATATTTCATTCTCATATTCCATCCCTAATATACAGTTATATGTTCCAGAAGAACTTGCTCCATCAGTTTTAGGAATACTAAAGTCAATAAAACCAAGGCTCTCCAAACCTATAGAGGCTCTTGCTTCTACTTCTTCTATATCGGCTTTTCCAGAAGAACTTGCTCCATCAGTATGAGAAGGAGTACTAGATTCAAAAGGGAGTGATCCTACTTGATCATAATCATAATCTCCTTGCGGTAAATGCTTCTCCCACAAATCCTGAGCCTTTTTAGAGCCATCCCTAGCACCTTGGACGGCTCTTGGTATAGCGTACACAACTCCTTTAACTACTGCTCCTGTAGTCTTTAAAAAACCTTCTGCTTCTTTTACCTCGGCTTTTGCCTCTAAATATGGCATTATAAAAAAACCCATAGTCCCTCCTAGCAATCCCGCAGTCATATGAGTCCATTTTAAGAGAGCGTTACCTAGCTGCTTAATTGTAGGTGACTTTTCAAACACCTCTTTTTCTGCATCGAGTAATTCCTTCTGTGCTGTAAGTCCTTTTTTCTTAGCTTCTTCTATTAGTTTATCACAAGTGAGTTTATCTAATTGCCCTTGACCTTTAAGACAACGAACCTGCGCAATTTGAAGATTTGCACTTACTGTATTAAGCCCCAGTGATAATTGTACTAATAACAAGTCATCTAGTGTTGGTTCTCCTATAGCTTTTTTAAGCATAGCTGTACAATGCTTAATAGTTTCATTAAAGGATATTAACTTTCTAGTTTCAAGCCAGGATCTTGACTCTTCATCTGGTAGGATTCCATTCATTTTACATAGACTTTCTAATGCTTTGCGACTATTTTTTTCTTCAACTACAAACTTTCGTATCTCTACTAACTCTGACCGTATATCTAGTAATTTTTCATAAGTCCTGTATGTGTAAGCATCTTTTATTCTTAACAAGGGTAATTTAATTTGTTCTGTAACTTTAGATTGAACTTTAGTGTTGTAGTATTCTCCTATCGTTTTTAAATTTTCCCTAACAAAAGTTATAGAATCAGGATGTGCCCCAATTTTAACGTTCTCTAACTGGCTACTACTAACTTGACCAGATCTAAGAATTGTTTTACTTATATTATTATCTGGGTTTATAACTCCGTCATCGGCGTCTTTTCCGATATCTTTTTTACCTGGCCGTACAAACACACCAATCTTATCTGGGTTTTTAACAAAATGTTCAATTATTGTTTCACCCTTTATTCTCTTTTCAGCACTACCATAATAATTATCTAACTTACTGTTACTTTCTTTAGGACTTCCAATATTTTTAAGAGATTCAGCAATATCAGCGTTAGTAAACTCAGAATCAACTTTTGTAACTACAATAGTAAACTTATCTAGAACTTCACCTAAATCAGGAAAAATTGTTGCTATAGTACTTAAAAACTCACAAAAAGGTTTAATAGCAGTATCTGCAGTAATATTAACAAAGTCTGCTACTAATACTATTCTTATACTTTGAGCTCTTGTCATTAACTCTTGTATAAGATATGTATTTATAATATCCTGTTCTCTAGTACTACTTTCGTTAAAACCTGGAACATCCCATAATTGCATATTTGCAACTTTTGTAGCTATATGTTTTGTTTGGCTTTTTGTATGAGATGCAAAGCCATGACCTATTTTTGCTCCAGTACTTTCATTAACTAATGATAATATAGGGTAAACAGATGTTTGTGGCTTTTCAACTTTCAACTTAGTACCAGAAAGATAACTCACTAAAGTACTTTTTCCAACTCTTGCATTACCTAGTACAAGTAATATATCCTGATTTTTTGCATCTTTTAATTTTGGTAACAAACGATCTATTCCTTCTTGTATTCTATCTAAGCTGGATTGTGCTTTTGTTGCTGAGTCATACACCGGTCCGTCATATAATGCTGCTTCATCTAACTTACTTTTAGCCATAAATAATCCTTATATAATTATATTAATTTTTCTAATAAAGCGTAAATTACGCATTATTTCAACAATATTTTATAGAAGCAAAATAACTATTTATGCCATGTGATTTACTAAAACGCTCTTATGTTACCAATCATAAGGGTTCTTAAGTTCACGCAAAGTTCTTTTTTCTTTCTTCCTAGCCAGCATTTCGTAAAACTTCTTAACAGGGTCTTCTGTGTCTTCTGCTTCTAAATCTCTAATAGCTAATGGCTCTTTGTATTTTTTTACACGCAATTTAGTATATCCTCTTCTTTTAGCAGGATCATAAGTTAAGTTATGCTGTTTTATATATTTGTTTAGAGCTTCCATATACCAACCAAGTCTTTCAACAATTGATGACTTTGATTCACCGCTACTTAAGAATTCCTGTATCTCTTCGGGGGTATAATTTTTTAGAATTAAAGCGCTTTTAAAGTTATTTTCTTTACTCATTCTTAGTTATGTAACATCTGTTATTTCAATTGTGAAACTATACTATCTACTTCATGGCAAACAATTTCTCGTACTATTTTTTGTTGGCTTTTATTTGTTTTATCTGAGATAAACTTGATTTTTAATATATATTCTTCTGGCAATTTTACTGTAAAAACTTTTTGTACATCTGATCTTACCAAAGAATCCTGCCAAGGATAAATTTCTTCTATTTTAGAGTTATTATATTCAGAATCTTCTTTTCTTTGTTCTGCTGCCAAAATAAATTCTTTTATTGGTCTTTTACTTGGTGGATGGGAAGTAAGTTTATTATTTTGCATTAAATACCTCACTATATAACGTTGTTATTTCGGTTATTGCTTTAATATCTGATTTTTCTAACTCAATAACCGATAAACCTCCTTTCGCTGCTTTACGATATGAAATTCTTTCTTTTAAAAGCAAATCGGATAACTTTAAGTGGTCAAAATCTTGTAATACACTTTTAGCTTCGTCTACTTCATTTACTAATGGATTCGTAGTAGCTCTATTAATTAAAATAAAAGGTATCAGTTTCGGGTTAAAAACTTTTGCTTGCGCTATCAAATCATTTATTATACTTAAGGTCCAAATATCAAACTGAGAAGCCTGAACTGGTACATACATTAAGTCGGCAATTGTCATAGCTGCTCTTAATTCCACACTATCTTTTCCTCCTGCATCAATGATTATATCTTCATACCGACTCTTAAAATCCTTAACATCTGCTCCCAAATTGCTTCCGAATTTTTGAACATTAGACACTCTAGCGCTTATATTATTTTTATCTCTAATATCTGA
>Ga0194125_10003277_pt1 | contig 26286 bp, 14 predicted proteins | sample TA2KigC250mmetaG_FD_148626 | JGI IMG/M metagenome (GOLD analysis project Ga0194125, IMG submission 148626) | Freshwater microbial communities from Lake Tanganyika, Tanzania - TA2015034 Kigoma Deep Cast 250m | ecosystem: Environmental > Aquatic > Freshwater > Lake | place: Tanzania: Lake... | reverse complement strand
CGACCATCGCCCTGCTACGCTGCATCGGCGCCTCCAATATCGCCGCCGCCCTTCGCACTCACGGCGGCCACCCACACCGCGCTTTGGCGCTCGTGACCGCACCCGGCGGGACTATGCAATGACCCTGATTCTACGTCCTGGGCGGTTGACGGTCGCGCGCGAAGTGTGGTAGATTAGCACCTAAGGCGGCGTCCTGATAGCGCCGTCGAGGGTTGTCACTTTCGCCGCCCGGCGGTATCCGGAGCCGAGGTGGAGTTGTCTTGCCGCCGCAGGCAACGCATTCGCGTGCCTGTGGAGGTCGCTGTTGCCGCCGGGGCCAAACGGGGAGGGCCTAACGTCATGCGGGAACTGCGAGCCATCGGGTCTGTGTCCGTGGTCGCCGGCCTCATCGCCATTGTCATCGCCATCGCCGCATACGCCGCCCCGCTCGTCGATATCCAGAAGCCTCAGGACAAACAGATCATCTCCGGGACGGCGGACATCCACGTCACCTATGCGGCGGATAGCGCCAGCCCCATCGAACGCGTTCAGGTGTTCATCGACGGCCAGCTGGTTAAGGACTACCGTCTCGACAAGCCCAACCTCCAGGGCAGCGTCGCGTTCCGGTGGGACTTCACCCTGGCCACGCCCTCGCAACACAGCATCAGCGCGCGCGCGCAGGACTCCAGCGGCGCAGTGGGCGCCACGGGGATCAAGGTCGAGGTGCGCCGCAACGAGGGCGCCCAGCCGACGCCGGCCGGCGGGGCCGACCGCACGCCGCCCACGGTTGACATCTACTACCCGGCCGAGGGCCAGGTGGTGAAGGGCGAGATCCGCGTCAAGGCCGACGTCAGCGACAACGTCGGGGTGCGAACCGTCATCTTCTTCTTGGACGGCGAACTCAAGACGATGATGGTCAACAGCCCGAACTACTCGACCCGGCTTGACACCACCCGGATGACCGAGGGTGCACACATGGTCCGCGTGGCCGCCTATGACCCCGACGACAACGAGGGGAGTGCCGAGCGGACCTTCGTCGTGCAGAACCGCGAGGCCACGGCCACGCAGGGCACGGGCGATTCACGCATTGCGACGAAGTCCGATGGCGTGCTTCCGCCGCCGCCCCCGATCCCTGGAGAGTCGTCTGGGATCGGGGGGCCTGCGCCTGACGTCCGCCCGCCGGAAGTGCCCCGAGTGCAGCCAGGGGCCGGGGCAGAGGGCGCCAGGGACACCAGCGCAGGCGGCGTGCGGCCCGACCTGGTGGCGAAGCTGCCGCCTGAGCCCGCTGGCCCGGGGTCGCGACTGATCGTGGGCCGTCCCGAGGGCGGAGTCAGCGTTCCCCCGCCGGGGGCCGTAGTCCATCGGTCCACGCAAACCGGGACCCCGGGCGGCGAGTCCGTTGCGGTGCTGGGCCGGGCGACCGACTCCGGCTCGTCGCCGCGTGTTACGGTTCCCAGGGAGGGCCGGTTGCAGCCGCCGCCTCCGATCGTGAAGCACGTGGAGACCGTGCTTCCCAAGCCCAAGCCGGTTGCGAGCGGCCCCACGACGCAGTTGGCGATGCAGACCGAGGTGCGTCTGGCCTCGGCGGCGACACCAACAGAACGGCCGGTGGGCTTGCGGCCCGCCAGACCCGGCGCGCTGAAGCCTCCGCCGCCGCCCGCGACGCGCGACATGGTTGCCTTCGCCGGGATCACGGGCGAGACGACCGCGCGCACAGTCATCCCGACAGACACGGCCTGGCGCCCGAAGACGACGCAGATTCTGGGGCGCCCCGCCGTCATCCTGGCCGAGCCCGTTCCACAAGGCGCTTACGCGAGCGCCCCGATTGGCGAGCCGCGGCAGTCGCGGGTCGCGATGCTGCCTCCCAGCAGCGACGAGGGCGCCAAGAGCAAGATTGGGATTCCCGACCTCCAAGTGCAGGACATGGCGCGGTTCAGGGATGTCAAGATCGTCTTCGATGGCAAGCTGATCCCGCTGCGCGCCGCGCCCGAGGTGATCGACGGCATCAGCCTCACGCCGCTGCGTGAGGTCTTCGAGGGCTGCGACGGCACGCTGTACTGGTTCCATCAGGAGAAGCGCGTCCACGCCGTCAACCCCAAGGTTGACATGGAGCTGAGCATCGGCTCGGACACGGCCAAGGTCAACGGCGAGGCTCGGGGCCTCGCGCTGGCGCCCTACATCAAGAACGGGCGCACGATGGTCCCGCTGGACTTCCTGGCGCTGACTCTGGACGTGACGGTGTCCTTCAACTCGAGCACCGGCGAGCTGATCATCAGCCGTAACGACTTCTAGAGCTGCTCTCTACGGACGACCGGTGTACCAGGCAGCCCCAAACTCGCTTTGGGGCTGCTTCGTACTACCGGAGGCCCATTCCGAACACCTCAGGCAACGGTGACCGAGAGAATGCTACGCTTCGGGACGCAGTCCATCAACGACAAGGGCCACCTGACCATCGGCGGCTGTGATTCGCTGGACTTGGCCGCCGCGTTCGGCACGCCGCTGTACGTACTGGACGAGGCGCTGGTGCGGGAGAACTGCCGGTCGTACCGGCGGGCGTTCGGGGAGCGCTACCCAGAGGTCGAGGTCGCCTTCGCGGGCAAGGCGCTGCTGTGCCAGGCTGTCTGCGCGATCATGCAGCAGGAGGGCATGCTGCTCGATGTCGCGTCCCGCGGCGAACTCCACACGGCGCTGACCGCCGGGTTCCCCCTGGAGCGCATCCATCTCCACGGCAACTGCAAGACCGAGGTCGATCTCGACTTCGCCCTCGACTCCGGCGTGCATCGCGTCGTCGTGGATAGCCTCCCCGAGCTGCGCTTGCTCTCCGAACTCGCGAGCCGCCGGGGGATCGCGGCCGACATCCAGATCCGCGTCGGGCCGGGGGTCAAGACCCAGACGCACACGTTCATCCAGACCGGCCAGGATGACAGCAAGTTCGGGCTGGGCATCGCCTCCGGGGCGGCGCTGGAGGCCGCGAAGCTGGCTGCCGATTCCGACTCCATCCGGCTGTGCGGCATTCACGCACACATCGGTTCGCAGCTTTTCGGCCTCGATTCCTACCGCCGGGCGGTCGAGGTGATGATGGAGTTCGCAGCGCGGGTCGCGGCGGTTAACGGCGGCCTCGAGGAGGTCAACCTCGGTGGAGGTCTGGGCATTCAGTACACCCATGAGGATGCCCCTCCGACGATCGACGAACTGGCCGAGGTCATTGCCTCTGCCATGAAGGCGGAGGCCGAGCGTCTTGGCCTTGCACTCCCGCGACTGATGTTGGAGCCGGGTCGGTCGATCGTCGGGCCCGCGGGCACGACGCTGTACCGCGTCATCGTGGTGAAGGAGCTGCCGGGCGTGCGGACGTACGTCTCGGTCGATGGCGGGCTGTCGGACAACCCTCGCCCCTGCATGTACGGCGCCGAGTACGAGGCGGTGATCGCCAACAAGGCGGACCAGAAGCCCGAGATGACCGTGCGCGTCTCGGGTGCGCACTGCGAGACCGACACGCTGATCCCGGAGGCGACGATCCAGCACGCCGAGCCTGGTGACGTGCTGGCGGTGTTCGCCACCGGCGCCTACAACTACGCGATGGCCTCCAATTACAATCGCTTCTGCCGGCCGGCGATGGTGACGGTGTACGACGGCCGGGCCGAGATCATCATCGAGCGCGAGCAATTGGACGACCTCATCCGGCAGGACCGAGTGCCGGAGCGACTACGCCAAGGCGGGTAGCAGCCGATCCTCTCGGGAGTGCGGGTGAGGCGACCCTCAGCCCTACGACCATGAATGCGGATGTCACGGCGGAGGACCTGTGGGGGCGCATGAGTCCCGCGTCCCGGAGTCTGTGCCGCCGGGTGGCAGAGACTGCAGAGGGGCTGGGGCTGCCGCTCTACTTGGTCGGCGGCTCTGTCCGCGACCTGCTCTTGGGTGCGGGGGAGTTCGACCTCGACTTCGCCGTGGAGGGGGACGGGCCTGCGCTGGCCCGGGAAGTTGCTCGCCGGCTGGGCGGCTGGGTGGAGGGGCCGAGTCAGTTCCTGACCGCGGCGGTCGTGCTGCCGGACGGCAGGCGCCTGGACGTGGCGACCACCCGGCAGGAGACGTATCCCGAACCGACGAAACTGCCCGTTGTTCAGCGGGCCGATGTTCGGGCCGATCTGCGTCGGCGCGACTTCTCCGTCAACGCGCTGGCGCTGAGCCTGACCCTCTCGGGCGTCGGCGAGCTGATCGATCCCTGTGGCGGCCGGGCGGACCTCGCGGGCAGGGTCATCCGCGTGTTGCACGATCGCAGCTTCTCGGACGATCCCACGCGGCTCATCCGTGCGGCCCGCTTCTGTACGCGGCTCGGCTTCGCGATGGAGCCGGCCACGCGTCGTCTCGCGAGCGAAGCAGCCAAGGAGGCGCTGTTGGAGCGCGTCACCGGCGCCCGCGTGCGCGAGGAGGTCGCGAAGCTGCTCGGGGAGCCGGATCCTGGGGCGGTGCTGGAGTGGCTTGCTCGCATCGGCGCCCTTCAGCAGGTGCTTCCCGGCCTCCGCCCCGACCAGCGCCTGTTCGTGTGGCTGGGACGGGCTGGCAGGGGGTTGGCGGCCCTGCGGACCGGACGGCCGCCCCTGCGTCGCTGGCCGCATCTGCTCGGCGTGTTGGGCCTCTGGGGTGACGCGCAGGCGCTGGTCGCGCGCCTTGATCTCGACGGGGAGGCCGCGGAGATCGTCAGCGAGACGGCCCGCGGGGCCTCGGCGGGCGTTCCGCCGGAGGTTGGGTCCCATCGAGGCGTCCCGGCGGTCGCGCTGGACGAGGCGCTGGAGGGCTGCTCGCCGGCGCGGCTGTTAGTCTGTTGGCTGGGCAGTGGCCCTTTGGGCAAGCGCCGCCTGGAGCGGTACGCGCACGATCTGGGTCCGCAGACCTCAGATGTGAACGGTCACGACCTGCAGCGCGCCAGCGTCGCGCCGGGGCCGGCGGTCGGCGTGGGCCTGCGGGCGGCACGACGGGCGAAGCTCAGCCGCGGCAGCGGCGCCGAGGAGCAGACTCAGGCCGCCCTGGCGGCCGTGGACGAGTGGCGGCGCCCCGTGCGGCGCGCCGGACGCAGAGGATAGCACCCATGTCACCCCTGTGGGGTCTCATCTCCGGCGAGCCCAATGCCCTGCCCGAGTTCCTGAGCTTCGCGGTCGCCATCGTGATCGGGATCACCGTCCATGAGTTCGCGCACGCCAAGGCGGCGCAGATGGCGGGCGATCCTACGCCCGGCCAGCACGGGCGAGTGACGCTCAACCCGCTAGTGCACTTCGACCCGATCGGCACCATCGCCCTCCTGCTCGCGGGCTGGGGCTGGGGACGGCCGGTGCCGGTCAACCCGTTCCTGATGCGCCGGCCGCGGACGGACAACATCCTCGTCTCCCTCTGGGGCCCGCTGTCGAACTTCATCGTGGCCGCCGTGTTCGCCATCCCGTTGCGCTTCGGCTTCGCCGGGGACTATGGCATCGTGCTCGTCTACATCGTCATCCTGAACCTGGTCCTGGGCACCTTCAACCTGCTGCCCATCCACCCGCTGGACGGCTCGCACATCGTGTCGGGCCTGCTCCCGCTCCAGCAGGCGCGGAAGTACGACCTCTTCATCCATCAGTACGGTCTGCTGCTGATGCTCTTGCTGATCGTCACGCGCGAATGGACGCTGCACTACCTGGTCGGCGTGCCCGTCAACCTGCTGTTTGGCCTGCTGACCGGCGGGAGCGGCATCCTCTGAGGAAGCGGGACGGGCGGGGTCGCCCGTTTCACAGGCGACGGAGGGTTTCGGCAATGGGTACGATCCAAGCCGGGGACGTTGTGTGCGTGATTCCCTGCGCGGGCAAGGGCACGCGCATGCAGCCGCTGACCTACACGCGGCCGAAGCCGCTGCTGCCCGTGTGCAATCGACCGATCATCGGCCACATACTGGAGGCCGTGGCCGGAACCGGGATCACGCAGGCCTGTCTGGTCGTGAGCCCCGACCACGGGCAGCTGGACGACTACCTGCAGGACAACACGCCCTGCGGCCTTCGCGTCGAGTCTGTCGTCCAAGACGAGCCGAAGGGGCTCGGGCACGCGGTCCTCTGTGCGAGGGAGTTCGTCGGAAAGGCCCCGTTCATCGTCTACCTCGGCGACTCACTCTATGGCGATCAGATCAAGCAGTTCGTGGAGCGGTTCGTGAGCGGCTGGCCGAAGGGGCTGCTGCGGCTGCAGGAGGTTGCCGAGCCGCAGCACTACGGGGTTGCGATGCTCGATGAGGACGGCCGAGTGAGGAGGGGCGTCGAGAAGTCCAAGGAGTTCGTGTCCGATCTCGCCATCACCGGGATGTACGGCTTCCGATGGTCGTTCTTCTGTACGCTCGCGAGGACGATGCCCGGCGAGGGCGGCGAGATCCAGATCACGGACGCGATCCAGGAGGTCCTCGAGGAGGAGCCGGGCGTATGGGGCGAGGTGTATGAAGGGCTGTGGGCGGACTGCGGCCGACCCAGCCAGTTCCTGGCGGCCAATGCGGAACTCCTGGGCGAGCTGGTGGGGGCCGTCGATCCCACGGCCGAGGTGATCGGGCCGCCGCCGGGGAGCCAGGTGCGGATCGGCCCGGACTCGCTGGTGCACAACACGACCTTCCGCGGTTCGGTGCTGGTTGGCCGAGGGTGTCGGCTGACCAATGCGACGATCTCGGGCCCGTGCTCGATCAACGACGAGGCGGTGATCGCCGACTCGGTGGTCCACAACGCCATCATCGACGAGCGCGCCCGTATCCAGGGCTTCCGCGGCGGCGTGTGGGACTCGATCGTTGGCATCGATGCGGAGCTGAGGAACGATGGCGGCAACGGGAGCCTCTCGGGGGCGGTGGTGGGCGACGGCTCCTGCGTCCGGTTGGGCTGATCTGTAGCGAGGGCAAGGTCGCCAGTGGCAGACCGATCCAGGCAGAGTCTCATCGAGCAGCTCGAGCTGTTCAGCGGCCCCCGGGTCACCATTGCGATCTTCGAGGGGCCGCTTGATCTGCTGCTGCACCTCGTCCGGCGGCAGGAGGTGAGCATCTACGAGCTGCGGATCGCCGAGATCACGGGCGAGTACCTGCGGATGCTCGGCGCGATGGCCGATCTCAACATCGAGGTCAGCAGCGAGTTCCTGGTTCTCGCTTCGACCCTCTGCCTGCTGAAGTCCCGGTTGCTGTTGCCCTCCACGGAGCAAGAGACCACCGAGGAGGAGGCCGCTGAGGACCTCGAAGACCCGCAGGTGGAACTGGCCCAGCGCCTGGCGGAGTACCGCGTGTTCAAGGAGGCCGCGGATGCCCTGGAGGACGCGCGGCGGCTCCGACAGAAGATATACCTGCGTGCGGAGAACGTCGATCCCGAGCTGCACAGTGGGCCGATCCTGCTGGAGGATGTCTCGGTCTTCGACCTGGTCGCGGTGTTCCAGGACCTGCTGAGCCGCGCCACCGAACCGCCGATGGCCATGCTGCCGCGCGAGACGGTAACGGTAAGGGACCGGCTGCACGCGATCATGGGGCTGCTCCAGGAGAATCCCGAGCGCTCCCTGACGTTCTATGACTTGGTCACCTTCCCGACCACGCGGATCGTCGTCATCATGACCTTCCTCGCGGTCCTGGAGCTGATCCGCCGTCGCCGCATTCTGGTGGCGCAGGAGGAGCCCGGCGGGCCCATCCTCGTCCGTCTGGCGGCGTGACCATCGTCCCGGAGATCATGAACGCGAACTCTCTCGAAGACCTCGCGCGCGCAATCCAGTGCCTGCTCTTCGCCAGCCCGGAGACGCTCCCTGGGGTGCGACTGTGCGAGATCCTGGAGGCCGACAAGGACACCATCGAGCAGGGCGTCGAACTCCTGCGGGAGATGCTGACGGGCGGCGGCCTGCAGGTCGTCGAGATCGCGGGCGGCTACCAGCTCGCAACCAGACCCGAGTACGCGGGCGTAGTCTACAGGCTGCTCCAGCCGGCGCCCGCCCGGCTCAGCGCCCAGGCGCTGGAGGTGCTGGCGATCATCGCCTACCGGCAACCGATGACGCGGCCGGAGGTCGATGACATTCGCGGCGTCAACTCGCAACACGCCGTGGCCACGCTGGTCGAGAAGGGACTCGTGACGACCGTCGGGCGCAAGGAATCGGTCGGGCGGCCGCTGCTGTACGGGACGACGCCGCACTTCCTGACGAGCTTCGGGCTGCGCGACCTCCGGGAGCTGCCGAACCTGGAGGCCCTGCGCACTGCCGTCGTCGAGGAAGCGCCCATCGTGCTGCACGGCGTGTCCCAGACAGGGGAGGAGTTCGAGGAGGAGGCCGAGGACGCGGAGGATTTCGAGCCGGTGATGACGCCGGCTGATTCGGAACCCGATCTCGAAGAGGGCGAAGGGGACCTGGAAGAGGTCTAGGCCCCGCCGCCGTCTCTCTGGCCACCATGACTCGTCGCACATCGGTCGCCGTCGCGCTTGCCGCGGTCCTCCCGTTCGTCCTCTCGTTGGGGCGGGCACATGCGGCGGACGCCACGCGTCAGGCGCCTCCCGCTGCGGGGACCGACCGGCTGGGCCTATCCGCCCAGGCGGCGATTCTGATGGACGTCGCAACGGGCCAGGTGCTCTACGAGCACAACGCGGACGCGCCGCGTGAGCCCGCGAGCCTGACCAAGCTCATGACCGGCCTGCTCGCGGTTGAGGCGGGCGATCTCGACCGGACGGTGACCGTCTCGAAGACAGCCGCCGATACGGGTGAGGCGTCGGCGAATCTGCAGCCCGGCGACCAGCTGACGCTGCGCGACCTGCTGTCGGCTGCGCTGCTGCCCTCGGCGAACGATGCCAGCGTCGCGATCGCGGAAGCGCTCAACGGGTCGGTGCCGTCCTTCGTGGAGCGCATGAACGCCCGCGCGGCGGAGCTGGGGCTCCGGGAGACGCACTTCGAGAACCCGCACGGCCTGCCGGGCGCGGGGCATGTCAGCTCGGCGCGGGACCTGGCCGTCATCGCGCGGGAGGCCTTGCAGCACGAGGAGTTCCGCAGTACTGCGCGGCTGGAGAAGGCGAAGCTCTCCTTCCGGCCGCGCGGCGCAAAGGGCCCGCAGACTCGGGAGGTGCTCAGCACGAACCGCCTCCTGCGCCACGAGCACCCCGAGCGCTGGGGCCTCGCTGACGGGGTGAAGACGGGGTACACCAAGGCCGCCGGGCGCTGTCTGTGCGCCTCGGCCACTGAGGATGGCTGGCAGCTCCTCGCGGTCGTCCTGGGCTGCACGGACTGCTGGGCCGACGGGCGGAAGCTGCTGACCTGGGGCTTCGAGCAGTACCGCCGTGAGTGCATCGTGACGGCCAACGCCACGATGGCCCAAGTGCACATCGTTGGTGGCCGGCGGCCCACGGTGCGGGCGGTAGCGAAGTCGTCGATCGACCTGATCGTGCCGCTGGGGGAGTCGGCGCCGACGGCGCGGGTCTCCGAGACCTACGCGGAGGCCCCGATCAGCGTGGGGGACGAGGTCGGCGAGCTGGTTGTGTGCCGGATCGACGGGGTGCAGCTCAGCGCTACGCTGGTGGCGACGGAGGACGTGCCTCAGTCGCTGCTGGCGCGCCTGGGGCGGCACGGCAGCGCGCTGATCGCGGCCGTGCTGGTGCTGGCGCTCCTGGGAGCGGTGCTGGTCCATGGAGCAGTTGCAAAGGCTGTTGGCGCGCGCCGGCGTCGGCTCGCGCAGAGCGTGCGCCCAGATCGTGAAGGCGGGGCGCGTGACGGTCAACGGGAGCCCGGTGCTGCACCCGGGGCTGAAGATCGACGCCGCACGCGATCGGGTGCGGCTTGACGGACGGCCGGTTGAGCCGCCGTCGGCCGAGCTGCACCTGATGCTCAACAAGCCGGCGGGCTACCTGTCGAGCCGCCGCGATCCGCGCGGCCGGCGAACCGTGATGGACCTGCTGGAGCCGGCCCAAGCCCGGCTGGTGTATCCGGTCGGGCGGCTCGACCGCGATGCGACGGGGCTCCTGCTGCTGACGAACGACGGCGAGCTCGCGCACCGCCTCATGCACCCAAGCTACCACGTACCGCGCGCGTACGAGGTGGAGTGCGAGGGCCAACCGGGACGCACGGCGCTGGACCGCCTTGCGTCGGGTCTGATGCTGGATGACGGCACGACCGCGCCGGCCCGCGTGAGGGCGCATCGGCTCTCGCCGCACGGCAGCCGCGTCAAGATCACGTTGCGCGAGGGCCGCAAGAACCAGGTGAAGCGCATGTTTGCCGCCGTCGGGCATCCGGTGCGTTCCCTGCGGCGCGTCTCGCTCGGGTCGCTGCACCTCGGACACATGGAGCCCGGGACCTATCGTGAGTTGCGGCCGGCGGAGGTCGCGGCCTTGAGGGAGGCCGTCGGCCTGGCCGGGCCTGCCGAAGATGCCGAGCCGTAAACTGCGGGCTGTGGACCGCGGACTGATACTGCGAGGTAGGGTGAGATGCCGAAAGAGATCGAGTCGATGCCGGTCTTTCAGAAGGGCGAGATCCATCCCGCGCCGATTGCGCTATTCCGCTACGCCGGCTCGGTGGCGTCCGAGTTGGCCGACGGCCTGACGCGCGATGAGGCGCTCGCGATGTACGACTGCATGTGCGCGATCCGGTTGCTCGAGGAGCGGATCGCGGAGCTGAAGTCGGGGCGCTGCAAGCTGCTCCCCCGCTGGCGCTTCGTCGGCGCCACGCACCTGTCCATCGGGCAGGAGGCCGTGGCCGTCGGCGCGATCCAGCCGCTGAACCACCACGACCACATCACGTCCACCCATCGCGGTCATGGGCACTCCATCGCCAAGGGCTTCTTCGCCTTGCGCGAGATGGGCGAGGGCGAGCTGCGCAACTTCGTGGAGGGCGCGGGCTACGGCGAGCGGTACACGGGTCCTGAGGAGCCGCCCTGCACCGAGGGCGAGGCCGCCGAAGCGGCGCTGCAGATGCACCTGAACCGCACCATGTCCGAGCTGTTCGGCAAGGAGGCCGGCTACTGCCGGGGCCGGGGCGGCGGGATGCACATCGCCGACTTCAACGTCGGCCACCTGGGCGCCAACGCCATCGTGGGCGGCAGCTACGCGATTGCGACCGGCGCGGCGATGGCGAACCTCTGGCTCGGCGAAGATCGGACCGTGCTCTGCCTCGTCGGCGACGGCGCGACAAACAACGGCATCGCCCACGAGGCCATGAACATGGCCTGCATGGACCAGATCGGCTGGATGTTCGACAAGGGCCTGCCGATCATCTACCTCGTCGAGAACAACCAGTACGGCATGACCGGCAAGCAGGCCGGCGAGGTCACTGGAATCGAGCACCTCGCCCAGCGCGGTGCGGGCTACAACCGTGTCAGCATGAGGGCCGAGGCGGTCAACGGCATGGACCCGCTGGCCGTGCGGGACGCCGTGCGGCGGGCGGTCGAGGCCTGCAAGGCGGGCGAGGGGCCGATCCTGCTGGAGTGCCTCACCTACCGCTACATGGGCCACAGCCTCAGCGACGACGGCACCGCGTACCGCAGCGCTGAGGAGAAGCAGGCCTGGGTCGATCTCGACCCGACCGTCTCCTATCCCCGCGCGCTCGCGGAGGCCGGCGTGGCGACCGAGGCGGAGCTGCAGGAGCGCCGGGAGCGGATGCTCGAGCGCATCGATAAGGCGACGCTGTTCGCCTCCGACGCGACGGAGCCCGACCCCAAGACGATGTACGAGGGGCTGTTCGCGGACACCACCAGCGAGTCCATCGACGCCTCCCTGCGCACGCCGGATGCCGAGATCCTCGCCGAGACGAAGATCGCGACGCGCGATCGCAGCAGCCGCATCCTCTACCGCCACGCGGTGGCCGAGGCCATCATGGAGGAGATGATCCGCGACCGGCGCGTCGTGTTGTTCGGCGAGGATGTTGCGGAGTACGGCGGCGCGTTCGGCGCGACGCGCGGGCTGTTCGAGATCTTCGGCCGCAAGCGCGTCTTCAACACCGCGATCTCCGAGGCGGCCATCTGCGGCGCGGGCGCGGGAATGGCAATGGCAGGCATGAGGCCCATCGTCGAGCTGATGTACATCGACTTCATCCTCATGGCCATGGACCAGGTCGGCAATCAGTGCGCGAAGGCGCGCTACATGTTCGGCGGGAAGGCCACCGTGCCGATGGTCATCCGCACCTCCGTCGGCGGCGGCAAGGGGTACGCCGGGCAGCACTCCCAGAGCCTGGAGGCCGTGGCCACGATGATCCCCGGCCTCAAGGTAGTGGCGCCGTCCACGGCGCAGGATGTCAAGGGACTGCTCAAAGCGGCGGTGCGCGACGACAACCCCGTTGTCTTCATCGAGCACCAGAACCTCTACGTCGAGAAGGGCGAAGTGCCGGAGGGGGAGTATACGATCCCGCTGGGCGTCGGCGCGATCCGCCGCGAGGGGACGGACGTTACGGTCGTTGCCTACAGTGCCATGATGCTGGTCGCGGAGAAGGCGGCGGAACTCGCAGCCGAGGAGGGCATCTCGGTTGAGTTGGTCGATCCGCGCACGCTGATCCCGCTGGATGAGGACCTGATCGTCAACTCCGTCCGCAAGACCGGGCGCGCCGTGCTCCTGTCCCAGGCGCCCGCGACGGGGTGCTTCGCCGAGCACATAGCGCACGTGATCAACGGGGCGTGCTTCGGCTGCCTGAAGGCCCCGGTCCGCATCGTGGCGGCATATGACGTGCCGCCTCCGATGGCGCAGTCGCTGGAGACCGAGAACCTGCCCTCGCCCGAGAAGGTCCTCGGTGTGCTGAGAGAGCTGGCCTTGAAGTAGGGCGCGACGTCCCGCAATCCGCAATCGAACATGGGGGGAACCCGAATGGCCGCCACAGCCACCACGTGCACCAACTACGAGCTGAACCTGAAGATGTGCCCGTGCACTTCGGACTGCGAGCGGCGCGGCATCTGCTGTGAGTGCATGAACTTCCACATGCACAGCACGCAGTGGCCCCGATCTGCCTGCATGAGGGGCACGCCCCGCCCCGCGAGCACGCTCGACTTCCCGCTCGCGATCCCTGCGGACTGCGCGAGCCATCCCCGCAACCTGGAGATGTGCCCCTGCACCTACGACACGTGCGAGCGCCGCGGGTTCTGCTGCGCCTGCGTGCGCAACCACTGGAAGGAAGATGCCAGCAGCGCGACGGCCTGCATGAGGGACTAGATGGGAACCCGCGACTCTTGTCCTCGTTGCCCTCATGTAGGGGCGTGATTCATCACGCCCGCCCATGTAGGGGCGCCATTCATGGCGCCCGAGAACCGATATCGCGGATTCCTGGCTAGAGGGTCCGCGACGCTTCCATCAGCAGCGTCGTCGGCACGCCCGGCAGCTTCTCCCAACCGCCCAACTCCTCGATGCGCGTGACGACGAGGCCCGTCTTCCGCATCGCGTCGAAGTACTCGCTGATGGGATGCAGGAAGTTGGGCACGATGTAGCGCTGGCCCTCGTGGCTGAAGGCGGTGCGGAACCCCAACAGCAGATTGGTTGGGTGGAAGTCGGTGACGATCAGCCGTCCGCCCGCTGCAACGCGCGACGCCAGCCGCGCCGCGGCGTCGTGCAGCGCCTCCACATGGCTGAGGACGAGGCAGCACAGGACCAGATCGAACTGACCGAGTCGGTCGTCCAGGCTGTCGATGCCCCCGCCTCTCAGGTCAAGCTCCACGCCCGCCGCCTCCGCTTTGGCCCTCGCTCGATTGAGCATCTCCGGCGCCGGGTCCAGGCCGACGACTCGCGCCCCTGCCGCGGCGAGCGGAACGGCGTGTCGGCCGGTGCCGCAGCCGACATCAAGCACCTTCAGGCCCTCAGCCTTGCCGATCGCTTCCCGGATGACCTCCTCCTCGCCAAGCACCACTGGGTTGTCCATCTCCGCGTCATAGCTCAGCGCCCACAATGAGTAGCTTTCCAGCGCAGGCGCTTCATGCCGAGTTCCCACGTCGGCGGGCGGGTGCTCCAGCAGGTCCGCGCAGTCGCGCAGAACCTGCGGCAGGTCGGCGGTCGCGCGCTCGAACTCCTCCTCCGTACTCTCGCCATGTTGCCGAATGCGTGAGAGGCACTCCGCCATTGCTCGCTGCACGATTCGGCGCCTGGGGCCGTGGTCCATCAGCAGCTCCTTGCGATAGTGGGGATCCGGGGACATGACCCAATTCGCGCCGTCTGCGAATTGGGATCGTGTCCCCCAGTTCCCTGTTCAGCGGATGCAGAGGAGTCGTCCGTCCGTGAGCCCGATGTAGACGCAGCCGTCGGAGATGGCCGGTGAGGAGACGGTGCGCGCGCCGAGGGCGAGGCTCTTCAGCGGCTGCCGGGCGGTCGTGTCGAACTGCGACAGCATTCCGGCGTAGTCGGCCAGGTGCAGGATGCCGTTGGCGACCGCGGCGCTGCAGTCGGAGGGGATGAAGCTCGCCCGGTTGCCGAGGGTCGTGGAGGCGAACCCACGCCTCCCGGTCGCTAGCGCCGCGCTGCGCAGTACTGCGTTCCAGTTGCCATAGCCCTCGCCCGTGAGAAACCAGATCTGGTCGCCAACTACCGTCGGACAGGTGGACACGGACATCAGGTGCTCCTTGTCCGTCTGCCAGGGGTTAAGCTTCGGCGCGCCCCATCGGCGCTTCCCGGTCGCGAGGTCGAGGACGTGGATGACAAGGAAGTCGTCCGGCGTCAGCCTGGTGGGCGCCATCGAGGCCACCACGACCGCGTCGCTGGCAATCACCGGGCACGCGAGGATCGGCCCACCCGCAGGGTAGCTGTCGGTCGGCTGGGCCGGCTTGCCCCATGCCGACGTGCCGTCCCTCAGGTGCACACACCGCACGTGCTGGTCCCAGTCGCCGTAGACGACGAGGTCCCCGGCCGCCGCGGCGCCCGCATGGACCTCGCCAGCGGCTTCGGTCCTCCAGACGACCTCGCCGGTCGCAGCGTCCAGGGCGTACAGACGTCCGTCCGTGCTGCCGCAGATGACCTTCCCGTCGATGAGCAGGGGCGGAGCGATGACGGCCCGGCCGGTGCGTGCCTTCCATGCCGGCTCGCCCGAGGCGGCGCTGAGTGCATAGATGTAGCCGTCCCCACAGCCGAAGTACACGCGCTCGCCATCCACGCAGGGCGAGGAGACGATCGGACTGCCGATGACGGTACGCCAGCGCGGCTGGCCGGTCGAGGCTTCGACCGCATGGACCGTTCCGGTGGAGGTTGCGGCATATACCACGCCGCCGAGCACCGCCGGGGAGGAGTCCACCGGGCCCCCCAGGTCGGCCGACCAGGCGACGGCTGTCAACTCGGGCGTGGTTGACTCCGCCCATCCGCTGCGTGCCGGATCGTGCCGGAACATCGGCCAGTCCGCGGCGACGGGCCGGGCCCCCAGGGTGGTGGCGACAAGCACCGCCGCCCAGGCGTAGATCGATCCTGGTCTCAGGCCCAACTTCATGTTCCTGGTCCTTCCCGACGGGCGAGGGCTGGAGTGGAAACGGGCGCCGGTCATACGAACACACGGCGCCCGTCGATGGTTCGCGTCGGCGACTGTGGCCCCCGGGTCTAGACGCCGGGATCCGGCGGCCGCTGTCCCAGCAGCACCCGACCGATGTCCACCTGCTGGCCCACGGCCCCCACGGTGCCCTTGAGGATCTCGGGGTTCAGCACCTCACCGTAACCTGCCTGGGGCGTCACCACGATCGTGAAGGCCCCCACAGGCACGTTGTTGATGACGAACCGGCCCGTGCCGGGCTGGCTGAGTGCGCTGCGATTGCCGATGGCGGCCGTCTGCCCGCCGAGCGCAACGAACGTCCCGCCCGAGCGGCCGTAGATCTCGCCCGTCACCGTTCCGCCCGTTGGGTTGGGAGGGATGACGTTGTTCGCGCTATCGCCGCAACCCGCGAGTACCGCCAGGCACACCAGCGTAACGACCAGGAGCAAGCCAGTGCCGATCTTCATTCGGTTATCTCTCCTTCTGCGTCTGCGTCGGCAAGGACAGCGCCCTTCCCGCCGCTCTTACCGGTTCACAAAAACGGTCTGCAGGGCGCTCGCGCGCTGACCATCGGGCGTCGCCGCCTCGATCCGCACCAGGTAGCGACCGGCCGGTACCCGCGTCTGCGCCTCGGACTTCAGGTCCCAGTTCAGCGTGTTCGCGCCCGCGGCAACCGAGCTGCCCCGCGTGAGCGTACGGATCGGCCGCCCCGCGACGTTGAGGACCTCTGCCGTGATCTCGGCGTCCGCCGCCACCGTGTAGCTGACAGCCGCCAGGTTCGGCCTGACCTGCACACCCGTCGTGCGGATCGTCAGCCCGGCCGCCGTGCGCGGCTTCACCTCCAGGCGGAACTCGCGCGGCGCGCCGTCACCGCTCGGGTAGACGTAGCTCGGCATCGTCCGCGCGTACAGCCGCTTGCCCGCCGCCACGTCAACCAGGGTGATCGTCAGGTCCTCAGGCACTTCGCTCAGATCGGGCAGCGCAAGCTCCACATCGGTGCTGGGCGCTGCGCCCATTACGCTGAACGTCCAGGTGAGTTCCTTCGCGGCCCGCCCCTTGAGGTCGAAGGCCAGGCTGCGTCCGTCGGCGCCCTGCAGGACCACATCAACGACGCCCGGCAGGGACGGCGGATTCGGCACGGCCAGGGCGCCCGTCGCGGCTGAGACGCCGACGGCGGTGCAGGCGTCGGTGGTCCCCGCTGCGGCTGCCACGATCGGGATGCGCCAGTTGCCACGGTTGGCGACCCGCGCTGGAGCATCCGGCGCAACCGCGGCCGGCGCGGCGCCCGGAGGCAGCGCGGTGATGGTGAGGGCCGGCGCGTCGCTCAACAGCCAGACGCCCTCCCAGGCCTCGATCCAGCGTCGCCCGCCGAGCGCAGCGATGTCCGACACGATCGCGTATCGGCCGCCCTCCAGGACGAACCCGTACGGGGCCATCGCACCCGCTGCACTCGGAACGAGGTTGGCGAACCCGAGTGCCGACGGGAACGGGTTGGCCGCCATCGTCCACCCTTCGTCGATCACGAACACGTACGGGTCAGTGATCGGCACCGGTGTGCCGGCCACCTGGATGGTCGTGCGCGCCGGGTACTTGACGAAGAAGCCACGTCCCGGAATGACCTGCAGGGCGTCGTGCCCTGGATCGGAGTCGGCCGTCACGTAGCGTGGAGGCGATTCCGTGCCGACCCAGCGCGCCACCTGAGTGGTGCCGAACACGACGACCGGGTCGTTGTCTCGCGGCGTCGCCGGCACACCCACGAAGTGCCTCCCCGCCGTGAACGTACGGGTCAGCACCGGGTAGCCGATGAAGTCGATGCCGGTGAAGTCCCGGTCAACGATCAGGTTGGCGGCCGTCACGCCCGGCGCGGGCTCGAAGATGTACCCATCGCGGCTCGCGACGATTGTGCGCTGGCCGGCCTTCACTCCCGTGAGAGTGTACTGCCCGGCCTGGTTCGTGACCGCAACACTCGTGCCGCCCTGCACCTCCACCTTCACGCCGCTCAGGCGGTTCCCGGCCGGATCCTGGATCGTGCCGCTGATGCTGAAGGTGCGCGCCGTGGCCGTGAAGTCGATGCCCGTGGCGTTGGCGCTCGCTACCACCGCAACCCGGGAGGCCGGGTTGAAGGTGTAGTTCGTGAGACTGGGCGTGATTGTGTAGCTGCCGCTGGCCACGTTGTCCAGCCGGTAGCGGCCATCGACGTCGGTGATCGCCGTCCGCGTCCCGTCGGTGATGGTCACCCCTTGCAGGCCCTGGCTGCCCTCGAGCACACGCCCCTCGATGGCGTAGAGCGTCCGTGTGGCGTCGAAGTCCACGCCCGACGCGTCCAGCTCAGGGTTCCCGTCGCCGTCCTTGTCCTTCAGGCCTACGTAGACCCGTTCGCTCGGCTTCCCGGTCTTGCGGGAGATGAAGGTGTAGTCGGTGAGCGTCGGCTCTACCACGTACGTCCCGTCCAGTAGGCCGGTCGCCTCAAAGACGCCCGTGCCGACGCTGATGACCGTCTTCACCAGAGCGCCCGTGGCGAAGTCGATGATCTTCACCCGCACGCCGGGCACGCCGACCTTGCTGGCCGTCGTACCGTTGGTCACCGTCTCCTCGATCGTACCGGTGATCGAGTACGTCGGCGGCGGCTCCGTGCGGAAGTGCCACGTCTTGCCGGTCCTCGGGTTGCCCGCCAGGTCCTTCGCCGTCGCCCGCACCTTGACGCTCTGCCCGTTCGCGAAGTTCGTTGGCGGGTCGTAGGTCACCATATAGGACGTGGGCGAGAGCTGCTTGAAGTTCGCACCGGTCAGCGTGATCGGTGCGTTGTCGATGAACAGCTCCACAGATGCCACGTCCACGCCGGAGATGTTGTCGGAGACGCGGAAGGCGATCGGCGTGTCAACCGGCACGTTGGTCGCCTGATCCGCCGGGGTCAGTTGGTCGATGACCGTGCTCGACACATCCGGCAGGGTCGTGAACGAGTACTGAACCGTGGACATCGCGTTGCCCGCGACGTCGGAGGCGTCCACCGTCACGGTGACCGTCTCGCCCCAGTCGAAGTCGGCCGGCGGGTTGTACAGCACCGTCGTCAGCGCCGGCGTGCCGCCGATCTGCAGGGCGCCGCTCACGTTGGTCCCGTTCACCGTCACGTGGATCGACGCCGGATCGACGCCCGAATGGTCGTCGGTCAACTCGAAGCTGATGTTCGTATCGATCGGGACGTTCGTGTCGCCGTCCGCCGGTTGCGCGTTCTGGAGCTGCGGCGCGTTGACATCCGTCTCCGTGAAGAAGCTGAACGTCGTCGTCAGTGTGTTGCCGAACAGGTCGGTGGCCCTCACCTCAACCGTCACCTGCTGGTTGTACAGTAGGTCGATGGGCGGGTCGTAGGTGACATTCCACGCCTTCGTCGTGCCGCTGAACTGCAGCGCGGCGCTCACGTCCGTCCAGCCGCCGCCGTCAGCCGGAGCCTGCTGGATGCGCACCCGGATGTCGCTGGTCTGCACGCCGGAGCCCGGATCCTCGATGCGGAACAGGATGTCCGTGTCCAGCGGCACGTCGGTCGAGCCGTTGGTCGGGCTCTCGCCGATCATCACCGGCGGGTTGGTGTCCGCGGTGCTCACTTTGCGCCACTTGACGTTCGCGTCGCGATTCGGGACCTCGTCGGAGACCGCGACCGCTACGTACTTGTCTCCGTCGGGTCCGCCGGTGTTGATCTGCACCGTCTGCGTGCCCGCCAACGGTGAGGCGACCGGCGTCAGGGTGGTGATCGGCGCGGGCGCCGACTCGTAGTACACACTGTAGCGCGCCACGTCGATCTGGGAGGCCTCGTCGTAGGCCGTCCAGTCAACGGTCACCACGTTGCCGTCCGGGTCCGGAGCCGCCGTCAGCTCCACGAGCTTCACGATCACCGGAGCCTTGGTGTCGATGACGCCGATCGTGTCCGTCGTCGTGTCATTGCCGCTCGGGTCGTCCGGATCGGTGTAGTTCAGCCGCAGCGTGTTGCCCGTGGGCCCGGCGACGACGTTGATGACGCCGTCCCCGGATGCTCCCGCGCGACCGAGGGTCGGCACACCGTCCGGCCACGTGCGGAAGATGCCCGTGTTCGGCCCGGTCTCCAGGAGCGTGACGGTCTCGGTGTCCCCACCATTGACGACGGTGACCGTGACGTCCAGCGTGTCGCGGGCGTTCAGGTCCTTGTTCTCGTCGCCGTCCTGGATGACACAGTAGACCTTCTCACCCTCCTCATAGGGCCCCGCGAACGGATTGTACGAGCTGTCGGCCCAGAAGCCGGAGCTGTCCGTCTGGATGAACGGCCCCATGAAGTCGCCGGTTGCCGGATAGTACACGACCTCGAAGCCATCGCTGGCTACGAAGCGCGCCGTGTGCGTCCCGGCCCCGATGAAGCCCGTCTGGTACTCGTAGATGTCCCCGTCAATCGTGTTGCCCGGGGTCGGTTCGGTCCCCGACAGCGTCATGTCCACCCACGTGCCGTTGTCGGTCTTGATGCGCACGTAGGTCGGCAAGTGGCCGTCGGCGTCCCGGAAGGTGATCGTGTACAGGAAGGCGTCGGTCTCCGTGCCCGCCTGCGGGTTGACCGCCGCGTTGAGCAGCTGCGGCGCCGTGTTGTTCACCACCGGCTGCGGGTAGGTGTTCGGCGCGCCCGGATGCCGCGCGACTTCCGTGCCGTCCGTCGCGTAGATGTAGTAGCTGTGGGTCGCCACCGCCAGGCCGCTGCTCCGGTAGCGGAACAGCGCCCCATCCGTGTAGTCCACGTCCGCCGGGTTGACCTGCGCCATGGCGTAGGCCACACCGTCCAGCCAGATCTGGATTGCCGTCGGCGGGTTGTTCTTGGTGTCGGTGTAGATCGCTTCCCAGGTGAACGTCGTCGTCGGCGTCCCGCTCACCGGCGTGAGCCAGGCCGACGTGCCGCCGAACCTGTCGATGAGTGTGAGGATCGGATCGGTCACGATCGGCTTGGCGTAGGCGCCCGTCGCCGGGTAGCGAACGGTGTTGTTCCCATCGCTCGCGAACATGTAGAAGCTGTGGGTGCCGACCGCCAGCGTCGTCTGGTAGGTGAAGGTGGCCCCGTCCGCGTAGTTCTGGTCGGTCGGATCGACCGGCGTCATCGCCTGCGGCGTACCATCGAGCACGACCTGGATCGGATTGGGCGCGACGCTCTCCGGGTCGGTGTAGACCGCCGTCCAGAGGAACACCGTCTTGGTGTTGCCCTTGTTCGGCGTTACCCAGATCGACGTGCCGCCGTTCTTGTCCGCCAGGCTGCACGGCAGGTCGGTCACCACCGGGTGCGGGTACGTATCCGGCGCCGTCGTCGGGTACCGCAGCGGGTTGTTGCCGTCCGTGCAGGACATGAAGTAACTGTGAGCCCCGACCGGCAGCGTCGTCTGGTAGCGGAAGACCGCCCCGTCCGTGTAATCGGTATCGGCCGGGTTCACCGGCACCATCGGATAGGCCGTGCCGTCGAGGTTGACATCCAGGGACGCGGGCGGCTGGTTCTCCGGGTCGGTGTAGGTCGCTTCCCAGATGAAGTTGGTGGCCGGGCCGCCGTCCTGCGGAGTCACCCAGTCCGTGACCGATCCGTTCTTGTCCACCAGCGTGCAGGCCGCGTCCGTTACCACTGGCCGCTTGTACGTGGCCGGCGCCACGGGGACGCGGATCGTGTTCACCCCGTCATCGGCCCACATGTAGTACGAGTGCGTCCCGATCGGCAGCGTCGTCTGGTAGATGAACTCCGCCCCGTCCGCGTAGTTCAGGTCGGTCGGGTCGGTCTGCGTCATGTCCTGCGCCACGCCATTCAGCCACACCTGGACGGCCGTCGGCGCGATGCCCTCGGGGTCGGTGTAGATCGCCGTCCACGTGAACGTCGTGTAGGGCGAGCCGCTGCCCGGGTTCAACCAGGCCGTCGCGCCCCCGCGCTTGTCCGTCAGCGTACACGGCGGATCGGTCACCGTCGGGGCCGCATAGGTGTTCGGCGCCGTCGTCGGGAACCGCACGTCGGTGTTCCCGTCGTTGGTGTGCATGTAGTAGCTGTGCGTCCCGATCGCCAGCGTGGTCTGGTAGCGGAACAGTGCGCCGTCGCTGTAGTCGTTGTCGGCCGGGTTGACCTGGGTCATCGCCTGCGCCGTGCCGTCGATCCAGACCTCAACCACGGTCGGCGGAACGCTCTCCGGGTCCGTGTAGATCGCTTCCCACACGAAGGTCGTGCGCGGCGTGCCCGTCGTCGGGCTCAACCAGTCCGTCGTTCCGCCTGCGTTGTCCGTCAGCGTGCACGGCGGGTCGGTCACGACCGGGTGTGGGTAGGTGCCCGCGCCGGGATACCGCAGCGGGTTGTTGCCGTCGCTGCAGGAGATGAAGTACGAGTGACTCCCGACCGGCAGGAACAGCCGCAAGCGGTACTGCGCGCCGTCCCGGTAGTCGTTGTCCGCCGGGTTCACCTTCACCATGTTGCGGGCCGTGCCGTCCAGCGTCACGACGATCGAGGACGGCGGCTGGTTCTCTGGGTCGGTGTAGGTCGCCAGCCACTCGAACCGCGTCCGCGTCGTGCCGTCTTCCGGCGTAAGCCAGGCCGCCGTGCCCCCGTTCTTGTCCTTCAGCGTGCACGGCTGGTCGGTGACCACCGGGAACGGATACGTGTTGGGCGGCGTCGTTGGGAAGCGAACCGTGTTGTTCCCGTCGTTCGCCCACATGTAGTAGGAGTGGTTCCCGACCGGCAGCGTCGTCTGGTAGCGGAACTCCGCCCCGTCCGCGTAGTTGTTGTCCGCCGGGTCGGTCTGCGCCATGTTGCGCGCTACGCCGTCGATCCACACTTGGATCGCGGTCGGCGGGATGCTCTCGGGGTCCGTGTAGATTGCCGTCCAGATGAAGTTCGTCTGGGGCGTCCCCGTGGTGGGCGTCAACCAGGCTACCGTTCCGCCGAGGCTGTCCGTTAGCGTGCACGGAGGATCGTACACATCCGGGCCGGTCAGCGTGTTCGGCGGCGTGGTCGGGATCCGCACGGCATTCGTGCCGTCGCTCGTGTACAGGTAGTAGCTGTGCAGGCCGACCGCCAGCGTGGTTGCGTAGAAGAACTCCGCCCCGTCCGTGTAGTCCGTGTCCGCCGGGTTGGAGGGCGCCATCGGGCGCATCACGCCGTCGATCCACACCTGGATCGGGTTGGGCGGCTCGCTCTCGGCGTCGGTGTAGATGACGCGCCACGTGAAGGTTGTGCGCGGCGTCCCGTCATACGGCGGCGTCGTCTGCTTTGGCGACCAGTAATCGGTCTCACCGGGCACCATCGTCAGCGTCGGCGCCGGGTTGGTGACCACCGGGTGCGGAAACGTGTCCGGGGCCGTCGTCGGGAACCGCAGCTGCGTCTTCCCGTCGCTGCAGACGATGTAGTACACGTGGTTCCCAACGGGCAGCGTCGTCTGGTAGAAGAACTGGGCGCCATCCACGTAGTTCGTGTCGCCCGGGCTCACCGGGGCCATGTTGTACGCGACGCCGTCCAGCCACACCTGCAGGACCGCCGGCGGCTGGTTCTCTGCGTCCGTGTACAGGGCTTCCCAACGGAAGTTGGTGGTCGGCCACCCGTCCTGCGGGATGACCCAGTCCGTCGTGCCGCCCAGGTGGTCCACCAGCGTCGGCGCCGTGTTGATCAGAATCAGCGTGTCCGTGGACCGCATCCCCGTCGGCGGAGCGAGGAAGTTCGTGGCGGCAACCGTGTCCTGCGCCGAGGGCGGGGGTGAGGTCTGCCGGAGGGTGACGTACGTGGGATCGAGCAACCTCCCGTTCACCGTCACCGGCGGCACCGCCGGCGGATCGCCGGCGTCGGTGGCGACGTCATAGGCGACGATCAGGCCGCGATCGGTGCCCTCGACCACCGTGTAGTCCTTCAGGTCGTCGAAGACCGCGGTGGGGATGCCGCCAACCATCGAGAACGTGGCCGTGTCGAGCACCGTGTCGGCCGGGTCGATGATGTTGTTGATGTTCTGGTCGTAGTACAGCTTCGCCAGGACGTCGCCGGGCCGCGTGCTGGTGCCCATGCTGTCGATCTTCAGGGCGTCCAGGATGACCTCATCCCGGTTCACCCGCAGCCGCATGCCCAGCATCGGCACGTTCAGCGTGCCCTGGATGGCGGTCGCCGGCGCCAGGTTCGTCGGCGTGATCGTCAGCGTGTCGGGGGCCTCCAGGATGGTTGTCTTCTTGTAGGTCTGCGGAGGCGCCGTGCCGGGTTCGGTACGGATCGGGAAGCGTGAGAAGCCCCACGTCCCAACACCGGTGCGCTGCCGCTCCTGGATCACGCCGGGGATCTGGCAGGTGATCGCCGAGCGCGGGTAGTTCGGGTCGATGTTCGGCTCGGGGTAGTCGATCCCCGCGCCCAGCGTGTTCCAGGGCTGCGCGTTGTTGGCGATGTCATAGCACAGCAGCAGGTCCCGATCCGCCGCAGCTGCCGCCACGCGGAACGACAGGCCCGTGATGTTTGCCTGCTGGTTCACGACGGGAGCCGTACCCAGCAGCACATCCGTGCCCGGCTGGACCGTGCCGTTTCCGTTCACGTCCTCATAGAGCAGCGCCCGAACGGTGTCGGCGTCGTTCTTGCTGCTGCCGCTCTCGTCGATGAGGACGTCGCGGATCACCACGTCGCCGGTCGAGATATTCGGCGCTACGCCCGTGTTCTGCAAGTGCAGGCCCAAGACCGGCACGTTCAGGTCGCCCTGGAGGGCGGTCTCCGGCGCGATCTGGTTGGCCGTCACGATCAGCTCGTGCGGCTGCACCCAGATGTCGGCCGTCATGTTCGCGCCGGCGTCGGAGATGTTGTCCACCCGGAAGAACGTGTCGTAGGACGAGCCGGGGACAATCACCCCACGCGAGGCGGGCGTGCCGTGGCTCCGCGTATTTGGGGCGGCCCTCTTCGTGCCCGCCGTGTTGACCGTGCCGAACTGCGTGAATGTCCGGATACCCAAGCTGCCCGGGAATGGGTCGCTCTCCATGTTGCCGTGGACGCCCCGGGGGTTCCTCTCCAGCTCGAACAGTCCGTCGGCCTGCTCTGTGATGACGCTGAAGTACACCTCATCGTTGTGCTGGTTGAACGGCGGGCGCATGTCGATGTGCCAGACGTACAACCCACGCGGCGACATGTCGCCGAAGTAGTTTCCGAAGTTCCGGTTGCGGTTCTCGATCAGGAAGTACTCCAAGCCGCCCGTGAGGTTGCCGGTCGCCCAGTCGGGAACGGCCTTGTACACGATGGGGTTCTGCAGGTTCCCCTCAATCTCGGGAATCGAGGCCGCGACCCGGTCCTTGGGTACGCCGCTGCCCGGTGCAGTCTCCAGGGTCGTCGGCGCAACCCACCCGAGCGCGATCTTGTGGAAGGGATCCACCCGCAGGCCGTCGTTGGCCATGACGGAATACGGGCCGGTTGCATCCGACTCGAAGTACGGCGGCGAGGGCGGGGGCGAACCGTTGTTTGCGTAGAAGTCCTTGTCGTACAGATCGCCCATGCCGAAGGTGTGACCCAACTCGTGGCCCGTCACTCCCAGGCCCGCGTCCTCCGGCAGCAGGACCGACGAGTTCGGGATGAAGCGGCTGCCGGCCGGGACGGCCGTGCCCGCCGGCTGCACGTAGATCACGCGCTGGTAGCCCGCACTGCTGATTCCCCAGTCCGCCATGACCAGGTCGCAGGCGGCCTCCCAGGACCCGAAATTGTGGCCCGGCGTCGAGGAGAAGTAGCCGCCAGTGAAGAGGTTCGCATCATCCCAGAAGTCATGATCGTAAGGCCGCGGGCGGTCAATGTGGTAGTTCAGGTCCGTCTGAACCGTCCCCATGATGTCGTCCCGGTACCCACGGCTGTTGAAGACGCCGGAGAGCTGGTACGGGCGCTCGCTCTTGGTGGTGAAGTCGTGGTCGTGCGTGTAGTAGCACAGCGACAGGAACCGGTTGAACGGGTTCGTCTTCAGGAGCCCGTCCGCCGCATCGGCCTCCGCCTGCGTCATGGTCGTGTTGGGCAGCCCGGCGCAGCCTCGGCCAACCGTCCCCGAGGACGTGTCGCCCGTGGGGACGAAGGTGAGGGTGTACGCCGTGTCGTTGCTGACGGTCTTGGTGGCCCACGCGGGCGGCGTGGCGCCGGTGTTCCAGTATGACCAGGTTACCCCGGTGAAGGTGACGTGGCGGTCGTCGTAACCATCCTGCTGGGCCGTCCCGGCGGTCGGGGTATACGGCGGCGTGTCCGGCGCCGTCCCGGCGGGAAGGTCGATCCGGTAGTTGTTCAGATTGGTCCGGCCGGCGACAAAGTGATCGCGGAACAACACCGAGAACTGGCCCGTCTCCACGCTGGTCCGATACATGTAGCTGGCGGCCGGACTGATCTCCCGGATGATCGGCGAGGCGGGCATCGGCGTCCAGTCGCGGTTGCTGCCGTAGTTGTTGTTGTCCAGGATGTGGTGCGAGTCGAGCCAGGCCGCGATGTCGCTGCGGTCGCCCTGGATGGCGATGTTGCCGTGCGAGTTCGCCCGGTAGAAGTTCGCGACGCTGTTCACGTTCGAGTAGTCGAACATGAACGTGAACCAGCGCTCCACGAAGTCCGTGCGCAGGCGGTACACGAACGAGTCTGCCCCCCCGACCGGATCGTCGTGCCCCCGGTGCTGCTCGTTCCATGCCGGCGCGTTCAGGCCCACGCGCTGACCGTTGGACCAGCCCCCACCAGGTGTCGCCCCGGTGACCGCTGGGTATATCGACGTGGTGTGGAACGGGTGGCCGTGCGAGATGTAGGTGTTCGGAGCCGGGGCCGGTGCCCGGTCGCTCCATGGGGGAATCCGGAAGGAGGCAATCAGAATGCGGATGGGGGTCGCGGCTGCCGGCTGGTCTCGGCCTTCGCCCTTGGCGGCGTGCAGCAGCCGGCTCTTCTGCTCCTCGGTCAGCTTCTGGATGAAG